>Ga0187847_10002996_pt1 | contig 13183 bp, 8 predicted proteins | sample June2016WEW_4_10_FD_132458 | JGI IMG/M metagenome (GOLD analysis project Ga0187847, IMG submission 132458) | Peatland microbial communities from SPRUCE experiment site at the Marcell Experimental Forest, Minnesota, USA - June2016WEW_4_10 | ecosystem: Environmental > Terrestrial > Soil > Wetlands...
GCCCCCTTTTTTGCCGCAGCGAAGCTGCCGTCCAGAAAAACCTCGTTCCAATTGAGCAAGCCCTTTGCGTCAAGCGTCCCCAACAAGGTTCTCCAGGCGTGCAGCCAAACACCTTCGTCCTCCAGCTGCTTTAGTCGCCGCCGGCAGGTCGACGAAGACCGGAATTCGTCAGGCAACAACCGCCATGCTGCCCCAGTTTGCAGTACCCACAGGATGCCCTCTAAATAGGAGCGGTTCCAGGCCCAGGGACGACCTCGCCTGTCATTCGACGTTCGCGATCGAATCGGACAACCACGACAATTCTCCTTTAGTCTCCTATTTATGAACGTCCAGATCACTTCTTTCTCATTCTGGTCTATTCAATCCTCGGACTTGCATCCTCTCTGTCACCAAAACCCTCCTGACTCCCTGTCCCTGTTCGCAAGAATCGATCAGCTCGAGCATTATCAAATGAAGCAGGTCGTCGCGCAATGATCGGTCAGTCGTAGCCGGATCAGCCTCGGCGTGGACACTGACGATCTGGTGTCGTCTTCCCATCTGGAATGACCTGAAGGATCAGCGGATTTCGATTTTGAGACAACCCTCGAACAAGGGAAAACAGATCAAGGTTTCTCGTTGGGCACAGTCCGCGTGAACGATCGCAGTGATGCTCGCTTCCCGGACCTCAACCAGCGGCTATCTCCAATGATCTGTTCGGTTCGCTCAGCTTCAAGGGTCAGTTTCCAATGCTATAACTCAATAATCTATGGTAGGAGAACAAAGTGCCTGAAAGTCATGTTTCCTTGCTCGACCGCATTAGAGTTCACATCGCGATTGCCAGGCCCGATCACTCCATCAAGAACATATTCGTTCTGCCCGGCATAGTAGTGGCGCTCAGCATGACGGGAGGCCCGTTCACTGGCGAAATGGCCAGGAATATACTTCTAGGTTTCCTTGCGACAACTCTGATCGCATGCAGCAACTATGTCATCAATGAGGTGCTTGATGCGCCCTTTGATCGTCTTCATCCGGTCAAACAGCTCCGTCCGGTAGCACGCGGCATTGTGAATATTCCCCTTGCCTATTTGCAATGGATTGCGATGATGGTTCTGGGGATCGCGACGTCCTGGCAAATCTCCATCCAATTTACGGCCGTGGCGGCTGTGCTCTGGATCATGGGCTGCATCTACAACATTCGTCCATTTCGAACCAAGGACGTGGCATATCTCGACGTCGTGACTGAGTCAATCAATAACCCCTTGCGCATGCTATTGGGGTGGTATATGGTCGCCCCATCGCTCATTCCACCAGTTTCTCTGCTCTGCTGTTATTGGATGCTTGGGTGCTACTTCATGGCATTGAAGCGTTTCAGTGAATTCAGGGAGATCGGAAATGCCGGCGTGGCAGGGGCCTACCGCAATTCATTCAAGCGGTACACGGAACGTTCGCTTCTTGAGTCTGTAAGTTTTTACGCTTCTTTTGCAATGCTTCTCTTCGGAGCCTTCATCACCCGTTACAGGCTGGAACTGATTCTTTCGTTTCCTTTCGTTGCGCTCATGATGACGACTTATTTCGACCTGGCGTTCAAGCCAAACAGCTCAGTACAACATCCGGAGAAGTTATATCGCGAACCAGTCCTGATGACGGAACTGATTCTAACTTGCGCGGTAATCACTTCCCTGCTGTTCATTCATATCCCGCTTCTGGCCAGAATGTTTACCCCCACGGTGCCGCTTGCCTCCCATTGAACCTGAGAATCTGCCAGCGCGACCAGGTCCGCCAGTCCACATGTCGCAAGCCATATATTGAAGGCCTGGATGTTCGCCACGCTGCGTCCGTTGTCTCGCAAAGGCCCGTCGGATAAGACGCCCCACTCCACTTTGCCGACTGCAGCCGATCCAGGCAGCTATCGCCCCTTCGGCTCACCGGTGGGCAGGAAAGCGATCCCAGACTCTGTGTTGCCTGAGGCCAGCACATCCCTCAACCGCTCTGGATTGGCCCCGCTGCGGCAGACGGCTGCCATAAGCATGCGCAGCGCCGTCGCGGGCGGGGTCTCAGGCTGCATACGGAAGATCCAGGGAATATTGTCGGAGGTCAGTGATTTGTCGCTGGTGAGCGCCAACACCGGCACAAAGCTCTTCAACGCCAATTGCTCCGCCAGGTGACTTGAATTCCTGTCCAGCGCCACAATCGCCAGTGCATGCTCGTCCATCAGGGCATGGACTAGCCCAGTAGAGGCAGCGCCCCAATTCTGGCCGCTTTCCACCGGCAGCAGCTTCCATGGCCGGCCTTTTGCAGCGCCGAATGCGAGTTCCGCCTGTATCTCCAGCGATGCGGCGACTTCGGCCGCCCTCGGCCCAAAGAGCACCAGATTTATGGGGCCAGGCGGTACGTCAGCCTGGTGCGGCCCTGCATAATCCACTCCATCCTCACCGACGCGCGCATAGGGCACCCGCGTCGATTCAGGCCCCTGTCCCAGGTTCTGAATCTCCTGCCGCACCACCGGCGTCTGCTCCACTGCAGGTGGTTTTTCCATGGAGGCAACACGGTAGGTGATTTCCCTGTTGTGCACAGTTCCCATGTACACAGGAGCAACATTCTTCTGATTGGGATCGAAGATCATGTGCCCGGTCACGCCGTCATACTTTTCGATATTGGCCAGCGCATCATGAATCCGCGCCCGGTTCAGCCCGGCTTTGCAAATCGAATCCAGCAGCGCATTCATAGAGTCATAAGCCAGCGAAGCAAACTGCTCCGGCTTTTCATGAAAACGGCTTTCAAAACGACGATTGAATTCAAGCCAGCGCGGGTCCTTGCGGGTTGGATCGTAGGGATACACAGCCTCGAATCCCTCGGCGGCATCACCCGCCTCGGCCAGCAGCGTAGGCCCCAACGTGCGATGGGCGCCAAATATGCGCTGTTTCATCCCCGCCGCCCGCATCTGCTTCAATATCTCGGCCGCATCCGGCTCATCGCACCACAGTACCAACGCGTCGGCGCGCGAATTCCGAATCACCCTCAGTTGCCGTGCGAAGTCCTTGTCTCCCGGGAAGAAAATCTGCTCCATCACCACGGGATGACCAAGCCGGCGCGAGACATCGATGAACTTGCTGACGCCAAAGCGGCCGTACCGATTGTTCACCCTGAGCAGCGCCACTCGCTTCAGGCCCAGTTCCGTATAAATGTGCCGAGCCAGTGTCAGGCCCTGCACCCGATCATCTTGCAGGTCGGTAAAGTACCACGGGATATATGTCTCCGGAATTGTGGGATCGGTCGACGCCGAATTGACAATGGGGATTTCGGCGCGCAACGCCACTCGCAACGCGATGTGCGTAGACTCAGAGCTGATCGATCCGAAGATTGCCCAGTCCTGATCGTCGTACACCATCTTCACCGCTTCATTTGACGACGAACCCCAGATGGTCGGGTCCGTCGGCCGATCTTCGCCGTATACTGCCTTCGCCTGCCAGTTGTCGTAGTCGTTATGCTCCATCAATCGGAAGGGTTTTCCCCCGTAGCCCCCGCGCGCGTTGGCTTCTTCCACGGCCAATTGCGCACCATGAAGCATCCGTAATCCATAAACTGTGTCTGGAGTGTGCTCGATCGGTCCGAAGAATCCGATGCGCACTTCAGTCAGATTCTTTGGCTCCGGAATATCCCGACCCGCGCCCGAATAGATATTAGGATGGGTGTAGTTCAGATCGTAGGGCGCCGCGAACTTCGAGTAGGGGCTCATGTCTGCTGGCTCGCCGGCATAGGGCACAACTGCACGATCCCGAGGAGCCGCGGGGGGATGTGCACCACACTCGCACACTCGCCCCGTCGTAACCGCATCCTGGCTCAAAAGTAGATCGGCGCCACCAGCCCCCATCGTGCAGATCGCAACCAGCAACCATCCCGTGCGCATTGCCACTTACCCCTTGCTTTCTTCTCTCTTGTCCGTGCGAAACATTGCAATCGCTTCAATCTCAATCAATAACTCAGGCCTGCACAGGTGCGCCTGAATGCCCGTCGATGCCGGCAGTGGATCGAGTCCCTGCTCCTTGAAGAAAGCTGTACGCCCCGCATTGAATACGTCGTAATCGCGATCAATATCGCGCAGGTAGCAACTGGTACGCACAATGTCGTGCCAGGTCGCGCCTTCGCTCTTCAGTAAGCCGGTGATGTTATCGAAAGTCCGCCGAAGTTGCGCCGGAAAATCGCCAATGTGTACGCTCACGCCGTTTTCATCGATCGATGCGGTGCCGGAGATGAGCAGGATGCAAACCCCGCCGATGTCGATCCTCATCCCTCGTGAGAACGAACTCGGCTTTTCGTAGGCATACGCTTCGTTGAGAACACCGTGGTTGGTCATGGCGCGCTTTTCGATTGGTGCGTGGCCGATGGCTTCCAGAATTTCTGCAAATGCATTCATGTTAGTATTTCTCCTTTTTGACTTATCGCTGTTGTCGAATTCCATGACTCAACCCCTTGGACGTGGCAACCCAGATATCGTCCCCTTGAAAGTCGATGCCAAGTACATAGTTGTGAGCCGGTGCGGTAGTCACTTCGACAGGAGTCACTCTGCCATCCGCGTCCCGCACCGTCATCTCCGGCTTTCCCGTCGTGAGCGATGGGCGATACACTGCCCAGTTCACTCCATCGAAGTAAGCCAACCCCTTGTCCGTACAAAACCACGCGCGCTGGGCATCCACGCCCTTCACATAATTTGTGAAGTTCGAGGGAAGTCCGCTGTCTTTCGTGAGGAAGTTATGCCAATAGCGGCCGTCGTACCGGCTGTCCCCGAAATATGTGGCTGCCCAGAGAATATTGTCAACGAAACTCACGGACGTGACAATCTCGTGAATGAGCCCCTGATCCTTGAAAAGCACTATCTCGTTTTCGCCGTCCGGATCATCGTATTTATCCCAGCGCTCTGTCTTCTGATCATATTCGAGCACCCCGCTGCCCCACACCGCGTAGTACACCTTGGTAGGCGTTGCAGAGACTCCGTAGGTCCAGATCTCCAACATCGGCGTGTTGCGCTCGTTGTAGAGCGACCACTGGCCTGTACGCAGGTCTAGCCGGCAGCCACCTGCCGCCGTCGCCACCCACACATTCTCGCCTTCCACCGAAACACCGTAAACTACATCGTTGCTCAGTCCCGAGTTCAACTGCGTATAAGTGTCGATACGGCCACCTGAGATCCGGCTCAACCCACCCATGGTCCCAGCCCACACGTCGCCCGTGCGATTGTCCAGCGCCAGTGAAAGCACCGCCCGATGCGCCAGCCCGTCCTTGGTGGTGTATGTCTTCCATGTGCGGTTCTCGTAAAGGGCCAGTCCATTGTCTGTGCCCGCCCAGATACGGTTTCCATCCACCAGTACGGTATATACGTGATCGTTGGGCAGCCCATTGGCAGTGGTGAAGTTCTCAAACCGAAAGCGAGGCAGCGTTGAGGTATCCTGTGCGGCAGTGGCCGCACGTGCTGATGCTGTAGGAGCAGCTGACGCAACAGGCACGGCAAATGCCAGCAGCATTGCCATCCTGACAACGATCCTGCAATTCTTCTTCATCGCGTCCTCAAATACTCAATCAGATCGTTGAGTTCGTCCTTGGTCAGATCGTTTGTGCGCCCATGCTTGTCGGCCGGGTTGTAGACTGTCCAGATTTCTTCCAGGCTGCGTGCGGACCCATCGTGAAGATACGGAGCTGTCAACGCGACATTGTTGAGCGGTGCCGATTTGAGAAGGCCGGAATTATCGAGTGGTTTGCGCGTTCCCACCTCGAAAAGTTTCTGATTCGTTCCATTGGGCCCGCTGTGACAATAAACGCACCGGTTGGAATCCGGAATCGGATTGCCAAATTTGTCCACGGCGCGCTCGAAGATCGCCTTGCCCCGATCCTGCGCCGGTGTCAGCTCTCTTCCAGCAGGCCTCCACCGGTTGGGCCGCGGCTCAAGGCTGCGAACATAAACTGCAAGATCGGCAAGCGTCAGGTTGTCGTAGTTTTCTGAGCGCCAGAAGTACTTTTCTGTCCGCGGTCCGCACTCCGTAGGAATGTTTGGATTAGTACCGGTCCACTTGTATGGGGCCGTGTCCCTCACTCCCTCCAGCATCTTGTTGTCCACAATATTGCGGCCAAAGCCGTCCGGTTCCAGGTTCCACGTAATGCCATCGAAGGTGGAGTCGATGTGGCAATTGGCGCAGCCTATCTGTCCCTGAAACGAATAGCGCGCTGTATAGAACGTCTGTTCCCCGCGCCGCAAAGCGGAAATCTCCTTCGGCCCATCCAGCTTGATTGTTGATGCCACGCGGCTGCTACGCGTGTCGATCACACTGATCGTATCGTCGAGCCGATTAGCCACGAACAGTTTGCTTCCATCTTTCGACAGCGTCAGGCCGCGTGGATTCAAGCCCACCGCAACGCGCGCCACCACATAGTTAGCGCTTGCCGAAAGGTCGTGTACAAACGGCGAAGGATGCGAGTGAATGTAGCTGAGCATCCGCGGAACATCGATCACGGTGACGATCTCCGAGCCGCCGCAGGTGACGTAGATCTTCGACTTGTCCGGCGCAATCGCTACGCCGAATGGCTGCGAAGCATAACGCTCCAACTCATCCAGCGGAATCTCAACCGTCTTGCCCACATCCGCGCCAAAGACCGTGATCGTGTCTTCGAAAGCCCCGCCATGTTCCAGATGCGCCAGCGTAATCAAATTTTTGGGATGATACTCAGCCACCGCTCCCAGCCGGCCATCTGCAGATAACGCCGTATGGAACACGCCGGCAATCGCGTGCAGCGGGATACGGTCCACCACCACCGCGCGCTTCACATCGATCACCGTGATCTCCGACTCCGGGGCGGTCCGGTACGGTGAGGGATTCGGGTATACATGCGTTGCGTAGATCCTCGCCCCATCGGGCGAAAGTGCGAGATAACTCGCCCCGCGTCCCGCGAGCAGCCGCTTTTCCTCCACGCCCGTAGCCGCATCCAGCACAGCCACATCGTTGCTGATTCGGTTGGCAACAAACAGTCGCTTACCTTCGCGATCCTCCACCACGCTCGATGGCTCCGCACCAACCGGCCACGTCCCCGTGACGCCTAGCGTCGCAGTGTCAATCACCGAAAGCGTATCGTCCATAGAATTGGTCACGAACAGCCGCGCACCATCGGGCGAAAGCGAGAAACCTCGCGGCACTCGCCCGACTGCGATCCTCTTCACCACCGCATGGCTGGCTGCATCCAACACCCTCACGTCGTTACTGCCCTGGCACAGCACATAAAGCCGTGTGCCATCCGGAGAGACCAGAAGCTCCAGCGGCGATGCATAGTCCGCGCTCTGCGTAAACGATGTATCTTCGCCTGCATGAACGGTTATAGCGCTCCACAGAGCGGACACAATTAACGTTCCGGCCAACAGTGACAAACCGGTCATCGCCCAAGCCCGCAACGCGGAGGGTGCCCCATCCTTTCCGCGTTGTCTGCGGAATGGGTAGGAGAGCAGTCCGCTCCCCCACAGATAAGTGATTGGCCCCTTCACTTCGGTTCCTCCACCTTAAGCACGCGATCAACCGCCAACTTCTCCAGGGTCTGCTCGCGGCCACTTGGCCAATGCACAGTCAGCTTGTCGATCTTCGTCGCCGCGCCGAGCCCGAAGTGCAATCGCCCATCGTCCTGTGACAGGTAGCCCGACCCGGCAACGCGTTCCGCTGTCCATCGCTTACCCGCCGCGTCCACCTCGACCCGCGCGCCAATCCCGTCTCGATTGCTCTTCGTCCCCACCAGCTTCACGGCAATCCAGTGCCCCGTATCGGTAGAAACGTTATGCACCAGCGTTCCCTTTCCGCCCAGGTTCACCACAAATGCGTCCACCTTGCCGTCGTTGTCGTAGTCGGCAAAGCAGGCGCCGCGTGCGGTTGTGCGCTCGCTCAACACCGGCCCCGCATCGCGTGACACGTCAGCGAATTTCCCATTCCCAATCCCGCGAAACAGCGTGTGCTCCTGCGGAATCAGGTGAATCAGCCCACCATGAAAAATCAGAATGTCGAGCAGCCCATCGTTGTCGAAGTCGTAAACGCCCGTTCCCCAGCTCACGTATTGCGCATTCACCTGCGAAACGCCGGTCGCCGCGCCAATGTCTTCAAAGCTCATCTTTCCGGTGTTATGCAACAGTCGGTTATAGTGACCATCGGTAACCCAAAGATCCAACACGCCACGTCCTTCGAGATCCGTAAACACCGGACCCATCGACGAAGTCGACTCGCCGTTCTGTCCAAAGGCCGTGCCGGTGTCGCTTCCTATTTCCTCAAAAGTCCCATCGTGCTTGTTGTGAAACAGGAAGTTTTCCGTGCGGTCGTTGGCAACGTAGATGTCATCCCAACCATCATTGTCGAAATCAGCCGCCGTCACACCCATCGTGCGTCCCACAAATCCGCTGATGCCCGACTTCTCGCTCACGTCGGTAAACGTCCCGTCGCAGTTGTTGTGGAACAACTGATTCGTCTCGCCCTCGTAATCCAGTGGCCCCGGATAATTGTTTGGCGCATAGAACGCGCGGTATTTGGGATCGAACTTTACGTAGCGGCCCACAAACAAATCCACGCAGCCATCTTTGTCGTAGTCCAGCCACGTCGAACTGATCGCCCAGCCATCCACCTTGATGCCGGCCTTCGCTGTCACATCGGTAAAATGCCCATTGCCGTCGTTGTGATAGAGAATCACCTTCCCATATCCCGTTACGAGAAGGTCTTCGTTGCCATCGTTATCGTAGTCAGCCGCTGCAACGGCATCGGAGTACATATCCGGATTGAGCCCAGCCTTCTCCGTCACATCGGTGAAACGGCCGTTGCCATCGTTTCGATAAAGATGATTGTGTGGTGGAACGGATGGCTTCTCTTTCAATGGAAACGGGTGCATCGAGTCGTCAAGCGGCCGTCCATTCACCACATAGAGCGACGGCAGCCCCGAGTTGTTGTAGTCGAACCACACGCAGCCCGCACCCGTGCCCTCAAGCAGCGAGCCCAGTTGCCGCGATCCAAAGCTATGCGTGAAGTCGATGCCCGCCTTGTCACTCGCATCTTCAAACCGAATCACCGGCTGCGGTGAAGCGGCCGCCTGCAATGGCACAGATGGCGCTTGTGACAATTGCGCGGCGGCAGAGCCTGCCTGCGCAGAAGGAGCTTGCGCGACACCCTGCAGCACGGAAAGGGAAACCACTCCCAAAAGAAGAACAAAGCGAATCGTCATTTCAATTCCCTCCCGGCGTTCCGTGTTGCGTCTCGCCAGGCTCTTTCACCCCGGTCAGATTCACAGATGTAGTTGTTCGCAGCAGCACCGCGGGCACGCGATTCTCAGACGAACGTTCAGGTCCAGTGTGGCAACCCACGCAATAGCGCTGTTCGCCGCGCCGTATCCAAAACCATCCATGTTCCTGCCGCACCACCGCGCCTTTTCCATCCAGCAGCGCAAAGCGAATGGGCTGGTCAGCCGGAGTCTTCACCAGGAAAGAACCATCCGCCGCCACCGGTGCTGTCCCCATCGCCACCGCGCGCCCCTGTGCGTTCAGCGTCTCCAGCCGCACTTGCGCGGGTGCGATCTTCAGATCGCCATCGCGAGACAGCCGCGCATCCAGCGCCATCATGTTTGCATAGCTCCAATCGTGCAGACCAGAAGGATGACGCTTGGGCCTGTTGCGTAGCGCAACCACGACCGGCTCGACCAGATCCTGTCCGCTCACAGCCAGCACCGTCTGCAGGGCCGGCTCCCCAGCCTTTGCTTCGTCGCCAGGCTCCCACAGCCTCAGCGCATAATGCGTGCCCGCCGCAGCGCGCGCACTCACCAACCATGCGCCTGACGCCGTCTCCGCAATCCCACCCGTGTACTCTGCATGCGGAGCGGCCACCGGAATTTCGTGAGCCAGCGGCGAAGTGAACCGCGCCAGCCCATTCCCATGTGTGAACACCACATCGCCCGACGCCAACTGCTTGCCGCCCCACCGCGCCCGGCCATGATCGCACCGATACGACTCCACGCCCGACCCATCGGAATAAACCAGGAAGAGCTCCGGCGTCGATCCCACGCCCAGCGGAAACCCCGCCTCAAACAAGATCCGCCCATCCTGCAGCACATCCGTCGGGATCGCGTTGCCGGGCGCATAACTCAGCGGAAGCATTTGCGCACTTACTTGCGCATCAATCGGCGCATCCAACGCCGCGCCATCCTTCCCTGCGGCCTCCAGCCTGAATCCATGCGTCGTACGCCGCGCATAAACCAACCGCCCCCCGGGCAAATAGAACGGTCGAATCACATCGCCCTCGCCCGCAATCAATTTGCGCAGCGAATGATTGGCCAGCGTCAGTTCCCATATCTGCCAAGGATCGCCGCTAGTCTGCTTACCGGCAAACAGCACCTTCTTACCATCAAATCCAACATTCGCGTCCGCAGTAGCCGCAAACCCCGTAACCAGCGGTTCCGCTTTGCCCTGATGGACCAACAGCAATTGCGCGCCCTTTGGAAATCGCTCTCCGCCGCGCAGCGCAGCAAGGGGTGCATAGTCGGGCGCCGCGGTCACAATCACATCCGTGTCTAACGTTGCATTCGCGTTCTGCGCAGTTTCAGGGCCGAATCCGCAAACCGGAATCAGACACACCATCAACGCAGCCATCCCCAATACGCGAGCAGAGACCCTCATCCCAGGGCCTCCAACTGCTCTGCGTCCGGTACTTCGCGCCGCTCCAGTTCCTGACCGCGCAGTTGCAACCACGGCTCCAGCCCATACATCATCGCGTCAAAACCTGCGAAATCTAGCGACTGTTCCCCATCGCTCCATGCCCTGTCCGGATTCGGATGCACCTCCACCAGCAGCCCGTCCGCGCCGCCTGCAACTGCAACACGCGCCAGCGCGGGAACCAGCTCGCGATAGCCTGCCGCATGGCTTGGATCAGCGATCACCGGCAGATGAGAGATGTGCTTAAGCAGCGCAATAGCCGCCACGTCGAAGGTGTTGCGCATCGCCGTTTCAAAGGTGCGAATGCCGCGTTCGCAAAGAATGACGTTGGGATTTCCATTGTCCAGAATCAACTGTGCCGAAAGCAGCAAGTCCGCAATTGTCGCCACCATTCCGCGCTTCAGCAGCACCGGCCGTCCACTTCGCGCCGCGGCTTCCAGCAGCGAGTAGTTCTCCATATTCCGCGTGCCAATCTGCAGAATGTCTGCATACTCGGCCACCATCGGAACATCAGTCTCGCTCATCACTTCTGTCACGATCGCAAGACCGCTCTCCTCGCGCGCGCGGGCCAGCATCTTCAGCCCTTCCAGGCCAAGTCCTTGAAAGCTGTAGGGAGAACTGCGCGGCTTGAAGGCGCCTCCGCGAAGGATGCGCGCGCCTGCGCGGCGTACATGGTTGGCTGTGGCCATCAGCTGGAACTCGGTTTCCACCGAGCAAGGCCCAGCCATGGTGATGAATTCGTTGCCACCGATTTCGAGATCCAGAACCGGCACCACAGTCTGCGGACGGCTCTCACTCTTCAAAACATCGGGACTTTCGGCAAATCGCTCGTGCCAGCTTTCGCGCACCCTGTGCGCTCCGTTTCTGGGGAAGCGGAAGCGTTAGAGTACCGCGATCGTCCGCGACTCGCCTCCACCCAAAGGATGAGGTGCGCGGACTTTCTGATCGCACCTGCTTAAACGGTTCTAAAGCCGGAATGAACACTTGTCTGTGATGGATGAACTTGACTTCCCTGAGCGGGCTAACCACAGAGCTTTGTAGGGTATAGAACGCTCGACCTCGCGGGCTGTCGGCGGCTGAATTAATCCTTCATACGGTTGTCGCCATCGCAGGCGGACGATACCCGAACGCAGCGTCCACAATGGCTGCAATCCCCAGTGCCGTCTCGTCCTGAAATGGACGAGCCACAATCTGCACGCCAATTGGCAATCCTTCCGCCGACCGTCCCACCGGAACCACGGCCGCCGGGGCAGCAAGCACGTTGAACCACTGCGTGTGCCGCCACGCGTCCAGGTATTCGACGGTGCGCCCTTCCACATCCCATGACCGCTCGCCGTGCCGAAACGCGGGAACGCTGGCCACCGGACAAATCAGCACCGGGTATTTGCGCAGCTCTTCAAGCGTCTTCGCGCGCAACAGGTCCAACTCGGCCCATGCGTTCAGAAGCTCCACCGCGGTTAGTTGCGGCGCACCCGCGGCAATCCCCAGAAACTCCTTGAAGATCGGGCTCAGTTGATGCTCTTTTCCTCGAATCTCCGGCGCATAGAACATTGCCCCGCACTGCACAAAGAACTTACGCCAAAGCTTCCGCAGTAGCTCTAAAGTCCGTGGCCGAAAGGGCTCGACGCAAAAACCCGCCTCGCGCAGCGCATCCGCGGCGGCCTTCACCGCCGCTCGCGTCTCCGGCGTCACTGGAACCAACTCGTCATCCTCGAAAAAGCCAATCGTGTTGGCGCGCAGTTCATCCAGACTTGGCTCTCGCAGCGCCACCGGCGGACTCGCGGGATCAGCTGGGTCCTGGCCGCTCAGGATGCGGAACAGCAGCGCCACATCGGCGATCGTACGCGCCATCGGCCCAATCGCACCAAGAATCTGGAAAGGCCCCACGCACGGCGGCAAGTGTCCGCGCCCAGGAATCCGTCCCGGCGTCGGTTTCAGCGAACATATCCCCGTAAAGTGTGCGGGAATCCTCACCGAACCACCGCTGTCGCTGCCCAGCCCTGCCGCCGACATCCCCGCCGCTATGGCCGCCGACTCGCCTCCGCTCGACCCCCCCGGAGTGCGTTCCAGATCCCACGGATTCCGTGTCCGTCCGTGCAGCAGATTTGCAGTTTCATACGCCATCAGAAATTCCGGGCAATTCGTCGTGCCCAGAATCAGCGCCCCGGCAGCACGCAGGCGCGCCACTACCACCGCATCTTCGCGTGGAATTTCCTCCTTGTGCAGCAGGCTGCCAATCTCGCACTTCATTCCCCGCGTCGCAATCGACGACTTCACCGTCGCCGGCAATCCGAACAGCGGTCTACGTTCCCGGCTGCCGCGCCACTCGTCGTGCTTTCGCGCCCGCTCGCGCACACGCTCCGCATCGAAGTCTGCAAACGCATTAAGGTCAGGGTTCAAACGTTCAATCTGCTGGATATGCGCTTCAGCCAGTTCCGTTACCGAAATCTCGCTCGAGTTAAGTAGCTCCAGTTGCCGCACCGCCGGCTCAAGCAC
>Ga0187847_10002998_pt1 | contig 13178 bp, 10 predicted proteins | sample June2016WEW_4_10_FD_132458 | JGI IMG/M metagenome (GOLD analysis project Ga0187847, IMG submission 132458) | Peatland microbial communities from SPRUCE experiment site at the Marcell Experimental Forest, Minnesota, USA - June2016WEW_4_10 | ecosystem: Environmental > Terrestrial > Soil >...
AGTTCCTCAAAACCAAGATGCAGCCCGCCGACTTGATTGCGCTGGTCTCTCTCGGCGACACGCTCACCGTGGACCAGGACTTTACCGCCGACAAGGACGCGCTGATCCGCGAGGTGGGTGTCTACAACGGTACCGAGGGGCAGGGCTTTGCACAGGGCGCGAACGCGAACTCGAACCAGGTAGAAGACACCACCGCCTACACGCCCGATGAAAGCGAGTACAACGACCTCAACACCGACCGCGAGCTTTTTGCACTGCGCGCCGTCTCGCAATCGCTCGCCAAAATCAACGAGAAAAAGTCGCTGCTCTACTTTTCCGGCGGCATCTCGCGCGACGGCATCGAGAACGAAGCGTCGATTCGCTCAACTATCAATGCCGCGGTGCGCGCCGATCTCGCCATCTACAGTGTGGACACGCGCGGCCTGCAGGCCATCGGTCCGCTCGGCGACGCTTCTACCGGCAGTCTACGCGGCACCTCGGGCTACAACGGCGCCGCGCTCACCAACAATATGAACGCGAACTTCCAATCGCAGGAAGTGATGGGCACGCTCTCTTCCGACACCGGCGGGAAAGCGTTCTTCGACTCCAACGACTTTGCGCCCGCCTTCGCGCAGGTGCAGAAAGACAATTCGGCCTACTACGCCATCGGATTTCACTCCACCAATCCGGCGCGCGACGGCAAATATCGCAAGCTCACCGTTAAAATCAACAGGCCTGGCATCAAGCTCGAATACCGGCCCGGCTACTACGCGCCCGCCGACTTCAAGCACTCCGGCAAGGAAGATCGCGAGCAGGAATTGCAGGATCAGCTGGCGAGCGACCTGCCCGCCACTGACATCGCGGTCTACATGGACGCCATGTACTTCCGCCTCGACGCCACGCGCTACTACATGCCGGTTTCGGTTGTCGTGCCCGGCTCTCAAATTCCGTTTGTGAAGGGCGGCGACAAGGACAAGGCCACGCTCGACATCATCGGCGCCGTAATCGACGAGACTAAGCGTCCCGTGGGCCGTGTGCGCGACACCGTCAAGCTCAATCTCGATGCATCGCAGCAGGCACGGCAGAAGAACATTCAGTACACCACCAGCTTCAACCTGCCGCCGGGTAAATACGAAGTCAAATTCGTGGTGCGCGAAAACCAAACCGGCCGCATGGGCTCGTTCATCGCCGACGTCACGCTTCCGGATCTCAAAAAGGCTCCGCTCAAAATAAGTTCCATTCTATTGGCTTCGCAGCGGAACCCAAGCAAAAAGCAGGACCCGCTGGTGCGCAACGGACAGGAGTACGTGCCCAACATCAGCCACGTTTTCCGCCAGGACCAGCACCTCTATTTGCTTTATGAGGTCTACGATCCCGCGCGCGAAAAGGCCGCAGACAACGAGCCCAAAGGAGCGAAGCCTGGCATCGATCTTCTCAGCAGTCTGGAATTGATTCAGGGATCGACCAAGGTTTACGAATCGCCCATCGTGCAGGCCAAAGCTATCAACGTCGAAGGCCGCGACGCCGTATCTTTTGAACTTGACGTCCCGCTCAGCGGACTCAAGCCCGGCGCATATCTCTGCCAGTTAAATGTGATCGACGATGCCGCCGGCAGCTTCGCGTTTCCGCGCTTTGCCGTGCTGGTGCGCGAGCCTCCCGCTTGGCCGGCCGCAGCACCCGCCGCCACACCAGTCACTCCGCCTACTCCAACAGCCGGCGCCGCCGAGTAATCGCAGCCAAAACTGTTTCGCTATGAGCCGCCTGCGAGTGGTAAGTCACCGATAACTCTGAATGAGCCCTTCTGTACCCTCAATACCCTCAGATTTTCATCTCTCGTTAAAAATTGTGGTTTCCGTAAATTTAACTCATGCATAATCATGGCATTGAACTTTTACATTGACAATCGTATTTATTAGAGATAATAATGATGACGGTGACTATCGTCGCCTAGGAGGATTTATATGCGCCGTTTACTGACAGCCAGTCTTCTGCTCTCCTCGCTGTTTCTGCCCGCAGCGGCGAAAGCCAGCACGCCCACGGACGATGCCACTGCCCCAACCCCGGTTCGTGTAAGCACCGGTGTCATCACCCCTGTTCTTCTTGGCTCTCCTGTGCTCTATCTGCCCCAGGATTTTTCCATGATCCTGATGCCCGCGAATGCGCAGGTCCAGCTCTCCCTCACCGTCGATGAGAAGGGCCTACCCCAAAACGTTAAGGTCGTCAAGTCGTTCAACCCCTTTGTTGACGCTCGCGTGATCGATACCGTCAGCGAGATGCACTTCCGTCCCGGCACCCTCGACAACCGGCCCACCGCCGTCGATCTGAACCTGATCATCAACGTCGCCCGCTAAGCTCATTCAACTGCTTTCCGCAGAACCATGGGATGCACGGGCCTGTTCACTGACAGGTCTCGGCATCCCATGGTTCTGCTTCCGCTTCGCCGGGCGCACGAATCCCGTCGATCTCCCGCGTGCTCGGAGAGTCTGCTGAAGAAGTGGGGGAAGGTGCGGACAGAGGCTTAAAGCTCCGCACCAATTTTTGCGGCGTTTAGAGCACGTCTGAAGTGGCGCCCTGACACGTCTTGTGCTCCGATCTGAAGTTGTTCAACAGGTGCTGAGCCGTGTGCGTGAACCTTTACGGTTTGCCGGTCGATTTCGCAGGTCCCGTTGTCGTCCTTGCTGGCGTCGCCGGCACCGCGGTCATGTGCTTCAGTTCGGACAGCGCTCCCGCATACTCTACGTAGTCCTTGATGCAGTTGTCGTGCACCGCATGGAAGCGCGCAAGCGATGTGGTGCGCCGCTGATGCTCCAGTACATCCTCGCCGGTATAGAAATTCACCTCACAGGCTCGGCCCACGTGGGTTTCCGGATCGGGATCCGCAGCCGCAGCCATCAGTTCATCGTCTGTCATCTGCCCAAGGTAGAACTTCAGCACCGGCCCAGGCCAGCTCGAGAGGTTTGCCTTCTGTGCTACCTCTTTTAACTCCTCGTTGTCTTCCTGGTGCTGCCGCGCCTTGGCCATATGCAGCCACAATGCCGCGTAAACCGCCGTGCCAGTGGAGGAATCGACGCCGATTGCGAGCTCAAAGTCCGCCGTTGCTTGGCTGGTCTGCCCAGCCAGAAAGTGCGCGCACCCGCGCTCCAGGAAGGCATACGCCCGGTTCGGCTGCAGCTCCAGTGCCTTGTCGAAGTCCGTAATTGCCGGCGCGTACTGGCCCTTCTGGTAGTACTCCAGGCCGCGCAGCGCGAAGCCATCGGGATCCTTTGGCTCCATCACGACGTATTTGTCCAGGTTCGCAATCGCCGTGTCGTATTGTCCCTCAAGGCCGTATGTGTCGCCGAGGTAATAGTAGCCGAGCGAGTAGTCCGCCTTGACTTGCAACGAGTGGTTGTACTCGGCAATCGCCTCATCGTACTGGCTCTGGTGCCGGTAGGCGTTGCCGCGGCTCTCATAGCCGTCCGGGTCGTCGGGCTTGAGCGCAATGTAGCGCGTATAGGCGGTCAGCGCAGCGGCATAGTCCTTCTTGTCGGCCTGCGCTACGCCGGTGTTGTAGGTCGCCAGCGCATGATCGGGATTTAGGTGCAGCGCCGCCTGGTAGTCCTTGAGGGCGCGGTCGTACTCGTCTTTCTGCATATAAGCGTGGCCGCGATTGTTGAAGCCATCCGGATCGGTGGGCGCCTTCTGTACATATATGTCGTAGTCGGCGATGGCCTTGTCCCACTCCTTCTTGTCGCCCCAGGCATTGCCGCGGTTGTAGTAGGCCAGTGCGTAACTCGGATCGAGGCGGATCGCGTCGTCGTAGTCGGCCAGGCTGCGATCTACCTGACCCTTATCGCTGTAGACATTCCCCCGCGTGTTGAGCGCCCCGGGAAAGTTCGGCTTCAGCCGCAGGGCCTCATCCAGATCCTGCAGGGCCAGGTCGTATTCCTTTTTGTCACGGTAGGCGATGCCGCGGTCGAAGTAGGCGCTGGCTAGATCGCTCGGCGATTCCTGTGCGACCTGGATGAGCGCCGTGCAGCCGGAGATGCTGGTGTCGGGATCGTCGGCCTTGCATTTATCCCAGTTCTGGTCCCGCGTCTGTCCGGCGGCAGCTACTGCGGCGCCGAGTAATAGGCATGCGAAGAAACTACTCCTGCGAATCATGTTTCCCGCCTCTCTGGCTTTGTAAATTGAAGGAGGAATCATGATACACCCGAACTTAGTGGTGCCGTCGGGATGCGCACGGCCAGGATCGTACGCGCAATTCCATAGCAGGCTCTAGTTGTTCGCTTCTAGCAGCGCTTTCAACATCTTCCGGTCTTCCGTGCTCAATGCCGCCCGCTCCAGCAGGTCCGGCCGGTTTTTGAGCGTCTTCTTCAGTTGCTGCTCGCGCCGCCAGCGGCGGATCTGGGCATGATCCCCGTTCATCAGCACCTCCGGCGCGCGCAACTCGCCAAACTCCGCCGGACGCGTGTAATGCGGATAGTCCAGCAATCCTCCAGCTCCGTGCTGCGAGCGGGGAACCCCTTCGACGTCCACGTCGATCTCGGCGTCGGCCACGCCAAAGCTCTCAAATTCACCCGAAGCCTCGTTGCCAAGCACGCCGGGAATCAGGCGCATCGTCGCGTCCACCACCACGGCCGCCGCCGGCTCGCCGCCGCTCAGCACGTAGTCGCCGATCGAAAGCTCCATGTCGCAGTAGAGCTCGTTGATGCGCTCGTCCACACCCTCATACCGTCCGCAGATCAGGACCACCTGCTCCAGGCCCGCAAGTTCCCGCGCCAGGGCCTGCGTAAAGACCCTCCCCTGCGCCGAGAGCAGAATCACCCGCGGGGGGGCTGACTGCGCTTGCGCGCCGGAGGTCGTTGGCGCGCGTGGAGTCATTGGATAGATACCAAGAGAAGCCAGCGCCTCGGCCAGCGGCTCCGGCTTCAGCACCATGCCTTCGCCTCCGCCAAATGGGCGGTCGTCCACCGTGCGATGCCTGTCGTGTGTAAAGTCGCGCAAGTCGTGCAGCCGGATCTCGACCAATCGCTCGGCCTGCGCCCGGCGCACGATGCCCTGCGTAAACACGCTCTCAAAATAGCCGGGAAAGATGGTGACAATATCGAAGCGCATACATCTTGATGATAGAAGCGCCCGCTTGCCCCCCATCCCGGCTCACAGCTTTTTGGGGCATTGGTCCCGCAGTACTGCAGCCTCTGCCTCATTTCCCCTGCTGGCAGGAAAGCACCACCTTATTCTTCATGTAGAGCTGACACAACCCCATCATGCCCGAGGGGCAGACATACGCCCCCGTCTCGCCATTTTCGCTGCAACTGCCGCGTTTCAGAATCTGATCGGCCGAAGCTGGCACTAGCACGCCGCAGCTCAGAATCGCGCCATTCTTCAGGCTGAGTTGGCACAAATCCATCATGTTGCCCTGCAGCGGGCACAGATACTCGCCGATCCTTCCGTTGTTGCGCTGGCACATCTGCGCAGGATTGCACTTCGCACAACCAGTTCCCGTCAAATCTCTGTCGGCTGCGTCTTCTTCCTTGAGCACCATTCCGGGATTGCACGATTGCACACCGAGCAGGGTGTGCGCGTTCACAATGTTCACGCAATCGTTGTAGCCCTGCAGCTTCGTGCAGTTCATTGCGCTGCCCTGCTTGGTGCAGCCTTCGCTCTGGAGTTTCGAAAGCAGCCCGCCTTCCATCCCCGCCTGATGCTCCGGCTCAAATTCGATAGCGCAGGTGGTTCCCGCGTGGCACCCGAAGTCGATGCCGTTGGGCGGCAGGTTCACGGCAAGCTGTGGAAACCACACCGGCCAGTCCCAGCTTTGCGACCACACCGCGACATCCACGTACAGATGCGCGTCGATGCCGGGTGTCAGCGTGAATCCCAGGTTGTAGACGGGGTTTCCGAAGCGAAAGTGGCTGTCGTTATTCTTGCTCGGGTCCGTGCTCACGTTCAAGGTCTGTCCGGTTGCGGTCATCTGCGTGTTCCGCTTCGCCACCAGATCGTCCACCGTGAAATCGAGTTTGTTCGAATGCAGATTGATGTTCACCGCCGGGAAGACCTGCCCGCCCAGTACGCCGAAGTCGAGCAATCCACCCAGCAGATCAACTTGATTGAATATGAACGGCGTATCGATGCCATGCTGACCCGGCGCGGGCGGCAAAAAATGCCCGCCGGTGTAAGGCGCGGGCAGCAGGTCCGTAAAGTCGACGCCCACCGAGAACCCTGTGCCGCCGCTGCCGACGACGGGAAGGTTGTAGTTGAAACCGGCGTCGGCGCCCACCTGCGCCACCAGTTCCTTGCCGTCGAAGAGTTGGGTAGGGTCGATCCCGGTCGACTGAAAGTCCGCATCCGTGCCGTTGATGGGCGCGAAATCCGCCTTCAGGCTTGCCTGGGCCGTGTTGTTGGCGTGCGTCACGTTGTGATAGCTGAGCTCGGTCTGGATGGGGAATCTGAGTCCGAATCCGTAATTGAAGCCCGCGTAAACGCCGATGCTGTATGTCGACGAGCAGCCAACGACACACCAGTTGATGGTGACGCTCACGTTTTGGCTCCACTCGTAATCGTGACCCAGCGTGAATCCCGTCAGGTAGACGTATGTGCCCAGGTCGATATCGGTGGTCTGGTCGCCGCCGGGTTGCGAAGAGTTGTTCGTGGTGTGATATTGCGACGGGGGCACGATCTTGAGAAGGCGAGGATAATTCGGCGCACTCGTGGCTCCGCCCGCCGCATTGAGCAACTGCTTGCCGGCCGCCATCTCGCCCGCGTCCGGCGACGCGGTCAGCCCTTCCAACGGGTGCGCGTAGATGGCCGATTGCTGATTGGGCACGAACATCGTCTGCTCGACGCGCTGCACTGCCGAATTGATCACCTCGTTCTTCAACTGGTCGTCACTCAGCGTGCCGAGGCGTGCCGCTTCTGCCTGGCCCACCTTGGCCACGATCTGCGCGCGTTGCGTGGGATCGGCCAGCGCCTTGCGCAGGTTGGCAATTTGTGTGGCCGCGTTTGCGTTCTCCGCCGCGCTGTTGCGCTGATAAGCTGTGATGGCCGCCTGCCGTTTTTGCGGATCGGCCACGTACCGCGGGCTGCCCGGCACGCCGAACTCGGACACGCGTTGGCTCGCCGTTTCTTCGCTGAAGCATGCAATGCCTGCTTGCGCCAGTTGCATCCTGGCACTCGCATCGGCGCACTTGCCGGGCAGAACCTGGTAGCTCAGCACATGATGAATAACCAAGCCCTGTTCGACCTCCGTCAGGTCCGTGGTGTTCTCCTGGACCTGCACATGCTGCGGCAGCGCCTGCAGGCGCAGGGCCAGGTTCGGCAATGCCTTGGGATTCGTCAGCATTGGCGTGAAGTCGAGCGGCTGCTCTCCCAGCGTCACGTGCGGATTGGCACGTACAGTGTCCAGAGTGTACTGGCGCACGACGCGTAGCCTCTGCATGGTTTGCGCATGTGTGCCGCCGCCCAGCGTCACGGAGTTGGGCAGCGCGCGCTGGTTGGTTTCGCGCGATTGCATCTTCGGGACTTGCGCTGCGACGAGACGGCTCAGCGAAGAAATAAGAATAAGGGACACAAAACAAGCAGCCCAATAGTTCTTGGGGGCGTGGGGGATCATGGTCTAACCTCCGTGGCGGTCACCGGTAAGGGGGCCTAGGAGAATGTACCGGGGTTGCACGGAAGATAAACTGCGCTCAAGGGCGTGTCAATTGTGGATTTGCGGGCCGAGCTGACGGAAGTAATGGCGCTTGGAGGAAGCTGCCGCAGGACGACCGGGTAATTGTCGAACCAATATCGGATTTAGAATACCAAGCTGATTTGCTAACTCCGCTATACGCGCATCAATCCGCCCAGGGTCGCGCCGGCGTCCACAAGCGCGCGGTCGCCGCACCGAACAGAAAGCCGCCCACGTGCGCAAGGTAGGCCACGCCGCCGCCTTGGACCGTGGCCACCGAGCCCACTACATTGAGTAGTTGGATCAGAAACCAGATGCCGATGAGCAGCGCCGCGGGAATGTAGGTCACGCGGATAATAATCAGGATCCAGACCAGCGAACGGATGCGGTCGCTGGGAAACATCACGATAAACGCACCCATCACGGTGGCAATGGCGCCGCTCGCGCCCAGGCAGGGAACGTGCGAGCCGGGGCTGCCGGCCACCTGCGCGACCATGGCAATCACGCCGCCCATCAGGTAGAAGATCAGGAAGCGCATGCGCCCCATGGCGTCTTCAATCACCGGTCCAAACGCCCAGAGAAACACCATGTTGCCCAGGATGTGCAGCCATCCCGCGTGCAAAAAGGTGCCTGTCACCAGGGTGATCAGGTTACGGCCGTGCTCAATATGTATGGGGATCACTGCCCAACGGCGGACAAACGCGTTGCCTTCCACCAACTCACGCAGAAACACGTACGCATTCGCCACAATGATCAGCAGCGTCATCAGCGCAAAGCGCCGCGTGCGCCGCGACACGTCTCCAAGCGGGATCAGCGTAGCCATATCGGTCTATCTGTAGACTAACTTGCCACCGCGCTCATCAGGTTCCATTCATCAGGCGCCGTATTGTTCGTCGCTGACGTGCTCCATCCAGTCGACAACTTTTCCGTCGAGTTTCTCCTGGAGGGCGATGTGCGTCATAGCAGTGGTGGGCGCTGCGCCGTGCCAGTGTTTTTCCTGGGGAGCGAACCACACCACATCGCCCGGCCGGATCTCCTCGATCGGCCCGCCCCAGCGCTGCGCACGGCCGCAACCTGCCGTCACAATCAACGTCTGGCCCAGCGGATGCGTATGCCACGCCGTCCGCGCGCCCGGCTCGAAGGTGACGCTCGCGCCCTGCACCCGCGCCGGCTCGGGCGCAGCCAACAGTGGATCGATGCGAACTGTTCCCGTGAACCAATCCGCCGGCCCTTTGCCCGAAGGTTGCGTGCCGGCTCGTTTGATCTCCATAATGTCTCTCTCCTGTGTGCCGCGAACGCTGACGTTTATCGCCCGGTCATCTGCTCCAGCTTCTCAGGGTAGCGTGCGCCCTCGACCGTGATCTTCGCGGCGGCCTCGTCGATTTCGCCGAGGTCCTCCGCCGTCAGCTCCACGGCCACGGCCGCAATGTTTTCTTCGAGCCGCGACAGTTTTGTTGTTCCCGGAATCGGAACGATCCAGGGCTTCTGCGCCAGCAGCCACGCCAACGCAATCTGTGCCGGTGTCGCGTTCTTCTTTTTCCCTATCGCGCTCAGCAGATCAACGACGGCCTGATTTGCTTTCCTTGCCTCGGGCGTAAAGCGCGGCAACGTGCTGCGGAAATCATTACTGCCGAGCTTGGTGTTCTCATCCATCTTTCCCGTCAAGAATCCCTTGCCCAGCGGGCTGTAAGGAACCAGGCCGATGCCAAGTTCTTCGAGTGTCGGAATCACTTCTACCTCCGGCTTCCGCCACCACAGCGAGTATTCACTTTGCAGCGCCGTCACGGGCTGCACGGCATGCGCGCGCCGAATGGTCGCGACGCCCGCCTCCGAAAGGCCGAAGTGCTTCACCTTGCCGGCCTGGATCAGGTCCTTTACCGCGCCCGCCACGTCTTCAATCGGCACTTGAGGATCCACGCGGTGCTGGTAAAACAGATCGATCACATCGGTCTGTAGCCGCTTGAGCGACTCGTCGGCCACCTGCTTGATATGTTCGGGCCGGCTATTTAAGGTCTGCGCCCCAGGCTTGCCGCCGCCATCCGTATTGAAGCCGAACTTGGTGGCGATCACCACTTTGTCGCGCACTGGCGGCAGCGCCTTACCCAGCAGCGTCTCATTGGTGCACGGGCCGTAGACTTCAGCGGTATCGAAAAAGGTGATGCCGCGATCCACAGCCGCGCGGATCAGCGCGATCATCTCCTCGACATCGTGCGGCACACCGTAAGAAAAGCTCATGCCCATGCAGCCCAGGCCCAGAGCCGAAACTTCCAGATTGCTTTTTCCCAACTTGCGTTTTTGCATAAGAATCCTTTTCTGCTTCCTGTGTTTGTCCGGAGCCGCGGTGGCTCCCGGGTGTGACTTTCCGGAGCCCGGGCACTATTTCGACTTGAGCGACGCCATATCGATCGAGAAGCGGTACTTCACGTCCGACTTTAACAGCCGCTCGTAGGCTTCGTTCACTTTTTGGATGGGAATCACTTCGACGTCGGAAACGATGTTGTGATGCGAGCAGAAATCCAGCATCTCCTGGGTTTCTGCGATGCCACCGATGCACGATCCGGAAAAACTGCGACGGCGCATGATGAGGGGGAAGACGCTTACGGGCAACGGTTGGTCGGGTGCGCCCACCATGGTGATGTTGCCATCGCGCGCCAGCATGTTGATGTACGCGTTGATGTCGTGCGACGCGGCTACCGCGTCTAGGATGAAGTCGAAGCTGCCGGCGTGTTTTGCCATTTCGTTGGCGTCTTTCGAAATAACTACTTCGTCGGCACCCAGGCGCAGCGCATCTTCTTTTTTGCCAGGCGATGTAGTGAAGACCACGACGTGCGCGCCTAGGGCATGCGCAAACTTTACGCCCATGTGGCCCAATCCGCCCAATCCCACCACGCCCACTTTCTTGCCTTTAGTCACGCCCCAATGGCGCAGCGGCGAATACGTGGTGATGCCCGCGCACAGCAGGGGCGCCGCGCCGGCCAGATCGAGATTCGCCGGAACGCGCAGCACAAAGCTCTCCCTCACCACGATGCTGTCGGAGTAGCCGCCGTAGGTCACGCCGCCCAGGTGCTTGTCAGGGAAGTTGTAGGTGAGCGCGATGTTGGGACAGAACTGCTCCATGCCAGCCTTGCATTCGGGACAGGTGCCGTCGGAGTCGACCATGCAGCCTACAGCGGCCAGGTCGCCCACCTTGAACTTCGTCACCGCCGGGCCCACCTTGGTTACGCGGCCCACAATTTCGTGGCCGGGAACGCAGGGATAAACGGTCGGCATCACGTCCTTCCACTCGTTGCGCGCCTGGTGAAGATCCGAGTGGCAGATACCGCAAAACAGAATCTCAATCTCGACGTCGTGTTCGATGGGATCGCGCCGCGCGATCGTGGTGGAGGCAAACGGCGATGTAGCGCTTGCAACGGCATACGCTTTGACTTTATTCATGAATTCACCTCAGACTTTCCGGTCGATGTGATTGAGATGCGCAGGGCGCTGTAGAGGCGCCGATTTCTTCCTCACCTTAACGCCTGTGGCCCGCAAAAAGCCAGCCACCGAACCCGCCCGCAGCGCCTCAGTTCTGTACTCGATCGGTTGATTCGCGACCTTTTCGCCCCTTGCTGCTTTGCTCCCCTGTTCCCTATGATGGTGCACACATCGCCATGAACGATATCGAATCGCTTCTGACACGCTGGCAATCGGCCGGCGTCCTCGATACGGAGACAGCCGCCCGCATTCGCGCCCTCGAAATGCAAAGCGCCGCGCAACCCGCCGGGCATGACTCCGCGCCCCAGGCCACCAGTCCCGCCGGCATGAAGTGGCTGGTGGTCACGGGGCTGATCCTCGGCGCCATTCTGCTGGCCTGCGGCGTGGTGCTCTTTGTCTCCGCGCATTGGGATCAGCTGGGCCCCAGCGGGCGTTACCTGCTTGTCATGGCCATGGTCGCCGTCTTCCACATTTCGGGCGGCCTCACGCGCAAGAGCTTCGATGGTTTTTCCATCGCGCTCCACGCCGTGGGAACTGTCGCCACGGGCGCGGCCATCGCGCTCGTCGGCCAGATCTTCAACATCGAGGAGCACTGGCCGGCTGCGGTGTTGCTCTGGGCGCTGGCCGCGTTCGCCGGCTGGGCTTTGCTGCGCGATCAGGCGCAGCAAACGCTGGCCCTCCTGTTGCTTCCCGCATGGATCTTTTCGGAGCTCGGCTTTCGCATGCAGGGCCACATCGGCGAATCCATCTACATGGGCCGGCTGTTCTTTCTCTGGGCCATTTTCTATCTCACCTTCTTTGTCCACTCACGGCGCCAGACGGTGCAGGGAATTCTCTTCGCGGCGAGCGCCATTGGCGCAGTTGTCGGCATCGTTCTCATGATCGCTAACTGGATCTCCTGGTCCTCCGAGCAATCGTTCATTCCTTTCGGAACGTGTGTGTGGGCATGGATTGCCATCGCCGCCGTGCCGCTCGCCGTCGCCGCGTTCCACGGCCACAAGGGACTGGTTCCCATCGCCGTCTCCATCGCATTCGTCATTGCGCTGCCGTATTGCCACCGGCCCATACTCTTGCACAATGGCTCCTACGCTTACGGCGATCCCAACCTCGTCGCCCACGCGCTAGTCGCTGCCTTCGCCGTCTTCTTTTGCTGGTGGGGCGTGCGTCTGCTTTCGCGCGCGCTGGTCAACCTGGGCATTGTGGGATTCGCTGCCGCCGTGTTCTGGTTCTACTTCAGCGACATCTACAACGATCACGAGCGCGCTCTGGGTCTCATAGGCATCGGCATTCTCTTTCTTGCCGGCGGCTGGGCGCTTGAGAAGACGCGACGACGAATTCTCGAGCGCATGGTCGCTCCCCCGCAGCAACCCGCCGCTGCAACCGGAGGCGCCCAATGAAGATCGGCCGTTTCACGTTCTCTGCTGCCTCGCTTGCGCTGCTTATCATCCAGTTGGCGATTGTGTCGACCGTGGCTGCGAAGTATCTCTACCAGCGCCGGAACTGCCCGCGCGTCTGGACCCGCGCCGCGGCCATCGATCCCAACCTGCCGATGCGCGGCCGCTACTTGGCGCTGCAGCTTACGGTCGATGGCTGCCAAAGCACATTGCCCTCGGCCAAAGATGCGACCTTCCCGCGCAAGTACGACGGCACCGTCAAGCCCGGGTCCTATACGTTGCGCGAGAATACTGCTGACTTCCGCGCCAATTTGAAAGTCGTCAATAACACGCTCGTCGCCGTGCGCATCGAGGGCCAGGAAGACTCCTCCGCCGGAGAAGAAGTGGTCGGCACTGCCGGCGCTCCTTGCGACCAGATGGGGCTCGCAACTTCGACCGACTACTTTATCTCCGACACCGCCCAAAGCCCGTTGCCGCTTAGGCTCGGCCAGGAGCTATGGATCGAAGTTACCGTGCCGCCCAAAGGCCCGCCGCGCCCGATTCAATTGGCGCTCAAAGATAACGGAGCGTGGAAGCCGCTGGATTTGAAATAGCTGTGCGCCGAGCTGGTGCTTGGTTCAGGTTGGATGGGGAGGACATTCTTTTGGATATGTTCGATTAAGCACTTATGTCCAGGTAAA
>Ga0187847_10003002_pt1 | contig 13175 bp, 9 predicted proteins | sample June2016WEW_4_10_FD_132458 | JGI IMG/M metagenome (GOLD analysis project Ga0187847, IMG submission 132458) | Peatland microbial communities from SPRUCE experiment site at the Marcell Experimental Forest, Minnesota, USA - June2016WEW_4_10 | ecosystem: Environmental > Terrestrial > Soil > Wetlands...
GCATGAAAAAGGTTCTTGGCCAGTAGCACAGTATGGATTGGCGTGGGCGAAAGAAACATGATCTGAATCCCAGCTCCCTCGGCTCCCAGGTTGTTTGAAAACAATTGCGTGAATCCCAGCATGGAATACGCCATGCAAATCGGAAGCGCCATCGGAAATGTATGTCCTCCGCCGCCATTCGACCGAAAGACGCTTCCGAAGATGAAGACCATCAATAGCGGAGCTCCCAGCACATAAAGCTGCGGAATGGAGCGGGTGATGGTGCGGAAATCCTTCCCCATCACTGCAAGAATTGGACCCGTACCTGCCCTCGACCACTCGACGCCAGGTATCCTCACGCTTGAGGTGGCGGTTGCGACTTCTCTGCTCCGTTTTCGAGCCTTCTCGTTCCGCCTCGGAGCATGGCCCAGGTTCTCGCCTCTATATTCCGCTCTGAGGCGTGCTCCCAGCACACTACCCACTGCCAGGGTGAAAATCCCCAGCACCGCCAGCGAGGCCAACGCCCCGCCCGGTTGCTCCTGCGCGGCCCGTCTCAGAGAGGTTTCGGCCAGCCCGGGCGGCATCCATTTCTGGACGGCATTGGCGGTCTTCACCCACGGCCCATACTGGGCTTGCATCTTGTTGAATTGGTCGACTCGCTGCATCTGATCGGCGCGCGATGGGTGTATCCCGGGGAAGTGATGCAGTGCCGGATTCAATAGTTGCATGCTCAGCGCGAGCACCAGAAACACCGCGGTCAGAATTTCCCGCGTCTTCCGCTGAGCGAGCCATCGATCGATCCACGCAAAAATCGCGCGCACCAGCAGGATGTTGAAAACCGCAAAGACCCCCAGTGCCAGCGTCGTCCAAAGAACCATCCCCGGACGCGCCAGTGCGGTTCCAATCCAGATACCTAAGCAGCACAAGCCACCCAGAATGGTTGAGACATCCACCAACCCAAAAACCGTATAGAGCAGGAAGTACGACCCGAAATTCACCGGAAATCGCAACAGGATGCCGAGATCGAACTGTTCCTGAAACGAGGCCATCATCACCGGAACTGACTGCCAGATGAAAAACACAACCCAGTACAAGATGGGCAAATATCGCCATTGATCGTTAGAAACCAGCAGGTACGCGGCCAAACTCATGCCCGCGCAAAGTCCCAGTCCGGTACATCCATAAATCAGGTACCCCAGGGTACGCGCACCCAACTCAAGTGCGCCCTTCCTGAACCGTAGGCCATTGACAAATACCTGCCACCGCAGGCGCGTCAGAGCCCTATATTGCGCACGTGCTAGTGAGCTGAATATTCCGGTCCGCAACCTATCCGGTCCTTGCCCTGGCTGGCCCGTTCTGTTCGTGCCAGCCCCGTCTATGCCAGCCATGACAACTCCTGCGCCGGTTCTGGCTGCTCTCCCGCGCCCACAATCGATAAAAAAATTTCTTCCAGCGTCAGCCGCTGTTCCTGCTCGGCGCCCGGTAACGTCGAGGCTACCCCCATGCGCAGCTCGTCGATGGAGCCATTCGCCACCAACCGCCCTTTCGAGATGATGGCCACGTGGCTGCAGAGCCGCTCCACAATCTCCAATACGTGCGTGGTCAGAAAAATGGTTGCGCCCCGATTGATCATCCCCTGCAGCATGTTCTTCAGCATGCCTGCCGCAATCGCGTCCACTCCCTCGAACGGCTCGTCCAGAAACAGCACCTTGGGCCCGTGAATCACGGCTGCGGCCAGAGCCAGTTTCTTCTGCATTCCGTGAGAGAAGTCGGTCACCAGTTTCCGGCTCTCGTTGGCGAGTTGCATGAACTCCAATAGCTCATCCGTCCGCCGGTTGGTAGTTTCCTTGTCCAGTCCATACATCCGGCCCACAAAGTGTAGATACTCGGGGGCGGTCAGGCGTCCCAAAAGAGCCATGCCTTCAGGAACCACGCCAATCTGGCGCTTCAGTTCCAGCGCTCCTGCCCCGAACGGCTGGCCCAGAATCTCAATGGTCCCTGCGCTGGGCTCCAGCAGCCCCGTCAACATTTTGATGGTGGTGGACTTTCCTGCTCCGTTCGGTCCCAGAAAGCCGAAGAACTGCCCCGTAGCCACGCTCAACGTGACATCCTCCACGGCAGTCAGTTCGCCGAAGCGTCGCGTGAGGCCGTGGGTTTGAATCGCCGCGGTTACCATTTCCCGCAAGCATAGCAAGAATGGCCACTGGAACAAAGCTGCGCTGTTACAACCCGCACTTCAAACAAACGGGTTTATGATGTATGGACCGCTCATTCGTATGGCTCACACCCCCTCAATGTGCCGTAACAACTTTGAGCTCGGAGGTTTCGTACGATGCTTGACATGTTGGAAGGTAGGCTCAGATGGAAGCGGACGCCTGACGGCATCATTGTCTCAATTCCCCCACGGCACGGCACATTGACCATTCTCTATGGGCCTCTGGTTGGAGCGTGCTTGCTCGCCGCGGCAATTTACTACTGGCATGCGCTGACGACGCCCCACCCTGAGGACACGGAACACACACTCCAATTGGTTGCGATCGGAATCTATGTCCTTGGATTCTGCTTTGCTGTTTGCTGGTTGATATGGGCTTTTACCAATGAAACCGTCCTCATCCTGAATAGAAATGAGATGAAGATCCAGCGCCGTGTGCTCGGTGTTGAATTGGCCACGCGCAGCTTTCCAAACCGTCAAATTCGTAACTTCCGATTTGTACCTCCCACCAAGACCTGGGCAAGCCGGGATGCTGATGACCCAAAGACGGGCAGAATTCAGTTCCAGGTCGGGAGCAATACGCAAATCTTTGGTGAAGGAGTCTCCGCCGCGGAATCCGATGCACTGTTTGCCCAGATGCAAACCGTCTACCGTTTCCCCGGTTACCTAGGACTCTCCCACCAAAGGATTGTGATCTGAACACCGCTGCGGATTGCATCGGAAAGATGCGACCATCAATTGATGCCGGGCGTCTCTACTTCCCCGGAGGCATCCCTGTTGAAGCCCCGTTCGGTACATTCAACATGTCCGCACTCCCGGCTCCGTCCAGGCGCTCCTGCACATCTCTGAGCGCCGGGTCCTCCGGGAAAAGCACACGGTAGTCCTGCACCAGCCTGCGCGCACGCCACACCTGGCCATTGATGAGGTATTGCCGCGCCAATTGCGAAACCAGCGATCCAGAGTATGGATAAGCGGCCACTCCGCGTTCCAGCACTGCCTCAGCTTCGTCTGTGCGGCCAAGGTTCTCCAAAGCAGTGGCAAGATTTAGAAAAGTTGTCGGCTCCTCGGATCCCTGCTTGAGTGCGCGCGCAAAATAATCGGCGGCCCTGGCATTGTTTTTCTTCTGCGCCAACTCCACAGCTCCAAGCGAGTTGAGTACAACCGGATCTTCGGGTGCGCTCTTGCTCAGGTCATCCAACTTTCTGAACCAGTAAGGCCACAGGCCCGGATCCTTGCGCGCCACCGTGAAATAGGCCTGCAATTGTGCAACATCCGGCATCGGCTCATTCGACCACCGATTCAACCAGAGCAATCCGGGCAGATCGGCCTTCGGCTGCTCAAACGCCACATCGGGAAGCGGTTGACCGGCGAAGCGAACGATGCGGTGTTTAGTATCGTTCGAGTGGGGAATTCCAGCCACTTGCCGTTTCTCCATATGGCATTCAATGCAGTTGTCTTTCGCTGCAACCCTCCGCGTGTCGTCCGGTTTCAGGTTACAACTCGTCATCGCATGACAACTGAGACATACGCTTCGGTAGGCAGCTTGTTCGTCGCCCGGCTTCGCAGCATGGTGAATCGAGTGGCAGGTGTTGCACGTCAGCCGCCCATGACTTGCCTGATAACACTTGCTAAGCTCCAGCGTCGAGTTCTTCCACCACAGGGGCTGTTCCAGACTGCCGCGAATCGGAGGATCAGTCTCCAGTTTGTTGGCCTCCTTGCGCTGCTCGTCCTTGATCGGCCGCTTAACGATCGCCATGGTATCGGTCAGCGGCGTTCCAGGACGGTAGTCCAGATAGCTCTTGCCCGGATAGAGGACCACGGCATCCCCTGCCTGGTGGCACTCGCGACACAGGTCGTCAGCAAGCCGTGGCGACAGTTTGGCGGGATTCACAATCGAAGTATCCACTTCATTGGGTCTGAGGACACGGTCCTTTTTCGCCTGCATCTCCCGCACATGCAGCGCGCCGGGGCCGTGGCAGGTTTCGCAACTGATTCCCAATTCACCAAAGCGGAACGGAGGCTCTTTATACATGCCGTCGCGTTTGGGCTCGGGATCGGGCTGGCCGTTGTGGCAAAGCAGGCAGCCCGTCGTCATCACACGGCTGAAGCCAGCGTCGTCCGCAATGTAACCAGGTGAAAGCTCCCAGCTCTTTGAATGCACATAGTACGAAAGTGGCGCTTGGAAGATCCAAGGTCCCACGCGGAACAGGTACGAGTATCCTGTGAGTTCGCCGCCGGTCACGTAGTCGATCTTATGGGAAATGCTGTAGATCTTATGTCCGCGCTTATCCAGCTCATAGGCGCTCTGATAGAGGTTTCCGCCATTCTGATATACGGTGTAATAGCGGTTGCCCTTAGCGCTGAAGATAGTCACCGGACTCGGAACGCGACTAAGTTCGGTGGACGAGTTAGCCTGCGCCATGGATTGCCCGTGTGATGTGGGCATATAAGTGCGACTGATCTCCTCGTGGCAACCCGGCGCGACGCAGCTCTTCGACCCCACGTACGCCACAGAGGAACTAGCGTTCCGGAAGATGCTTTCTTCGCCAACCCTGCTTTGCGCACCCAGCCAGACTGGAAACGCCAGCATAATGAACAATGCAGTACATCGGCTCGCGGAGAGCGCGCAAACGAAATGGTGATTGCGGCAACGGTGCATGAGGGGTTCAAATTAGTGCCCACCGCCGGCTTAGGCTGTGATGGGAGGCACAAGGACTCTACGTTGTCTTTTGTTCTTCCGGCTCTCCCAGCGGATCGTTCTCCCGGTCCGTCACCTCCACTAGCGCGCTCAGCAGCTTCGCCAATTCCGGCGTCCAGCTTGCCTCCGGCGCTCGCCAGCTCCAGTTGCCCGCCGGCACTGCCGGAGTGTTCATGCGCGCTTCCGATCCAAGCCCAAGCAAATCCTGCGCCGGCACAATCGCCAGCTCGGCCACGCTTGCCTCGGTAGCCCGAATCAGCGGCCACACCGGCCGACCTTCAACCGGACCCACATATGCTTCGACAGCCTCACGCTCCGCGCCACCTGCCAGGTTCCACCATCCCTGCGTTGTGTCATTGTCGTGCGTGCCCGTATAGGCCACGGTATCCGGCTCAAACCGGTGCGGCAGATGCATATGTGCCCCCTTGCCGCCAAAGCCAAACTGCAGCACCTTCATCCCCGGCATGCCCAACTCCGCGCGCAATGCTTCCACTTCAGGTGTAATCAATCCCAGGTCCTCAGCCACCAGCGCCAGCGCTCCCAACTCCGCTTCCAGTGCCTTGAAAAGCTTGAGCCCCGGCGCCTTCACCCACATGCCGTTCACCGCCGTCTCCTCTTCCGCGGGGATCGCCCAGTACGCCTCGAAGCCCCGGAAGTGGTCCAGCCGCACAATGTCAAAAAGCTGGAAGGCGCGCCTCACCCGTTCAATCCACCAGTCGAACCCGCGCTCCTCCAACACATCCCAGCGATACAGTGGGTTGCCCCACCGCTGCCCGGTGGCCGAGAAGTAATCTGGTGGTACTCCGGCAATGCGAAGAGGCCGCAACTGCTCATCCAGTTCAAAAAGATCCGGACGCATCCATACGTCCGCCGAATCCATATTCACGAAAATGGCCACGTCGCCCAAAATCCTGATTCCACTCCGTGCGGCAGCCTCCCGCAGGTCATTCCATTGCTTTGAAAAAGCAAACTGTAGCACCTGTTCCTGTGCCAGCGCCCGCCCATGCTTTGCCGCAATTTGTGCCAGCGCCTCTGGCTGCCGGCGGCGCACCGGCTCTGGCCACTCCGTCCACGCGCCCGTATTGAACTGCCGGCGAAGCTCCGCGTAGAACGCGTAGTCAACCAGCCAATCCGCCTCCGCGCGGCAAAACTCCTCGAATTCCGCCCACTGCTTCTGAAGCTTTTCGTCGTGCGGCCCACGATCCAGAAAATTCCCCGCAGCCTCGTAGAGCAGCGGAAGCTTCCGAGCCACCACATCCCCGAAGTCGACGTTCCCGCTTTTCCCCGCAAGATCGCCAATTCGTCCGCCGTCAATCCATCCCCAGTCCACGAGAAACTCCAGGCTAATCAAAAACGGATTCCTTGCAAACGCCGACGACCCCGCATACGGCGAGTTGCCATACCCCGTGGGGCAAACCGGAAGAACCTGCCAGACGTGCTGTTTCGCTTCAGCCAGAAACGCCACAAACTCGTGCGCCGCAGGCCCCAGGTCGCCGATGCCTCCGTAAGAGGCGAGTGAACTCACATGCAGCAGAACGCCGGAAGAACGTTGAAATCCCATAACCTCATTATCCATGCCGTCGACCGAGCTGCCCTTGGCTGGACGTGCGCAGTACGCTTGGATCCATCTCTCGCAAAGATGGATGTCATCCTTATCTTTCGTAGTGTCGATTCTGGAACCGGGGTATCAATAGATGAGAGGCCAAGTTCCGGGCTGACTTCCCCTGCCGATTGAAGCGATGATCAAAACTGGAACTTGAGCTGTCATTCCGAGCCGTTCTACGGAGGTCCACCAGATGAAGCTGCGTAACGCGCTGGAAATGCTTCTGCTCTCGGCCGTATGGGGAGCGTCGTTCATCCTCATCAAACTTTCTGGAGACGATCTTCCACCGGTTTGGGTCGCTGTCGGCCGCCTCACATTCGGCTCCATGCTGCTATGGACCGTACTCATGCTGGGCCGCCACAAAATGCCCCCGCTCCGTCTGGTCGCTCCGCTGCTGGTTGTCGCCCTGCTCAACAATGCCCTCCCCTTTTGTTTCTTCGCGTGGGGCGAGAAAACAGTGCCCTCGAGCATCGCCGCCATCTTGAATGCCACTACCCCCATCTGGGCCCTACTCCTAGGGCTGGCCACTGGAAGCGCCCGCGCCACGCGTCTCACCGCGGCGGGTGTGGTGCTTGGATTCCTAGGTGTTCTCGGCGTAGTCTACGGCCATTCTTCCACGGTCCCCGCCGGCAGCAGCACCAACGGATATCTCTTCGGTGTCATCCTGATTGCCATTGCCAGCTTCAGCTACGGTGCCGGCGCGGTAGCCGCCAAGCGCTGGCTGCAAGGCGTTGAACCAGTGGTCATTGCCACATTCCAATTGACCTTGGCCGGGCTTTCGTTGCTGCCGCTGGCGCTCTTCGGACCCCACCCAACCGCGCTGCATTGGAAATCCGTAGCCGCAGTCACCGTCCTCGGAGTGCTTGGAAGCGGCCTCGCGTATCTGATCTTCTTCCGCCTGCTAGCCACCATCTCGCCCACGCGCACGGTGGCTGTCACTTACCTTCTCCCCATCTGGGGATTGTTCTGGGGCTTTGTCGCCGGCGAAGAAATTCGCTGGACCGCTCTGGCCGGTGTTGCGGTTGTCCTTACCGGCTTGGTGCTGTTGAACCTGCCCTCGCGTCCGCGGGACGCTCCCGCAGTCGCAACTTCCGCTCCAGAACCCTGCGCCGCCGAACAAAGTTGAGAGAGGTGATTCTGACCTGGTCTGATGGAGGGAGCAGGGGCCTTTCAGGCCCCTCAGACTGATGAAAACCCATCCCTTGCTTTTCCGGAGGGAGCGTGAGGCTTCAGCCTCACGAATAAGGCCGATCAATTCAAAAGGGCTTTAGCCCCGGGCATCCTTTTACTGATTGACCGTGCAAAGAGGGCTGCCGGTCGAAGCTCGACACCTCCCTTCAAAATGCGCCAGTTCGGCACGAGATACCCCACGCAGCATCGCCGGTTCCCAACCTGCGCTGCGCTGCGAGAAGCCGACATAAAACGATCCGTAGTAGCGGAGATCGCGCCTGCGAAGTCGCGTCGCATCGAAATCAATCGGCAGATAGACCATCACCGCCCCGCGCTTCTGCACCTCGGACTCTCCACTGATCCATACGAATGCCGCGTCCTTGTCGATGTCCGCGATTCGCCGGGAAAGTGCTTGTTTGCTCGGACACTCGATATGCAGCGGCGCCGCAGCCACCGTCTCGTCATATTCCGACCCCGCAAATACTCGCTGTTCCACCACGCGACTGGGAACAAAGGGCGGTACGTGCAAGCGTGTCTTATGAACGCCGATGCCAATGGCATGGAATCTTCCAACTCTTCCAACAGTGGTCGTTCCCGCAAAGTGCATCCACTTCGGCCCAAACCAGTTGTCAATGCGGATAATGTAGAGGCGCGCCGGCTCATAGTCTTGAGCAACACCAATGGCAAGCGCTCGCGCCTTCTCCATGAACTCAGCCGAGTCCCCCTGCTCCGTGGAAACGAACTCTGCGACGGCATCGAACATCGTTGCCTCCCAACTTCACCCCACTATACGCGTACGCATCGCATTTGCCTGTGCTAACGATGAATGGAGCGCCTTCGAAGAGCTTGTACTGCTCGCGTAGGCAGTCTTCATGCGCAAAAAGGGCCCGCATCCTGAAGGATGCGGGCCCTTTTCTTATTCCACTCGGCTCTCGTTCGAATTACGTAGTGGGAAGCTCCGGAGTCGCTCCCTTGGTCTTGGCGCCCATGCGGATGAGCTTGTTCTTCTTGTACTCGTCCATCACCCCGCTCAGGAAGACGCTGAATGCATCCTGCCGGCGTTGATCCAGAAGCTGTTCGCGAGTCTGCTCAAAGTTGCTGGCAATCTCGGCGGCCGTCGGTTCCTGCTTGTCTACAATCTTGGCCACCACTGCAGTTCTGCCCGTGTTGATCGGGCCACTGAAGTCGCCGACTTTCAGATCAAAAAGCTGCGGAGCAACCTGGCCAACCTGGCCAAAGTCAGGCACCTGGCCGCTCTCGCCAACCAGATCGCTTGTCTTCACGGTCGCGCCCATTTCCTTGGCCGCCTTGGCAAGATCGTTCAAAGCTTTAGCCTTGGCCGCCAGTTCGTTGAGCTTCTGATTCACCAGGCCAGGCAACTGCTCCTCCTGATAGTCAGAAAGAACATGGCTCTTCCAGTCCGCAAAGTTCGGCGCGTGAGCCGGGCTTATGCTCGCCACCTGGAAAATTGCATAGCCTTCGCCCGTTGGTGCAAACTGCGGTGGATCGCCTTGCTTGGTCTCGAATGCCTTGCTCAGCATCTGTGCCCCATCAGGCAGCGATGCAATCACACCCTGGCGAGCCACGGGCGGCGTGGTCACCAGTTCCAGGTGATGGGCAGCAGCCGTCTTGTCGAGCCCATTCTTGATAGCCTCGGAGGTCAGCGCTGCAGCATAATCCTGTTCCGCCTTCGCGGAGTTCTGGCGGATCAGCGTTGCTTGAATCGTCGGCAGCACCTCGGCAAGTTGCTGCGAGTGCGCATTCTGCCGCTCTTCCACCTGCACAATGTGATAGCCGAACTGACTCTTCACAATCTCGATGTCGCCAATCTTCTGCGTAAAGATGGCTTTGTCGAACTCCGGCACCATGCGGCCACGTTGGGCAAAGCCCAGTTCCCCGCCTGAGTCCTTGCTGCCAGGGTCGTCAGAGTTCTGCTTCGCCAGTTCGGTCCAGTTTCCACCGGCCTGTAACTGTTTCAGAATCCCCTCTGCCTTGGCCTTGGCCGCGGCATCTGTCTTTGCGTCAGCGCCCGCAGCCACCTTGATGAGTATGTGCCGCGAACGAGCCTGTTCCGGCACCGAGTACTCGGCCTGGTGCGCGGTAAAGTATTGCTGAATCTGCTGCTGGCTGGGCTGGGGAACTCCTCCGGGAAGCTGGTTCGGAGTAAACGCAAAGTACGTGATCTTGCGCTCTTCCGGAACCGCGGTGGCATAACGGGGAGCATTCTTCTTGAAGAACGCTTCCAACTCTGCGTCAGAGGGATTGATGGACTTGCGCAGGTCATCAGACGAGAGCACCGCATAGTCGAACTTGATCTTGATGTTCCCCTTGCGATACGTGTCCCGCACTTCCTGGTCGCCCACTGTGACTCCGGCCGTGATCATGGCCTCCAGACGACGGATAGTGATGTCCTGCTTGATTTCGTCTTCGAAGTCAGGCACTGAGAGATTGAACTGCGTGGCGACGAAGTCGGTGTACTTCTGTGTGCCAATGAACTCGCCCTTGGGAAACAGGAATTCCCCAAACTGCCCCTGATGCAGGAAGTGAATCACGTCGTCGCTGTTGGCGCGAATGCCGAGCTTGGCCGCTTCAACCAGCAAAACCTTCTGCTGCACCAGTTGCTGTCCCACCCGCTGTTCAAAAAGGTTCAGGATCATCGGGTTGTCCGGGTATCGCTGCTGCTGCAACTGGCGGCGGGCCATCAACTCCACACGCTGCTGGCTCACCGGTTCGCCTGAGGCGAAAATGAAACTGTACCAGTGGGGGTAAACAATGGCGTACGTATCGGCGGACGAGGTGCCCAGTCCCGTAAGGCCGGGGATCAGGTACACCACCATGCCCACTGAAACAACGCCGATAATCACAACGAATATTGCTTTGGTGATGCGGTTATCTGTTTGCAGGAAACGAATCATGGATGGACTTGAACCTTCTACTCTCTAAGCGCGGTCGCTGCGTATACCGGCTGCCTGCACAGGGTCGTCTTGCGGCGGGCAACTCCTGCGGCTGCGCAATTCTCGCGCAATTTTCGATTGGCGCGATTCATTGTCATTATAGACGACTGAGGTCCCAACACCGAGGTTCATACAAAGTCCGGTGTCTCCGCCAAAAACTCCGTGCGGCCCAGTGTTCAGTTTTTCAGATATGGGAGTCTGCACACTTCCAGCGGCAATAAAAACACAACGGGCATCCCGGAAACCTCGGATGCCCGCTATTTCTCGCTCCCTCACTTCTTACCGCCAGTAATAAGCCCCGCCAATCACGTAATACGGACGGTAGTAAACCGGTGGATAGCCGTAGTACGGATAGCCGGCTACATACGGCGAGCCGTAGGGGTAATAGCCACGCCGATAAAGCGAAGGCCCGCCCGGATAAAGCCCCTGCGCCAGCCGCGCCGCTTCCTGTGCGCTGACCGGGTTCACTGTGACTGGCGTTTTCAGGTGGAAACTCACCAGCGCTTCTGCCGGTATCCAGACATTCGGTCCGGAAGAAGCCGCCGAGGCTCCTACACCGGCCGCTGCACCCGCTCCGGCGCCGATGGCTGCGCCTTCACCCCGGCCCACTGCGCCGCCAATGATTGCGCCAAGAATCGCGCCGCCCAGCCCGCTGCCAACCGTTTGTCCGGCCTTATTCGGTCCCTTCACCTTGAAGGCATCCGTATCCAGAGGGTAGCTCTGTCCGCCAAGATCCAGCGAGGTGAGCTTCAAAGCCAGTTCCGAGCTTCCGCCCAGATCACCCGATCCCACTTTCTTGACCTCGGTCACCACACCATGCACAGTGGCACCGCGCGGAATCGCCAACACGCCACCAAAGCTCACGTCCTGGATCACATTGAACTGAACCGGCTCGCCTTCTTTGGCCCGTTTGCTGCCCACCGCTTCGCTGGTCCGCAACTGTAGCAGCGTTCCCTGCGGGATGGTTACAGGTCCCTTGGGGGTCTCATAAGCCTGTACCGGAGGCGGCGCGGGCGCATACTGCGGACGTGCCGGTGGATAGGTAGGGTACGGAGCCTGCGCCTGAGGATATGGAGCCTGTGACGGATAAGGAGCCTGTCCCTGAGGCTGGCCCTGATTCGGCACCGGTCCATCCGCCGGTGGTGGGGGCGGAGGCGGCGCCATATCATCAGCCTGGTTGTCGGGTGCAGGCGCATTCTGATCGGCTGCCTCTTGCGGGTTCCCAACCTTCAGATTGTTATTTACCTTGGTTACGCCCGGAACATGGGCGGCAATCGACTCCGCCAATTCGCTTGAAGCCTGGCTCGACACAGTTCCTGAGAGCGTCACTTCGCTTTGGATGGTTGCGGCCGTGATGAGATCATTCTTTAGCGCCTTGGAGGCGTCCAGGGCATGCACCACGTCCATTTCAATCTGTCCGTCCGTGCGCTGGCCAGTTGCTGGTGCTGTGTCTTGTGCAAACGCTGATGCGCTGCACAGGACAACCAAGCCAACCCACGCCAGTGTCTGCGGGAATATTCTCTTGAAGAATGGCCGTTTCATCGTTGTGTTTCTCCTCTGCCTGAAGCGCTCTTTCAATCGGTTCTTTGATGCCGCGCCGACTTAAAAGATCGCTTAATTGATGCTTCCGGCTCAAACTGTTAGACGAATTTCAGCGGAAGCCGTCATGGGTGTAGACCCGGAGGCGGTCAAAAAGTTCCGCGAAGCACAGCCGTACGCACGACGCTGGAAAAGCGGAAATCTTCACGCTGATCCGCTCTCTTTTCTGACGCTCAAACGTCTGTTTGACCCTCAATCTAGTCCGATTCTCCCCCCTTGCCAATCTTCTCGAATCGGCCCGGTACGTCCAATACTATAGATGGTCAAATCGGTGCATCCCGCCAGGAAACGCCACTCCCGACAGCCGTGACCACCTGGAGTTTAACTTTCGGATTGGCCGCCTAAAATCTTAGCAGCACCGCACACCTTGAGCGTAGCCGATGACCTTGATGAGCCATACTATCTGTGCGACTGGTGAGAGACATGATTAACATGCACGATTTCAGCGGTTTTATCTATTTGGCGGTGAATCTTCTATTCATCACCGTCATGCCATCGCTGATCCTATTGGGTATATCCCGCGTCATCCTCCTGATGTTCACAGCGCCTTCGGAAGATGAGAGGACACATCCAAAACTAGCCTTCTGGAAGAAGGTATTGCTCGGTAGCCTAGGCGGAATGATTGGCGAAATCACAGCAGTTGCCGTTTATCATTCGGCGGAGTCAAGTTGGTGCCGGGACATGAGTGCCCAAGGCTCGTACTGTGACGGTCAGGGCATCATGGTTCTCTTCCTTACGGTTCCGCTCGGCGCAATTCTCGGGGGCTGCATCTCCGTGCTTTGGACCTGGTACAGCCTTCTTATTCGAGCGACTAAACCCTGGGCTTCGATTTTCAGCTATTGTGGCGGGAATCGCGCGCTTAACTTGGGGTTCGCGGCTGCCGCTCCGATTGTTTACTGGGCGACCTTCGCACTGGCTATGTATCGCCTCACACGCAACTTGCTATAGTGCTGCGCAGCC
>Ga0187847_10003006_pt1 | contig 13160 bp, 15 predicted proteins | sample June2016WEW_4_10_FD_132458 | JGI IMG/M metagenome (GOLD analysis project Ga0187847, IMG submission 132458) | Peatland microbial communities from SPRUCE experiment site at the Marcell Experimental Forest, Minnesota, USA - June2016WEW_4_10 | ecosystem: Environmental > Terrestrial > Soil >...
AAGGCGCTCCGGCCTCACGACGAGCTGAAGTTCGTCCTGACCGACCGCACCGACTACGAATTTGCGCGCGACTTTGTTCAGAATCACGGGCTCGCTGAGCGCGTTCACGCGGTTTTGTTTTCTCCGGCGTTTGAAAAGTCTGCCTCCGGTGCGCGCGACACTTCGCACTGCCTCCTCGATCCGCAGGAACTGGCGCAATGGATCCTGGCCGACAACGTTCCGGCGCGGCTCAGCCTGCAAATTCACAAACTAATCTGGGATCCCGCCGCCAAGGGCGTGTGAACTAACTTCGGATTTGCCATCCCAGGGGGATTTGTCATCCCGAGCGAAGCGAGGGATCTGCAGCCCCCTGCAAGATGCAGATCCCTCGCTTCGCTCGGGATGACAATTCATTTAGAGATGACAATTCATCTAAAGATGACAATTCATTGAAGGCTGACCGCCAACCAGCGCTAAGCCGTCTTGGCTGCGATTCGGTTCTCGGCGCGCAGATGCGCCACCACCAGCCGAATGTCGTCGAAGCTGATATACGGCGGCACGGCGTCTTTAATGTCTTTCAGGCGCTCAACTCCCAGCTTCAGGCACGCCGCCTCGATCAGTGGCTGCGCGTCGGGAGAAATCCACTTCGGATCCAGTTTCACCTGCCCGGTTTCGATCAGGCTCGCCACTGTGCACACGATGGTCGAAATCTGTCGCGCCCGGATGCGCGCAATTTCCTCGAAGCTTCGTCCTTCGTTCAAAAGCCGAAGCGTCTGTTCCGCCGGAGCAGGCTCTTTGGCGACCATCGGCGCGGCGCGCGCTCCATCGCCAAAATTGCGCAAAGCCTGAAGAATTTCCGCACCATATACGTCGGCCTTTTTTTCGCCAATTCCCGGCACCTGCTTCAACTCCGCAAAATTTGCCGGACGCCGCCGGCATAGCTCCTCCAGCGTGCTGTCGTGCAGAATAATGTAGGCTGGCACTTTATTCTCGCGCGCCATATTACGCCGCCATTCGCGCAAATATTCCGCCAGCATCGGATCGGCTTCCGTCGGCACCGCATCGCGCACCCGCGGTCTTTCGGACGCTCTTTCGGACGACAGCATCGGAGTATAGATGGAAGTCTCGGATGGAAACGAGGCTTTGCGCGCTGCAACTTCGGGCACAGCAACCGTCACAATCCTTTTCAGCCACTCCGGTTTTGCGCCGCAGTTGTCGCACCCGCCGCATCTCTCCCATTTCGGAGTCTCGCCGAAGTGCAGGCAAATCGCCCGCTGGCGGCAGCCATGAGAATCGGCGAACCGGCTGATCACGCGTTTCCGCCCCGCGGCGCGCTCGCGCTCCGCGTCGTCCGAAATCTTGTTGATGAAATATTCCAGCAGAATATGATCGCGCTTCTGCCAGAGCAGCAGGCAATCGGCCGGTTTTCCATCTCGTCCCGCGCGGCCCGCCTCCTGGTAGTATTGCTCGATCGACTGCGGCAGCGACAGATGAATTACCGCGCGTACCGCGGGTTTGTTGATGCCGAGGCCGAACGCGATCGTCCCGACGAGCACCCGCACTTCGTCCGACATCCATCGTTCCTGATTCTGGCGCCGCATCGGCGTTTCCATTTTTGCGTGATAAGGAATCGCCGCAATGCCGCTCTCCTCCAGGTATTCGACCGTCTCTTCCACCCGGCGAATCGTGGGCGAGTACACGATCACGCTTTCGCCGGCATAATGCCGCAAGCCGCGGGCGAGCAATTCCATCTGTGTGCGCGCCTCGCACTCGTGCACCACATAGCGCAAATTCGTGCGATGGAAGCTGGCAATGTAGAGATCGGGCTCGCGCATCTGCAACTGCTTCAGAATGTCGTGGCGCACCTGCTGCGTCGCGCTCGCCGTGAACGCCGCAATCGGAAGCTTCGGAAAGCTGGTGCGCAACCGGCTGAGCTGGCGGTACTCCGGTCGAAACTCGTGTCCCCACTGCGAAATGCAATGCGCCTCATCCACCGCAAAAAAGCCGACCGGCACTCGGCTCAGCCATGCAATAGTATTTCCCGCCAACAGCCCTTCCGGCGAAAGATACAGCAGCCGATATTCTCCGCGCGCGGCGTTCTCCATCACCTGGCGCCGCTCCGCCGCATTCTGAAAACTGTTGATGGCCGCCGCCGGAATACCCATCTGCGCCAGTTGTGCCGCCTGGTCCTGCATCAGCGCGATCAGCGGAGAAACCACCACCGCCGTCTTCCCCGAAATCACCGCCGGCAACTGGTAGCACAGCGACTTCCCACCTCCAGTCGGCATCACCACGCAAGTGTCGTGCGCGGCCAGCAGGCTGCGGATGACATTCTCCTGCTTGGGGCGAAACTCGTGGTATCCCCAATAGCGGCGCAGCACGTCGGCCAGGGTTGGAGTCGCGCCGATTGTCGGTTCGGGCATTCTTTGTGCAGTATAACCTTAGAGTCAGGGACGGAGTCTGTGAGCGCTCGACATACGATTTGTGACGATTAGCAAGACCCATGTAGGGACGGACGCATTCGTCCGTCCGGCAATATGCAAGAACCTGAGCTTCGATACGAATGACGAAAGAGCGAATAACCCTCGGCGTAATCTCCGACACTCACGGCCTGCTACGGCCCGAAGCCGTCAAGGCTCTGCGCGGATCCGACCGCATCCTTCACGCCGGGGACGTCGGCGCTCCCCAAATTCTGGAGGCGCTCGCGAATATCGCGCCCGTAACCGTAATTCGCGGCAACGTTGACACCGACGCGTGGGCGCGCTCTCTGCCCGCAACCGAAGTTGTCGAAGCGGGCGGCGTTTCGCTCTACATGCTGCACGACCTCGGCCAACTCGACCTGAAGGCGAGAGCTGCCGGATTCCGCGTGGTGGTATACGGCCACAGCCATCAGCCGAAGATGGAAGAGAAAAACGGCGTCCTCTATTTCAATCCCGGGAGCGCCGGCCCGCGCCGTTTCCACTTACCGGTGAGTGTGGGGAAGTTGACGATCGCAGCGGGAAAGGTACGGGCGGAATTGGTGGAGTTGGCGATTTAACCATCCAAGAAAAAAGGCCGACTCGAATGCCGGCCTTCGTATTGATTCCAACTTTTCGCGGGCGAGGCGCCCGCGCCACACACACAACTACTTCTTGGGCGCGATGGAGTCCTTTGCGGCCTTCGCCACGCGGAATTTGACTACCGTCTTTGCCTTAATCTGAATCGGTTCGCCCGTCTGTGGATTGCGTCCCATGCGGGCCTTGCGATGCGCCTTCACCAGACGGCCCAATCCGGGCACCACGAATACACCGTTTTTCTTCGTTTCTTTAATCGCCGTGTCGGCTAGGTGTTCCAGAAAAGCCGCAGCAGTCTTGTTGTTGAGTTCAAGCTTTTCGGCCAGGTGACGGGTGAGCTGAGTTTTGGTCATACCAGAAGCCATGAATTCCTCCTTCAGGAACTTACAAATTTGCTTGTATCCATGCGCATACTAACGCACTGCGCTGTGGAAAAGAAGCATTTTATCCAGATTTTATGCGGTTCCAAGAAAGGTACCCCTGCAGAATGGCCTTAAAATCATGCTCTGGGGGAGTGAAAAGGGCCAAATGGCGCGCTTCGCCGGCCACAATCAAGCCCAAATTTCACCGCGGTTGCAGTTTGCAAGCATGCGATACACAGTACCGGTTTCGCGCAAACCACCGATAACCAGTGTGGATCAGCCAGTTGAACCCCGGCAAACTGAACACGGCATAGAACGGCCACGCCCACCAGATCCGGCGCGTCACATACAAATAAACATCGGCTCCGGAAATCAGTGGACCACTCGCCCTGAGCAAGCGAATATCGGTGACCAGCTCTTCTTGCGGCATCACGAGTTTCGCCGCGACCCACGGCTCATCCAGCGAAGCGATTTCGAATCCGCGCCGCCCGAGAGTTCCCGCCCAATACTTCACCCAACGCGAGCAGAAACCGCACTGCCCATCGTAGAGGACCACGCCACGAATCGCGCCTCGAGCCAGAAGCTCGACCGCTCCGCTGGTTTCGGAGCTCAGTGGCATACTCACAATCTTTGCCCTCGCATCACTGTAACCGCCGATCCTTCCGCGAGAAACGCGGGTTGGCGTCCACAGCTTTAGGATGCCCGGCCGAGAAAGTCCGATTCATGAGAAAGCCGAGCGCGGGTGCCTTGCTGAGAGCTGACAGCTGAGAGCTGCCTATGGATCGTACACCGCGCTGCCCATGCCGGCCTTCTTTGCGGCTTCCTGCAACTCGGCGAGGCTCTTCTTTTGCTGTTCGAGTTGCTGCTTCATTTGCTCGACGGTCTGCTGCTTCTGCGCCTGGCGCTCGTTGTACTGGAGGCCGTTGCTATAGAGGCTGGCCGTGACGTAATGAATGGATTCGTTGAGCTTGTCAATCTGCGCCTGCTGCGCCGCAATCATGTTTTTCCGCGACAGTATCAGGCTTTTCCATTGTTCCGCGGACATTCCGCCCGAAGGATTTGGCATCGGCGCCGGCCTGGTCTTGTCTTCAATCTCCTCCGATATCGCTGTCGGATTCGCGGGAAGATCCTCGTTGGTTATCACCTTTGGCTTCGGCGTAGCGGCGGATGCCTTGGCTTTCTGCTTCTCACGATTCTCTTTCGCCACATCGCCCAGAGACTGGCCATACGCGGCCGAACTCATTACCAATGCGATGGACAGAACCTTCCGCACAATTCGGTACATACAATCTCTCCCCTGCAAGAACTATTCCCTTTCACATCCCAAAGAAAGTCCCGCCCACCAGTCCGGCACTATGGATCGTACACCGCCGTATTCATGCCGGCATGTTGCGCGGCTTCCTGCATCTGCTCGAGCTTTCGCCTGTTTTCGTTGAGGCGCTGCTGGATCTGCGACACCAGCAGAAGTTGGCGCGCCTGATAGGAGTTGACCGGCCCTTCGAACTGCGCGTTTCCGTTCTCGGCACGAATCGCCGCATGGATCTGGTCGATGCGCGCCTGCAACGTCGCCACCTTATTTCTTTGTGCCAGAATCTGCCGCTTCCACTGGTCGGCTGCCCGTTGCTCGGCTTGGCGTTGCTCGGCAAAATGATGGTCGTCCGCGCGATTCTCAGCCGTTTTGCCGCTGGCATCCGCGCCCGTTCCCGGCAGTGTCGCACTCGGCGCCGGACTGGGATCCGGATCCTTGGGAAGGTCCTTGTTCGTGATCACTTTCGGCTTCGGGGTGGACGACTGGTCGGCGGCATTCTGCTTCTCACGGTTCTCGCGAGCAATGTCGCCGAGCGATTGCCCATAGGCGGCCGCGCTCATGAACAGGGCAATCGCCAGAATCTTCCTGAACATTCGGTGCATAACTGCCTCCTGCGTGCTACGCCGAACTGTTCCTTCCATGGTAGCTTCGTTGGCCGCGGTTTCTAAGCTACGCCAGTAACACTTACCCGAAACTAAAGTACGAGCCCATCATGGGCAACCGGCCATCTCAAGCACATTCTCGGCCGTCAGCCCGCTCTCGCGCAAATGCCGGATGCTCAGCGCATCATGCCGTTTTGCCAGCCGCATCCCGGCTGTGTCCCGCACCAGTTCGCAATGGAAATAATCGGGAGCGGTATCATCCAGCGCGCGCATCAACAGCAGTTGCCGTGCCGTCGACTTCAGTAAATCCGCGCCCCGCACTACTTCCGTGATCCGCATCGCCGCATCGTCAACCACGACCGCCAGTTGGTAAGCGGGAACATCGTCGCGCCGCCAAACCAGAAAATCCCCGAAGTCGCGACCGGCAACGTAGCGCTGGCGCCCGAGATTCAAGTCCAGAAGCTCAATCGGCTCGCCGTCCGGGACGCGAAAGCGCCAGTTCAACCCCGCGGGATCGGCGCAGTCAACATGCTTGCGCTCGCGACAAGTCCCCGGATAAACCGGCTCATCGTCGGCGTCATTCGGAGCACTCGCCGCCTGCGCCAGATCCTTGCGCGAACAAATGCACGGATACAGAAATCCGCCCTCCCGCAACCGCCGCCAAGCCTCCAGATAGTGCGCCCCGCGCTCACTTTGCACGTAGGGGCCATAGGGGCCCCCGCAGTCCGGCCCCTCGGTCCAGTGAATTCCGAGCCAGCGCAAGTCTTCCATCATGGCGCGGGCAAATTCCGCGCGCGAGCGCTGCGGATCCAGATCCTCATTCCGCAATATCAAAGTTCCCTGCCTGGCGATCGCGCGTTGCGCCGCAATCCAGAAAGTGCGCGCATGACCAATATGCAAGAGCCCCGTCGGCGACGGCGCGAGGCGTCCGCGATAAGAGACATGAGAAGCAGAAGACGGACTCAACGAAACTTGCGGCACCAGAACATTCTAGCGGCCAGCACCGCAGCCCACTGGCGGTGTGCTTCCCGCCACACGGCGTGTAAGGCGGCGCACACGGCTCCGCGCTCCGTTCGCCCATAAGTTGCGTTCTATCAACGCCCGCCCGGTTGGCGAGTCGCCTGCGATATCAGTTCCGACTGCGCCAGCCGCAGAGGGGGTGACAAAATGTCAACGACGTGGAAATCCAGCAATCAGAAATCCGTTAGCCGCGAGTCGGCTAACCAGGCAACGAACAACACAGTCTCCGGGACGACGCTCTCATCTTCGTCTTCATCCTGGTCGCGCCAGCAGAAGCTGGCGATGGTAGCAAGCTTTGCGATTCTCGCCGCGCTGCTCGCCGTGAGCGCGTGTTCCAAGCAATCCCCAAAACCGGCGCTGGTCGGCGTGTCCAGCCCTACGGGAAATTCAGCAGCGCCCGCCGCTGTGGCAACGCTGACCACCAGCCCAACTCCCGCAACCGTTGCGGCCTCAACTACGCACGCCAAGAAGACGCCTGGAAAGCGTCCCGCGAACGTCACTTACAGCGACGCCAACTACGGGGTTTCGTTTCTCTATCCGCGTAAAGCGCGGCTGACTTCTGGCGACAAAACACAGCCCGAGTTTGCCGCCGTGGGCGATGTGCCCATGAACTTCGCTGAGCCGGGGGGAGTCGCCGTCGCAACCGTCGCGCTGCCCGACTCTTCCTATCCCGGCACCGACTTCGCCTCCGCCTTCTTCAATGTGAACGTCAATCGCAGTGCCTCCGAACAGGAGTGCTCGCACTTCGCTTTCGTCGACACGCGCAACACCGATGGCGAACCGGTCGACGCCGAGAAAGTCAAAATCGGAGCGTCCGACATGCTGACCACCTCCACTTTCGATGCCAGCGCCATTAAGCAACTCGAAACGCAGTACTATCACCGTTACGAGAATGGAGCGTGCTACGAATACGTCCTCGGCCTCGGCACCGAAGGATTTGCCACCGAAGGCGGTGTGCAGCACGTCGACCGCGATGCGGTTTTTGCCAAACTGGAAAAGATTCTGGCAAGCGTAAAAATCAATCCAGCGGTCCAGGAAAATGCCGCCGAACCAGCAGCTACCACTATGAGCGGTGGCAAGTAGTCAGGCAAAAGGGTGATAAGCTCGCGTAGGGACGGCCTCGGCCGTCCCGAGCGAGCGCATGCTCGCCCCGAGGTTTCGTCCGAACTCTACCGAGCCGGGCTCGCAGGTCCTTCGCCCAAACTCACGCCCAAAGCACCCGCGAATCTGGCCGATCGCCGATCTTAGCGCAAATCGCGTACAATCCCATCGGAGCAATTCGGAATCATGAGGAGAATGGAATGACTCAGAAAGTGATTGAAGTAGTCGGCACTTCAAAAGAAAGTTTTGCCAAGGCGGCCGAAGAGGCGGTAAGAGAAGCGGCGAAGACGGTTCGCGGCATCAAGTGGGCGCACGTGGATTCGCTCGACATGGCGCTCGACGGGAAAAAAGTTTTGCAATATCGCGCCACCACCAAAATCTATTTCGACGTCGAACACTAGCCAACGTCGTTGGTCGTTGGCAAGACCTTTCAGTGCCGGCAAATCGCGAACGACTAACGACCAGCGACAAACGGTGTTCCCGCTCGGCATTGCAAAGAGGTTAGAGGGAACTTTGCTGGCAGGATTCGACGCCTCGGCTCGCCGCCGGTCGCGCTGCGCTTTTCTTGCATCCGAGTCGAGTCGCGCCACATCTCAAATGTGACTTGACTCTGGAAGGCCGCGGGGGAGTTTTGTTGCCACGCGCGGGAAGCTTGCTCTTTCCAGAAAAACTCACACAAAGGACATTAGACTTTGATGCCAAGAATCATTTTGCCAGGAACCACGCAACGAGCCGCTGTAGTTTTCGCCATCGCTCTGCTCGCGAGTTTGCCGGCGCTGGCCCAGACTTCCACCTGGGATATTGACCCCGCGCACTCGACCGCTCAGTTTACCGTTCGTCACCTCGGGATTTCGAATGTAACTGGCAGTTTTACCAAGGTGACGGGGAGCATCGTTCTGAACGAAAAAGATATTACGCAGTCGCAAGTGTCGGCCACCATCGATGTCAACTCGGTCGATACCCGGGTTGAGATGCGCGACAAAGACCTGCGCAGCCCGAATTTCTTTGACGTGGAAAAGTATCCCACCATGGAATTCAAGTCCAAACGGATCGCCAGCAGCGGCGGCAGACTGCAAGTGATCGGCGACCTGACCATCCACGGTACTACGCACGAGGTCACGTTAGACGTCGACGGCCCGACTCCGGCAATCACCGACCCATGGGGTAATTCGCGCCGCGGAATTTCCGCCACGACGGCGATCAACCGAAAAGATTTCAATCTCCTCTACAACAAGCTTCTCGGCACCGGCGAGGCTGCCATCGGCGATAATGTGAAAATTCAGATTGACGCGGAATTTGTAAAGAAGAAATAGCTTGATTGAGACATTGAACCATTGAGGCATTGAGTCATTGAGAATTAGTTCGAAGTTTCAATGATTCAATGCCTCAATGCTTTAATGACTCAATGTCTCGTATACAACTTTTGCGTTCCGGAAAACTGGACAGGCTCGCCTGGCTGCTGCATGCCTTCTCGACGCGGCCGGGCGGCGTTTCGCGAGTCTACGGTGGGAATGCGTTGAATCTTGGGTTCACGCAACAAGACTCGCGCGCGGCTGTTGAACAAAACCGCAAGATCTTCCTGAAGCAACTCGGCGTCGCTACTGGACGCCGCACCTGGCCGCTGGTTGCCCTGCGTCAGATTCATTCGGATTTGATTCATTGCGTCGAAGGAATTCCGCAAACGCCTCTCGCTGGAGACGGGCTCATCACCGATACACCAGAGTTGCTCTTGGCGGTGCAGACCGCCGATTGCTTTCCCATCATTTTGGCGGACCGGAAACGCCGGGCAGTCGGCGTGTTTCACGCGGGCTGGCGCGGAACGATAAAGCGGATTGCAGAAAAAGGAGTCGGCGAGATGCGAAGACATTTCCGGAGCGATCCGCGGAACCTCGTGGCTGCGATCGGGCCAGGGGTCGAGGGCTGCTGCTACGAAGTGGGAGAAGAGGTACGCACCAGGTTTGTCGCTCAATTTGCCTACGGCAGCAGCCTGTTCCGCGAGGTGAAGGAATCGGATCCGGTGCGGGAGAAATATCCGTTGCTGTTTCTAACTGCGCGCGCTCCCGGACACAGCGAGTTGCCGGTGAAGCTGTTTCTCGATCTGGCAGAAGCGAACCGCCGCCAACTGCTCGATGCGGGCCTGCTGGCAAAGAACATCGATAAAATCGGCCCGTGCACGGCGTGTCATAGCAATATGCTATTCAGCTTCCGCGCAGACAAGGGCGTGACGGGGAGAATGATGGCAGTAGCGGGAATCAAGCCGAGATAAACAAGATCGGGTGATCGGCTCATCGGGTGATCGGGTGATCGAACGTCAAAGGCTCTTGAACTTAGATCACCCGATGACCCGATCACCCGATCTCCTCACGCCAGATCGAAGAGCAGCACTTCCGCGTCTTTCGTTCCTCTGAGCGTCAGGTTTTTCTCGTCGCTGATGGCCGCGCCATCTCCCTGGTGCAGCTTGTGGCCGTTCAATTCGACTTCGCCCTTTGCCACCTGGAGCCATGCGTAACGCTTGGCGCCTAGCGAATGCGTTACCTCTTCTCCGGGCGCTAGCAAAGTTACGAACAGCTTCGCGTCCTGATTGATCTTTACCGAACCCTCGGCGCCGTCATTCGATGCAATCAGCCGCAACTTGCCGCGCTTCTCCGTTTCGGCGAAACTCTTCTGCTCGTAGCCGGGCTCGTATCCCTGTCGGTTGGGGAGAATCCAGATCTGCAGCAGATGCACGGATTCGGTCGCAGACGGATTCGTCTCGCTGTGCCGGATGCCGCGCCCGGCGGTCATGCGCTGCCCGTCGCCCGGCAGAATCACCGAGCCGGTGCCGAGACTGTCTTTGTGCTCGAGCTTGCCCGACAGGACATAGGTGATGATCTCCATGTCGCGATGTGGATGCGCCGGGAATCCTCCATTGGGCGCAACCCAATCTTCATTGATCACACGCAGCGAACGGAAACCCATCCACTTGGGATCGGAGTAGTCGCTAAAACTAAAGGTGTGGCGCGTCTTCAGCCAGCCGTAGTCGCCGCCACCGCGCTCCTGGCTCGGTCGGATGGTGATCATAGAGGTCTCCTCGTAATTCATTGAATATTAGTCGTTGTAACGACTATTTCCAGACCGTTTAGATGAAAATGCAGCGGGAAGGATTCAGAGGCTAGAAGACTCACGGAGGGGCGGGTGCCCTCACCTGCCCAGCCGAGCGAAAGCTCGGCAGCAGCTTGGCCCTGTCCGCCGCCAAAGCTGCTATCCTTCCCGAGCCACTATGCCTTATCGCGTAATTTCGTTCACCATGGCGCAAGTGCGGCAAGGAGCGCTCAACTTCCAACGCCAACTCAGCGCGATACTGCGTGAACATCCCGAAATCAAGGTCTATTCGGTTAGCCCGTTCGACCTCGACGAACGTCGCCGCGCCAAAGAGCGATTTGGCGGGGACGTAGTCTACTTTCTCAACGACGCGGCCTGTCAGGAATGCGAACGGCTGGGCATCGCCCTGCAATTCCTGGCGGAAATCTCGGAGGAAGAATTGCCGCGCCGGCGAACCCTGGTCATCGGCCTGCCCGAGCGTGCCCCTCATACCGGGTAAGCGGCTTACCCGACCATCAGTCTTTCTTCTGTTTTTTTTGTGTATCGGACTTGGGCTTCTCGTCCTTCTTGGTATCTTTGGTTCCCTTCGAGTCCTTGGATTCTTTCGCTTCTTTCGACCCGCTGTCACCTTCGGAAGAAGCGGACGAGGAAGACGCCCCTTTCTTGGCGTAGTCGGTCACATACCAGCCCGAGCCCTTGAACTGCACCGCGGGAGCGGAAATCACTTGTTCAAGGACGCCTCCGCATTCGGGACACTTCCTGGGATGCCTGTCGGAAAACTTACGGATTTCTTCAAAACGGTGGCCGCACTTTTTGCAGAGGTATTCGTAGTTGGGCATGGGTCAGATTGATTCTAGAGGCGCGGATTCGTCGGCGTCAATTTCAGGTCTACTCAAGGCGTCATTAGGAAGAGATTTCCTTCGTGCGCCTTCGTGTCCTTGGTGGTTAAACCAATTCTTAGCGCTTCAACAAATCCACGGGCTCGCGGACATCGTGCACGCGAAAGTACTTTGCCAGGGCGGGATATCTCGCAGCCACGGCTTCGTACATGGCATACGCTACATTGCGATAGGAGGTGTGTCCGGCGGGCGTGGTGCGCAACTCGGAGATGTACACGGCCTCGGCGAAGTCCATCTTGAACAGCGTGCGCTTACGGAACGCGAGGGGGATCGCATACTGCGCGTTCTGCGCGGCTTCTTCACCTCCGCCGGCAGAAAGCCTCTGCACCGCGGTCTCCGCGCGCTTCATCGCCGATTCGTAATCGGAGCGCACTCCGCCGGCTTCGACTTCGGGCGGCGTATCGAAGCCATGAGCAGTGGTGAAATCCTGCATGATTTGAATGCAGCGGCGATGGCGGTGCATGTCGCGGAAGCCGCCGATGTCCATGAGAATGTCGAAGCGGAATTGCTGTCCGGCGGAGAAGGGACGCAGCAGTTCATCGTGCTTGCCGCGATGGCGCAGGCCGAGGTCGATGATTTCGTGGCGCTGCGACGCGCCAGCCGCTTCGATGGTCCTGCGAAGTTGACGGTAGGAATAATGACAATGTCCGTACAGCAGCGTGGTGGCGAGGTCGAGCTCGAGCGGATCGGTATCCACCAAATCGTCGTCAATTAAATCGACTAGCGGTGCGGGTTCGATGGCAGCACCTTGCATCAGGTCAGCGGCGGCCTGCTGCAGTTCGCGACGCGTCTCGATTTCATAGGGATTCGGGTCGGCGTACTTGACCAGGGTGGGCGCGACCCGCACTTCGCGCAGGAGTTCGCGTTCGGCCCGATCGGCGACTTCGGGCGACACGGCGCGGATCTCGGCCACCAGGGCGCTTAGCGATTCCTCGTTCGCGTTGTAGGCGGGAGAAACGGCGGCTTGTTTCAACCGCGCTCCCAGATCGCGGACCTCTTTATGCGGTTGCGAGAGCAGGTGCGCAACCTGGGTTTCGAGGGTGCGGGCGTTGACGATCTCGCCGAGCGAAGTGTTGGTCGCGAGCGGCAACAGGTAGCGCGAGATGTCGAAGGCGCGGGCGCGCAGGGTGCGCTCGTAAGCGTCCGGTTTCATTTCGGCGGGCCGCGGCGTGATGCTGGCCAGGTATTCGAATGTACGCTGCGAAACTTTTTCGTAGGTCGTGAACAGGGACTCGATGGTTTCCCGGTAAAGAGTCTGCGAGGAGGCGTCGGCGAAAACGGGCGTGTAGTAGCCGCTCTTGCGGAAATCCTGGTAGCGCGTAGAGCGCTCCTGGCCGTCCCAGCGCTGCTCGTCGGCGACCACGATGGCGGCGAGGATGGAGAGGCGTTCGATGGCGAGCGCGATGTGGGCCAGGTCGGCGATGGAGCGGTGCCCGTACTGGAAGTAGAAGGTGTTCAGGAACTTCTCGGCCTTCTGCGCGGTGATCTCTTTCAGCGACTCCTTCATGGAGAGCGCTGAGCGCGAGTACTTGGCCATGGCGTAAGCCTGGATCTCGGGCTCGACACCGTAGACGGCGAAGACCTCGACGGAGGGTTCGGGGATGGTGGCGGTGAGCGGGGTCGCGGGCTCGGTGGCAATGACTTGGGACATGGGAGTGGAGAAATCTTAATCGTCCGGTGCGGCGAGCGCAACCATTTACAAAATGGAGAAGTGTTTCACGTGAAACACTTTGTCGGGGTATTTTTATGCGTAC
>Ga0187847_10003009_pt1 | contig 13155 bp, 8 predicted proteins | sample June2016WEW_4_10_FD_132458 | JGI IMG/M metagenome (GOLD analysis project Ga0187847, IMG submission 132458) | Peatland microbial communities from SPRUCE experiment site at the Marcell Experimental Forest, Minnesota, USA - June2016WEW_4_10 | ecosystem: Environmental > Terrestrial > Soil > Wetlands...
CGATCACTATCTCAGCGACCTGATTGGCTTCGTGTACTCGAAAATGGATGCCGCTGGCGCGGCCGACGATTTTCTGAAGCGCATTCGCGAGAACTGCGCTGGCATCCTGAGCACAGGCCGCGACGCTCTGGTGCCGATTATTCTTGATGGCGAAAATGCCTGGGAGTACTTCGACCGCAACGGGCGCCCCTTTTTGCGTGAGCTTTACCGGCGAATCCAGGACGACGGGCAACTGAGCGCGGTGACGGTCAGCGAAGCATTTGACCGGCTGGCCTCGGAGCCGCTGGGCGGCATCTTCCCCGGCTCCTGGATCAACGCGAACTTCGATGTCTGGATCGGCGCAGAGGAAGACAACCAGGCCTGGTCCCAACTTTTGCGCGCCCGCGAGACGTTCGATTCGGCGCCGGCGGTGAGCGATGAGAAGCGCGGGATGGCCTACGAAGAACTGCTCATCGCCGAGGGCAGCGACTGGTGCTGGTGGTACGGGCCGGAACACGAATCGGCAAACCGCCCGGAATTCGACCAGCTCTACCGCAGCCACCTCGCCAACGTCTATCGCTTCCTGGACCTGATGCCGCCCGAAGAGCTGTCGCGGCCCATCCTGCGCATCGCGGTGCCGGCCGTATTGGTGGCGCCGTCAGGGCCGATCCGGCCGGTGATTGATGGCGAAGTGACCTCCTATTTCGAGTGGATGGGCGCCGGCGTTTACCACGTGGATGAGCGGAGCGGCTCCATGCACGGCAAGAAGTTTCTGGTGAAGGAGGTTTTCTTCGGCTCCGACGGGCAGGACTTTTACCTGCGGATCGACCTGAACCCGGGGTACGAGCAGACTCTGGGCCGGATGGAGGCGCGGTTCACCGGCCAGACGCAGGATGGCGCGCGCTCGAGCCAGGTCACGATCGGCTTCGACCACGGCGTGGCGAAACCGGTGGATTTGAAGCTGGCCGTTGCGGCGAATGGCGCGGTGGAATGCGCGTATTCGCGGGTACTGGAAGCTAGAATCTCGCTTGCGGCGATGGGAATCGCCGGCAGCCAGGGCTTACGCTTTCAATTCTCCCTGTGGGAGGGCGGCCTTCCAGTCGACGCTGTGCCGCAGCAGGGTTGGCTGGAGATGAAAAGCGTCGCCCCGGCCCAGTTCGGCGAATGAGGGCTTCTTTAGGGGCCGGTCCGAACAGACCGGCGGCGAAGACCGCCGGCGCTACAACGAGATATTCGTCTGCAGCCGCGCGGGAGGTTGTCGCCGCCGGTATTTTCTTGGCATCACCCGATCGATTCGCGCGCCACGGGTACGGTCGAACCCTTGCCGCCGGCCCAATCGAGAAACAGCCGCATGCCCTGGTAGTCGCGCGGACCGAGCTCGTGCACGATGTGGCGGGTGAGATACTCCCGCGCCAGTTCCGGTGCGAAGCCGCGGCGCGGCGCTTCCGCCGCCACGATCTCCTCGATATGCTCCAGGCCAAAACGGCAAGAGTCGCGGAAGGCTTTGGCGACTGAGTCGCTGGCCACGCCCTGGCGCGCCGCCCACACGGCGAACACCATGGGATAGCCGGTCATTTCCACCCAGTCCGCACCCAGGTCCCTGACCTGGTAGGGCAGGCGGGCCGGGTCTATGCGCAATGCGGGATCGCCGATAATGAGCGCGGCATCGGCTGCGGCGAGCATCGCATCCAGGTCCGGCGCGTGCGGCAGCAGCTTTGGTCGCGCGCCGTACTTCCGCTCCAGGATGAGGCGCGCCAGCTCCACGGATGTGCGCGAACTCGAGTCCGCGGCCAGCGTGCGCACCTCGCTCAACGGCCTGGAAGCCACCAGCAGGATACTGCGCACGGGCCCATGGCAGGCGATTCCCGCGCCGGGCAGAATGTCGAGCGGCTGACGGGTGAGTTCGAAGGAAGGCACGATGCCGATGTCCGCCGCGCCCGAGGCCAGCGCGTCGGCACACTCGGAAGGAACCCGGAACTCCAGCTCGAACAGCCCACGCTGCGGCCCGTGCAGCATGCCCCAGACTAGCGGAGAGGTATTCAGGAAGCTGACCGCGCAGACACGCGGCTTGGAAGAACTCTGGAGGCTCAATCTTCGAGTGTACCCTAGCGGCAGACGCAGGGCGCGCTATTGTCCAAGCTACAATGGTACGGAAGTTCGAAATCCATGTTCACGCCTTGTCGATCCGGGAACTGATGCTATCGCTTTTGCGGGTTGCATCCAGAGTTCGCTCAATCTCATGCCCGTCTTCACTCCAGAGCATGGTGGGGCAATAGGAATCCCGGCATGGTCCGCGGCCTGATCGATTTTGCTCTCAACAATCGCTTCCTGGTCACCCTAGCGGCTTTCCTTTTGCTGATCTGGGGCGCCATCTCATTCCATAACCTTCCGGTTGAGGCCTATCCGGACGTTGCCAACAATTACGTGCAGGTAATCACCCAGTGGCCGGGCCATGCCGCGGAAGAAGTGGAGCAGCAAGTCACCATTCCGATCGAAATCGTGATGAACGGCATCCCGCACCTGGAGCACCTGCGCTCGACCTCTTTGTTCGGGCTGTCCAGCCTCATGCTCATTTTCGACGACGAATCGAGCAACGACTGGAATCGGCAGAAGGTGCTGGAGCGCCTCTCGCAGCTCAGCCTGCCCACCGGACTGCAGCCGCAGATTGGATCCGACTACAGCCCGGTTGGCCAGATTTACTGGTACACGCTGAAGAGCACCAACCCGCAATATGATCTGATGGAGCTGAAGGCGCTGGAAGACTGGACGCTGGAAAAGCAGTTCAAATCGGTGCCTAACGTCGTCGATGTCGTCAGCTTCGGCGGCACGACGCGGGAATACCAGGTGCTGCTCGATCCGAACCAGCTGGTGTCCTACGGCCTGAGTATCGCCCAGGTGGAGCAGCAACTGGCGAATAACAACGTCAACGCGGGCGGCAGCTTTGTGGAAGCCGGCCTGCAGCAGATCAACGTGCGAGCTGTCGGGCTGGTGCGCAGCGTCGACGACATCGCAAAGACTGTGATCAAGACGGTGAATGGAACGCCGATCCGGGTGAGCGATCTCGGCACGGTCTCGCAGGGGCCGAAAATCCGGCTGGGGCAGATCGGCAAGGCGATTCACCGCGGCGACGGGAAGGTGATCGACAACGCCGATGTTGTCGAGGGCATCGTGCTGCTGCGCAAGGGCGCCGACGCTGACGGGGTTCTGGACGCCATACACGCCAAGGTGCGCGAGTTGAACCAGCATATTCTGCCGCCAGGGGTCCAGGTGGTTCCGTTCCTGGACCGCAGCAGCCTGGTGCACCTCACCACGCACACCGTTCTTCACAACCTGACCGAAGGCATCGTGCTGGTGGCTCTGATCCTCTTCCTGTTCCTGGGCAATGCCCGCGGCGCCCTCATCGTCGCGCTCACCATCCCGTTTTCCCTACTGTTCGCCGCGATTTGCCTCAACCTGAACCACATTCCCGCCAACCTGCTCTCGCTGGGAGCGCTCGATTTCGGCATGGTCGTGGAGGGCGCGGTCGTCATCGTGGAGAACATCGTGCGTTATTTGGGCCGCCGCGACGGCGTGTCGCCGATCGGGCCCGTGCGGGCGGCGGCCCACGAGGTGCAGCGGCCGGTGTTCTATTCGATCGGCATCATCATCACCGCCTACCTGCCCATCTTCACCCTCCAGCGCGTAGAGGGCCGGTTGTTCAAGCCCATGGCGTGGACAGTTTCGTTTGCGCTGCTGGGGTCGCTCTTATTCTCGCTGCTGGTGGCGCCGGTGCTCTCGAGTTTCGTCTTCGGCAAGCGGGTTCGTGAGTGGCACAACCCGGCGATGATCTGGATCACGCGAGTGTACAGCGCCGCGCTGCGCGCGGCCATCCGCCTCCGGTGGCCAACGGTGCTGGCCGCGGCAACCGCCGTGGGTGTTTCCATTTACCTGGTCACCAGCGGTGTCATCGGCTCAGAGTTCCTGCCGCACCTCGACGAAGGAGCTATCTGGGCACGCGCAACACTGGCCCCCAGCACCGGTCCTTCGGAAGGCGAGCGCGTGATGAACCAGGCGCGCCGTATCTTCGCATCGTTTCCCGAAGTCACGCAAGTGGTGAGCCAGGTGGGCCGGCCTGATGACGGCACCGACACGACCGGATTCTTCAACACCGAGTATTTCATCGATCTCAAGCCCAGAGAACAGTGGCGGCCGGTTTTCTCCAAGGACAAGGAAGAGCTGATTAGCGCCATGGACCGCGAAGTCGAGCGAATTCCGGGCGCCTTGTGGAACTTCTCCCAGCCGATTGCCGACAACATGGAAGAGGCGGTGAGCGGCGTGAAGGGGGAACTCGCGATCAAGATTTACGGTGATGACCTGAAAACGCTGGAGGACACCGGCGACGAGATTGTCAAAGTGCTGCGAACGGTCGACGGCGTGGCCGACCTCGGCCTGTTTCGCGTGATCGGGCAGCCCAACCTCGAATTCCAGGTCGACCGCGATGCCGCGGCGCGTTACGGCATCAACGTGGCCGATGTGCAGGATGCGGTCGAAACCGCCGTCGGCGGCAAGGCGGTGACTCAGGTGCTGCGTCGCGAACAGCGCTTTGATCTGGTGCTACGATACCAGGCCGCCTATCGCGACACGCGCGATGCAATCGAAGCAATCCGACTGCCTGCGCCGTCGGGCGAGCGCGTCTCGCTAGCGCAACTCTGCCAGGTCCAGGTGCTCGACGGTGCGTCGGAGATTTACCGGGAAGGCAACTCGCGCTATGTGGCCTTGAAGTACAGCGTTCCCAAGCGCGACCTGGGCAGCACGGTGGAAGAGGCGATGCGCAAGGTTGACGCGCAGGTGAAACTGCCGACCGGCTATAGCATCGATTGGGCCGGCGAATACGAGAGCGCCAAGCGCTCGCAGCGGCGGCTGATGATCGTGCTGCCGATCACGATGCTGGTGATCTGCATGATCCTGTATACGATGTTCAAGTCCGCCAAGTGGGTGCTGTTGATACTGGCCAACGTCGCCATGGCGCCCATCGGCGGTCTGCTGGCGCTGCTCATCACCCACACCCACATGAGTGTCTCTTCCGGCATCGGTTTTCTGGCGCTGTTCGGCGTCGCCGTGCAGACGGGCGTGATCATGCTCGAGTACATCAACCAGCTGCGCGCGCGCGGCCATACCATTCTGAATGCCGCCATCGAAGGCCCGGTGGAGAGGCTGCGCCCGATCATGATGACGATGCTGGTTGCCAGCTTTGGGCTGTTGCCGGCCGCGCTTTCGCGCGCCATTGGTTCCGATTCGCAGCGTCCCTTTGCCATCGTGATCGTGGGCGGTTTGGTGGCCGCGCTGATCCTCGGCATCTTCCTGCTGCCAGTCCTTTATGTCTGGGTGGCAGGAGAGCAGGACAGCCTGCCGGAACCGGACACGGTCGAAGAGTGAGCGGCGTCGGCTCAGATTACGCATTTTTCATCGAAAGTACTCGCAGGTACCAGTAACTTCGCGGCGATTGCGGTAATCTATCAGAGCGGAAGGTTTCGCGGAGCGTCCACGCGATGTTCGATGCCCCGGGAGCCGGGAGGTGCCTATGTCGCTGAAGCCGCTGGCGGCCGTTCTTCTCGTGTTTGGCCTGCTGGCCAGTTTGCGCACGCTATCCGCCCAGGAGCCAGTGGCGCCGCCGCCGGATCAAACCTTGACAGCCGACCAGTTGGACAATCTGGTGGCTCCCATCGCGCTGTACCCTGATCCGCTGCTCGGCCAGATACTGGCCGCCTGCACCTATCCACTCGAAGTCGTCGAAGCCTGGCAATGGCTGCAGAAGAACCCCGGCCTCACCGGTGCCGCCCTGACTTCCGCGGTTCAGCAGGAGAACTGGGATCCCAGCGTGCAGGCGTTGGTGGTGTTTCCGGACGTGTTGAAGCAGCTCAACGCCGACGTGAACTGGATGACGAACCTGGGCAACGCGTTCCTGGCGCAACAGCAGGATGTCATGGACGCGGTGCAAGCCATGCGGCAGAGGGCGCAACAGGCCGGCAAGCTGGCTTCCACGCCGCAAGAGCAAGTGGTGGAGGATCAGGGGACGATTGATATCAACCCGGTGAACCCAGACGTCATCTATGTTCCCGAATACGACCCGGTTTGGATTTGGGGTCCGGCGCTGTATTATCCGTATCCGCTCTGGTATTGGCCGCCGCGCTCCATTCTGTTAGGCGGCGCATGGTTTGGATTCTACCCGCCGATTTCGATGGGCTTCTACTTCGGATACGGCTGGACGGGTTGGGGCGGTTGGGGCTGGCACCCTGCCTGGGGGAGCCACACCATCATCGTGAACAACACCTTCATCCATCGCTACAACTTCAACGAGGCCAGGGTGGTGAACCTGCACGGCACAGCGGTCTGGGCGCATGACCCGGTGCACCGGATGGGCGTTCCTTACGCCAGCGCGGCACTGCGCACGGAATACCGGGCGAGCGTGCGGAGCAACCTGGCCGCGCCGGCCGAGCGCATGCCGGCGCAGTACCGGTCTGCGGGCGCGACCGAGCGAATGGGAGACCGCGCCGTGCCGCAGAACGCCCCCGCCGCGAACCGGAGCGCGTTCAGCGGCTATGAAAATGGCAACGCCGCGCGCGTGCACAGCGACCATGGCTATTCCAGCCTCGGCCCGGCCCGCAGCCAACCGGCGCCGCGGGCCAGCCAGTCGCGTCCGGCGGCCAGGCCTGCGCCGTCTGGCGGAAAGAGACGCTAGGAGATTGGGAGCACCCATGCGAACATTCACGTTTGCGGCCATCGTCTTCGTTGGAGCCTGCGTCTCGATCGAGGCGGCGCCGCTATCCGGACAGCGCACCTTCGCCACGCCGCAGGAGGCCGCGCATGCGCTGGTCGCAGCGGCGGAAGCCAACGATACCGCGGCTCTCCTGAACATCCTTGGACCGGAAGGCAAGGACATCGTCTCCTCCGGCGACGCCAACGAGGACAAGGCCGGGCGTGCCCAGTTTGCCCGTCTGGCGGCGGAGAAACTGGACATCCGGCAGGATGATGCCGGCCGAAGCACGATCATTGCGGGAAGCCAGGCGTGGCCCTTTCCCATACCGCTGATCCGCAAAGACGGCACATGGCGCTTCGATTCTGCAGCGGGCCGGGTGGAGGTACTGGCGCGGCGCGTCGGGCGACATGAGCTGGATGCCATCGAGGTTTGCCGCGGATACGTGGAAGCGCAAATGGAATATGCCACCCACCACTACTCCGGTAGCGGCGCCATGCAGTACGCGCAGAAGATTGTGAGCTCTCCGGGCAAGAAGGACGGCCTGTACTGGGAAGGGGAAACTCAGAGCCTGGTTCCCAAGTCCTTCGCCGGCGCCGCTGCCATGTTCGCCGAGAGTAGGAAGCCGGCTCCGTATCACGGCTACTACTTTCACATCCTGAAAGCGCAGGGGCCGGACGCCGATGGTGGCGCGGTGGGATACGTCGTGAAAGGTGAGATGATCGGCGGCTTCGCCATGGTGGCGTTCCCGGCCGAATACGGCGTCTCCGGCATTCTGACTTTTATCGTGAACCAGCGCGGCATCGTGTACAGCAAGGATCTGGGCCGGAGCACCATGGAGCTGGCGCGCCAGATGACCGCATTCAACCCTGACAAGACCTGGAAGCCCGCGCACCTGGAGTAGGTGGGTCATAATTCAGGTTGCATGCTCGGCCCCTACGAGTCCGCTGTTGCCCAGGATCTGCAACACGAACCAGGCACCGTGCCTGGTTGACATCTTGCACCCAAACCCATAAGAAAATCCGATTCCCGAAATAGAAACTTCTGCTTTGGCGAAACTCTCAGCGGTAGGGGAGAATCAAGAGAGTGCCAGGTGTGCACTCTCCGCGATGAGTCGACTAACTCCGTTGTTTCTATTTGCTTCCGTCTTCGCGCCTGGGATGCTGGCGCAAGGCGTTTCGGACTTGACCGCCCGAATCTCCGCTTTAGAAGGTGCGGCGCAATCCGCGCAGAGCGCCGGCGACAATGCCTGGATGCTGGTGAGCGCCGCGCTGGTGCTGCTGATGACCGGTCCGGGCCTGGCTTTGTTTTATGGCGGGCTGGTGCGCCGGAAGAACGTCCTGGGCACAATGATGCACAGTTTTGTCCTGATGGCCGTGGTGACCGTCATCTGGGCCGTGGTTGGTTACAGCCTGGCTTTCGGCGGCAGCGGTCCGTTTGTCGGGGATCTGCGGTTTGCGCTGCTCCATCATGTCGGCGCTGCACCCAATCCCGATTACGCATCCACCATCCCACAGCAGACCTTCATGGTCTACCAGTTGATGTTCGCCATCATTACGCCGGCGCTGATTTCGGGAGCGTTCGCGGAGCGAATGAAGTTCAGCGCCATGTTGCTGTTCACGGTGCTCTGGTCCTTGATCGTCTACTCTCCCATGGCGCACATGGTTTGGGGCAAGGGCGGGCTGCTCAACGCTTTTCAGGGCGGTAAGGTGCCCTGCTTCGATTTTGCCGGCGGCACCGTGGTCCACATCACCTCCGGTGTTTCGGCACTGGTGTGCGCGCTGTACTTAGGCAAGCGCCTGGATTATCCCAGCCCGGAAAACAAGCCGCACAGCATGGTTTTGAGTTTCATTGGCGCATGCCTCCTCTGGGTGGGCTGGTTCGGATTCAACGCGGGCAGCGCGCTGGCGGCGTCCAGCCTGGCGAGCAGCGCGTTTGTGGCCACGCATTTCGGAGCTTCGGCCGCCGCCCTATCCTGGATGTTCGTGGAGTGGCTGCATTCGGGCAAGCCGAGCGTGCTCGGCGGGATTTCAGGCGCCGTGGCCGGCCTGGTCGTGATTACGCCCGCTTCCGGTTTCGTGCAGCCGTTTCCGGCCCTGGCTATCGGCGCCGCGGCCGGCGTGGTGTGCTACTTCATGGTGGTCAAGGTCAAACGGATGTTCGGTTACGACGACGCGCTGGATGCCTTCGGCGTCCACGGCATGGGCGGCACGCTGGGGGCGGTTCTCACTGGCGTTTTCGCTACCAGCGCCGTGAACAGCGGCCTCAAAGACTCCAGCGGCCACGTCTTGCCCTTAGGAATGGTGGATGGCAAGGCGGCGCAGGTGATCAACCAGATGATAGGATGCGGTGTGGCGTGGGTTATGGCCGTCGCCGGCACGCTGGTGATCCTGAAAGTGTGCGACGTTCTGGTCGGCTTGCGCGTATCGCCGGAGCAGGAGATGGAAGGCTTGGACCTTTCCCAGCACGGTGAAGAAGGGTATATCTTCGAATCGTAGGGTCCAGGAGACTCATTCCATGAAGAAGATCGAAGCCATTATCCAGCCGTTCAAGCTCGATGAAGTGAAGGAAGCGCTGAAGGCGATCGGTATCGACGGTATGACGATTTCCGACGTGCGGGGCCACGGCCGGCAGAAGGGCCACCGCGAGGTATACCGGGGCCAGGAATACAATGTGGACCTTCTGCCCAAGGTGAAGCTGGAACTGGTGGTTCCTTCGGACCGGTACGAGGAAGTGCTGAAGACATTGACCGCGGCCGCGCGCAGCGGCAAGATCGGCGACGGGAAGATTTTTGTGTACGACGTCGCCGAAGCCGTGCGCATCCGCAACGACGATCGTGGGGAATCCGCTCTCTAGCACCGCGCACCGCCCTGCGCCGCCCGTGCTTCTCGACACCGGCGGCGCGAGCACCGCTTTGGCGGAACGGTCGGCGCACGTCGATCGAATTGTTTCGGGCGCAGCGGCGGAGATCCTCTTTCCCGCGTTTCCCCAGGACGGCCCGGCACTGGTGGCGGTGGGCGGCTACGGCCGGCGCCAGCTTTTCCCGTATTCGGACGTGGACCTGCTGTTGCTGTTTCGCAGCGCCGAGCAAGCTGCCGGGCGCAAGGACGCGATCTCCGCTTTTCTGCAGCAACTGTGGGACGCCGGTCTGCGGATGAGTCACTCGGTGCGGACACCGGAGGAGTGCGTGGAGGTGCACGACCAGAACACCGAGCTCAACATCTCCCTGCTCGACCAGCGCTACCTGGCGGGCGACCGCGCGCTTTACGCCGAGCTGGCCGCCAAGCTTCCGCGCTTTGTGCTGGCGAACCGCGACACGCTGGCGCGCAACCTGGCAAAGCTTACGCGGGAACGCCACTCCAAGTTCGGCAACACCATCTACCATCTGGAGCCCAACGTCAAGGAAACGCCAGGCGGTTTGCGTGATTTTCAGCTAGTCTGCTGGCTGGAGCAATTGCGGAACACCGACAGCCAGCGGCTGGGCCTTGCCGCGCCACCGGAGGAGCTGGAGCAAGCCTACCGCCACCTGGCGCGCTTGCGCACCTTCCTGCACTCCGCCGGCGGCCGCGACAACAACAGTTTGGGTTTCGAGGCGCAGGACGCCATTGCCGAGCTGGCTGGCGCTCCGGACACGGCGGCGTGGATGCGGGAATATTTCCGCCACGCCCGCGCCATTTATCGCGCCGCCAGCCGCCAGCTGGACGTCGCCGAAGCGCTAAACAGCGGGCTCTTCGCCTCCTTTCGGGACTGGCGCTCGCGGCTTGGCAACGCTGACTTCAGCGTTCACCGTGAGCGGGCTCACGTGCGCGAGCCACAGTCGTTTGACGCCGATCCGGGGGTGGTGCTTCGGCTTTTCGAGTTCGTCGCCCGCCATGGGATGAAGCCCTCCGCCGATGCCGAAGAGCAGATCGCCGCGCGTATGCCGCGCCTGCGCGAGTACTTCGCCCGGCAACCCCTGTGGCGCGCCCTGGAAGCTCTGCTCTCACTCCCGTACGCGCCGCTGGCCGTGCGCTCCATGCACGAAACCGGCATTCTCACCGCCATTTTTCCCGAGCTGGGCGCGATGGAGTGCCTGGTGATTCGCGACTTCTATCACCGCTACACCGTGGACGAGCACACCCTGGTGGCGATGCACAACGTCTGGACCATTCAGGGCGCGTACAAGGATCTTCGCTCGGAGCTGAAGCAGCCTGCCCTGCTGCTGTTCGCGCTGCTGTTTCACGATGCTGGAAAAGGCTCGCCTAACGAAGGCCACGTGGATGCGTCACTCCGTCTGGCCCGGGCGGCGGCACACCGGATCGGGATGCCCGACCTGGAGCGCGAGACCGTTCTCTTTCTGATTCGCCGGCACCTGGAGCTTTCCGCAACCATGCACTCGCGCGACGTTTTCGATCCGGCCACGATAGCCGCGGTAACGCGCCAGGTGGAGACCGTCGAACGTCTCAAGCTGCTTACCCTGCTAACCTACGCAGACATCAGCGCGGTCAATCCCACTGCCATGACGCCGTGGCGCTCGCTCCATCTCTGGCAGCTGTACATGGCGGTTTATAACGAACTGACGCGCGCTCTGCAAGCGGATCGCATCGAGCCGGAGCCAACCGGCTCGCCGGAGCGGACCGCGTTTCTCGCCGGATTCCCGACGCGGTACCTGCGCACCCATACGGAAACCGAGATCGACGAACACATGGCGCTGGAAACGCGCAGCCGCGCGAGCGGCGTCGCGGTTGAGATTCGCAAACTCGATTCGGCCTGGCAGTTGACGCTGGTCACTACCGACCGGCCCGGATTATTCGCGGGCGTGGCCGGCACACTTTCAAGCTTCGGTATGAACATCGTGCGCGCCGAGGCATACGCCAACCGGCGCGGCACGATTCTCGACACGTTCACTTTCGAGGATCCAATGCACACATTGGAATTGAACTCGAGCGAAGTAGACCGGCTGGCTTCGGTCGTAGAGCGTGTGCTATCCGGCAAGATGGACGTCCGCAAGCTATTGCGCAACCGGCCCAAGGCATCGCCGCCCACGCAGAAAGCGGCCATCGCCGGCCGCGTCTCATTCAACTCCGAAGCCAGTGATACCGCGACGCTGGTGGAGATCGTGGCCCAGGACCGGGCCGGCCTGCTCTATGACGTGGCGTCGGCGATTTCGCGTATTGGCGGCAACATCGAGGTGGTTCTGATCGACACTGAGGCGCACAAGGCCATTGACGTCTTCTACGTGACTTCGCAGGGAGGCAAGCTCACCGCCGAGCAGCAGGCCGCCTTGGGCGAAGACCTGCGCCGCGCCTGCATGCCGTCATAGGGCCTGACATAAGCCCTGCCCCATTCTCGGCCTGGTTCTCCACGCGCCGAAACGGTGTCGGGATGAGTCTCGACACAGCAGGAAGGAGCGCGCGCGCCACAATGAGCCGCCGCCGGGTCGGCGGCGGCTCTACGTCTAGGGGGAGATCGAGGGTCTGCGCTAGTTCACGGCAGTCAAACCGTCCCGCTAACGGGACTCCGAGCCTCGCCTATTTCTTACCGCTGCCAACATGGCCCCGTCCATCGCGTACTTCGTTTCCGCTGAAGTGGGCGCTATCGACACGCTTGGCAGGCTCCGCTTTTTCACCAGATTTCGGCATCGGACCCTTGTAGCCGTGTTCGGGGTGGAAATTGTTGTTCACGTGGCCCTGGAAGTCGGTGGGGCCATGAAACCATGGGCCAGCGCCAATAAAGACGGCACCGGTAAACCATTCTGGACCGTAATAGCCAGCGGGAGCGCAGGCATACGGAGCGACGTCATAGTAACCATAGGGACACTCGGGGGCTACGCCGATTTCTACGGCCACTTGAGCTTCTGCCTTAGGTGCAAAAGCCGTTAAGCCCATTCCAGCAACAGCAGCTAACATTACAAACGCAGATCCACGCATTGAATTATTTACCTCGTGGTAGTTAGAGCACGCCGGGTGCCAGTGCCAACGGCTCCTGGACCACTCCGTCCTTCATCCCTGGCGCTGATACGAGGGGCTAGTCGGCACACTGATAACTTTGCTGCTACTGCAAGACTTTCCGTCGGTTGAATGATAACGGCGATCCATCGCGGGCTCGGGACGTGCATGCGGCATAGGTGCAAAACCATTGACCGCAACCACTTCATGGTGCACGGCAGGCAACCATCGGCGCGCATTTTCAAAGGAGCGGATGTACAGTCCCGCCGTGTTGCTCCACACCATTGTGCGGCCAAGCTTGTAGGCGTTGTCGCTCATAACGTTCCGGCGCTCTGCATCACGCAACAACCCACTCACCTCCCGCGCGACCGAGATCGGGTCTGCGAATGGGACCAGCACGCCGCGCTGGTCCTTCAGCAATTCGGCAGCATGCCAATACGGCGTGGATATGACTGCCTTGCCGGCCCCGAATGCGTAAGCCAGGGTTCCCGAGGTGCTCTGGGCCTCGTCCAGATA
>Ga0187847_10003010_pt1 | contig 13152 bp, 8 predicted proteins | sample June2016WEW_4_10_FD_132458 | JGI IMG/M metagenome (GOLD analysis project Ga0187847, IMG submission 132458) | Peatland microbial communities from SPRUCE experiment site at the Marcell Experimental Forest, Minnesota, USA - June2016WEW_4_10 | ecosystem: Environmental > Terrestrial > Soil > Wetlands...
AATTCAAGATGCGCGGCATGAAGCGCTACGCGAGCAATTCGCTGCTCCAGGGCTTCCTCCCGGTGGTATTTTCTATCGCCGATCACCGGATGGCCCACTGCCGAGAACTGCGCCCGTATCTGATTTTGCAATCCTGTCACCAGTTCAACCCTGACCAGCGAGGCGTCCGCAAACAGTCGTTCGACGGAGTATCGAAGCTCGGCACGCGTCGCCAGAGGGTCTCGCGCCGTGCGCAACTGCTGAAACATTCCTTCGCGTCGAAAGTAGTGTATGAGCGTCCCTGACTGATCGCTGAGACGGCCGCGCAATACGGCCAGATACTGCCGCACTGGAGTATGTTCGAGAAACTGTCGCACCAACGCTTCCCGGTCCGGATCGGTCTTCGCAAACAGCAGAATCCCCGAGCTGAAACGATCGATGCGATGAACCACCAAAGCTCGTTGCCGCCTCGCCTTGAGCCCTGCGGAAAGTAGAGACAAAGCCGACGGAGTCTTCGAACCCTTGATCGGCACTGCCAACAGTCCCGCCGGTTTGTCCAGAACGACCACGGCATCGTCTTCGTACAGGACGGCAACCTCCCGCGTGAATCCAGGCCGCCGCCGATCCTCATTCGCTGCCGTCCGATCCGGCTTCCCGGTACGGCTTCGGCCCTTTTGCGGACGCTTCTTCATTGTGCGGACTACCTCGCGCGAGACTTCGCGGCCTTCTTGGGTGCATCCGCTGACTTGGATGGTTTCGCATTCGCGGATTTCGCCGCTTTCCTGGGTGTGTTTACCGTTTTCGAGGACTTCGCGGCCTTCTTGGCTTTCGATCCTGAGGCCCGCCGCGCTCCAGGCACCTTTCCGATTCGAGCATCCCCGGCCAGCACCAGTTCGCAGGCGCGCATTGCCGCCTCCTCAAAATCCTGCGCATCCGCCGGAAGCACCTGCCAGCCCGTCACTTGCTCCTTCCCAAATAGCCCGATGGATCGCATGTTCGGGAACTCTTGCTGCAAACTCTTGTGGTGCTCCTCGGTAGTGGCTAGCCAGACCCCGTTGTCATCCGTCCCCTCGCGCTTGTCGCGGAGGATCAGGACAATCCTGTCGCCCACATAGATCGCTAGGCAGCCGAACATCGAGCGGGTCACAGGCGATAGAGGAGCAATCGCGTCAAGCACAAATTCATAAGGCACAGCCTTGCGCCGTTTGACCGTGAAAAGCGTCTCATCCAGCGAGAGGCGGTCTGGGTTGCGGTCTAGGTTGCGGTGAGGCTTCGACATACAAGCAGCGAATCGCGTTCCTTTCTTTCCACAAACATTGACTGTATATCACCGGCCGGTCACGTGGCCAACGAACCGCCCCTCGTGACATGTCCCCAAGGTTTTTGACGTATTCTGCTTTATCTGATCCAACCGTCAACTCTCCTGTGTTCATCCATTGAGTAGCACTGCTTCTAAAACACCGAGGTGTCTGAGGATGGCATTTTCCAGACGTGATTTTCTGATGCGCGTAGGCCGCGCAGGTGGCTACACTGCGGCTTTTGCGACCATGCAGGCCCTTGGCCTCATGCCGATGCAGGGTACGCAGGTAGAGCCAATCCGGGCGGAGGCCGATACCGGCAAGGGAGTGAAAGTGGTTGTCCTAGGCGGCGGAATAGGTGGCCTCGTCTCCGCCTATGAGCTCAAGAAGCTGGGTTACGACGTCATTCTGTTGGAGGCGCGCGAGCGCCCAGGCGGACGAAACTGGACCGGCCGCAATGGCGCCAAGGTCGAGTTTGTCGATGGAACAACCCAGACGGTTCACTGGGAGGAGGGTAACTACCAGAACTTCGGCCCGGCGCGCTTGCCGAGCACCCACTGGACGATGCTGGGATACGTGCGTGAGCTAGGCATTCCACTCGAAGTGGAGATCAACACCTCGCGTTCGTCCCTCTTGCAGAACGACAAGGCAAATGGCGGAAAGACCGTGCCGCAACGCAAAGCCGTCAACGACACACGCGGCCATGTCTCGGAGCTACTCTCCAAGTGCATCCGTCAGGGCGCGCTCGACTCCGAATTCGGCAAGCAGGACATCGAACGCATGAAGGACTTCCTTACCGTGTATGGGCCTCTGGATAAGAGCGGCGCCTATGTCGGGTCAAATCGGGCGGGGATGAAGGTGCCTCCGGGGGCGGGCAAGCAGGTAGAGGTCGACGAACTTCCCCTGGATATGCTGACCCTGCTCGATGCCAATTTCTGGGAAGCCATGCTAGTGGAAGAGGAGTGGTTTTGGCAGGCAACCATGATGCAGTCGGTCGGAGGCATGGACCGCATACCCTATGCCTTCGCCAAGTCCTTGGGCAACGTCGTGCGCTACAACTCGCCTGTCACAGAGATCCGCAAGACCTCAAACGGGGTCCGGATTTCCTACACCGAGCACGGCCAGGCAAAGCAGGTGAGTGCTGCGTATTGTATCTGTGCGCTACCTTTCTCCATGCTCAAGAAGATACCGAATGACCTGTCGGAGCCCTTCAAGACGGTTATCGACGGCAGCACGATGGGAAGCGGATTAAAGATCGCGTGGGAGAGCCGCCGATTCTGGGAGCTGGAATACAACATCTACGGCGGGCTCTCTTACCTGTCGGAGGGCCTCAGCCCGGTGTGGTATCCGAGCTCGCGCCTCATGCATCCCACCGGCGTCCTGGTTTCAGGATACTTGTTCGATGAGCGGCAGCTCCCTGGTTTCTCCGAAATGACCCTTGAGCAGAAGCTCGCGGCCTCGCGGGCTTCCATTGAAAAGCTGCATCCCGGTCATGGCAAAGATTTGCAGAACCCGATCTTCTGCGGATGGAAGCACGTCAAGTGGAATGAGGGCGCGTGGATATTGAATTATGGTGGCGGCCCCAGCGGTTATGACGTAGTCATTGAAGGCGACGGTCCCATCTACTTTGCGGGCGACACCGTCAGTCATCTGGTCGGGTGGCAGGAGGGTGCGGCCTTGAGTGCCCGCCGCGCCGTGGGGATGATCAGCGAGAGGGTGAAGATGGCAAGCACCGCGGCCCGCTCGCGCCTCGCCCTGGATTGACGTTTACCATGCTTCCGATTGTGGGTTGATTTGTCGAGCCGATGCCTTCGCGGTTCCGACAAGTTGTCGTGTTTGGTACTGGATTACGACAGCTTGTCCTCTGTGGAAATTAACTCGCACAGCCATATTCCTTAATGTGTTCAGCAACTTACCTTCCCACATCACAACGGCATCGGACGTGCTTTCCTTTGGATGTTGTGGAATCTCCAGCATTGGGGAGGACTAAACGTGAGAGAAAAACCAATTAGCGCAACTTGGGGGGCACGCTGTCTGATACTGACAGTATTGCTCGCAAGCGCCGTCCTGGCTTACGGGCGATCCTCCAAGTTGTCGCCAGACCTGCAAACTCGAGTCGACCCGGCCAAGCCCAACGCCACCGTCGACATCATCGTGCAGTACGTGAATAAACCAGGGGATACTCAATTCGCCAAAGTTCTCAAAAAGAACGGCGTCATCAAGAACCACCTGGATGTAGTCAATGGCGCGGCTTTCACCGTACCGGTATCTTCACTTTCCGATTTTGAAAGTGATCCCGAAGTCGCGCACGTCTCGCCTGACCGCCCCCTGCGGGGAGCGGCCGCAGCCACCAGTCCCATGATGCCCGTCGGTCCCACGACGCCCGTAAGTCCCATAACGCTCGATTACTACTACGCAACGGTGAACGCCAACGCCGCCTGGCAACAGGGCTACGATGGCACCGGCATCGGTGTGGCAGTCATTGACAGCGGCATCGTGAATGTTCCCGACCTGCGTAACGGCGGGACCACCCGCGTCGTTTATGCCCAGGACTTCGTCACCGGCGGTAGTGCGGTTGACCTCTACGGTCATGGCACCCACGTTGCCGGCATCATCGGAGGAAACGGTACCGACTCCACCGGTTCCAACTACTCGTACACCTTCAAAGGAATTGCCCCCAACGTCAGCCTGGTTAACCTGCGCGTACTCGACCAAAACGGCGTGGGTACTGATAGCTCCGTTATCGCAGCCATCAATCAGGCTATCAATCTCCAATCGCAGTACAACATCCGGGTTATCAACCTGTCCCTTGGCCGCCAGGTGTATGAAAGTTATACGGTCGATCCGCTGTGCCAGGCCGTGGAAAAGGCATGGCAGGCCGGCATCGTCGTAGTCGTAGCCGCTGGCAATGAGGGTCGCGACAACTTGGCCAACACCAACGGTTACGGCACCATTGCCGCTCCCGCGAACGATCCCTACGTGATCACCGTCGGCGCCATGAAGACCATGGGCACGCCTCAACGCACCGACGACTTGATTGCGACTTACAGTTCCAAAGGGCCAACTGCATTCGATCTCATTGTCAAACCTGACATCGTGGCCCCGGGGAACCAGATCAACTCACTGTACAAGGCGGGGCTTACGCTCCCTACCCTGTACCCGGGCAACGAGGTTCCTTACTCGCTGTATGAGTACAGGCAACCGAGTTATGCCTACCTGTCGCCGTATTATTACAACCTCAGCGGCACCAGTATGGCAGCTCCCATGGTCAGCGGAGCGGCAGCGCTGATGCTGCAACAGACCCCGACCCTTACTCCCGATCAGGTGAAAGCGCGCCTGATGAAGACCGCATACAAAACATTCCCGGCCTACAGCACTTATACCGATCCCACGACCGGTATAAGTTATACAAGTCAGTACGACATCTTCACCGTTGGTGCCGGTTATCTGGATGTCCAGGCCGCGCTTGCGAGCACTGACCTTGCTCCAGCAATTCCTGGTATTGCCATGTCGCCTGCGGTGGCAATCGATGCCAACGGAAACGTGTACATGGTTACAGGCTCCTCGGTGTTGTGGGGTAGCTCGGTACTGTGGGGCTCGTCAGTGGTGTGGGGTTCATCGGTCATCTGGGGATCGAGTGTTTCCGGAGAGTCAGTTCTCTGGGGATCTTCGGTCTGCTGGGGTTCGAGTACGACCCAAGGTTACAGCGTACTCTGGGGCAGCAGCGTGCTCTGGGGTTCGAGCATCTTCGACATCGGTGAAGCAAACAGTCTCGCAATCAACGGCGAGAATTAGCAACAGGTCGAAAGGAGAAGTCCTGATGGACATCACGAAAAGTAAGATGGTGAAGCGTCCCAAGGGTCTCTGCGAAAGCGCGACCTGGGGCAAGTAAACAACGATTAACAACCAACCAGTTCCTCCATGGACTGGCTTCGGCACCCTCCCCGACGAAGCCAGTCCAGCATTCTTTTTAGGCCCTTTCCAACGCTGTTCAATCTGGCAAGCAACTCTTGGCTTGCGACAAGTTGTCGGCTGTGACGCGTCACCTTGTCTAAGCCCGGCGTCGGCTCGACAACCACCGCCACAACGCCGATTTGCAAGTTGTTGAATGCGCGGACGCTTTTTGCGGGTTGTACAAACAGCCGAAACGGCAGAGCGCGTGCAGTGAAATTCACAGAGGTTGCAACCATGCCACTGAAAGCCAGGTTATTCGCCATAGCAACGTCGTTGTTGGGCCTGATCGTGGCTTTCCGCGCCTTTTCGGCATGGCACAGCCACAACATGCCGCAATTTGTCTGCTACCTCGCGCTGGCATTGATGTCGTCTAGCTTGAATATCAAATTACCCGGCCTCGACGGCACCATGTCGGCAAATTTTCTGTTTATCCTGATCGGAATCGCGGATCTGTCCCTCGCCCAAACCATGGCCATTGGGATCAGCGCAACCTTGGTGCAATGTTTCTGGAAGCACAAGAATCCCATCAGTCCGATTCAGGTAATGTTCAACCTCTGCGGCATGATGCCGCTAGCCGTTGCCGCCGCGTTTGCCGCCTACACCGCAACCGGGCAGTTCGTTGTCAACAGTTTGCCCTTGATGTTACTGGCGGCTGGCTGCACCTACTTCGTGGCTAATACGGTCCCGGTTGCCATAGCGATTTCGCTCGCGGAAGGGAAGTCGTTTAGCAAGATATGGTCCGAGTGTTACTTCTGGTCGTTTCCCTATTACCTCGTGGGCGCCACCATCGCTGTTCTGGTCAGGTGGGCAAACAGCCGTATTGGCTGGGAAACATCGCTCCTTATCCTGCCTGTTACTTACTGGGTTTACCGTTCCTATAACTTGTATCTCAACCGCCTGGAAGACGAGAAGCGCCACGTCGAACAGATGGCGTCTCTGCATCTGCGGACCATTGAAGCGCTGGCGATGGCCATCGATGCCAAAGACCACAGCACCCATCAGCACCTGCAGCGGGTGCGTGTGTACGCGGTCGGAATCGCAAAAGAACTTCAAATCGACGAATCCGAGATCGAAGCCCTCCGTGCTGCTGCGCTGTTACACGATATCGGCAAGCTGGCAGTTCCCGAGCACATCCTCAATAAACCCGGCAAGTTAACGGCCGAAGAGTTCGAGAAGATGAAGATCCACCCTTTGGTCGGTGCCGAGATCCTCGAACGGGTGCAGTTTCCTTACCCGGTCGCGCCAATCGTGCGCATGCATCATGAGAAATGGGATGGCTCCGGATATCCGTCAGGACTCAAAGGCGAAGAGATTTCCCTAAGTGCGCGAATCCTGAAGGTGGTGGACTACTTCGACGCACTGACTTCAGACCGCCAGTACCGCCGCGCGCTTTCTCCCGAAGAGGCGATGGTGGCCGTAGCCGCAGGATCGGGTACCGAGTTCGATCCCGCCGTCGTCGAGGTGCTGCAGCGGATGTATCACGCGCTCGAAGCCATGGCTGACGCGGAACAAACCAAGATGTTCAGTCCTCGGACCCTGATGCAACAGTGCATTAGTACCGGCGAGCCGGCCAGTGGCGTGGTGCGCGAAGTGCCCGTGAATGACGACGCGCATTTCCTGTCCTCCATTGCGGCCGCCCGCCAGGAAGCACAGGCGCTGTTCGAGCTCAGCCATGACCTGGGCAATTCACTCAGTCTGGATGAAACCCTGTCGGTTGTCGCCATGCGGTTGAGCCACCTCGTTCCCTATGACTCGGTCGCCATATACATCCTGCGGGGCAACGATAAACTCGTCCCTCACTTCGTCGCTGGAGACAACTTCCGCATCCTCTCCTCCCTCGAGATACCGATGGGAGAAGGTGTGTCCGGCTGGGTGGCGCAGCATCAGAAGCCGATGATAAACGCCGACCCTGCGCTCGAGCCGGGCTACAAGATCGACTCCTCAAAGCACACACTCCTGCGCTCGGCCACGGCGATCCCACTTACCGGGGTCAACGGAGTGGTGGGCGCGCTGACGCTTTACCGTGATACCGTCGACGCTTTCACTAACGACCACGTGCGCGTGCTCATGGCCATCAGTTCCAAGCTTGCCCTCTCCATCGAAAACGCACTCAAGTACGAACAGGCGGAGAGTTCCGCAACCACCGACTACCTGACTGGGCTTCCGAACGCGCGTTCGCTGTTCCTGCACCTTGACCGCGAACTCGCCCGTTGCCGCCGCACCGGCGAACGCCTGGCGGTAATGGTCTGCGACCTCAATGGATTCAAGGCGATCAACGACCGTTTTGGTCACCTTGAGGGCAATCGGGTGCTTCAATTGTTCGCTCAGACCGCGAAAGGCGCCTGCCGTGGTTACGACTACCTTGCCCGTATGGGGGGAGACGAATTCGTCATTATCAGTACCGGGATGATGCGCGAGATTGCCGATGAGCGTTTCCTGGTGTTCAACGCCTGCGCCAGTGCTGCGGGAGAGCAGGTTTGCGGCGAGAGGGGCCTGGGCGTCAGCATGGGCGCAGCCTTCTGGCCCGAAGATGGTGACAAAGCCGAGGACCTGCTGGACACCGCCGACAAACGCATGTACACCGCCAAAGAAGTCACCAAGACAACCAGAATTCCGCCCGCTACGGTCAGATTGACTCAGGTGCAGGTTGGGTTGGTTAACTAATTAGAAGCCGGAGCGGTGATCTGAATCGTGGCCATTTTTCTAAGAATCACGCGTCACCTGCTGACGATGATAGCGACCGTGCTGATTGGCACGCTCGTGACCGGAATGCTCGTTCGCCTTGCTCCGGGCTTCGACGCCGATGCCCAGCAACTTGATTCGCGCCTGGGTCACGAAAGCAAGCAAGCCATACGCGAGCAACGAATGCGCAATGCCAACATCGGGCACTTTTGCATTGCTTATCTCGGTGCCGCCGCCCATGGTGATTTCGGCGAGTCATTGACCTTGAACCGTCCCGTCAGGGAACTCATCGTCGAACGCTTCCCCACCACACTCCGTGTCGCCGGCCTGGGGCTGCTTGGCGGATGGCTCCTGGCCGCGATATTTGCATTCTCAGCCGCTCTGTTGCGGCGCGCCGCCTATGATGCTGTCACTGTCGCGTTAAGTGGTGCATTGCTGTGCGTTCCCTCGGCCGTTATGGCGCTCCTGTTTGTATTGTTCAGAGCACCGGCCCAGTTCGCGATTGCGTTGATTGTCTTCCCCCGGCTGTTCCGCTACGCCCGAAACGTGTTGGAGCGCAGCTACGCGATGCCCCACATCATTACGGCTCGCGCCAAGGGACTTGGCCCCGTGCGGGTTCTCTGCCGCCATGTGGTTCCGGTGAGTGCAGCCCCGCTGCTCGCTCTTGCTGGCGTATCCGTCAGTGTCGCCCTCGGAGCCGCCGTCCCCGTGGAAGCGCTGTGCAGCGTCCCAGGAATCGGACAGTTGGCTTGGCAAGCCGCCCTCGGCCGCGACCTCCCTCTTCTGGTCACATTGACGATTCTGGTTACGCTGGTCACGTTGACAGCGAACACTATTTCGGATTTAGTCATTGGCAGCTTGCCGTCGTCCAGAGCATGAGATATCTACGCATATTCGCGATTGCGCTCCTGGCGATGATAACCATCACCAGCCTGGGCGCTGGATTTGTCGCACCTGCAAATTACGCCACGCAGTTTCGCGAGGCGCCCAATGCGGCGCCGTCGAGTGCGCATTGGTTGGGCACCGACCAGCTTGGCCGTGACCGGTTCGCACGCATTCTCTACGGCACTCGTGTTTCGCTGCTGCTCGCGCCTGCCGCGGCATTGCTTTCGACGCTTCTGGCCGCACTGATCGGAGGCGTGGCCGGATTTGTGGGCGGCGCATGGCAGCATATGGCCACGGTCCTGATTGATCTGGTCCTCTCTCTGCCATGGCTGTTCCTGCTCATCACCGTTCGGGCACTCTTGCCGCTCAATGTGTCGCCGCTGACTTCTGTAATTGTCACCTTCCTGTTGCTGGGCATGCTTGGGTGGGCCGCATCGGCGCGCGTCATGTGTGCGTCCGCTGCCGTCGTGCGCAACAGCGACTTCGTTCTTCAGGCGCGCGCGACTGGAATACGCGGGTGCCGTCTTGCAATTGTGCATGTGCTCCCCAACTTGAAGCCGCTGCTTTTCGCGCAGTTCTGGATCAGCGTCCCTATTTTCATCCTCGCGGAAGCCAACCTCGGCATTCTCGGATTGGGCGTCGCCGAACCCCTGCCCTCATGGGGTAGCCTGCTGCGCGAATTGGAAGACCTTGCGATTTACTCCGGAGCATTATGGAAGGTTGTACCGTTGGTTCTGCTGATCGTCGTTGTCAGCAGCTTCGAGTTACTTCTCTCGCGAAACGAGGTGGGTGCATGATCGCCCGGTGTAACAGAGCAATCCTGTTATGGTTCGTAGTTTTTGCCACCGTGATGGCCTCTGCCGGCGAACTGCGCTTCTGCCTCCGCTCGGAGCCGAAGACGTTTAATCCAATCCTGGTCGATGACGATGCCGCGGAAACCATCCGCTACCTCACCGGCGGGGTGCTCATTCGCATCAATCGGCAGACACAGGAATTGCAGCCCGAGCTGGCGACCAGTTGGAAGGTCAGCAAAGACGGCCGGACGATTACCTTTTTCCTGCGCGAAGGTCTCTATTTTTCCGACGGTTCTCCGTTCACGGCAGAGGACGTGGCCAGCACCGTACAGCAGTTGATGGACCCTGCGGTGCATTCTTCCACCGGCGATTCCCTCCGCTCCGGGCGAGGCAAAGTCGTAACCGCGATACTTGCCAAGAATCGCATCGCCATCACTTTTCCCGCTCCTGTCGCTGGTCTCGACCACCTCTTCGACCAGGTCGCGATCATGTCGGCGCGCTCTCCAAAGAAGGAAATGGCCGTGCTTGGCCCCTACTACGTGGCCGATTACAAGCCCGGCAACTACGTCATGCTGAGGGGCAACCCAAACTATTGGAAGAAGGATTCGGCAGGCCGCAAATTGCCGAATATTGACGTGCTCTGGCTTGACATTCAGCCCAACCGCGACATCGAAGCCCTTCGCTTCAAGCGAGGGGAGATTCAGCTAATCAACTCGATCGATGCCGACTTCTACGAGCCATTGTCTTCCGCCATGCCGGGCGCTCTGCATGATGCCGGCCCATCGCTGGATTCCGAACAAGTGTGGTTCAATCAGGTGGCAAAAGCGCCACTGCCTGCCTACAAGCTGGCGTGGTTCCGCTCACAGGCATTTCGCCGTGCCGTGTCAGAGGCGATCAACCGTGAAGACCTGGCGCGCGTGGTTTTCGGCAATCACGCCCGTCCCGCCGTTGGCCCGATCTCTCCGGCAAACCGGTCCTGGTTCAACGCCAAACTTCAGCCGCTTCTTTACGATCCCACCGGGGCGCTCAAGCGCCTTCAGCAGGATGGTTTCCACCTGCAAAACGGCGTGCTTCAGGATCGCGACGGCCATGCAGTCGAGTTCTCGATTATCACCAACTCGGGCAACAGGTACCGCGAGCGCATGGCAGCCATGATCCAACAGGATCTGGGCAAAATCGGCATCGCAGTCAATGTCGTCACCCTCGATTTTCCTTCGCTGATTGAGCGCATCACCGAGAAATTCAATTATGAAGCTGCGCTGCTCGGCCTTGTGAATAATGATCTCGACCCCGATTCCCAGATGAACGTGTGGCTCAGCTCGGGAGACAACCATCAGTGGAACCCGCGCCAGACCTCGCCGGAAACTCCATGGGAAGCCGAGATTGACCAACTCATGCGCGCCCAGGCGTCCGCTGTCACCCTCAAGGACCGCAAGCTCTCCATGGATCGCGTGCAGGAGATAGTCGCCGAACAGGCGCCGTTTATCTACCTCGTGAATAAGAACGCTCTGTCCGCTATATCGACAACTATTCGCGGTGCTGCGCCCGTCGTCCTGCGGCCGCAAACGTATTGGAACGTCGAGCAGTGGACGCTCGCGAGCGGGAGCGGCAAGTGAGCACCGGACCGTTTCTTTCCGCATGTCTCTCCGTGGACTATCGCAGCAAGCGCGGCGTGCTCCGCGATTTAAAGCTCCAGATGCGTGCTGGCGAGGTCCTAGGACTCGTCGGCCAGAGCGGCTCCGGCAAAAGCACCATCGCGCTCGCAATCATTCGTCTGCTCGATCTGAAGGGCGGGACGGTAACCGGCAGCGTACTACTGCAGGGACGCGATCTCATGCAGCTCCGCGAACGCGAGATGCGCCACGTCCGCGGGCGCGAGATCGGCCTCGTGCTGCAAAGCCCGTTGTCCTCATTGAATCCGGCCATGCGCATAGGCCGCCAGTTGTCTGAAGCGTGGCGTGCGCACGCATCGGCCAAGACCCAGGACTGCCAACTCGCGGTGCGCGAGGCCCTTCGCAGCGTGAGCCTGCCTGACGACGATCCATTTCTGCGCCGCTATCCTGCGCAGTTGAGCGTCGGTCAGGCGCAACGATTGCTCATAGCCATCGCCATCATCAATCGCCCTGCTCTGCTGATCGCCGATGAACCGACAAGCGCGCTGGACGTAATCACCCAAGCCGAAATTCTGGCGCTTTTCCGCCAACTGAACCGCACCCGCGGCGTGAGCATTCTCTACATCTCCCACGATCTGGTCTCCGTGGCGAGCATCTGCGATCGCGTAGCTATCCTCCACGAGGGCGAGATTGTAGAGTGCGCAGCAACCGAACAAATCTTTCATCGCCCCGCGCATCCATACACAAGATTGTTAATCGCCGCACAACCCGGACTTTTCTCCAAAAGCGCGGTTTCCATGACGGATACGGGGCGCTCCACCACCCCTGCGCCGCGGGTTACCAGCACGGCTACAATGTGAGTCGTTGCTGATCGGTTGCTCCACCAGTAACCACTCCAGGAGTTACAACCGGCTACATCCGGCGAACAAAGACGTGTGACAACGAAAAAAAATGATGCATACTGGGCATCCACGTGCTCACCGGGCATTTGGAACGCGTGTCTTAACTTTAAGCCGCGGCTGTGTTTTCGGTATCGCCAGGGCTGTCGGGTTTTAAAGAGGATAGTTCAGATGTGGCCGTTCACGTAGTACGCCAGGTTTTTGCAGTTGGGAGTGGCAACTTATGCCCGAGTCAGGTGCCGAACGCCAGCAAGACGATCTCGTACTGAATGGCGTTCACGCCGTCGTTCGCAGTGAGTCTATGCGCAGGCTTCTCGCCCTCGTCCAACGGGTGGCGAAAAGTAACTCTGCCGTGCTCATTGATGGCGAAACCGGGTCGGGCAAGGAGCTCATCGCCCGCGCCATCCATCATTTCTCGCCACGTGCTGCCAACCCTTTTATCGATCTGAACTGCGCCGCACTCCCCGAACACCTTCTCGAGAGCGAGTTGTTCGGTTATCAGAAGGGTGCATTCAGCGGTGCGGATACCATGAAGCCCGGATTGGTCGAACTGGCCGACCATGGCACGCTCTTTCTCGACGAAGCCGGCGACCTCGACCCCAAGCTTCAGGTAAAGCTGTTGCGGGTATTGGAGGGCGCCTCGTATTACCGTCTCGGAGGCAGTCAGAAAGTTACGGTAAATATCCGGCTGGTTGCGGCGAGCAACCGCGACTTGTCCGGATTGGTCAACGAAGGCAAGTTTCGCAGCGACCTCTTTTATCGGCTGGCCCAGTTTCAGTTGCACGTCCCGCCATTGCGTGATCGGCCCGAGGACATAGTGGCAATCGCCGAAGAAGTCCTTCACCATCATTTCCCCGAATCGCGTTTCACGCCTCAGGCGCTCGATGTCCTGAAGCAATGCGAATGGCCCGGAAACGTTCGCCAACTGAAGAACACAATCTTTAAAGCGGTGATGACTGCGCCGCGTGCTGAATTCGAGATCCGGGCATGTGACCTGCCCGCCGAAGCCGTTGTGCTTTCAACTCCGGCGCACGATGGCGCGTCCGTA
>Ga0187847_10003011_pt1 | contig 13151 bp, 11 predicted proteins | sample June2016WEW_4_10_FD_132458 | JGI IMG/M metagenome (GOLD analysis project Ga0187847, IMG submission 132458) | Peatland microbial communities from SPRUCE experiment site at the Marcell Experimental Forest, Minnesota, USA - June2016WEW_4_10 | ecosystem: Environmental > Terrestrial > Soil >...
ATCATCCATTGCACGAAAGGCATCGGTATCTGGGATTGGGCCAGCAACGACGAGTCAGGCGAACCCGACGTGGTGATGGCTTCGGCGGGCGACATTCCCACCCAGGAAGCTCTCGCCGCCACCGCCCTTCTGCGCACGGAATTTCCTGACCTCAAAATCAGGTTCATCAACGTCGTCGATCTCTTCAAGCTACAGCCCAGCAGCGAGCATCCTCATGGACTGACCGACTGGGAGTTCGATTCCCTCTTCACGGTCGATAAACCTGTAATGTTTAACTTCCACGGGTACCCGCAACTGATTCACCGGCTGGCGTATCGGCGCACCAATCACAACAACATTCACGTCCGTGGATACAAAGAGAAAGGCAGCATCGACACCCCGCTGGAGTTGGCCATCGACAATAACATCGACCGTTTCAGCCTGGCCATGGACGTAATTGACCGCGTCCCCAGATTGCAAAGGATCGGCGGGCACGCCCGAGAAAGATTTCTGAACGAGCAAATCGAATGCCGGAACTACGCGCATCAATACGGCATTGACAAGCCTGACGCCAACGACTGGACCTGGCAGTATTAAACGACTCGGCCTCGAAAAAAGTGAAGTCATTCTGAGCGGAGTGGGCCGGCGAACGAAGCGAATCGGCCCGCACAGTCGAAGAGTCCCTACCCGTCGCTCCTGCTGGTCTTGCCAACGCCCTCAGGCCACAATATCTGGCCCAAACGGCGCATCCCTACGAGGGGTGCGGCTCACCTAAAATAACCCGCACCGTATCCCGCGCAATCAACAACTCCTCGTCCGTAGGAATGGCATACACGAGCAGTTTAGAATCCTCCGCCGAAATCTTCTCTTCGCGGCCCACGGCCTCCGCATTTTTCTGCGCGTCGACGCGAATCCCGGCCCACCCCATCCCCGCGCAGATTCGGGCCCGCACGTCCGGCGAATTTTCTCCAATCCCTCCCGTAAAGACAATCGCATCGGCTCCGCCCATCGCCGCCAGGTAGGCTCCGATATACTTCCGAGCCCGGTAGCAGAAGATTTCTATCGCCAGCCGCACACGCCGGTCGTCATGCTCTTTCAACTCCGACTGCAATTCCCGCATGTCATTCGTCAGCCCGGAGATGCCCAGCAAGCCGGACTGCGTGTTCAACAGCGTATCCACTTCCGACGACGATATTCCTTCCTTCCGTACGATGACTCCGACGATGGCCGGATCGAGATCGCCCGAGCGTGTGCCCATCACCAGGCCCTCCAAAGGCGTCATCCCCATGGATGTGTCCACCGAAACACCCCCTTTGATCGCGGCCGCCGAGCAACCATTCCCCAGATGCAGCGCGATGATGTTGGTCTGCTCGCGCGTCAATCCGCGCACCGCGCGATAGCGGAACGCAACATAGCGAAACGAGGTCCCATGAAAACCGTAGCGCCGGATGCGGTGCCGGCGGTAAAGATGGTACGGCAGCGCGTATAGGTAAGCCTCCTCGGGAATCGCGGAATGAAATGCCGTGTCGAATACCGCGACCTGCGGCATATCTTTTCCGAACAGTTCCCGCGCCGCCAGAATCCCGTGAATATTCGTCGGATTGTGCAGCGGCGCAAGATCGATGCAGTCCTCGATTCCCTTCAGAACCTTGTCGTCGATCAGAGCCGATTCCTTGAACATCTCTCCGCCGTGCACGACGCGATGCCCCACGGCATTGAAGTCGGCCGTGCTCTTGATTTCTGTCACGCCCGAGCGGTCCGATGCGATATAGCGAACCAGGTAATCGAGCGCCGATGCGATGTCGCGCAGCGACGCGGTCAACGTTTGGCTGGGCGCGTCGCGATAGCGGAACTTGATAATCGCCTCGCCTCCCATGCCCTCCACTTCGCCCTGGCAGATGCGATCGTCCTTGTGGTCGCGGATGCGATCCATGTCGGTTGCAATCACCTGAAACTTCAGACTGGAACTTCCCGCATTCAGTACCAGAACATTCATCGTGTGCCTATCTTGACGGCAGATCGAAACCGCCCGCTATCCCAAGATAAGCTGCGCATGAGGATAACTGCAACGCGGCGGAACGCGCCCTACTCGTACCGCAGCGCTTCCACCGGATCCAGGTTCGCTGCGCGCGACGCCGGAATCACCGCGCTCAACACGCCAATAAACAAAAGCACCACGGTCGAGATCATCACGGTGAAAAACGAAATCCGGAGATGGATATCGGCCTTGCCCGAATCATCCTCGAACAGCGGCCCCATCAGCGGCAGAGTTCCAACCGCAACCGCCACCACGTAAGAAATGACGATGCCAATCAGCCCGCCGAGCACCATGATCAGCAGAGTCTCCGCCAGGAACTGCGCTTTGATGTGCCATTTGCGTGCGCCCAGCGCCCGCCGCAAGCCAATTTCGCGGATGCGCTCATCGACCGACACCAGCATGATATTCATCACGCCGACTCCACCGATCCCCAGTGTCAGTATGCCGATAAAAATCAGCAGCACCTGCAGCCCGATCGTGATGCCATTGATGACCGGGCGAAACTCTTCGCGCCCAAACATCTGCAGCGCCTTTTTGTCGGTAGGCGAGAACTGCTGCCGCGTCGCGATCGCCGCCAGCACCTGCGCCTCGGCCCGCGCTTCAAATTGCGGAGCGATCGGCTCGAACACCAGCACACTCCCATATCGCGTATCCCACAGATCGCTCGCCGCCGAATAAGGAATCCACGTCGACTCGTCATCGCTGGAAAAATAATTACTGAGCTGGATCTTGCGATCCATGGTGCCGACTACCTCAAATCGCACGCCGCGGATCAAAACAGTTTCGCCCACTGCCGGACGTCCCGCGAACAACTGCTCGCGCACCCGGGCGCCGAGAAACACAACCCGCCGCCGCTCCAGTTCATCGAGCGAATTCAGCCATCGCCCTTCCGATGGCACCTCGTTCCGCATCTCGCCATATTCCGGACACACCCCGCGCACCGGCGAAGTGCCGGCCATGCGGTCTCCATACGCAATTCCCGGACGCTTCACGGTTTCAAGGCAAGCGTACCTCACGTAGTTGGCCGTCTCCTTGATCATGTCAACATCGGCCTTCTCCAGCACCACCTTCTTGCCGGCCCGTTGTCCCCCAGGCTGTTCGCTGGTCTGCAGTGGCCAGCAAATAACAGCGCCTTTGCCAAAGGCGTCGAATCCGCTCACCAGAATCTTGCGGAAGCTCCCCCCATACGCGATGAGCAAAGTAACGGTCGCAATCCCCCACACAATGCCCAGCATCGTCAGCGCGCTGCGCGTGCGGTTGCGCCGCAGCGCGCTCCAAGCCTCGTTGATAATCTGGAAGATCATCTTACCCGCCTGCCTCGTGCCGCAAAGCCTCAATCGGATCGGTAGACGCTGCTCGCCGCGCCGGATAAAAACCAGAGAAGACCGCAATAGTTCCGAGTACGGCGAAAGCCCCCACTCCGGTTTGCCACGTGGGCAGCAGCCCGGCAAAGAAGTCGGGCATCGGCAACAGGTCAACCAGCGCGCACAGTCCAAAAGCAATGAGCAGCCCAACGCCGCCACTGATCAGCGCAACCATCAGCGCTTCCAGAAAAAATTGCCACAGAATGCTGTTAGCCGGAGCCCCAATCGCTTTGCGGACTCCAATCTCGCGTGTGCGCTCCTGAACCGCGACCAGCATCACATTCATGACGCCCAGACCGCCGAGCAGCAGCGTCACGATTCCGACGGCCCCAAGAAAATACTTCATCCCATCGGTCATCGTGCGGAAGGCTTTCGCTTCCTGAATCGTGTCCCAGATGGGACAGGCTTCCTTATCATTGGGATCGAAACCGTGTAGTCTGCCCAGCACGCGCCTAATCTCGCCCTTGCACGCCTCGTGGTGCTCGACCGAGCGCGGTACCACCAGCAACTGGTCGAAGGTCTCGGCCGTCCCTGGAGGCTTGTCCGGAAAATCTCGGCGCATCACCGAGAACGGTATGAATACCTTGCTGATATCCCACCCGTCGTAACTGGAGTCCTGCTTCTTCGACGACATCACGCCGATCACTGTGAAGGCTATGTCGTTTAGATACACAAACTGTCCGATGGCCGGACGGCTGCCGAAGAGTTGCTTTTTCGCGTCCGACCCGAGAAAAGCCACGCGGCGCGCTTCCTTAAGATCGTCCTGATCGTAGAAGCGCCCTTCGCTCACACCCAGGCTGCGAATCTCGGCGAACTCCGGAGTCGATCCGGTCACGGTGAACGCGGCGGCGTTGTAGGCAGTGTGCGAACGCACCGTCTGTTGCTCAAGTTCCGGAATCGCATACTGGCAGTCCGGAGCCTCCTCCTGAAGATAAGGAAGGTCGGAATCAGTCCAGTGGACGAGACGGCCAGCGCGCGCGCCTCCCGCTTGCAGGCTGGTGCGCCCGTGAAAAACGATCATCAGATCGCGGCCCAGTGTGTCGGCTTGCTTCTGCTGCCCCACGCGCAGTCCCTCGCCGGCAGCGACCATCAGGACAATCGACACCACTCCCCACGCAATGCCAAACATGGTCAGGAGAGTACGCACGCGATGGGCCCAGAGGGTACGGAACACATCGTGGATGAGATCGCGAAATGACATGCTGCAGGTTCGACGCGGAAACACGCAAAATGAAAGCGCCGTCTTGGTCGCCTGCTTACAGATACGCGGAACTAAGCCGCTTTGTTCCCCCGCTTGTGAATACTGTTGCGCTCCCGGAATCCAACTCCGAGGTCATCCAGAGCGAAACGGGGTAAGCGAGCGCGCCCCGCGCAATCGAAGGGTCCCTGTCCCCTTACCAGCGTGAAAATTTGGGACTTCGGGAAAACCACCCTGTTGCGCGGACGAATCTCTCTCCAACGCAAATCGTTTTACCAACACTTCGCAGGCTTCTATTCCCTCTTAATAAATAGAATGACCCGCCTGCGAACTCTCGACCTCCCCCCTAGTCACAGAAAGCGAATAAGCCCCGCCGCCATCCCCCTTCCACGAAGACAGATCGAAATGCCCGCCCGCCGCGACATGGTAAACACTGATCTTGCGAAACGTCAGCGGTTGGTTCTTCCTGCAAACCTCCGGCTTCTGCGTTGGGCGCAAAAAGTATGCGCCCCTTCCACTTCCCACCACGGTTCCCTTCCCGTCCGGTTCCACCAGCAAGGCAGATTTTTCATCGATCGCAACTTCCCGCGGAGACTTCGACCATCCGTCGCGCATGATGCGGGCCAGAAAAACCAGCGTGCGCCCCATCCGGTCGCGCTTCGCGAAATGCGAATCCGTCAGCAGGTTCTCAAAAAGCGGGATTTTCAAAAACCCACGGACGAGCGTCACCCGTTCGGAATAAGGGTTGGAGAGAACTTCACTCGACGCCAGATCGTTGTCATCGGCCTTGTCGCCGAGCGCGCCATAAACGAACTCGCCCTGCACGGCCAGGCCCGCGCTCGTCCCTCCGATCGGCTTGCCGGCCGCGATATGTGCATTGACCACATCCTCGACTGGCGTGCCTTGCCAGTCGCGAATGTAATTCGCCTGATCGCCGCCCGAAATAAAAACGACTTCCGCTTTCCGGATGATCTCCGCCACCTCCGGATCCTCCGCCGCATCCCGGTTCGGAATTATCAGCGTGGCTACGGAGTTCAGCTTGCACAATCCGTTGACGTATTCGTTGTAGTCGGCGCTGCCAGCCGCGCGCAGCACCAGAAAATCGCCGCCATTGCCCTTCCGGCAAAGCCAGCGGAATGCCTCATCCAGATCGCTCCCGCCGCCCATCATCGCAATCCCGCGGACCGGTTGAGTCTGGATGTCGTCCTTGTTTCCCATGCGGAAGTATTGCCAGGACGCCCCATGAGCGAGGCTTGGCGTCAGCCATACCAGAACCAGCAAGAGCAGAGTAGGCGTCGAGACCGCGTAGCGGAAAAGCGCGCCGCCTGTGCGGCCGATCCTTGGATAGATGTCATGTTCCGCGTCAAGAGTGGAAGCCATCGGTGCCGCTCATTATAGAAGCACAATGCATTTTCAGCGTTGCAGGAAAGCCCAGGCGAGTTTGAGGGATTCGGAAAAACCCGACAGGCTGCTGAAAACTCAGGTTTGCATCAGGGATATCTCTTTGGAATCAGGATGGTTCCGTATAAGGGCGTCGCTTTGATATCAGGCTGGTTTCGTATCAGGGTATCGCTTTAGCGATATCGCAGGCTTTTCGAAATCAATGCCCCTTTAGGGGCCGGGAATTGATCTCGAGTTTTTCAACAACTTTTTTCGCCGCTGGGAGGGCCGCGTCTATTCCTTGCGCGCGCTGACCGTTTCCGCGTAAGCCGCCCGCAGGTCGCCGGCGTCCGGAAATAACTCAAGGCCGCGCTCCAACAATTTCTTCGACTGGTCCCACTGCCGCAAGTGGGCACGGATGCTGGCGGCGCGAAGAAATGCCTTGGGATTCGCCGCCAACGTGCTCAAACGTTCGGCGACGGCGGCCGCCTCCGGCAGCATGTTTACAAACATGTACGCTTTCATGAGCCGGTCGTGAGCCTCGATCTTCGGCGGCAGCATGGTAGCGGCGTGTTCCAGCCGAGCAAGCCCTTTTTTCGTGATCCCGAGTTTGACCTCGATCAAGCCCAGTTTGCTTTCCAGTTCAGCATTCCCCGCCGATAGCTTAAGCGCATTTCTATATGCGCTCCGCGCCTTCTCCAGTTGCGCCCCTTGCGCGTACGTATCGCCCAGCAAGCGCTGTTTTTGCAAGGCACTATCCGAATCGGGTGGATTGAAATTCAGAAAGGGCAGCGCGTCCGCGCTGCGGCCGAGATCCAGGTAGATCATGGCCGAGAACAAAAGGGCCTCGACGCATCGCGGATTCAACTCCAGAGCCTTCTGAAAACAGCGCAGCGCCTCCGTCCGGTTGTTGAACGAGTCATATTCCATCCGCCCAAGATAGGTCCATCCCCGGAAGTCATCGGGTTCGTCATTCACTCGCAAGCGCAGAAGGTCGCGGTAGAAGGCAGTCTTCTTGCCCATATCCTCGCGGGTGAGGAGTAGCCCGAAGTTATGAATGCAAATATCGGCAGGACGAAGCTTGAGGTTTGCCGCCCGGATCGTGACTTCCACCTGTTCGTGCACCCTGCCTGTGAAATAGATGCTGGCATCGCGCCGGAACAGGCGGCATTTTTCGTAGACAAAATAGCTGCCGGCCATGGCGGCGCGTGGATGCCGAAAATCGTTGGCCCGGCCCACCGCACTGCCCGCCCTCACCTCCACCGCCGGAGCATAGTTCCGCACCGGCAGAACATATCCGGCAACCTCTGATTCTTCCAGGAGAGCGGCCAGATCCCTCCCCGCGTCGCGGTCCAATTCCTCGTCCCCGTCCAGGGACAAAACCCAATCCGTCGTGATAGGAGCCAGTGCCGCATTCCGCGCGTTTGCAAAATGACTTTCCCATGGTACCTGGAGCACGGTGGCGCCCAGTCCGCGAGCAATGGCGACCGTGTCATCCGTCGAACCCGTGTCTGCAATCACGATCTGGCTGGCAATTCGTCTCACGCTTTCAAGGCATGGGCCAATCGTCGCCGCCTCATTCTTCACGATCATCGACAGTCCCAGCGTCGGCACGATCAAATCTGCTCCCAATGCATATCCAGTGAGCAGTTGCAACTTTCATTCCGTGAACTTTCTAATCCTGCTCTCAGAACGCCCCGCACACCGAGAGTTAGCTCCGCTTGCGAAACACTCATGCCTGGTCATCCTTGTGACTATAATGATGAAACGTCTTACAAGGATTTCACCTTGACTCAGCCTCAATCCCGGCGATCGCGCATCCTGCGCCGCGTGCTCGAATACGTTAACGCCGGGGCCTGGTGGAGGGAAAAGAACGGCCTCTTAGTATTCGGAGACAAAGACAAGGTCGAAGCCTGCATTGCGTCGCAAGCGCCCTCCACCGAAATCAGCAATGACGCGGTTCGCGAGGCCCAGGCCATCCGCTCGCGTGTTATTGCCAGCCGCGGCCGCAGAGTCGCCGCCCGGCGCGTCACCATCGGAAAGCTTCCTCCCGAGTGGACCAAGTCCGACATCGAGGAATGGCTGCTGAGCCTCTCTGCCGACAAGCGCGAAGAAGTCACGAAATACATCCTCGGCAGTCTGTCAGCGTGCCGCGTCGACCCCGAAACCGGCACTCCGATCAGCCGTGAAGAAGATAACCTGGACGCCGCCCTGGCCATTGATATGATCGACCAGTTGGAGAAGAGCGTCTCTGCCACCCGCGACTACCCCATCCTCCGCATCCACCATGCGGGCCCGTGGGTGCAGCAGTATTTTGAGGAGGCGCACCGCTGTTACATCCACGGATTCGAGCTCGCCTGTGCCGTGCTCTGCCGAGGATTGCTGGAAGCCGTTCTGAGCGATCTGGTCGACCCGACTTATAGCCTGACGGGTGCTGGCGGCACCGCCCACCAATCGCATCTCTCGCTCATGATCGAAGCAGCGAGGGGAAAAATCCTGAGCGATAAACGAGCCGCTGCCGCCGAGATGATTCGCGATTGCGGCAACGCCGCCATTCACGACCTCAAAACGTTTCGGGAACATTATGCCCCGCGGCTAGGTGAGGTTCTGGAGGAAACTCGCAAGATTCTGAGCCGCCTGTACAGGTAACCTGCCAATAACTTCCAGTTCATTCGCACGTTACTTGATCGCTTTTTGCGCGCTTCCGGAGCGGCACTCAGGCCTGCTCATCCACAGCGTGCGGATCTTCGTCTCTTAGCGGAGCGTCGTCTTCCTCAACGGGCTCCGGTCTATACGTCGCCCGCCTTTTGCTGGATTGTTGCGGATTCCCCCCCAGCGACTGTCTCGACCGCACTTCTCCCACAGGAGCCGGTGATCGAAGCGAATCAGTAATGGATAGATCATCCATACTCGCATGTCCCGAAGGGCCTCCTACCAGTGCGGTGACTGGATCTCAAAATAAGGATCTGTACTAACAATCCCTGAGTCATATTGTAGATCGGCACTTCACAGGGAAAACTTGAGGGGAGATATTCTCGTGCGCCGTCAGTCGCTGGAATCGGCTGCGCCCGCCTACGGACGCTGCTGCCACTCTTTGAGCATCGCATCCGCCACCTGATTCGGCTCGATATGATAGCTGCCGCTCGCGATCGCCTGCCGCAACTGGTCGACTTTATCGCTGCGAAATCCGCCGAAATCCATGGCTGTCGCCGTAAGCGCGGCCAGGCTGCTCGCCCCCGCCAGCAGCGATGTCGTCTCGCTCCCGCTCGTGGAGGCCTCGGCCCCTTCCTGTACCTTGTTGCTCTGGCTCGACGTGACCCGGTCTATCGTAGACTCGATAAACTCGCCTACCGGTTGCGAACCTGCCCCGCCGATCGAAATCGCCATATTCCGTTTCTCCCAGGAGCGCTACCAGATCCCTTCCACCGATTCTACCGGAGGGACTCTCCAGAATCCTATTGCCTTCGAGAGAAGAGAGCGCAAGGTTAGAGCCAGATGAGTCACCCGGCAAAACCTGCCTAGTTGCTGGCATTTTGCATGCCATTTAGACGAGAAACTACGGAGAAGATTGCAGGGTTGGGTGTAAGGATTAACTTCCGGATCCAGCCGTCAGAAAATATTGCCGCAGATGGTCGCGATCCCTGTTTGCCGAGAAGTTAAATGCGAACGCATGGTCCGTGCCCCGCCGGCGCGTTACCACCGCCGCAATCGGTAACGTCGTCCGATCACCGGGCAACGTGAGAATCAGCGTTACCTTCGTATTCACATCGAGAGCTTCCGCCAGCCGGGCGACCAGCCCGCACTCGCTGATCTCGTGGCAACGTCCATGAAGTACCCGAGACTCGAACTCGGTCTGCAACAGGAAATGGAAGTCGGTTTCAAAGCGCGGTGCCCTGTACTCGAAATCCCGGATGTTTTCCACTGTTGCCTCCAATCGCACCCTCGGCCTTCGCGGAGCATAACGACGTTCAGTTCACCCTCAGGAATCGAGCGCTTCCAGAATCACACGAGCCCTCTTCATCGGCAAACAGCACCCGCTTCTTTAGCGTTTTCCGTGCTTTTCGATCCCCCGCAACTCCGTCAGCCCATTACGTTCGACCCTGTACCCGTTAAGGATCGGCCCTTTGGCAGAGCCGTTGCATTTCGACTAGGCAGATGTTGCCTACTTCTCATGGGACTCAAATTAAGCTAGCCCCCGGCCTCAACCCGGCCGCTGAAGGCCCATTAGCCGACGCCTTTACCGCTTTCATTTCCGCCGCTGGTCGATTGGAGCACTCCTATGGCCAGTTGCATGAAGAAGTGGCCCAACTCCGCGTTCAACTCGAAGAGCGCAATCGTGCCCTCGCTTCCAGCCTCGAAGAAAACGAAAGGATGCGCGTTCTGCAACGCGAAATCCTCGATGCCTTGCCTTGCGGCGTCGCAGTAGTCGAGTCCCAGCATAAAGATGTCGTCCTCCTCAATCCCGAAGCGAAGCGCTTGCTGGGAATTTCAGGGAATGAGAAGCCCCGCTGGGCCGCTCTTCCCTCTTCTATACAGTCGATGATCGATTCCGGACCGGCCCAGGCCTGGCGGCAAGGCGACGAACAGCTGATCGCACTCCAGGCGCGTGATGGGGAACGCTGGCTTCGGGTCCGCTGCACATCCATCGGGCACGTCATCAACAAACGCGGGACTGCATTGTCCTTTCCGACTCTCATCCTCACCATCCGCGATACCACTTCGCAAAAGCAGGCGGACGAACAGCGCGAAGCCTCCCGCCACATGGTCGCCCTGGCTGAGATGGCGACTCTGCTCGCGCACGAAATTCGCAATCCGCTGGGCAGCCTCGAGTTGTTTGCCAGCCTCCTCGCCACCGATGCCGGACTTACCGGTGACTCCCGCCAGTGGGTTCACCATCTGCAGGCGGGTGTGCGGTCGCTGGCTGCCACGGTCAACAATGTTCTCCGCTTTCACACTCCGGGTTCCGCGCCCCTGGTCGTGGCCCGGCTTCGCGAGATTCTCGTAAATGGCGTCGAATTCATTCGTCCTCTGGCGCAACAGGCCGGAATCAACCTTACCCTCGAGGAAACCCTCGGCGAGATCGAAATCATGGGCGATGCCAGCGGATTGCAGCAGGTGCTCCTCAATCTCGCCCACAACGCCCTTCGCCACACTGCAACTGGCGGAACCCTTCGAGTGCAGGCCAGCCTTGACTCCCGCGCCGACGGACGCTTCGCGGTAATCGACGTGTCGGATACCGGCTGCGGCATCAGCCCCGATGATCTCCCTCGAATATTTGAAGCCGGCTTTAGCTCCAACCACCAAAGTACCGGTCTTGGATTAGCGGTTTGTGAGCGAATACTGGCCCAACATCACGGAACCATTACTGCGGCCAGCCAGTTAGGCAAAGGGTCCACATTTCATATGGAGCTCCCAACCCTGTGAGTGAAGAGTTGAATTCGGTCTTGGTGGTCGACGACGAGCCCGGAATGCGCATGGCTTTACAGGCCAGTTTTCAACGCGTTGGATGGCATGTTGAAACTGCTGCTGGAAGCTCGGAAGCCCTCCGCAAGTTCACCGCCAATACCTTCCCTCTGGTCGTCACCGACGTCCGCATGCCCGACGGCGACGGCCTCAACCTCATGCGGCAGGTGCGCCACTCCAGTCCGTCCACCGCCGTGATTTTGCTGACTGCCTTCGGCAACGTTCCTGAGGCCGTAAAGGCGATCCAGGGCGGCGCTTGCGACTACCTGACCAAGCCCGTTTCCTTTGAGCAACTGCAATCGACTGTAACTCGCGTCATGCGCGAGGCGGCACGTCCGGCGGAAAAACTGAACACGGAAGCTGAAGCCATTGTCGGAAATTCTGCCGCCCTCCAGCAGGTTCTCGATCGCGCGCGCCACGCCGCCCGCACCAACGCCGACGTTCTGATCGAGGCCGAGAGCGGTACCGGCAAGGAATTGTTGGCGCGCTTTATTCATGATGCCAGTTCGCGCAGCGCAAAGCCCTTCATCGCCATCAACTGCGCCGCCGTTCCCGAGCACCTCCTCGAGAGCGAGCTTTTCGGCCATGTGCGCGGAGCCTTTACCGGCGCTGCCGGCACCAAGGCCGGCAAATTTGAACTGGCGCAGGGCGGAACTCTGTTGCTCGACGAAATCGGCGAGATGCCCGTCAATCTGCAGCCCAAGATACTGCGGGCCCTGCAGGAGCGGGCCATCGAGCGACTCGGAGACACGCGCACCATCGAAGTCGATATTCGTGTGATTGCCACCACCAACATCTCTCTTTACTCGATGGTCGAACAGGGAAGGTTCCGGGCCGATCTTTATTACCGCTTGAATGTAATCCCGCTGACCTTGCCTGCTCTCAGAAATCGCCGCGAAGACATCCCCGTTCTCGCCGAATCCTTTGCCTGCGAATTTGCCCAGGAGCAGGGACGCCCCATGCCAATCCTCAGCCCGGAATTTATCGCCCGGTTGCAGGAGCAAGCCTGGCCCGGAAATGTTCGCGAACTGCGCAACTTCATCCGCCGCGTTCTCACCCTCAGCGATGCCACCGAAATCGGCCCGGAACTTGTAGGCAGCGAGTCCGGAACCTCAGTGATGTATAGCGCCGCGCGGCCCGAGACCACCCATCGTTCCCCGGCGGCTGCCGTCGCGCCCGGCACTTCGATCCGCGCTATCGAACGCCATCTTCTGGAAAACGCTCTCGGCATGACCGGAGGCAACCGCACGCGTGCGGCCGAGATGTTGGGCGTCAGCGTCCGCACCGTCCGCAACAAGATTCGTCAGTATGGACTTCCACCACGGAGTAACGCATGAGCGAATTATCGACACCACTAATGAATTTCCTGGAGCGCGCGCTGGACGTTACATCCCAGCGCCACCAGTTGGTCGTGACGAATATGGCCAACGTCGATACTCCCGGATACCGCACCAAGGATCTCGACTTTCGCAGCGAGTTGCAACGCGCGGTCACGCCCGGAGAAGGAAACATCCTGGCTGTCGCCCGCAATGTTTCCGGGCTCGTCGAACGGCCCGACGGCAACGATGTCAGCATTGACCGCGAAGGCCTTTTGCTCGCGGAAACCCAAATGCAATTCGGGCTCAGCGTCCAGTTGATGCAGCACGAATTCCACAACCTGCTTTACACCATCAATGAGGGGAACAAATCATGAGTATGTTTTCTGCTCTTGAAGTCAGTGGGGCTGCTC
>Ga0187847_10003014_pt1 | contig 13134 bp, 9 predicted proteins | sample June2016WEW_4_10_FD_132458 | JGI IMG/M metagenome (GOLD analysis project Ga0187847, IMG submission 132458) | Peatland microbial communities from SPRUCE experiment site at the Marcell Experimental Forest, Minnesota, USA - June2016WEW_4_10 | ecosystem: Environmental > Terrestrial > Soil > Wetlands...
CGACGTACTTATAGAATGGCATTCCGCCTTTCAAGGCTCCCGCTCCCAGAATGCGCGAGCCGAGAACCATGTCATAGACGCCGCTGGCGACCATGCCCGCCATGGCCGGAACGAGGGACGGCGTGTACTGGTAGTCGGGATGGACCATAACGACGATGTCGGCGCCGGCGGCGAGAGCTTCGCGGTAGCAGGTCTGCTGGTTTCGGCCATAACCGTAATTGGTGTCGTGAACAAAGGTCTGCACGCCCAGATTCCTGGATAGAAGCGCGGTCCGGTCCTTGCTGGAGTCATCGACAAGAATCTTGATGTCGACAACGCTGGATAATTCCCGCACTGTCCTTTCCAAGGTCTTCTCGGCGTTGTAGGCCGGCATGACAACCGCAATTCGCTTGCCGTCGATCATGGTTTCAGCTCCTGAAACATTCTTCTTTCGTGCCTGCTATCGGCAGTTGAGTCACCGTGAATCGCCGGCTAACCGGGTTGACATGGGGTACTGAGATACCGTCGCCGGACGCATATTCGGCTCAACCAGCCAAACCTTGCGGCCGCGCTAAGAACGTACCAGTTCTAGATTATAGGCATCTCTCATCTCTCTTGCCCATACGACCTTAGAAGCATCGATCTCTGACAGGTTGCAATCCCGCTAATACGGCCTACTCGAGTGCCGCGCAATCTCTCCCAGTTTCTCCGTTCTCGCGCCGCGCCTTTCACAATCGAAACCGGCTACAATCGAACCATGAGAGTAACCGTGGGCGTATCCGGCGGAATTGCCGCCTACAAGGCTGCGGAGTTGGTGCGCGCCTTGCAGCGCCAGGCCCTTGAGGTCCACGTGGTCATGACCGCAGCGGCCGGCAAGTTCGTCCAGCCGCTCACCTTTGCCGCGCTCACGGGCCACAAAGTCGTCTCCAGCCTTTGGGACGAATGGGATTCGGGCGATGCCGGCCCCGAAGCCGGCCCCGCGCAGAACGGCATCGAGCACATCGGCGAGGCGCAATGGGCCGATGCGCTGGTCGTCGCCCCGGCCACCGCCAACGTCCTGGCCAAATTCGCACACGGCATCGCCGACGATTTCCTCACCACGCTCTATCTGGCCACCACCGCGCCGGTCCTGGTGGCCCCCGCGATGAACGTGAATATGTGGGAACATCCGGCCACGCAAGCCAATCTGGAGATCCTTCGCCAGCGGGGCGTGCGCGTGGTCGAGCCGGGCACCGGCGACCTGGCTTGCGGCATGGTGGGCGCGGGACGCATGGCCGAGCCCGCGGCGATTGCCGACGCCGTGCTCGCCGCTCTGGGCCGCCGCCACGATCTGGCCGGCGAGGTCGTTTTGGTCACTGCCGGCGGCACGCGCGAGGCGCTGGACCCGGTGCGCTTTCTGGGCAACCGCTCCAGCGGCAAGATGGGCTACGCGCTGGCCGAAGCCGCCGAGAGCCGCGGCGCAAAGGTGATCGTCATCAGCGGGCCGACGGCGCTGCATCCGCCAGCGCATTGCGAGCTAATCAAGGTTGTCACCGCCGACCAGATGCGGCACTCCGTGCTTTCGCGCATGGAAGAATCCACTCTGGTCATAAAAGCCGCCGCCGTCGCCGACTACAAGCCCGTCAGCGTCTCCGAGCAGAAGCTGAAGCGCACCGGCCCCATGACGCTCGAACTTGAGCCGACGGAAGACATTTTGGCCGAGGTCGTGCGCCGCCGCCGTCCCGGCCAGCTCATTGTGGGCTTTGCCGCCGAGACCGAGAACCGCATGGAAAACGGCCGCGCCAAGCTGCTGCGCAAGGGCGCGGACGCGATCGTGGTCAACGATGTTTCAGGCGATGGAGCGGGCATCGACGCGGACCTGAACGCCGCTGCCTTCCTCACGCTGACCACGGCCATCGAGCTGCCCGAGATGCCCAAGCGCAAACTCGCCGACCGCATCCTGGACGAGATTCTCACCCTTCGCCGCCCCCAGTCGCTGCTGCTGGAGTTCGATGAGCATGTGGATGTGAAATCGAGGCAGGACCAGGTGCTGAGCCAAAGCGATCAGCCCGCCGCCCGGCCGGCTGCAACCGGGCGTCTGATTGTGGAGTAAGAGAATTGGCGCTGGAGCTCGATCCCGCATCCCGCGAAGCCCTGCTGGCGCGCGTCCGCTTCTACCGCGATCTCGGCCTCACCGAGTTCTACCGCCGCCCGGTGGACCCGGCGCTGCTCGCCCGGTTGGAGGCTGCTCCAGGCCTTGCTTCCGAGGCTTCGGAGTCCGCTTCTCAACCAGCCCTTTTCCAGGAGGAACAACCGATTCCCGCACGAAGAGTCTTTCCCGCCCCTCCTCAAGTCGTCGCGGCCGTCCCTTCCGCCGAGCGCGCCGCCGCTCTGCAAATCATCCGCGACGAGATCGGCGACTGCACCCGCTGCGCCCTGCACTCCGGCCGCAACAAGCTGGTCTTTGGCGATGGCTCGCCCGCCGCCCGGCTGATGTTTGTGGGTGAGGGTCCGGGCGCAGACGAGGATGCGCAGGGACTGCCCTTTGTGGGCAAGGCCGGCCAACTGCTCAACAACATGATCGCCGCCATGGGCTTCAAGCGCGATGAGGTCTACATCGCCAACGTGGTCAAGTGCCGCCCGCCGGGCAATCGCACCCCCGAGCCGGACGAGGCCAATACCTGCACCCCGTTCCTCTTCCGCCAGATCGACGTCGTGCGCCCCGAGGTGCTGGTCGCTCTGGGAGCTACAGCGGCCACCTATCTGCTCGGCCAGCGCCAGCCCCTCGCCGGTCTGCGCGGCCGGGTGCATTCCTTCCGCGGCGCACGGCTCATCGTCACTTACCATCCGGCCTATCTGCTCCGCGATCCGCGCCAGAAGAAGGAAGCCTGGGCCGATCTGCAGATCGCCATGCGCGAACTGGGCCTCAAGCCGCCCGCGCGGGGTTGAGCAAAATCGAGGAGTAACCGCCTGTCACCGCCGCAAAGGCCGGAAAAACCGCGCAATCCAAAGAGTGCGCCGCAGCCCGTCTGCAAGGGGACATTCTCAAGAATCGGGCTAGCGGCCCGAGTCTGAATTTCTTTGAGCATTTCAGGAGACGAAACGCAGGTCCTTCGACTCCGTCCGCCGCGGCGGACTCCGCTCAGGATGACAGCACTGTTTATTCATCGAACATTGAACTCGGGACACTAGCGAGCCACCCATGAAAAAACGGCCTCTCCCGCGTTGATTATCGTAATATCCTTGGTCTATGCAGCTCTTCACTTCTATCGTTCTTGCCCTCGTGTTGCTCTCACCGCTTGCGTCAGCACAGCAAAAGGAGACACCCATGACTCACCATGCACACGGCACGTTCACAGTGAACATTCAGCCGCTCACACCGGCGCCGGCCGAGGGGCTTAGCCGCTTTTCCATCGACAAGCAGATCCACGGCGACCTCGAAGCAACGACGAAGGGAGAGATGTTATCGGGCGGCGATCCGAAGCAAGGAGCAGCCGGCTATGTAGCCATCGAAGTCGTCACGGGGACGCTCGCTGGGAAACACGGCAGCTTCGCGCTACAGCACTCGGCGACAATGGATCAGAATGGGCTCAAGATGTCCGTGACCGTCGTGCCGGGCTCCGGGACGCGGGAACTGAAAGGCATCGCAGGCGCCTTCACCATTCGAATCGAAGGCGGCCAGCACTCGTATGACTTGGAGTACACGCTGCCCTGATAAGCCTGAATGCCGATGCTTGCGCGCGACTTGAGAACGGACAGCCGCTGCAGCAGGTCGCAGGCGGCGCCACCGAGAATGTTAAAGTAAAGCTCTGCCCATCATGTTTGCCACCTCCCAGCACGCCCACTTCATCGGAATCGGCGGCATCGGCATGAGCGGCATTGCTGAGATTCTGCTCAGCCTGGGCATGAAGGTCTCCGGCTCCGACCTGCGCCGCGGACCGGTGACCGACCGGCTCGCCCAGTTGGGGGCTACGATCTACGAGGGCCATGACGCCGGGAACGTCGCCGGGGCCACGGTCGTGGTCACCAGCTCGGCCGTCGGCGCAGCCAATCCCGAAGTCGTCGAGGCCCATGCCCGCAAGATTCCCGTCATTCAGCGCGCGGAGATGCTGGCCGAGCTGATGCGCCTCAAGTACGGCATCGCCATCGCCGGCATGCACGGCAAAACCACCACCACGTCGATGGTGGCCTCCGTGCTTACTGCCGGCGGCCTCGATCCCACCGTGGTGGTCGGCGGCCGCGTGGACGCTCTGGGCTCGAACGCGAGGCTGGGCACGACCCAATACCTGGTGGCCGAGGCCGATGAGAGCGACCGCTCCTTCCTCAAGCTCTCGCCCATCCTCGCCGTCGTCACCAATCTCGACCGCGAGCACATGGACTGCTACCGCGACATGGACGACGTGGAGCGCGCCTTTCTGGCCTTCATGGACAGGGTGCCGTTCTACGGTGCGGTGACCGCCTGCATTGACGATCCCCTGCTCAAAGGGATTCTGCCCCGCTCCCGCCGCCGCGTCTTCACCTACGGAGTTGCCGCCGAGGCCGACTTCCGCTTGGAGTTTGTCCAGATCGGCCAGGGCCGCTTTGCGCGCTTTCTCGTCCACACGGCCAAGGGCCCGCTGGGCCCCTTCGAGCTGCACGTGCCCGGCCGCCACAATGTGCTCAACGCCACCGCCGCGGTGGCCATCGCCCGCCAACTTGAAGTTCCCGAGGAGAAGATCGCCGAGGGGCTCAACCGCTTCCGCGGCGTCGATCGCCGCTTCCAGCAGCGCGGCCAAGCGCGCGGCGTCACCGTGGTGGACGACTACGGCCACCATCCCACCGAAATTCGCGCCACCCTGGCCGCCGCCCGCGAGTGCGGCTACCGGCGCATCCACGTCGTCTTCCAGCCTCACCGCTACACCCGCACCAAGGATCTGCTGGCCGAGTTTGGCAGCGCATTTGCGGACGCCGACACCGTCCTCGTACTGCCCATCTACGCGGCCAGCGAAGAAGCCATCCCCGGCGTGACGGCGGAGCGGCTGGCGGAGCAGATCAAACTCGCAGCCTGCGGCGGGAGCCCGGCAGTCCAATTCGTCCCTGACTTCCCCGCCGCCGTAGCCTCTGTAGCTGCCGAGGCCGGGGAGAGCGACCTCATCCTGACCCTGGGCGCGGGCAGCGTCAGCCAGCTTGCCCCCCAAATCCTCGCCGCTCTCGAAGGGAATTGACAAGCTGGGGACACGAGCCTGACTCCGGACGGAATCAAGGAAGGGCATCCGCAGCGTCCAAAGGCCACGTTGATTCTGCTAGCCTTATGCGGAGGTTGCCCCCCGCCTCCCTCCGGGGCTGGTTTTTGCGGAGCCGTTTTGGCATCCAAGGGGATGCGATTTCCCGGCAAGGGATTCCTCAAAGAGTACCTTGGATGCCAATTCTTGTTGGAATGATCCGCCATGGCTGTATAGTGCAATATAGCTCCATATGCCGGGCCTTCTGTGAACGCGCCAGGCGACCCTGAGCATAACCGCGAGGGAAACGGACGGCGTTCCCACAGGAGAGAGGACATTGGCTGGATGATTTTTTCCCGCGTTTGGGCATTTGCCTTGGTTCTGATCGGATTCGGCACGGCCGCCGGGAGCGCCGCGGCGCTGGACGCGCCGCGCGCGCTGCCGCACGCCAAGAAAGCCGATTCCCATCTGGCAGAGCCGCATAACGCCAGCCATCATGGCGCTCATGCCGCTCAGCCGGCAGCCAAGTCCACCACCACTCATGCCGGGGCTGGCCGCGGCGGCGCAACCCATGCGACGCGGAAGGCTGCGCGCGCCGGACAGCAGGCCCACATGACCGCAAGAGGCAGCGCGAGAGCCGCCGCGCGCGGCGCGGTCCTGGCCACCCGCCGCCATCGCTACCATGAGCGATTCACCGCCAGTTCTTTTGCCAGCGGAGACTTTCTCGCCTCCGATGTCACGGCCGGCGAGGATCCGGTGGTTCGCCAGGCGGCCATCGACGCGCTGGGCGGCATGAACGGCACCGCCGTGGTCATCGATCCTTCCAACGGGCGTATCCTGGCCATGGTCAACCAGAAGCTGGCCCTCTCGCCGGGCGCCGAGCCCTGCTCCACCATCAAGCTGACGGTCGCCATGGCGGCGCTCTCCGAGGGCATCGTCACCAGCGACACGCCTGTTCAGTTGGCCGGCTTCCGCATGAACATGACGCAGGCGCTGGCCAGGAGCAACAACCTCTACTTCGAGGAACTGGGCCGGGAGCTGGGCTTCGATCGCGTGCGCCACTACGCCAATCAGTTCGGCCTGGGCGAGCTTGCCGGCTACAACATCGAGGGCGAGCAACTCGGCGTCTATCCGGACCAGCCGCTGCCAGAGACCGAGGGCGGCGTCGCCCGCATGTGCAGCTTCGGCCAGGGCGTCTCCATGACTCCGCTGCAACTGGGCGCCTTTGTAGCCGCCATCGCCAACGGCGGAACTCTCTACTACCTGCAGCACCCCGCCACCCAAGAAGAAGCAGCGGCCTTTCAACCCAAGGTGAAGCGGACGCTGGATATCGCCCAGTATATTCCCGACCTGGAAGACGGCATGGCCGGCGCGGTCGAGTACGGCACCGCGCGCCGCCTGCGCGAAAACTTTCACGAGCTGCCCGTTTTCGGTAAGACCGGAACCTGCTCGGATAAGGGAACCCGCTTTGGCTGGTTCGCCGCCTACACAGACGCGCCCCAGGGAAGCCTGGTCACTGTCTTCTTCCTGGAAGGCGGACGGCCGACCTTCGGTCCCCGCGCCGCCGAGCTGACCGGCGAATTTTACAAGAATCTCTGGGACCGCAATTACTTTGCCTCCAAGGGTCTGCAGGACTCGGCATCGGCTCCGGCACCGTCCTCGCAGCAGGCGCAGCCGTAAAGCGGCTCTCTCCCATACGGAAGATGAAGGCGATTCGATGGAGGCAGCCCCACGCACGGTGCGGCACGAAGCCCACCTGACGCCCGAACAGAAGAAGCGCATCGAGCAGGCCGCACGCTTCGAGGGACTCTCGCTCACCGAATTCATGGTGAAGTACGCCGATGAAACCGCCATCCGGTCCATTGAATGGCACACCGCCTGGGCCATGGAAGAACGGGACCGCGACCGGTTTGTGCAGACCTTCCTCAACCCGCCGCAACCCATTGCGGACGAGGGGCTCCCGTCAAGCGCTGCGGGAAGGGCGCGGAGCGGAACCGGGAAGCCTGTGCCCCATCAACACCGCTGCTGTATCCTTAATGGGGGGATAAATCTCACCCCGTCCATTCGCTGGCCCGCGCTGACTTCGCCTCGGGGAAACCTGTGCGCGGGCCACTGGGGAGGGTTCTGATGTCGCGTTCCGCAAAGCTCCTGTTCGAGGGGATTGTCGCCGCCGGTTCCATGCTTCTTGTCTGCGGGGCCGCATTGTCTCCATTGTCCGGCAAAGATCCTACGCCAGCGAGCCCAACAGCCAAAATCACCATCGACTACCCGCTGGAGGGCTCGATCTTTCCGCCGGAGATCACGCCGCCCACGTTTCTCTGGCACGATCCCAACGAGGCCGCCAAACGCTGGGTTGTCGAGGTCTCCTTCGCCCATCAACCGGAGAAGATTCGACAGGAAACGCCCGGCGACTTCATGAAACCGGGCGAAAGCGATTCGCGGGCGGGCGATGCGGCTGAACTGAGTCCCGAGCTGGCCACTGCGCGAACCTGGAAGCCGGATGAGGAGACCTGGGCGAAGATCAAGCGGCTCAGCGTGAAGTCGCCGGCCACGATCACCATCTCCGGATTTGCGGACGGGGATCAAAAAGAGCCGGTATCGGCTAGCAAGGTCACCATCACCACGTCGGAAGATCCCGTCCGCGCTCCGATCTTCTATCGGGATGTGCCGCTGATGCTGTCGCCCGCCGACCAAAAGGGCCCCATTGCGCCGCTGCCCCCATCCGCCATTCCCCTCATCAAATGGCAGTTGCGATACATCGATCAGCCCCAGAGCCGGACCATGATGGAGAATCTTCCCACCTGCGCCAACTGCCATTCGTTTTCGACGGACGGCAAGACGCTGGGGCTGGACATGGACGGGCCGCGCAACGACAAGGGGCTCTACGCCATTGTTCCGATCTCCAAGGAAGTGACGATCCGGAATCGGGATATGATTCGCTGGAGTTCCTTCAAGGAGCACCCCGACGCGGTCAGCGAAGCGCCCACGGTAAAACGCTTCGGGTTCATGTCGCAGCTCTCGCCGGACGGCCGCTATGTGGTTTCTTCGATCGGCCCCCCGGACTTGAAGAGAGAAAACGCCAATGAGGCCATGGCGCCGGATTTCGCGCCCGGGGTCACCAATCGCCTCTTCAGCATCAACTACCGGCATATCGAGTTCATCCAGGTCTTTTATCCCACGCGCGGCATTCTGGCTTACTACGACCGTGTGGAAAAGAAGATGCGGACGCTGCCCGGCGCCGATGACCCGCAGTACGTGCAAACCAGCGCCTTTTGGTCCCCGGACGGAAAGTACCTGATATACAGCCGCGCGATAGCCCGCGATCCGCTGGTGGCCGGCGCTCCGGCTCCCACCTACGCCAATGATCCGAACGAAACCCCGATGCAGTACGACCTGTACAAGATTCCGTTCAATGACGGCAAGGGCGGCAAGGCTGTTCCGGTGGAGGGCGCTTCGCAGAACGGCATGAGCAACGACTTCCCCAAGGTCTCGCCGGACGGCCGCTGGATCGTCTTCGTCCAGAACAAGAACGGCCTGCTGATGCGCCCGGACAGCAAGCTCTACATTGTGCCCTTCGAAGGCGGCAAGCCACGGCTGATGAACTGCAATACCTCCCGGATGAACTCCTGGCACACGTTTTCGCCCAACGGACGGTGGCTGGCGTTTTCCTCCAAGGCGCGCTCGCCCTTCACCCAGCTCATGCTGACGCACATCGACGCCAATGGCAACGACTCGCCGGCGATTCTCATCGACAACACCACCGCCGCCAACCGCGCGGTGAATATCCCCGAATTTCTGAACATAGGGCCGGGGGGCATGGAAAAGATCGACCCGCAGGCTACCGAGTTTTACCGGCTCTTCACCCAGGGCTACGAGTTCATCGAGAAGAACCAGTTGCCCGAGGCCATTGAGACCTTTCGCGCTGCCATCGAAAGGGATCCGGACGATCCCTTGGCGCATTATGGCCTGGCCACGGCTTTGTCCGGAAACAACCAGGAGAACCTGGCGCTGCCCGAGTACCGCAAAGCCTGCGAACTGAACACCACAAACGCTTCCTGGTTCGACCACCTCGCGGTATCGCTGGAGCTGAACGGCCTGGACGACGAGGCCATCGTGAACTGGAAGAAAGCGATTGCGCTCGATCCTCACGATGCATCGGCGGAGACCGACATGGGGATGGTGATGTTCACAAATGGCCGCATCGAGGAGGGTTTGGAACACCTGCGGAAGGCCGTCGAGGTCGGTCCCGAATTTCCCGTCGGACACAATCATCTCGGCCTGGCACTGGCGAAGACGGGAAAGACCCCCGAGGCCGTCGAACAATTTCAGAAAGCGGTTGCGCTCATGCCCAAATCGGCGGAGTTCAACTTCAATCTCGGTTATCTCCTGGAGTCGAGCGGTGACTTTGCGGGGGCCGTGGCTCCGCTGCAGAAATCCGTCGAGTTAAGCGAAGGCAAGGACTGGCGCAGCCTCGCCGAGTTGGGCAAGGCTTATCATAAGCTGGGCCGTTCCGACGAGGCCATCCAGTCCATCCGTCAGGCGCGCGATTTGGCCGTAGAGGATCACGATGACGCCCGGGCCAAGGATTTGCAGGAGATTCTCGATCACTATCAGGGCGAGAGCGCAAAAGCTCCGCCCCGGTAGCGAAATGGGCCTTCTGCCTGCCGGGGATGAAGGTTCTGCTTCCTCGGCGCGAACGCCATTTTACGCCAACCGGCAAGGTTGAGATGGAAGCCCCCCGCAGCACTCCCATCAGGGGGCTCTGCTGGTTCCATTTCGGGAACTGTCGAACACCAAAACAGAAAAATTTTTCGGCACGCGGACTGCGATAGGTATACGCTCAAATCAGTTCGAAGATTTCTATCTCTCGCCTTTCGCAATCCAGGCTTCGCCCCAGACGAGCACCGTTGAATTACGCAACCGTAGGTACGACTGGAGCCGCCATGAGCCTGCTAGAAAAATGCGCCACAATCAACTCTCTATCCGCGAGTGCTGCCAACAGTAGACATTCGTTCAGGCCGGTGGAAGAAGCCGGTCGAGTCCATTCTCCAGAGATGAAGCCGCAGAAACTATGGGCGGCCAGAATGACCTTTGCCGAAGACTTCACGCTGGAACATTCATCTTCCGGCCTGCATATCGGTTTGATCGAGATTCCAGGCAGTTTTTGAGCTACTGCCTCATCTGCGCTACTGTTGGTCCGGCAGAACGCCGGGGGGGCACAGGTATGGATTGCCCAATCTGCAGGGAGCTGGAACGAGCCTATGAGGCTGGGTTCAGCGAGTACATGAGGGCTCGTTCCTCGGCATGTTTTCCCATCTGCATGAAGCTGGCGGCCCAAAAGAACGTTGAAATGGAACGCGCCCGGTACGAACTGGAAGAGCACCGGGGCCTATGCGTCTCCGCCGTCAAGGCGTTTGCACCCAAGCCAGAGGAGTGCGTATCAACAGCTCTGACGCAACTAGCGGCATAACTCCGTCTCCCGTTTTCACTGTCATCCCGAGCAGATCGCAGCGGAGTTGAAGGACCAGCGGTTACTCTTGCCTGTTTCCCTGTCCCTACTTGGCAAATAACAAGAATCAGCGCTCTGCCGTAACGGCCGGTGCGGAGTCAGCCTGAGGATACTTGGGAAAGTTGTAGACCTCCATCATCTTTTCGATGAGGGCGTCGGCCTCTTTTTCGGTAATTCCGAAGGCAAACTTGCGCGTCTTGGAATCCCTATCGATTTCAATCCTGCGCATCGAGTTTAAGGACGCCCAATCGCCATATTCCGAGGCGGCGTATCGCAGGTTATGAAAGCGGCTTGTTGCGATTGTGCGCTGCCTAACTCTGATTCCGAAAAATCGCATCTGAATTGTCATCTCCGCGGGATTCAGTGTGAGTACATGTTTGATGGTGAAAATCATTGTGTACCAGAGGATAACGAGGCAGGCGCCGATCCAGACGGCAATCGAAGATAGCGCAAGAGAAGTTCGAGTAGAGAGATGAATGAATTGCGTCACGACCCACAGGGTGGAATAAGGAAGCATCCAGAGCGAAATTCCCGTCATTGCCGAGAACCAGTCGACCCGCACCGGAATCACCACGCGAATCCCGTCGCCTGTTCGCTCCCACTTGAGCCTGCCCGCCAGCGTTTCCAGCATTGCTCGTTCCTCTTGCTTCCCCGATATTACCGCGCTTTCCCCGCGCACGGCCATCGGCGTTGCTCCTGCATGGCGCCTCTGGAATCGCGGGCATTGAGAAGGCACGGCTTCTTTACCCCGCCCTTTGCGCGCCCAAAATGAATGTGCGGCCTTGCAGTCAAGGGGCCACAGTCTGGCCCGCTCCCGCGCCCCCGGCCTTCACGTCTCCCAGCGGAAGCTCCATGGCGCCGACGCGGTCCCCGGCCGCATCCCGAATGCCGAGGCGAAGGAAGTATGTCCCCTTGACGGGCACTGCGATGCGCTGGGAGATGATGAGGCCGGTCTGGACGAGGCGGAGATAACTCGCCTCGGAGAGATCAAGGTGCATGGAGGTGATCAGCGAGTTCACCACGTCGCCCTCGCCGGTATAGACGACCGCGACGAAATCGATCTGGTCGTGGCGGATGCCATCGGGAGTCCGCCGGAATCCGAGCGTGGCCGCATCCGTAGCGTAAAGGACGTGGTAGTTGCGATAGGGCTCGGAATGAAATTTGGGGCGCAGATAGTTGTCGCGTGGGAGCGCGGCCTTCTTGCCGGTCTTCTCGATCTTCTCTGAGGGCGCGAGGCTGGCGGCGAAGATCAGTTCCGTAGGAGGAATTGCGCCCAGCGTCATCGAGGCCTGCAGGCTCTCATCCGGCCCGCGATGAATGAGCACGCCCGGCGGTTTTCCAGCTTCCGTCTCCGCGGTTGGAATGAACTTGCCGGAGACTCTCTGGGCGGCGGCCAGATGGCGTTGCTCCTGCTCCTCCCGGTCGCGGGCCAGGTAGCCCTTCCGGTACTCGAGATTCAGTTTCTGCCCGTTGATTTCCACCTTGATGCGGCGGAACTTTCCATTCCAGTTGTTGTTGGTCGGGGTATAGGAGACGGTGTAGTAGTTGGAGCCGGTCTCGACCACTTCGGCGACCGCCTGCTCGAGGTCGTTGGTGCTGTAGAAAGACTTGCCTCCGGTGGCCTCGGCGATCGCGCTCATGTAGGAGTCTTCGACTTCAGCCCGCGCTATCGCATGCGGACTGCCGCCGGCGATCAGGCCGCGCGCATCCACCGGGTAGACCGCAACCCGGCTGAGGGTCAGCACGTCGGTCGTCTCGCTCAGGTCGTCATTGAAGTTATCGGTGTCGCGAAAGGGAATGCCGATCAGATCCCAGGGCTCTTCGTACGCCAGGAAGCCGTTGGGCATCGCGCCATTCGAGGCGCCTCGGCCTGCGGGTCCAACGCCGCCCGCGGCCTGGGGCCCAAGGCCGGTCCCGGCTGCGACAGCTACAATTTCCCCATCGCCGGCAAAGATGCGATAGGCATCGGCGATCATTCCAGGGTTGTTAAACCAGATCAGGTTCTTGCGCCCTGGAAAGCCGGCGAGATAGCGCCCCAGCTCCTGCATGCCTTCGTGGAGAATATCGCGGCGGAAGTGCCGGTAAGCGGAGTTCCCGCCTTCGAAGAAGCCCAGGTTCGGCTTGGCCCACCTGCGATTGATCGCTTCGAGCAGAACCTGCTGGTCGGTGGTGAACCCCTGCACCAGATGCATCCGGCCTGCGAGCACGAAGATGGCCATCGAGGTTCCCGGCGTCATGTGCCGGATGTAGTCCACCAGTTGCTCGTGGAGGTACATCTGTGCGTCGATGTCGGTGTTCTCCGCGTCGATCAGAAGCACCGTCGAAGCGCTGCTGTTGGGAGCGGCGATCAGGTTTGTGTAGGTATTGGCGGGGAGCTTTGATCCGGCCTCCGGGGTTGCGGCCGCGCCGGAGTTGTGCTCTTCAAAGCTCTTCAGAGTCTGCGGAGCGCCGTCTTCCCGCAGGGCG
>Ga0187847_10003015_pt1 | contig 13128 bp, 10 predicted proteins | sample June2016WEW_4_10_FD_132458 | JGI IMG/M metagenome (GOLD analysis project Ga0187847, IMG submission 132458) | Peatland microbial communities from SPRUCE experiment site at the Marcell Experimental Forest, Minnesota, USA - June2016WEW_4_10 | ecosystem: Environmental > Terrestrial > Soil >...
CAGGGCGGCGTCCTGGTGGGCGGCGGGTGTGGTGCGCAATTCGTCGATGGTGGAGCGGAGGCGGGCGGTTAGTTCGTCGGCCTCGCGGATGGTCATGCCCTCCGTCGAGATGGGTTCGCCTACGGTGAGGGTGAGCTGGCAGGGATAGAAGTGGCGGGTGTGGATGGGCAGGAGGTCGTAGACGCCGCTAAGCGCGATCGGAATGAGGGGGACCTTGGCCCGGATGGCGAGATAGGCGGCACCGGAGAGAAAGGGCTGCAGCGCGCCAGTGGGGGTGCGGCCGCCTTCAGGAAAAACGAAGAGAGGCATGCCGGCACGGAGGGCACGGACTCCAGCGCCGAGGCTGGAGAGCGTGGCGTGGGTATTGACGGTGTCGATGGGGATCTGGCCGGAGCGGTTGAGGTGCCAACCGATGAAAGGGATGGGCCACAGTTCCTTTTTGGCGAGGATGCGGAACTGGAAAGGGAGCGTGGCGAAGATGACGGGCGTGTCCATATACGACGTGTGGTTGGCGGCGTAAACGGCGACTGCGTGTTTGTGGAGATTTTCTGCGCCGCGGACTGTCAGGCGCGAACCGGAAAGGAGGATGCCTCCGCGGGCCCAGAGGCGAGCGATGTGGTGCTGGATGCGACCGCGCTTTTCAAGGAATGAAACGAGGAGCGAAAGGGTGCCGCAGGCGCAGGTCCAGAGAAAGAAAAGCGGGACCTGAAGGAGATTGGTGCGCCAGCGATAGAGGCGCGGGAGGGGGTGCGGCGGACGGGTCACGCCGGAACTCCTGCGCGGGCCAGGAGAAGGGCGCGGGCTTCGCCGACTAAGTAAACAGATCCCGCCACCACTACGCATCGGGCCCCTGTGCGTGAGGCGGATTGCGCTTCGCGCCCATTGGAGGTACGGGGCAGGTTTGGGGACGTGCTGGCCGCGCGGTCGGGGTTGGTCGAGGTGCTCACAGAGGATTCGGCAAGTTCGATTGCTTCGGCTACGGAGGAGGCGGCTGTGGCCGGCGTGCCGGTGGATGCGGCGGCTGCCAGCATGTCGGCCATAGGTGTCGCTCGGGGGCTATGGATGGGCGCGAAGATGACGCGGTCGAAGATGGGGAAGAGTATCTGGGCCATTTCGACAATGGGCTTGTCGCGCAAGCAACTAAAGATGAGCGTGGGTGGTTGTGCCTCAGTATCGAAGTCGAGGAGTGCGCGCAGGGCGGCGCGTAGGGCCCAGGCGCCGGCAGGATTGTGGGCTACATCCAAGACCACCTGTAGCACCTGCGGTGTGGCAGACCCTTGAGAGGGTATTTCGATAACTTCGAGGCGCGCGGGCCAGCGTGTGTTGCGAATGCCGGCAGTGATGGATGCTGGGGTGATGGGAACGCCGTGGTGGAAGGCGAGCTCGACGGCGGCGGCAATGGCGAGGGCGATGTTGCGCTGCTGATGGGCGCCGTGCAGGGGAGACGCCACTTCGACGGAGGTCCCAAGGACGGGAACGAAATAGGAGATCGGCGCGGGTTCGGCGGCTTTTATTGCTGTTCTTGATGCTGGGTGCTCCGACGGCATGTAGGGGACGGCGCTGACAGCACGGACGTCGAGCCCAGTGGCGATTTCTCCGAGGACCTGATTGGCCTCGGGGTGTTGCGGCAGAGTGATAAGAGTTCCCCCTGCACGAAGGATGCCGGCCTTTTCGCGGGCGATGGCGGCGATGGTGGGGCCGAGCCACTCGGTGTGGTCGAGCGAGATGTCGGTGATGATGGAGAGCAGCGGATCGACGATATTGGTTGCGTCGAGACGGCCGCCCATTCCTACTTCGAGGACTGCTATGTCAGCACTGGCCTCGGCGAAGTGAAGGAAGGCCATGGCGGTCAAGGTCTCAAAGAAGCTTGGGAGCTGGGCCAACCTTTGGTCGAGGAGGAGCTGCTGCGCGCAATCGTGGACGCGGAAGTAGAGGGCTGCGAAGGCGGTGTCTGCGATTTCCGCGCCGTTGAGGCGGATGCGCTCATTGGGGCGCGTCAGGTGGGGTGAGGTGTAGAGCCCCGCGCGGAGGCCGGAGGCGGTGAGGATGGAGGCGAGGGTTGCGGCCGTGGAACCTTTGCCGTTGGTGCCGGCGATGAGGACAGAGGGAAAGCGATGGTGCGGGTTGCCGAGAGCGGCGAGGAGAATGCCGATTTCGTCGAGCGAAAACTTGCGCCGCGTGTGGCCGGGCTGGGTGAAGAGCTCCGGCGTCATGGCGCTGAGTTGGTCGATGGCCGCCGCGTAAGACATGGAAACTTCAGTATAGAAGGACGGGGGATCGGGATTTAGGGAGCAGGGAAAGGTTCGTTGCTTTCCCATGTCTGAGAAGCGAGACATGGGGCACACATGGTCGTGCTGACTGATAAGACAGAAAACAGGTCCTTCCATGGGTCTTCCCCTGGGGCACCCGAGACAAGGTGGAAGGCTTGAGGCATCGATCCCACCCAAGCAGAGCTTGGATGGGGTACCCATTTCGTGCGGATGGATGTGGGTGTTAGAACCAGCGAAAAAGCTCAGGGGCTAGCGGAGAAAGCGGGCTTTGAGCCATTGTTGGCTGCGGGCTCGGATTGCGGCGCGCTTCGCAACGGAACGCGTGGATTGGTTTTCGATACGCGCGGGGAGGCGTGCGGGGCGGAAGACGAATTCGTCGGCCCATTGCACATATTGGAATTTCCAGGATTGGCATTTCCCGGCGCAGGCGCGGGTGGCTCTGGCGGCGAGCCGAGACACGGTTGCGATGGAAGGACGGACGCATCCGCGCAGGAACGCATTGATGCAGAAGGAGCTGCATGCCTTGAGCACGTTCCATTCTGCGACGCATTCTGCCGTAAAATTCATGGCCGCGGCGCGTGTGGTCTTCGCTACTGAGGCTGAGGCGGCTGCGATGGCGGAGCAGACACGCTGGGGGAGGACGATCTCTTTGGCCTGAGCGAAGACCTTTGGGGCTTGACGAAGGAATTGGCTTTTGAAGGAGGACCCTTGCGCGGGCAGTTGATTGACCAGCTCCACGCACGGTTGAGTGGTTGGGGAGCCGGCGGGTTCCGCAGAGGGAGCGTAGGCGATGGAGATCGAGATGTGCACACGGAGACGCGCGATGTCCCGCAGGAACCGGATTCTCGACAAACGATTTTTGGAGTTGGGGGATTGAGCGACGTTGACGGCATCTGGGGGCACGATTGCAGTTTGAGGATGACTGGCGCACGCGGCAATGAGGAGGGGATGGATTTCGGCATCGCGGGTGGCTTGCGCGAGGACGGGAGATGCGGGAGCGGGCTGGGCCGGGAGGGGCAGACGGGGAGGCCGATGCTCCATCTCCTCGGCGGAGCAGATGATGACCTGATCGCCGGGATGACTTTGGGACGTTGAGAAGGTGTGGATAGGAAGAAGCAATGCGCTGGTAGCTTGTCCGTCGAAGCGCGGAGCCTCGTCGTCGGGAACGAGCGCTACGCCCTGCATGACGCGGCAATCCTGGTCCAGATAGACCAGGTCGTAGGGCGAAAGGCGAGGAACGGTTGGCACACTTTTGAGCGGATTCAGCCAGAGGCCGGTTTCCGCATTGGGGCCGAGGCCTTCAATGAGCACCTTGACCGCCTTCAGCGGGTCGGACTTGGTGTCAATGACGGTGACCTTGGGGCTGAGGTAGTTTTCCCGGGTCTCGTTGTATACGCAGAATTCCTTGGTTTGCATGGGGCCCTCGTTCATTCGCAAGCAACTGGCAGCAGGGAATGCCGGAGCTTTAGATGGACCGCTCCAGCCTGGCAGCCCGATGAGAGATACCATCGGGTCGTTACGATTCACAAGGCAACTTGCAAATGAAGCAGAGGAGACGAGCATCCCAAGTGCGGGGACAAGACGCAACACGAGGTGGAACACAAAACTGAAACTCTGGAAGACAAGACCTAGAACTCAGATGCTGATGGGACGCGGAGCCCGAGGCTGCGGTTGCATCATAGCGGGTTGGTGCTAGTGAATGCGAGAAAGCAAAAGTAACAGGCGGGGAGTCGTCAGTAATGAGGGGCAGATGCCGGGTGGGCGGAGTTGGTGTGCGAAGTGGGGGGGATGGGTTCCGCCGGCATTGATGATCTTAAGGGTCCCCTCCGGAATACATGTAGGGTTCGGAGGTTTCCCATCCTTTCGCCAAGAAGAAGGCGAAAGGATGGGGCACGGAGGCATGAAGTCGCGCAAAGCAACGACGGACTATTTCAGTTTCGGAGGAGGAGCTGAAGGGCGTGGCGGGCGGATCGGAGGCACTGGCGGGCTTCGTCTTCCGAGAGCAGGCCGTGATGGACGGCGCGTTTGCCGGCGTCGTTGAGCTGGTTGGCGACGCGGGGGAAGTCGGGGTCGATCCCGGCGAGTTTGAGGTTGTTATTGACCTCGTGGAGCAGGTTGCCAAGGTGGCGGTGTTGCGGTAGCGGGTGCGGACCATGCGGGCGAGCTGCGGCGGGAGCTTCTGCTTGATAGCTTCTTCGAGGACGGAGCGGCACATGACGGCGCAGGCGGTGAAGAGGCCGTAGAAGTAGCAGCGTGTGGCTTCATCGAGGTAGCGATCGGCTTCTTCTGTGCTGGGCGCGGCGACGACGCACTCGCGGAGCTCAGTGGCGCGCGCGACCGCAGGTTCAACGAGTTCCAATAACTCGAGGGCGAAGGCGGCGCGGAGCAAATCATTCTGCTGGACGTCGAGGGCGCACTGAATTTCCTGCCAAGCGGGGGTGGCGGTGCGCGCTTGCTGGAGGTGGGTGAGCGAGGTGAGCCGCTGGCGGGCGTGCCGGATGAACCCGTGGCGCATTTCCTGGGCAAGTTTGCGCCATCCTCTGACGAAGGCGGCGGGATTCTGGCCGTAGCGAGTGCGTAGCTCGTCGTAGACAACTTCAGGAAGGACGCCGCGGAGTTGATGGATGCGGTTGGTGCGCGCGAGCTCGGCGATGGCATCGCAGAAGCCTCGGCCGGGCGCATCGGCGGCAGACATGGCGAGGAGTTGCTGTTCGAGATGGGCGATGTCGATGGGCATGGGATGGCGGTCTTGGGAACAGGGTAAGACGGTTGGAGTGGAGGCGACGCAGGAAACAGAGGGAGTGTGTCGGCGCGGGTTCGGGAATGGAACGGGGAGGAGATGAAGGTTGGGAGCGGGAAAGAGATTGTGAAGATGTGACCGTAAAAGCGTAGGACTAAAGTCGTGACTCTTTCTCGACTTTCAGAGTGGATTACAGAAGCAGAAGAACAGAGAGGCCGCGGGAAATTTATGGCGGGTTCTTCTTTTTTTGCGTGCGTCGTGTGGAGATTGTGGAAGACGCGCCGCTGTGCAGAACATAGGCTTGGGAAGTGATAGCGGGGCGCGGCGATGGACGAGCTCTCCACAAAAGGCGCTTAGTTTGCACAGGGGGTATTCATTGAGGTGTGGATGAGGTGGGAAAACAGGGACAGGGGAGAGCAGTGGAGGGATGGTTTTCCAATTCTCCTGAAACGCACAGGCGAGATTTAGAAAAGCAGCTCGCTGGTTATATGACGTAAAGCAAACGGGTAAGTGCAAATATCCACTTTTCCAGTGCGAACTACGGGTACTACTGTTCTTTTAATTACTTAAATGTACTTTTCCGTGGATACCCATCGGTGGGGAAAGGCAGCGGCTGGGGAACAGGGATGAGGAACTGGGCGAGGCGTCGGCTCAGCGTTTGGATTTGCTGATACTTTCTCATTTGGGACAATTTCGATTTGGAGCTGCGTGAGAAGGGGATTGATTGAAGAGATGGCAGCCAGATGAAGTGAGAGGGTGGAATGCGTAGGTGGGCGCTGGCATGGCTTTGCCTGATGGCTGCTGGAGCGTGGGGGCAGGCCGTAGACGCGACGCATTGGCAGTCGGGTACGGTGGACCTGACGGAAGGGTGGCGTGCGCAGGACGGCGACGACATGGCCTGGGCGCAGCCGCAGTTTGATGACAGCGGATGGAAGACGGTGGAGTTGGACAACCTGGGCGCTGCGCAGGCTGGATGGCGGTGGTACCGGCTGCATGTGAAGCTTGCAGACGATCATCCGTTTCTTCATTTGCTTGTGCAAGGTGGCGACGGCACGTATGAGCTTTATGTCAACGGGAAAAAGACAGCGGGGCCGGAACTGCGCTCGTGGTTTGGCGTCTCACGTCCTACGGAACGTGTGATCTGGGTGGGTAAAGGGAATGCCAATCTAGAGCTGGCGCTTCGAACGCATGCACCGAGCAGCTACACGGCGTGGCATCTGCCACTATTTCTCAATTTCGAATTGGGTACTCCGGAGGCGATAAGCGATGCGCAGGCCGCGGCGCAGAGTCAGCGGCTCTATCCAGCCTTTCCCTCCATCGCGATCAATCTATGCGTGATTCTGGCGGGCTTTGGAAGCCTGGCGTTGTTTCTGAATCAACGGCTGCGCAAAGAGTATTGGTGGCTGGGGCTTTATTTATTGCTTTTGGGCGTATCGAACCTGCTGTTGAATTGCTCGTCGGACGGGATGATTCCGCTGGCGTGGAATGTTCTGGTTGGCGATCCGCTGATCTACGTATTCACAATCACGCAGATAGAGTTCACGTTCAGTTTTGTGGGCCGGCCTTTGGGGCGCTGGTGGCGGATCTATGAAGTGCTTCTGATTCTGGGTCTCATTCCGGCAGCGATGTCGCAAACAGGAGCGCTCTCGAGCAGCACGTATATTTCGATTCAAGCGCTTCTGCTTGTGGCGGCGGCTCTGCTGCTGCCCGTGCTTCTTTTGGTGTGGTATCGCAGGGGCAATCGCGAAGCTGGATGGCTGGTTCTGCCGAGTCTTTTCCCCGCGGCCGCGACAGCCGCATTCGATGTTGGGACAGTTTCGATCTTTACCGGTTGGGGCAAACTGGATTTTCTTACGAATCCAATTTCACTTGGGCCGGTGCCCTTGCAATTGGCCGATGTCGGCGATTTTCTGTTTGTGCTGGCGATTGTAGTGGTGATGTTCTTCCGTTTCACGCGCGTGAGTCGCGAGCAGACGCGAGTGGCGGCGGAGCTGCATGCGGCGCGCGAAATTCAGCAGCGGCGGGTACCGGCGCAGTTGCCCGAGGTGGCCGGGTATTCGCTGGAGGCGGCGTATTTTCCCGCGGACGAAGTAGGCGGCGATTTTTACCAGGTGCTCGACCAAGGAAACGGCGTGCAGATGGTGGTGGTGGGCGATGTGAGCGGGAAGGGATTGAAGGCGGCGATGACGGGCACGCTGGCACTGGGCGCGTTGCGCACGCTGGCGGCGGAGGGGCTGGGACCGGCGGTAGTGCTGACGCGTTTGAATGCGCAGCTTGCCCAAACAGGCGATGGGGGATTTATCACGTGTGTCTGCGTTCGCATGACCGAGAGCGGCGAAGTGACGGTGGCGAATGCTGGACACCTTGCTCCCTATTGCAATGGAGAAGAGTGGGAGCTGGCGCCGGATCTGCCGTTGGGCATCGCGCCGGAAGAAAAATATGCGGAGCGGAAGTTTTGTTTGAAACCCGGAGACCAACTGACGCTGTTGTCGGATGGCGTGGTGGAAGCGCGCGATGCGCAGGGGTCGCTGTTCGGGTTTGCGCGCACGCGGGCGTTGAGTGCGCAGACTGCGGCGGCGATTGCAGCGGCGGCTTTGCAGTTCGGGCAGGAGGACGACATCACGGTGTTGACGGTGACGCGGACGGTGGTGAGGAAACGGACGGCGGATGCGGGGGAGATTGCTGTGGTGGGGTAGGAATGCGCGTTGCCGAGTCTGAGAGTCGGCCCTGCAGGTTCGTGCTTTCCCACCCTTGCGACAGAGAGAAGTCGCAAAGACGGGGCACGGGGGTGTCGTGCAGATTGACGCTGCGCTAGATAAAACTGAGGTTCGTGCTTTCCCACGTCTCAGAAGCGAGACATGGGGCACCCATCTTCTTTCGTATTGACGCTGCGCTAAAACAACTGCAGTCCTTCGGCTCCGAAGCTAGTGCGTGGCATCCAGGTTGAGGCGGAGGAGTTTGGCGGGGTCGAGGTAGGCGCCTTGCCAGCGGACAGCCCAGTGGAGATGGGGGCCGGTGACGCGGCCAGTGGCGCCACTGAGGCCGAGTGGATCGCCAGCTTTGACGTGCTGGCCTTCGTGGACGTCGATGCGGCTGAAGTGCATGGACAGCGTGTAGAGGCCGAGTCCATGGTCGATCACGACGCAATTGCCCTCGTAGTAGAGCGGGCGGGCAAGGACTACGGTGCCACTGTTGCCTGCGCGGACTACGGTGCCCATGGGGGCACGAAAATCCATACCCTTGTGAATGCTGGCGAGTTTGCCGTTGAAGGTGCGGCGGGTGCCGAAGCTGTCGGTGGGCGGGGAGTGGACTGGTGCGCGAAAGGTGCCTGACCAGAGGGGCTGGTCGGCGCTTGTGGCGAAGACTTTGGCTTTGATCTCGCTGTCGGCTGCGATCTGCTTGAGTTCGTCGGGGCCGGGCTCGACAAATCTCGGCGGGACGGTGAGGATGCCGGTGCGGTAGTGGGCGGGATGGATTTCGATTGTTTCGGTGAGATCGCGCGTGGCGTTGTTCGCGAGGCGCAGATGGATTTGGAGGGTTGAGGTCGCGGCGGGAGCTTCCACATCAACGCCAGCGAGGGCGAACCAGGTGCGGTGATCGCGTGAAGGGAAGAATTCGAGCTTGCGGTCGAGCCATTCGCCGTTGATGGATTTTGCTTCGGGTGCGGAGATGCGGAGGAGTTCCGGTGAGCCGGCCACGACGATTGCCGGCGTGAGCGAGACGGAAGGGGACGCTGTTGTTTGTGCCTGGGCACATGCGGCGGCGAGGGCGATGAAAAAGAAGGTAGCGAGCCGGAAAAAAGGAGAGCCGGTCATGGGTTCAGCATAACCGGGGCGCGTGGTCAGAGGATGATTGGTTGGGTTCGTTGCTTTCCCACCCTTCCGCGATACGACCGCGGAAGGATGGGGCACCCATTTTCTTGGAGATTGACGCTGCGCAAAAAGATCAAATCGAGGTTTGTGCTTGCCCACGCTTCCGCGAGCCTGCAGAAGGAGGGCAGCGAAAGGTCAGTGTGACCGGCTGACGGCAACGTGGGGCCTGTTCACGGCCGCGGTGTGGAGTTTATGTAACGCGCGGTCAAGATCGAGACTCAGATTGATCGAGAGTCAGATTAAGGGTGGCAGGTTGATGATGAAGCGTTCAGGTGGGGTTCGGCTTGCGTGGATATGCGCGGTGGCGTGTAGTGCGGTGGTGTGGCCGGCGGCAGCGCAGAATGCGACGGCAACGGATTCGGCGTTGGGCAAGCCGGTGTTGGTGGAATTGTTCACTTCGGAGGGGTGTTCGGATTGTCCGCCAGCTGATCGGATGCTCGAAGAGCTGGACAAGACACAGCCCATTGCGGGCGTGCATGCGATTGTGCTGAGCGAACACGTGACGTATTGGGATCATCTGGGTTGGCGCGATCCTTTTTCGCTGGAGGAGATGACGGAGCGGCAAAAGGAATATGGAGATCGGTTTGGACTGCAGGACATCTATACACCGCAGATGGTAGTGGATGGTGCTGCGCAGTTTGTGGGGAGCGATCCGCGGGCGTTGGCCGCAGCGATGAAGAGTGCGGGGGCGCGGCCCAAGGAGGAGATCGCGATCGAGAATGCGCGTTGGGCGAATGGTCAGGCGGAGTTTTCAGTGCGTGCGCGTGAGGGCTTACATGCGCGGCTTGTTGCGGCATTGGCTGCGGATGCCACGCACTCCGAAGTAGCGCGAGGCGAGAATGCGGGGCGCACGCTCCATCATGTGGCGGTGGTGCGGGTGATGAAGGAGTTTGGCGGTGATGCGCTGGATGGACGCGCGTTGAAGCTAGGTGGCGGGGATTTAGTGCACCAAGACGAAGCGAGCGGGCCGGTGCGGTTGGTGGTGTTTCTTGTGGAGCCGGGGACCGGGCATGTGGTGGGGGCGGCGACGGCGAGGCTTAAGAGCGGGGAATAGGGAAGAAACACAAGGGCAAGAGCAACCGCGTGACGGATGGTTCTCTAGCTGGTCGCGACGGGATCGTCGATGCGGCGGGGCTGCCAGGTTTCGGCGGCATGGACGAAGACAGCGAAGAGGGCGCGGGACAAGGGGCTGACGGAGTAGGTGCGTTCGGGGTGCCACTGGACTCCGAGGACGAAGTGATCGGGCGAGTCGAGCTCAACAGCTTCGATGACACCGTCGGCGGGGGAGACAGCAGCGACGCGGAGGTTGTCGCCTGCGTGATGGATGGCCTGATGGTGGCTGGAGTTCACATAAGGCTGCATCGGTTGGGAATCGTGCTTTCCCAGGCTTCTTTGGAGACCTGGGGCACCCGTTGTCGTGCTAAGTAAAGTCTCGAGGCGGGAGCCCGGGGTGATTGTGACGAGGTGGGCTTCAACCACCTCGCGGCCCGGGCGGTGGTTGACGGGGGTGTGGAGGACGGCTTCGAGATCCTGAATGAGGGTGCCGTTGCGCCAGACATTGAGGGTTTGTGCGCCGTGGCAGATGGCGAGGATTGGCTTGTGGAGATTGAAGGCGTCCTGGAGCAGGAGCTCGTCGACGGCGGTTCGGGGTCCGTCGGCAGGGCCGCAGGCGGGGATGGGTTTTTCACCGTAGCGCTCCGGGGCGACGTCGAAGCCACTGCCGGGAAGAAGGACACCCTGGACACCAGTGAGAAGGCGAGCGACGCGATCGGGGGTTTCGTGGAGCGGAACGATCACGGCGTGGGCGCCGGCAGATTGGAGGGCGGCGATGTATTGCGGGAGGGCGCGTTGGTTGTACTCGGTATCTGACGAGGTGGGTTCGGGGATGGCGATGCGTACGGACATAGAGAGTTTAGTTTAAGACAGGGTGGTGCGGGCGGACAGGCCTGGCGGGCTTTGTGTGTCTCCTTTTGTTGCGCCGGACAAGGGACGGTAACTTCGCCGGAGCGGAGTTAGCCTGTGGCGCTCGTCGTTACTCGATGATCCACATCGGCCGTACCTCGACTACACCGTGGCGCGCGCCGGGGCAGCGAGCGGCCCATGCCACCGCCGCATCCAGATCGTGCACGTCGATTAGGAAATAGCCGCCGAACTGTTCCTTCGTTTCGATGAAGGGGCCGTCAAGTACCTGTGGCTTGCCATCGATGAGGCGCACGGTTGAAGCGGTCGCGCTGGGTTGCAAGCGTCCGAGAGCCTTGAGGACGTTGGCCTGTTTCAACGCTTCGGAGTATGCCATGTAGGCGGCGTAGCCTTGTTCCTGTTCCACCTTGGTCATCTTTCTGAAGCCTTCTTCGTTGGCATAGAGCGTCAACATGTATTGCATTGGGGTATCTCCTGATTGATTTGGTCGCGCGACAGGAACTGTTCTTTCAGGCTTGGGCGGGCCTGTCATTACCATGACGCAGAGAGGCGCGTCCTTTCGACAGCCACGGCAAATATTTTTTGCGGCGTAGAATCGGGGGATGCCGCAACATATCGGTATCGTGGGCTGTTCGGCGGAGGGCGCGGCGCTGTGCTACAGGACGGTATGCCTGGAAGGCGCGCAGTGGCTTGAGACCCATGCGCATCCTGAAGTGACGCTGCACAGCTTTTCGCTGGCCATGTATGTGGAGCGCATTGAGCGCGGCGACTGGCAGGGTGTGGGCGAGTTGATGATCGCGTCGGGACAGAAGCTGGCGCAGGCAGGCGCGGATTTTCTGATTTGCCCGGACAACACGATTCACCAGGCGATGCGTTATGTGGAGTTGCGCTCACCCCGGCCATGGCTGCACATTGCCAGCGTGGTGGCTCACGAAGCCTCAAACCGCGGTTTTCGGCGGCTGGGACTGATGGGGACGCGCTGGCTGGTGGACAGCGATGTCTATCCGGCTAAGCTTGCGGAGCGCAGCCTGGAGTGTGTGCGGCCGCGCAACGACGAACGGGATGAGATTCACCGCATCATTATGGAAGAGCTGGTGGCGGGCACGATCAAGCCGGAAGCGATTGTGTATCACCAGCAGGTGATGATGCGGATGAAGAAGGCGGGATGCGACGCGGTGGTGCTGGGGTGCACGGAGATTCCGCTGATCATGACGGATGAGAACTCGCCGCTGCCGGTGCTGGATTCAACGCGGCTGCTGGCGCGCGCGGCATTACGGCGGGCGATTGAAGAAGGCTAAAAGCGCCGTTCGTGCGATGTTAGAATGATCGTTCTAGTTTCCGACGGCGGACCGTGCATGGCAAAGAAGGTCGACAAGAAAGCGGCGATTCTGGATGCGATGCTTGACCTGGTGGTGAAGCGCGGCTTTCACGATGCACCGATGTCCGCGCTGGCGCGCAGGTCGGGGGCAAGTCCAGGCGTCATTTACCACTACTTCCCCAGCAAAGACGAATTGATTCGCGCGGTTTATGAGCGCGTGGCCGCGGTGAAGCACGAGGTTTTATTCGAGGGGTATTCGCATGAGATGAGCGCGCGCGAGGCGCTGCTGCACATCTGGCTGAATGCGTATCGCTTTTATCGGACGCATCGGAAAGAGGCACGTTTTCTCGATCAGTATCTGAATTCGCCTTATTGCAAGGCGAGAGGCGAGGATGATGCGGAGCCCGAGGACCCGACGGTGAAGCGCATCATGAAATGGGCGCGCCCCAAGAAGCATGGCGGCGTGTTGAAAGACCTTCCAGCGGAGGCGATTGACAGCCTGACCCTGGGATTGGCGGCGAGCCTGGCGAAGGCGCCAAAGGATTTCTCGAAAGAGACGCTAAGGCAAATTGCAGACACAGTATGGGCGGCGATTGCGGCGGAATAATGCGATGTTCGGGGTGATCTGTCATTTTGTGCATCAACTAGAATGAACGTTCGATCTAATTACAGCGAAGCAGTGATTGGAGATGTGGGATGAGTACAGTTCTGGTGACGGGTGGATCGGGGTTTATTGGCAGTCATGTGATTTTGCAGCTGCTGGCGGCGGGACACACTGTGCGTACCACGGTGCGGGATTTGCGACGCGAACCGGAGGTGCGGGCGCTGCTGCGGCAGGGCGGCACGGAGCCGGGGGAACGAGTGCGCTTCTTTGCCGCCGATCTCACTAAGGATGCGGGATGGAAGGAAGCAGCGACGGGTTGCGATTATGTACAGCATATTGCGTCGCCGTTCCCGGCGAGTGTGCCGAAGGATGAAAACGAGTTGATTGTGCCGGCGCGCGAAGGG
>Ga0187847_10003016_pt1 | contig 13122 bp, 10 predicted proteins | sample June2016WEW_4_10_FD_132458 | JGI IMG/M metagenome (GOLD analysis project Ga0187847, IMG submission 132458) | Peatland microbial communities from SPRUCE experiment site at the Marcell Experimental Forest, Minnesota, USA - June2016WEW_4_10 | ecosystem: Environmental > Terrestrial > Soil >...
CACGCCGCCCACCTGCGCATCGAGCGCGTAGCCGTCCAGGGCATGGAATCGCTCCTGAAGCATGGAATAGCGTTCCGCAGCGGCCTCATACTCCGGGCTTTCATGATCGAGTTCGGCCAGTTGCCCGGCCAGCCACTCGACTTCACGCGCCATGTCTCGCAGCTCGTCGAAGACCGTCAGGCACTCCTCGAAGACGGTTCTGCCGGTGAGCCTCAAGCCCTCCTGTGGCAGATAGCCGATGCTCATGCCGCGCGTCTGCTGGAGACTGCCGTAGTCCAGCGTCTCGATGCTGGTCAGAACCTTCATTAATGTGGATTTTCCGGTGCCGTTGGCGCCGACGAGCGCGGTCTTTTCCCTGGGACGGATCAGCCAGTTGGCTTCGAGGAAGAGAACTCGCGGGCCAAACCGCTTGCCGGCATTTTGCAGAGAGAGCATCTACTCCCATTTTCGCAGAGACCCGCTGCGCTTGCTCGGGATGACAAGCAAGGCAGCGCACCCTCGGAATTAATATGCAAAGTTTGGGAAAAATAAATAGGGGGGGAGGGGGGTACCTCAGTGGTCAGTGAACAGTGGTCAGTGAACAGTGAACAGTGGACAGTGGTCAGTAACGGTCCGCGCCTCTGGTCATTGGTCATTCTTTTATTGTGCGCTGATGCTGCGTAATCTTATGCGAAGATTTCACCCCGGCCCTACGGGACGGGGTAAATTGGGAGGGCCGTTGTTAACCCAGGGTTGCGCTTCGCTTCACCCTGCCACCCCACGGACGAAGACCTGTCCATGGGGACCCCGGCGCTGGGCTATTTTCATGTCCTCCCTGACGGGAGGACTGCGCCCATTCGGCAAGCTCAGGGCGGGCTTTCCTGCGAAAATCCCAGGTCCCAAAGGCGGGACCTGGGGCACCCAGATTTTAGTGCGGTGATATGGGTCACCGGCCAACTGAGATTCGATTGGAGTAATTCGATGAATACTGGGCACGCTTTCGAGAAGTACCGGCAATTAGAGTAGACTGGCCTAGACTTATGCGGGGGTGAAGATTGGGGAGTAAGAAGACTCGTATGCGTGCTTTCGCAGCCTCTGCGTTCATCCTCCCAGTCGCGCTCGCGCTGGTTCCTTCGCAGCTTCCGGCAATGAATATGCCCGTCTACGATCTCGATTCGAAGGTTTATTTGAGCACGGACATCGTTTTGGTTCAGATATCCATGGACGAGGCGAAACACAAGATTGCCACGGTGCAGGAAACGTTGTTGGGCACCCTGCCTATCGGTACGCGTCTGGATCAGATCGACGGCTACCTTTCTTATTTTGCCAAGATTAACTCCGGTTCCCGGCTAATTCTTTTCCTCGATAGCCGTCCGAGAAAGCTCGACTTTCTTTACAAGGAATTCGAGAAGGCGCCCTATTCTATCGTTCCTTCCGGGGTAGAGCTTGTCGATCCATTCGGCCACGTCCATCCCTACTATCAGCCGATGAATCCCGGGGGGTATTTCCCGGAAGGCTACCCGTGGTTTCCCACTGACAAGCCTCTCACCGTTGATGATGCGCGCAAGTTTCCCACCCTCAGCGAGGAAAAGCAGAAGATCATCGAGGCGATCCACTCGGTCGAGCCCGCAAGAATAATCCTCGGCCACGAGTCGACCGCGGAGGATGTGCCACGTTTGCTGCATTTTGTGGACGCTACTTCCAGTGATACGAGTGATTGCGCTATCCGCACTGCGTCGGCCATCAAGGAAGATGCTATTCAGCACATCAAACATCGAAACGATCCTGACTTACTGCTGCGCGCCGAGACGATTGCCAGTGAGATGAAATCGCAGAGTTCTGCAGAGGATTTTTTTGGACCAACGCCAGATGTCATTCGTTCTCAAGACGCAACCAAGACCTTCAGGACGCAGAGGGCTGAATTTCTTCTGAATGCGTTGGCTGATAAAAACAGGCCGATGGAAATTAGGCGCACGGCGCTCTATTTTCTGTTGTACAAAAGCGCATGGGGCCATCCGTATTCTGGGACCGCGAAGGTTTTGCCTATCGATGATCCCGAGCTTGCCTCGATCGCTTCCCGGATTGTCGATGTTTCGCGCTCGATCTTTTTCGATTCAGACGACGACGCGGTGCTGCGCGGAATGTGCCTGCGCTTTCTGGACCTGGACGAGCCGAGGAACGTAGCGTTGGCCAAGACGGTATACAAAGCGGCAAAATCCGATGCGCTGCGTTTTGAAATCGAGGATGTGCTTCTAAGCAAGAGCGATAGGTTGTTTTTGGAATTGGAGCCGCCGTCCAGCGAGGCCGCCAGTATCATCGGCATCGAGCCTCGATCAGGATGCGCGCCTGCAGCGTGGCCCGGACCGCTCTTCATTGGCCTCTATCGCAAACATGGCTACCAGAACCAAGCGCATCGGCCAAAAACCGAGGCCGAGAGGTCAACGGTTCTTATCGACCGGAGAACGGGCAAGACCTTCGAGGTGAAGGATGCAGGGTACAGTAGCAGCAGCGACGGCAGTGGGGATGGGGAGTTTTTGGTTGAAAATCTGGAGGGGATTCCCACCGGCGAGTACTCGATCGAGATTCAATTTCGCCGCAGCGGAAAAGTGATCGGACACGGTTATGGCTTGAAAGTAAGTGTGATCGAAGAGTCTGGGCGGAAGCGGATTGTCCTCGATCCTGAGGCATCGCGAGAGCATCCGCAGCTGGCGTTCTTCTAGATACATTCCCCGCACCGCTCATTGAGGGATGACTATGCAAGAGTTTTATTTAGGAACCTGCGGAGTGCGGAAACAAAGCCCGGACCTGAAGGCACCTGCGGTGCGGCCAATTGCTCGCTACTCGCTCGCATGAGCCTCTTTCAAGGGGTTGAAACCCGCTGCTCCCTCCGGATTTTTTCTTCTAGAACTGCAGATCTAGGGGCAAATCTCGACTGGTGTGCCCACGGGAACCAGGTTCCATATCTCGTCGATCTCGTCGTCGGTGACGGCGATGCAGCCTAGCGTCCAGTCATAGAGTCGATGCGCCGCGCCTATTGCGCCCATGCCGTTGGGCAGGCCGTGGATCATGATGGCTCCGCCCGGACTAACTCCCAGCTTTGCCGCCCGCGCGCGATCCTCGGCGTTGGGATAAGAGACGTGCAGAGCCTTGTGATAGTGACTAACTGCATTGCGCGCGTCGATAACATAGTGACCCTCCGGGGTGCGGCCATCGCCTTCGCGCTCCTTGGGTGCAAGACCGCCGCTGCCCAGCGCCACTTTGTAAGTCCGAATAACCTTGCCCCCGGCGAGTAACTTTAACACGTGTTCTTTCTTCAAAACCAGGATTGAATCTACTTTCTGAGGTGCTAACTGCTGCTGGGCCGAGAAGGGCATGGATAACTCGCCCAAAGCTAGGCAAAAACCGAGGCATACCAGAGCGGCGGCGAAAACAACGCGTAACTTACGTGAATTCATGCGCCTACTTTACTACGAAATACGTTCTTTACAGGCGATAATTCATCTCCCTTTCATCTGGGTCGTATATCCATTGTTGTGTCCGAGTTTTGCTTCCCTGGCACGATTGAACTCGACAGCCCACCATTGGAGCCTATATGGCCGCAAACCTAGCTACAGCAGTTGAAGCGCAGCCCCATGGGGCATCGCTTCTCGACCGCAAGATGAAGAAGGGCTCCGCACGGTTCAGCGGCGCAGTGGTCCTGGTGGCGCTGTTTGGCGGGCTGGGATTCATCGGCTACCACATAGCCCAGGACCTGGGCCAAATCGTCATCACCAGCGTCTGGCCTTATGCGCTGCTGGGCGTGGCCCTGCTGATCGCCCTGGGATTTGAGTTCGTCAACGGCTTCCATGACACGGCCAATGCCGTGGCTACGGTTATCTACACCCATTCGCTGGACCCTAACATAGCCGTGGTCTGGTCGGGAATGTGTAACCTGGCAGGCGTGCTTACTTCGACAGGCACGGTGGCCTTCACCATCATTACTCTGCTGCCGGTTGAGCTGATTCTTCAAGTCAGTTCTGGCGCGGGGTTTGCCATGGTCTTTGCGCTCTTGATCGCCGCCATTATCTGGAACTTGAGCACCTGGTGGTTCGGACTTCCGGCATCGAGCTCGCACACTATGGTCGGCTCGATCATCGGCGTGGGTGTGGCCAACCAGTTGATGAGCGTGCATAGCGGAACATCGGGCGTGGATTGGGAGCAGGCAACGAAGGTCTTCAAGGTGCTGCTTATTTCGCCGCTGGTGGGCTTCGGCTGCGCTTTTCTGCTTATGCTGCTCTCGAAGGCATTCATCAAATATCCCGCTCTTTACGAAGCGCCCAAAGACAACACCCCTCCACCGTGGCCTATTCGCGCGCTGCTGGTGCTTACTTGCACGGGCGTCAGCTTTTTCCATGGATCGAATGACGGCCAAAAGGGTATGGGCCTGATCATGCTGATCCTCATCGGCACGGTGCCCACCGCTTATGCCCTCAACCATGCCGTTACCGCAAGCGACGTTCAGGCTTTCATTGTCGCCTCCGAGCAGGCTGGACACATTCTTGATCAGCACGTGGACAAAACCGGCATTCTGGGCAATGATGCTCGCGCCGAGGTTACTGACTACATTCGCACCAAGCAACTGCAGCCGGACACCGTGCTGGCGTTGCGCGAACTGGTCGAGGACTTGAACCACGAAGTGGCGCTCTACAAGGAGTTCAAGGCTGTTCCCGCGAAGGATCAGACCAACGTCCGCAACGATATGTATGTGGCCAGCGAAGCGCTGCGGCTGATGCAGAAGAGCGGCAATCCGGCCTTTACACCGGCAGAGAATGCCACTCTGAAGAATTACAAGGCCAAGGTGGACAAGGCCACCAAGTTTATTCCCGACTGGGTTAAAGTTGCCGTGGCCCTGGCGCTGGGGATGGGCACAATGGTCGGTTGGAAGCGCATCGTGGTTACGGTGGGCGAAAAGATCGGCAAGGAGCACCTGACCTATGCGCAGGGCGCTAGCGCTGAACTGGTTGCCATGGCCACCATTTTTGCCGCCGACAACTTTGGGCTGCCAGTCTCGACCACCCACGTGCTCAGCTCAGGCGTGGCTGGTACCATGGCGGCTAATCATAGCGGGTTGCAGTTCGCCACCATTCGCAATATCGCCGCCGCCTGGGTTTTCACGCTGCCGGCTTCAGCGCTGCTCTCCGGCTTGCTTTTCTGGGCATTTCGCCAATTTGCCGCCAGCTAAAACGGCTTCCCCCATGGCCGTTAAAGGGCGTCCGGCATTGCTGGACGCCTTTTTTGCAGCCGCTGCGTCGACGATAGAAGCTCAATGAACGGGCAGGGCTCTTCCACTTCCGTTAACATACTGGAGGAACCTATTGCAGAATGAGCCTGAAAGCCAAGCTGGAAGCTGTCATCTACGCCGCGGAGGAGCCGGTCACTTTGGCCCAGCTCGCCGTCCTTTTTGCCGCCGACGCCTTTGAATGGAAGGCGCAGCAGGAAACTGCGTCTGCCGAACAAGCCGCCGAAGACGCCTCTGAAACCTCCCAACCCTTGGGTCTGATAGAAAATGCTCCGATGGGTAATGGGGAATTCGCCTATCTGGAGCTGGAGCCTGACCAGGCGGATTCGGTTGCGCCTGAGCAGGCCAGCGAACCCACTGAAGAAGCTGCCGAGGCTGTGCCGGAAGCCGGTCTGGAGACGGCCCCTGAAACTAGCTCCGAGCCTGACGCGGAAGCTGCTGCGTCCGAGGTTGACGACGTCGCAGCTGTGGAGGATCCTGTCCCGGCTGGCGACGCTGCTGCTGCCGCAGAAGCCGAAGCTCGGCGTCAGGCTCGTCTGCGCGACCGCGAAGCCCGGGCCATCATCCGCCAGCTTCTCGACGAGCTGATCGCCTTCTATGCCTCCGACAGCCGCGGCGTCGAGATTCGCGAGATCGCCGGCGGCTATCGCATGGCCACCAAGCCCGAGTGCCATGACGCAGTCCGCCTCTTCGTCAGAAGCCTCAAGCCGGCGCTCAAGCTCTCATTGCCGGCTCTCGAAACTCTGGCCGTCATCGCCTACAAGCAGCCGGTCACCGCTCCCGAGGTCAATGAGATCCGCGGCGTGGATTCGTCGGGCGTCTTTGGTTCGCTGTTGGCGCGCAAGCTGATTGCGACGGCCGGACGCAAGCCAGTTATTGGCCGGCCCATTCTCTATAAAACTACGCGCGAGTTTCTGCTCCGTTTCGGCCTGAAGGACGTCTCCGAGCTGCCTTCGATGGAGGAGTTCGAGAAGTTGGCCGCAATCGAGCTTGAAGAGCCAGAGCTTGCTGACGGGGCAAAGTCAGCGCAGAAGCCGAATCGCGCCCTCGGCCCAGAATTCGACGAAGCCGCCAGCGAAGAGTTGGAAGATTCACCAGCAATTCCAGCCGAATCCACACCCGCGGAGGCCGCGCCTGATGCGCCTTCCCCACCTGAGCAAGCAGAAACTGAGAGCTTCCCCCATGACGCATGAGACTGATGATCTCCACGAGGAACCGGCCAAACCTGAATCCGCTGAGACGGAGTTAGAAGCAACGCCTGAAACCGTAGCTTCCGAAATTGCAGACCCGATCGGAGACGAGACCGACGGCGAGGCTAAGACTGCTCTCGATGCCGAAACTGAAGCTGGCACGGCCCCCGATGACGAAGGGGACGATGCCGAGTTTACGCCCCAGCCGCGTCCTCCGGCCAAGCTGGAGCGGTTGCAGAAGATCCTGGCGCAAGCCGGCGTATCCAGCCGTCGCCGCGCAGAGGAGCTGATCGAGCAGGGACGCGTCCAGGTCAACGGCAAGGTCGTCACTGTGTTGGGCACCAAGGCTGACGCCGGTCGGGATCATATTCGCGTGGACGGCAAGCTGCTGCAAGGGGCGGAACGGCTGCGCTACTTTGTTCTCAACAAGCCCAAAGGCTTTGTCACCACGGTTAAGGACCCCGAAGGCCGGCCCACGGTGATGCAATTCTTCGAGAAGATGAAGGAGCGGCTTTACCCCGTCGGCCGCCTCGACTATATGAGCGAGGGGCTGCTGGTGGTGACCAATGACGGCGAGCTGGCTAACCGGCTAACGAAGGCTGCTTCGGGAGTGGAAAAGACATATCTGGTGAAGGTCGCTGGCCAGCCTACCGAAGCCGAGCTGGATATTCTCCGCGGCGGCGTCGCCATTGAGCGCGGCAAGCCGGGATCGCCGCAGGTGCGTACCTCACCGGCCCGCGTCCGTCAGGTTCGCCAAGGCGATAATCCCTGGTACGAAGTGGTTCTTATTGAGGGGCGCAATCGCGAATTGCGCAAAATGTTCGAGGAGATCGGCCACTTTGTCGAGAAAATCCGCCGCGTCGGCTACGGACCGCTGGTTCTCGATCAGGAGCCGGGCAAGCTACGCGAGTTGCAGCCTGAAGAGGTGGACGCTCTGCGCAAGGCAGCCGAGGGCAAGCTGCGCACACCTAAAGCCAAGGAGGTTCGCCGCCGGAACCTGCTCGATGCCGGCCTGTTGCCGACGGTCCTGCCCAAGCCAAGCAGCCGTCCTCGTTCGACCAAGCTGTCAGTCGAGCCGCCCGATGCGGCAGCCCGTCCCAGCGACTTCCGTCCCAAGAAGTTTGGCTCAGATCGCCCGGTTCGCGGTGCAGCTCCATTTGCCAAGCCGTTTCGCCCCGCTAGCGGACGCACGCCAGACCGTGGCCCCGCCCGCGCTGACGACCGCCCCCGCCGCAATACCGGCGCAGGCCCGGCAAGATTTGGCTCCGCGCCTGCATCGGGCTCGGGCAAACCTGCCTTCCGGCGCGACGAAGACCAAAGCTCATTCCAGCCGCGTCCGGCCCGGCCCGCATGGAAGAAGGACGACCGGCCAACCCGTCCGCCCGCGCGCTTTGTTGCAGACTCGACCGGCGAAAATCGGCAGGCCCCAGGCGGTTTCGTTCCCGATCGCCCGACCTATGACCGTCCTCGCATGGGATCGCCCCGGCAAGGCTCCGCGGGAACGGGAAGAACTGGCGGCGGCCGCCCCTTCTCCGCTAAACCTAGCTGGAAGAAACCGGAACGGTCGGAGCGAAGTGCCCGGCCAGCGTTTAAGCGGCCCGCACCGCCGCGCCGCGAAGCCCCGGCCTTCGACGAGGACCGTGGCCCCGTGAGGCCGCCAAATCTTCACATCGAAGAGATCAAGGCAGAGGGATCAAGTCACACGCGGCCAACTCCATCGCGCCCCAGTGTCCCTCGTTTCAGCTCACCCCACCCTGGCTCCAGCCGGCCCAGCGCGCCACGTTCCTACTCAGACCGTCCCAGGCCTAGCCGTCCAAGTTTCGACAGACCTGCTTCGTCAGAACGTTCCGGCGCAGCCAAACCTTTCCGCAGCGCAGGTGGCCCAGAGCGCAATCTGCCGCGCCCCTTCACCACCAGCAGCGGCAAACCTCGCGCAGGCGGAGCGCGACCCAGCAGCAAACCCGGAAGGCCGTCTGACCACTCCTCTGCCGGCCCAGCGAAACGCAACTTCCGCCGCGACGAGGGTAAAGGCTCCTTCACGCCCCGGTCAGCTGCCGGCTCCGGCCCCCGTCCGTCTGGTTCGCGCCCGCCAAGCTCGTCCAAGCCCTATACTCCGCGAACCGAGGGCACATCCGACTACCGCCCCACTCAGTCGAAACCCTATCCCAAATCCGCCCCGCGCGCCGAGAGAAAAGCCGGCCCCGGCTGGAAGCCCAAGCCCAGCTTTGGTGGCAAGGGAAAACCCGCCTCCGGCTCGCATTCCAAGTCCAAGCCGGGTGGCTTCTCGAAGTCCGGCTACAAGGGCAAGCCCGGCGGTAGGCCCGGTGGAAAGAAGCGCAAATGAGAATTGCCCCGTGTTAGCCTTACTCCAATCAAGGAGCCCGCATGGCAAACACCTTTGGCACGGACATTCTCATTCAAGCGCCTGATCCGAAGAAGGCGGCATCTTTCTATGTCGAGCATCTCGGATTCGAGGTCACCGGCGAAGAGCCTCAGATGATCAGCCTTCATGGCAAGCACATCAACCTATTCATCGAGCGAGGTCCGGCGCTGGGACCGGTCCTGGAAGTTACAGTCGACAGTGTCGAAGCTGCCAAGCTCCGACTTACAAAAAACGGGTGTGAAGTTATCAAGGATGAACCGGATTTTCCGAGATGTTATGTCAAAGATCCGTACGGTCTGATTTATAACCTGACAAGTTAGGGTAATTAGTTCCGTTGCAAGAATGCGACGAGGCAAGCTATCCATTGGTGCCGCGTGACGTTTGATCCGCGCGAAGACCAAGTTAGGCCGCGCAGCCGCCGGCGCCGCTAGAAATAGCTGAGTCCAACGGCTCTAGTTCCGCACCGTCCACTTCCACGGCCACGCTCTGCATGATCAGATCCATGGTAAGGACCACGCGTAGGCTATTTTTCTGTCGCACCACAACGCCCACCATCCCGGCAAGAGCGCCGGATCGAATCCGAGCACGCTGCCCCACCTTCAGCAATGGGTGTGGTTCGGCGTGGCGAAGGGAAAGACCAGCGCGCAATGCATCGATCTCTGCGTCTGGCAACGAAGCCGGCTGGTGCCCCGTGCCGCCGACAAAAGTCAGGACCCCCGGCACTTGCAGTACCCGCACGCGCTCACTGCGGTCGATGCGCACAAAAAGATAGCCGGGAAAGAGAGGCAGTTCGAGGGTCACGGTCGAGCCGTCGCTCCACTTGCGCCGCGCGCTGTAAAGAGGAAGATAGTGCGAGATTCCCTTTACCTCGAAGTACTGAGCCACGCGCTTCTCATGGCGCGGTGAGGTATAAACAGCCAGCCACTTGGGCACGAACAGAAGCTCCGGCGGAAGATTTGCCGCAGGCCCGCCCGCGGGATGAAGTATCTGCTGGCGCGCAATCTCGGTCAACGATTCGCCCTCCCCGATGATTATCTTGAGGACTTACTCCACAGTTACCGACTTAGCCAGGTTTCGCGGTTGGTCAACGTCGCAGCCGCGGCGTACGGCAATGTAATAAGCCAGTAACTGCAAGGGTACGATCTCGATCAGCGGCGAGAGTAACTCGATAGCCGGAGGAATGTGGATGACGTACTCGACCAGGCTGCCGATGGTCGAGTCACCTTCGGTGGCCACAGCAATTACCCGGCCCGAACGCGCGGTAACTTCCTGAATATTTGAGAGCGTTTTTTCGTAGCGCAATTTGGAGGCAGGATCGGATTCGTCGCGAGTGGCCAAAACAACCACGGGCAAAGTTTCGTCGATCAGAGCATTGGGGCCGTGCTTCATCTCACCGGCAGGGTAGCCCTCGGCGTGAATGTAAGAGATTTCCTTGAGCTTCAATGCGCCTTCCAGAGCAATGGGGAAGTGAATGCCGCGGCCAAGATAAAGAAAATCATTGGACGTGGAGAATACCTTGGCCAACTGTTCACACTGAGCCGAACGCTGGCGCAGTACTTCTTCAATTTTTGCGGGAATGCGGCTTAGCTCCTCGATAAGCGTGACCGACTGGGCAGCATCGAGCTGGCCGCGTAGTTGGCCGAGCTTGAGTGCCAACAAAAACAATGCCGTAAGTTGCGCTGTAAAAGCTTTCGTCGAGGCGACGCCGATTTCGGGGCCAGCGTGCGTGTAGATGGAACCGTGGGCTTCGCGTGCCACCATGGCATCGACCACATTGCAGATGGCCACGGTCTTCGAGCCAAGGCCGATCATCTCGCGCTGCGCGGCTAGAGTGTCGGCGGTTTCGCCGGATTGGGTGATGAGCAGGCCAAGCGCTTTAGCATCGGGAATAGGGTTGCGATAGCGATATTCGCTGGCGTAGTCCACGTCGACAGGCAAGCGAGCGAGCCGTTCGATCATGTATTTCCCGGTAAGAGCGGCGTGCCAACTGGTGCCGCAGGCGGCGATGTTGATGCTGCCTGCCGCGGCCAACTCCTCGTCTGCAATCTTCATCTCGCCCAGAAATATTTTGCCCGTGTCGAGCGAGACGCGGCCCAGCGTGGTGTCGCGAATGGCGCGCGGTTGCTCCCAAATTTCTTTGAGCATGAAGTGCTTGTAGCCGCCCTTTTCCGCCTGAATCGGGTCCCACTGAATGTGAGTAATGGCGCGCTGGATGGGGTTGCCGTCAAAGTCGGTCAACTCGACGCCGGCGAGGGTGAGGATCGCCATGTCGCCGTCGGCGAGAAAGTAGATGTTGCGCGTGTGGTGCAGCACGCCGGGCACATCAGAGGCGACAAAGCTCTCGCCCTCGCCAACGCCGATGACCACCGGCGGGCCGAAGCGCGCGGCAACGATCTTGTCTGGCTCAGAGGCCGACAGCACGCCCAGCGCGAAGGCTCCGGTTAGCCGCTTGACGGCGCGACGCACAGCTACCTCCAACGCAATCGGCAGGCCTGCGGCGTCGGCGTCCTTCTGGATTTGTTCGATCAGGTGGGCGATGATTTCGGTGTCGGTTTCGGTGACGAATTTGTGTCCCTGAGCGGTGAGTTCGCGCTTCAGGTCGAGATAATTTTCGACGATGCCGTTGTGAACTACAACGATGCGGCCTGTGCAGTCGCGATGCGGATGGGCGTTTTCTTCAGTGGGACGGCCATGCGTGGCCCAGCGGGTGTGGCCAATGCCATATGTGCCGTCGAGCGGATGCTCGCGCAAAACTTCTTCCAGGTTGGCAAGCTTGCCCGGCGCGCGCCGCACTTCAAGGGTGGAACGGGAAGGACTGCCCACGGCGATACCCGCCGAATCATAGCCGCGATATTCAAGGCGCCGCAGCCCCTCAATGATGACAGGAACAACCTTCTTAGGGCCGACATAACCGACGATTCCGCACATGCACTGATTCTAAGCGAGAGCGGCAGAGGTGGGGTGAGCCGTGGTGGCCACGCGAGCCGAAGTGGACTCAGCCAGATCGGTATTCCGGCGGGCTCTATTCCTCAATGCGGTATGTGAACTCTTCAATTACCGGGTTGGTAAGGACTTCGCGGGCGATGCGCTCGACCTGAGCTTTTGCAGCGTCGGCGCTCAACCCATCGGCGAGCGAAAGCGCGAAATACTTGCCCTGGCGCACGGCGGTGACATCCGCAAATCCGATCTTGCGCAGGGCGTTTTGGATGGTCTGGCCCTGCGGATCCAGGACCGAGGTCTTCAACGTTACATAGACTTGGGCCTTCATTAGCATCAATTATAGTAGCTCCAGCGGCGATTCTGGATTCCCAGCGACAAGTCTTCGTCGCTGAGATGAATGGATGAGCGACAACCACTTCGATTCCCCACGCCGAATCACTTCCCTGAGGAGAAGCAAACGCGATGGTCAACTATCTGGAGTTGCCAATTGGAGACCGTGCCCCTGAGGTCTTTCGAGCGGTCATTGAAATCCCCCTGGACGGAACGCAAAAGTTCGAGTACGACAAACAGCTGCACGTCTTCAAACTGGATCGCAACCTGCACTCGCCGGTTCATTATCCCGGAGATTATGGCTTTATTCCTTCGACGCTGAGCGACGACGGCGATCCGCTGGACGTGCTGGTGCTGGCGCCTGCGCCAAGCTTTCCCGGATGTGTGCAGGAGGTGCGTCCGATCGGCCTGCTGGAGATGATGGACCAGGGAATCCTGGATGAGAAAGTGCTGGCGGTGGGCAAGAATAATCCGCGCTTTGCCAACGTGTGGAATTACACCGACGTTTACCCGCATATGCTCAAGGAGATCACCCACTTCTTCTCCATCTACAAGGATTTGGAAGGCAAGCGGGTGGAGATCAAAGGCTGGCACGATGCCGCGTATGCTCGCGACCAGGTTGTGCGCTCAGCTAAACAGTTTGAAGAGAACAAGGCCCGGCTCCCTGGGAAAAAGGCGGGAAAGTAGCCGCTGAGTTTGATCGAGCCTTGGTTGGAAACCCGTCAAGTGAGAAGGGCGTGTTCTCGAAGACGGCGGCAATCGAGGCAGACCGTAATCGCGGGAAGCCGGAGTTTGAACGCGCAGCTATTGCGAATTCCGGTATAATCCCACTGAGACCCGGAGAGATGGCCGAGTGGCTGAAGGCGGCGGTTTGCTAAACCGTTATAGGGTCAAAAGCTCTATCGGGGGTTCGAATCCCCCTCTCTCCGCCATTCACCCTTCCAGTCGTGTCCAGCCTAGTCCATCCGTGCCCGCAGCACTAATCTAACTATAAGAAAATAAACAAACTCATCCCAACCCCA
>Ga0187847_10003017_pt1 | contig 13121 bp, 12 predicted proteins | sample June2016WEW_4_10_FD_132458 | JGI IMG/M metagenome (GOLD analysis project Ga0187847, IMG submission 132458) | Peatland microbial communities from SPRUCE experiment site at the Marcell Experimental Forest, Minnesota, USA - June2016WEW_4_10 | ecosystem: Environmental > Terrestrial > Soil >...
AAGAATTCGCGAAGCTGGGACCAAGATTCACCGGCCCGGGAAAAACATCGTCGAAGCTAAGAATAAGCCTGGCCCTGCAGCGGTACTCATTTTGTTGCACGGCACAACCGTTGGAACCAACGCTCTGCTGCAAAGAAAAGGCGCCCGTGTTGCGCTGATCACGACCGCCGGGTTTGAAGACGTGATTGAGATCGGGCGCCAGGCCCGTCCCCGGCTCTACGATTTGTTTTTCGACCGGGTCGCGCCACTGGTCCGCGGCGAACTAAGATTCGGCGTCAAGGAGAGAACCGACGCCGAGGGCAGGGTTTTGGAGAGTCCGTCGAATGCGGAATTAATGCGATTACATGAGGCCTTGCAGAGCTCCGGCGCCGACGCCATCGCCATTTCATTCTTATTCTCGTTTGCCAATCCGCAGAACGAACAAGCCGTGGCCGCGGCCGTGGCGGACCTAGGCAAGCCTCTGTCGTTGTCTCATCGTATTCTGCCGGAGTTCCGGGAATATGAGCGCACCAGCACGGTGGTAGTGAATGCATATCTGCAGCCGCTGATGCAGAGCTATATGGAAAGGCTCGTGGAACGCGCCTATCAGCAGGAAAGTGAGCCTGCCGAAGAACCGGGCCCCGCCGGGATCCGGCCGCGGAGCTTACGGAGAAACTTGCCGCGGATTTTCGTCATGCAATCGAGCGGCGGGATCACCGCTCTGGAGTCGGCAGCACGCGAGCCGGTGCGCACCGTGTTGTCAGGTCCGGCCGGCGGACTGGTCGGCGCCGCGGCTATGGCGGCCCGCAGCGGATTCCCCAGGATTCTCTCTTTCGACATGGGAGGAACTTCGACTGACGTGGCGGCTGTGCAGGGTGCGCTTCGAACCGGTGGTCAATCCGAGGTGGCCGGACTTCCCGTGGGCGTTCCGATGCTCGAAATTCACACCGTCGGCGCCGGAGGAGGATCGCTGGCTCGCTTCGATGCCGGCGGATCTTTGCGCGTGGGGCCGGAATCGGCGGGCGCCGACCCGGGCCCGATCTGCTACGGTCGCGGAACCGAACCGACCGTGACTGACGCCAACCTGCTCATGGGGCGGCTTCGTCCCGGCCGCTTTCTGGGAGGTGAGTTCAGGCTCGACATCGAAAGAGCGCGGCAGATCACGGAGGAATGGCTCAGGAAACAGAACTCGCGCTTGAGCGTGGAGCGATTTTCTGCCGGCGTCGTGCGGGTAGTGAATGCCAACATGGAGCGGGCTTTGCGAGTCGTTTCCATCGAGCGGGGCTATGATCCGCGCGAATTTGCCTTGGTGGCGTTTGGCGGAGCTGGAGGTCTGCATGCTTGCGAGCTGGCGGAGGCCTTAGCGATCCCGACCGTGATGATCCCCGCCCAGCCGGGCGCACTCTCGGCCTATGGAATCCTGGTCAGCGACGTAGTCAAAGATTATTCGCGCACGCTGCTGTGGCGGTTTGCCGGGCAGGGATCGCAAGCGGTGGCGCGGGCAAAGCTGCAGAAAGAATTTAGCAGGCTGGAGGCCGCAGCGCAGAAAGAGTTCCGCACCGAACAGTGGAGCGGCGCGCCTCGGTTTGAAAGGAGTCTCGACCTGCGCTATCGCGGTCAGGGTTATGAAATCAATGTCCCTGTGACGACTAACGCCACCGCTCACTTCGAAGCAGAACATCAGCGCCGTTACGGCTATCGCCATACGGGGCGGGAGATTGAACTGGTGACGCTGCGTCTCCGCGCTCGTTTGCTTACTCCTCAGCCTCCCCGACAGCAGCGCAAAGCTGCGAGCCCGCGAGATGGTCGGAGGTCTTCATCACGCATGTTGCCGGTGGAGCGTGTGCCAGTGTTCTTTCGCGATAAAGCCGTGATCTCCCCTGTGTTCGAACGCGAGGATATTGTCCCGGGTCGCTCAATGACGGGGCCGGCAGTGATCACGGAATACAGCGCGACCGCCGTGATTCCGCCGGGAAAGAAGTTTTGGGTGGACGAGTCCGGAAACCTGCTGATTAATGTCCAATAGCTTGCCGGCTACGTTGACCCGCTCCGCCGCGGGCGTTGCTTGGCGGAAATAGACTTGATAATCAAACGTCCGCTGCCCGCTCCCGGACGCGGTAGCGGTGTCTTTGCCTGCGCCGCCGCCGCGCTTAAAAGCGTCTCGATCTGCGGCTGCAACAGCATCGCCGCGCTCTCCAACCGAATAAAGCGGACCTGCTTTCCGCTGCCCTGTAAGAGCTTATGGGGATCGGTCAACTTAGCGCCGTAGTAAAAGAAGAGAGAGACACCTTTTGCATACGCCGCGAGAGAGACAATGCAGTCGGAAGTTCGCTCCGTGCTGGAAAAGCCGATGGCCAGAAAGTTGTAGTTGTCGTAGACGAGTTCGTGGGCAGTCGGAAACCGCTTCCGCAATGCCGAACGCGCCGAGCGAATGAGTTTGGCCACTACTGGGTCGAACTTCGCGACAAAACCTGCTAACTGCATGGCTGGCGACTTGGCAGGGAACGCCTCTGTTTTGCTCATCGCGACTTCCCGTCAAGTCTGGCGGCGAGGGGCGGGCCGATGGATAGCGATGACTCGCGCGATTCAATCCCTCACTCTTCTTCGGTTTCCTTCTTTTCCTCGATGGCCATGTCTTTCAATTCGCTCGACTCGAAGACATCCCCGCATTCCTGACACTCCACATACTCCGATTCTTCGTCGCGCGAGACGATCCGCACTCTGGGATGCTTGCACTGCTCGGGAGTGAGTTTATTCTGTGAGGATGGCGACGGCTGGCTTAGCGTCATAGACTTATTGACTGTTGAACTCTTGCGAGGAAATCGGCGTTTCTCCTGAAATTCCCGCTATTTTGCGGCGGCTGGCGAAGGATGTCAAGCACGATCGAACGTTTTTCAGCACAATAGAATGATGTCCACGGTTTGTAAGAGCCAGACATTTCCTGTTACCGACTATCTCCGCGCGAGCAGCGCCTCTGGATTGCTCCTATTCCTGCGCGCTTCCTCCATCCGCCTGAATCCCGCCCCCCCACTTTCCGCTCATTGCCCCGCTCTAATGGTTGTGGTACTTTCGCGCCTAACTATGGGTCTGCTTTCAAAATTCGGGTTCGGCTCGCCGGCGGCGGAAATTCCGCAAATTGTTTATGGGGACAGCCCGGCTCTGCAGGGCGCAGACCTGGCGGTCGCTTTTTTCTCATCGCGCGCTGGCGGCGATCTCCACGACTTCCTCCGGGTTGGCCCGCAGCGCCTGCTCTTCGGATTGCTTGACGTGGCCGGCAAGCGCTCCACCAGCGGCGCTGTCCTGCAGGCCGCGCAAGCCTGTTTCCGCACCTCGGGCGAGCAGATTTTCGCCGTGCACGAACTGAATGAATCCGAGGCCATGATCGAGCTATCGCGGCGCTTGAATCTCGAGATCATGCGCGCCGCCGGCGGGGTGCACAGTTGCCCCGACTTTGCCGGCTGCTACAACGAGGAGTTGGGGACGGTTTGCTACGTGAATGCAGGCCACACGCCCGCCCTGCTGCGCGATGATGCGAGCCTTGTGGAGTTGCCCGCCACCGGTTTGCCCCTCGGCCTGTTTTCGCTGGCCCCCACCGACGCCCGGATCGTCGGCCTGGGGCCGAACGGATCGCTGGCAGTGGTCTCGCGCGGAGTGGTAGAGGCCGAGTCCAAGAACGCGGAGTTTGGTCTGGAGGGGGTCAAGAGTGCTATGCATGCGGGCCCGTCCTCAGCCAAAGATCTTTCTCAGCGCATCCTGCAGGGGGTGCAGGACTTCATGCACATGGCTCCCAAGCATAATGACGTAACTGCGCTCACGCTGACGCGAGGAAATTAGTCGCTGTTCATAGCGCGAAAACCTTAGTGGACTTTCGTGCCCTTGGTGGTGGCGATTTTTGCCCGCGCTGTTGCGAAACTGATCCCATTGCCACCCACAAATCCCCACTCCCTTGGCCTCCGCGCCGTTCGCAGCGTAAAATATAAACACAATTCCCCTCGGGTTTTACCCAGGTTTTAGAGAGCACCAATGAAGATGAAGACGAAAAGATTTGCCCTGACTTTGGCTGCCCCCGCTTTGTTCGTTGGCTACGCGCTGTTCCTTCCCTCTCTGCTACTGGCCGACACTGTGGTCGAAGAGATCATCGCCCGGGTAAACAATGAAATCATCACGCGCTCGGAGTACGTCCGGAGCCGTGATCAGCTTAAGCAGGAAGTTCAGCAGCAGGACCCCGCCAACGCGGATCGCGATTTTTCCGAAAAGCAGGAAAACGTTCTTCGCGATTTGATCGATCAGCAGTTGCTGCTGCAAAAGGGCAAAGACCTGGGCATTACGGGCGACACCGAACTGGTCAAGCGCCTCGACGAGATGCGCAAGGAACTGAAACTCGAAACCATGGAAGAGCTGGAGAAAGCGGCGGAAGCGCAGGGCGCGTCCTATGAAGAGTTCAAGCAGAATCTTCGCAACCAGATCGTTACCCAGCGGGTGATTGGGCAGGAAGTGGGCTCCCACCTCGCCCTCAACAAGGAAGATGAAAAGAAGTTCTATGAGCAGCACCGGGCTGAGATGGAGCGTCCTGAACAGGTTCGCCTGAGCGAAATTCTGGTTGCGCCGAAGACGCCAGCCAAACCGGCCGCCGCTGGCGACGCCGCAAAAGCAGAACCGCCGTCGCCATCCCAGGCCGAGACAGACGCGGCGCTGGCGGCCGCGCAGGCCAAAGCCCAGGACCTGCTCGACCAGATTCACAAAGGCGCAAAGTTCGAAGACCTGGCGAAGAAAAATTCCGATGGACCGTCGTCCAAGGAGGGCGGCGACCTGAGCTATTTCAAGCGCGGCACCCTGGCGAAAGAACTGGAAGATAAAGTCTTCGCCATGAAGGCCGGTGAGATCACCGATGCAATCCGCACCAAACAGGGTTACGTGATCCTGGAGGTGACCGAGCATCAGATGGCGGGCATTCCCACGCTGAAGGAAGTGGAGCCGCGCATCCAAGACGCGTTATACATGCAGAGATTGCAGCCGGCCTTGCGCGCTTATCTGACCACGTTGCGCGAAGACGCCTTCATCGACATCAAGACTGGTTACCTCGACTCCGGCGCGAGCGCGAAACAAACCAAGCCCGTCGAGACCACGGCGAAAGAAGACAAGGCGAAGAAACTGAAGAAGAAAAAGAAGCTCGGCGTCTTTTAGCCAGGTAGCTGTTAGGCTGGAACTGCCTAACCATTGTTTGGGTAGGGCACGGCTTCACAGGCTGCGGAGAAAGCCACTCTTGCCGTTGATTTTGGGTGGCGCAGCGGTTTACCGCTGCGATACGTGCATTGGTTGAATGCGGCTTTAGCCCCTGAGGGCTGACGCGTTTCGCGCTAAGACTATTTATGAGAACACCTCTACGCTCTTCCCGCGGCGGGCAAGCCGATCTTCGCGGAGGCTCATGAAAGAGTTTTTTATCTCCGGATGTTCCCAGCAGGAAAACAAAGTCGTCACCTCAAGTTTTGTGGTGGCCTCGAAGCAGGTGAAGGCCAAGAAAAACGGCGAGCCTTACCTGGCATTGATTCTGGCCGATCGCACCGGCCAGATCGAAGCCAAAATGTGGGACAACGTCGAAGAGTTCATCGCCGTCTTCGAACAGGACGACTTCCTCAAAATCAAGGGCCTCGTCAATAAATACAAAAATCGATATCAGCTTACGATTCACAAACTGCGGCGCATGGAAGAAGCCGAGATCGACTACACCGATTACCTCCCCAAAACCACTAAGGATATCGGTGAACTCTGGCGAACGCTCACGGAATTTGTTGCCAGTTTTGAGAATCCGCACCTCAAGTCGTTAGTCGAACTATTCATGGCCGACGCGGAGATCGCTGAGCGCTACCGCAATGCCCCCGCGGCCAAGACTCTTCATCATGCCTACATTGGCGGGTTGCTTGATCACGTCGTGTCCCTCTTCCGCTCCTGCGACCTGATGTGTCGAAATTATCCGCAGGTCAACCGCGACTTGTTGTTGACGGGAGCGTTTCTGCATGACATCGGGAAGGTGCAGGAGTTGACCTACAACCGCGCATTCTCCTATACCACACGCGGCCAACTGCTGGGGCACATGATCATCGAACTGGAGATGTTGCAGGCCAAGCTTGCCACGTTGCCCGAGTTCCCCGCGGAGCTGAAAACGCTGCTCGAGCATCTCATCATCAGCCATCACGGGCAGTACGATTTTGGATCGCCCAAACTGCCGATGTTTCCCGAAGCGCTGATGCTGCACTATCTGGACGATCTGGATTCCAAGATGGAAGCGATGCGCGCCCACTTCGAGCGTGAAGCCGAACAGGACGGACCGTGGACAAGCTACAACGCCTCGCTCGGGCGCCCGCTGCTCGATTCAAGGAAATTTCTGCAAGGCGAGAAGGTCCAGCCATCAGGAACCGCCGCCGGCGCTCCGAGCGAAGACAGTGGCACTGTGGAGACCGCCCCCGCAGTCCCGGAGAGCCCAGGTTCCGCAGCGCCAGCGCTTGACTTGTTCACCGGACAGAAAGCCTAGCAGTCGGGGATTGCTGAAAAACAAATTTCTTATCAGGCCATCGCTTTCCAGGCTGCGGACAAACTCGAGTTTGCGCCTGTGTTTGGGTGGCGCAGCGGTTTACCGCTGCGATAGCTGGCTTTTTTCAGCGCCGGCTTTAGCGCCTGAGGTCGCACTCCGGCGCGGAAAACACTCTTGCCGCAAGCTCTCTAGCGATGCCGTAAACGTTCGGAAATCAGCGCCCCTTTAAGGGTTGCGCGTCAAAATACGTCGGCCGCCCGGAGTTGAAACCCGGGCGGCCGGCGCGTTTACGGTCCCTTCGAGGTGGCTCGTTCTCAGACCGTCTCTATGAAAGGAAGAATTCCTTCGCTAACGGCAGCCATTCCTGATCAGGAATCTGGGCTGCGACATCGTTGATCGCCTGGCCCCCGTCTTGCGCCAGCGCTCCCGCGAATGCCATCGCCATCGGATTGCGGCGTTGCAGGCGGCTCGCCGACTCTTCCGTCCACCAGCGGGCCAGCGGACCGCCCAGCAGATTCTTGAAGCTTGTCTTGGCATCGGGTGCATTGACCGTCACCAGCCAGCCCTCGCCGTAAGGATCGCTCAGCGCGAGCTTCGGATTCTTCTCCACTGCCTGGTTGATATCCGACACCGTCCCTTCGATGGGCGAAACCATATCGACGGCGATACCGTCGCGATGAATAGTGCACACTTTCTGGCCTTGGCGAATCCACTGCCCGCGTTGCGGCAGCGCGATGCTCTCCACCGTGCCGGTCAGCTTCGAGGCAAAATCATCCATGCCGACCCGCACCAGGTTCGTGCTCTCGCTCAACGCCCAGGTGTGTCCGGGGTGATAGCGGAGATTTTCTGGCACGGCAAAACCGGCGACTAGCGCGGGCTGAAGACGCGGTACAGCAGAGTCAAACTTGGCCGCGCTAACATGCAAGGTTGGTTCCGCGATCGTGTGGCGCGTGCGGAAATAGTCGATAAGTAAGAAGGCTGCGAACGTGAAGAGAACCAGTAGGACTGTCATAAGTCACCTCGTCGGAGGGCCGTCTAGCGAGCCACTCAGCGCTTTTACTAAAGGCAATCGCTCTGCCAAAGCGAAGCGAATTTCAAACAGGCGCGTTGCGGCGAGCGATCTCCTGTGAAACCACGCGTTTAGACGAACGGCGATTTTATGACGCGATTGGTCGCGATGAAGTTGTCAGCAGCTCTTTGATAAAATTCGCAACAGATCGCCATTGATGTTTGCAGGGAACCGAAGCAGATGCCGTGAATCGCGGCTTGGAATGAGCGCTTTACAGGCCCGCGGGGCAGAGATGAATCTTACAACAGCGCAGGTTGAAGAACGCAACAGCAGAATTGCCTGGCGAGGACTGCCGCTGTCAGTTCCGCGCCGCGCTTTATCCGGCCATCGCTTCACCTGAACCTCGATTCACCTGATGATGGACTTTAGGAGTTTCGCCGCCATCAGTTTCGACTGCTACGGCACCCTGATCGATTGGGAGGCGGGGATCCTTCCCGTCCTCCGGACCCTGCTCGCCAACCACGGTCAAAGCCTGCCTGACGCTGCCCTTCTCGAGCTCTATGGGGAATTTGAGGCTGAAGCGGAAAGCGGTCTCTACCGGAGCTATCGGGAGGTGCTCCAGTCGGTGGTGCGGTCGTTTGCTGACCGTCTTCGCTTCCAGGCCAGTCCCACTGAAGTCCGGTCGCTGCACGAATCGGTACCGGGATGGCTGCCTTTTCCGGATACCGCGCCTGCCCTGCGCGCACTCCAGAAGCGCCACAAGTTGGTCGTGATTTCAAATATTGACGACGACCTGTTTGCCGGAACGCGTGACCATCTGGACGTGGATTTTGATGCCGTGATCACGGCCGAGCAGGCGCGAAGTTATAAGCCGTCTTTAAACAATTTTCGGATGGCCTTGCGCACGCTTGCCCTTTCACCGGATCGCCTGCTGCACGCCGGGCAAAGCATCTATCACGATATTGTGCCGGCGCGCTCCCTGGGTATCTCGACCGTGTGGGTGAACCGAAGATCCGCTCGTCCTGGCATTGGAGCGGTTCGAGAGCCCCCGGGACCAGCTTCAGAAAACCGGCCCGACTTGGAGGTTCCAGATCTAGCCTCTCTCGCTGGGGCAGTTCTGACGCCGCCTCAAGGCTGAGGTCTTGCACCAGCCCTGACATCGCGCTTGCTACATCGCGAATGGCAGCGAAAGTATCTTTTTTTGTATAGCCACCGTAACCAGTTGAGCTTTATTGTGAATATCGAGTTTGCGCATCAGGTTGAACTTATGCGCTTCCACCGTCTTGACGCTGAGTCCCAAAACCGCCGCCGTCTTCTTCACCGTATGTCCCTCGGCGAGCAATTTCATCACCTCGCGCTCACGCACAGTCAGAGTGCTTCTTCGCAGCGGTACCCGCACCGGCTGCGATCGCAGAAACTCATCGTCTTTCAGTTTCGCCTGGATCTGAGGACTTAATGATCGTTCACCGCGATACACTTCGCGCAGTGCATTCAACAGAAGCGGCGCCGGCGTGTCTTTCAGCAGGTATCCGCTGGCACCCGAACTCAAAGCTTGTTGCACCGTGTCCTCATCTTCGTGCATGGTCAAATACACGACGCGCGTTACTCCGCTTTCTTCGATCCGGCGCCCGGCTTCAAAGGACGACATACCTGGCATGCTGATATCGAGCAGCACCAGTTCAGGCCGATGCTCCAGCGCCATACTGAGCGCTTCCGAGGCATCGCTGGCTTCGCCAACCACAGAAAAGTCAGGAGCGTCTTCCAGGAGCCGGCGCACGCCGTAGCGCAACATTTCGTGGTCGTCGGCGATTACACAACGAATGCGATTGGATTTCTCCGCGCGGAAAGGACGAGTCTTCGCTGTCAACATGGGCAGATCCCTCGCGTTTCGCGACAGAGTGGCGCGACCAGTCCGAAATCCGGGTCGCCCGGCGAATGCCGGTTTCAAATAATGCTCCTTAATTGTACCTGCATCGGCCGCGTCTTCGCGGCAAAAATCGAGGCAAGCTGAACTTTTCTTCATCATTTACAATGCCTCTTCCACATGCTGCGCTACTTTACTTCCGGCGAATCGCACGGCGAGGCTTTAGTCGCGTTTCTTTCCGGGCTTCCGGCCGGAATGGCTGTGGACCAGCCTTTTGTGGATCGCGAACTCTGGCGCCGCCAGCAAGGCTTTGGGCGCGGCGGTAGGATGAAGATCGAAACCGACCGGGCACACTTTCTTTCCGGCGTGCATCACGGCAAGACGATAGGTTCACCCATTGCTGTGATGCTCGGGAATCGCGATTGGCAGAATTGGAAAGAGTCGCTGCCCGTGGAAACGGGCGATCCGGAGAAACACAAACGCGTGGCGTCGCCGCGCCCGGGTCACGCCGATCTTGCGGGAGCGTTGAAGTACGATTTCACCGAAGCGCGCTATGTTCTGGAGCGTGCCTCGGCTCGGGAATCGGCGGCGCGGGTTGCGATTGGCGCGCTCGCCAAGCTGTTCCTGCGCGAGTTGGGAGTAGAAGTTCTGAGTCATGTGATTGCGGTCGGCGCGGTTTCAATTGTCGACCGGGAAATCCCGTGGGCCCAGATCGAGCCCCTGTCGCGAAAGAGCGAAGTCCTGCTCGCCTGCGCCGACCCCCATGCCGAGCAGCGTATGAAAGAAGAAGTAGACAAAGTCTTGCGCACCGGCGATTCTGTCGGCGGAGTCTTCGAGGTGGTAGCGCACAATGTTCCTCCCGGTCTGGGCAGCTACGTGCAATGGGACGAGCGCCTCGATGCGCTGCTGGCCGCGGCGGTTATGTCGTTGCAGGCGGTGAAGGCGGTTGAAATAGGAAATGGAATTCAGGCAGCGTATTCTCCCGGATCGGCCGTGCATGACGAGATCGGCTATCAGAGCGACTCGGGATTTTCGGGCTTCACGCGCACACGCAACAATGCCGGAGGCCTGGAGGGCGGCGTTTCCAACGGGCAGGAGATTCGAGTGCGCGGTTATCTGAAACCAATTTCGACCCTGCGCCGTCCCCTGCAATCGGTGGATTTCACAACGCGTGAACCTGTGAAAGCCGCGTACGAGCGCTCCGACGTGTGCGTGGTGCCGGCGGCGGGCGTGGCCGCTGAGGCTATGGTTGCACTCACGCTGGCGCGCTCGGCGCTTGAGAAATTCGGCGGCGATTCAATGAAGGAAACGAAAAGGAATTTTCAAGGCTATCTGGAACAGCTGAAGAATTACTAGTCTGACAAAATCCGTCAATTAAAGTTCAAAATGATCTATCCAATCGTGAAACTCGGCGATACCGTTCTGGAGACACCCGCGGCCGAGGTGACCAGCTTCGACGAAGGAATCAAGCAACTCGTGGAAGACATGTTCGAGTCGATGTACGCGGCGCGAGGCGTCGGTTTGGCGGCGCCGCAGATCGGCATCTCGAAACGAATTGCCGTCGTCGATGTGACCTTCAAGGAAGATCCCAACGCGAAGCTGGTTCTGATCAATCCCGTAATAGTCAGTAAAGAAGGCCGTCAGCGCAGCAGCGAAGGCTGCCTTAGCATCCCGGAATTTCGCGAGGATGTTACACGCGCCAAAACCGTCACGGTGCGCGCGCAGGATCTTAGCGGAAAGTTCTTCGAGCACACCGGAGAAGACCTGCTCGCCCGCGCCTTTTTGCATGAAACCGATCACTTGAACGGCAAGCTCTACATCTCCCATATCAGCGCGCTGAAGCGCGATCTGATCAAGCGCAAGATCAAGAAACTGGTGAAGGCCGGCGAGTGGTAGGGGTTCGGTGCGGTAGGGATTGGTAATGTTGCAATCGGGTAATTTGGGAAATGGAAGGCTATTTGATTTTGAAGTCGTGGCCTGCCTGCGTTGCTCCAGCGGCCAGGGTAGCCCACTACCGATTTTGGGTGGCGCAGCGGTTTACCGCTGCGATAACTGCGTTGTTTGTTGATGCGGCTTTAGCCGCTGAGGTACCAGGCGGTGATGCCGACGCCTCTTAATCTCGTTTTCTGTGGCACGCCTCGCTTCGCCGTCCCGACTCTCGAAAAATTAGTCGAGGCTGGTCATTCCGTGCCGCTCGTGGTGTCGCAGCCCGACCGTCCCCGCGGGCGCGGAATGGAACTGGCCGTTTCTCCAGTAAAGGACGCTGCAGTCGCTCTGGGAATTGCCATCGCGCAACCGACCACCATAAAAAACAACTTTGAATTTCGCGATCAACTCGCCGCGCTTCATGCCGACGCGATCATAGTCGTCGGCTACGGCCGCATCATTCCTCAATGGATGATCGATCTTCCCCGCTTTGGCAACTTGAATCTGCATGCGTCTCTCTTGCCCAAATATCGCGGCGCCGCGCCCATCCAGTGGGCGATAGCCTCTGGCGAATCCCGAACTGGAGTCACGACCATGCGCATCGACGTGGGCTTGGACACAGGCGACATACTCCAGCAAAGCGAAATTCCGATTGCGCCGGAAGACACCGCCGAGACGTTAAGTCCCAAGCTCGCGTCCATGGGAGCGGATCTGATGGCCGACACTCTGCGCGGCCTCGAAAACGGCCAGGTTCGCCCGCAGGCGCAGGATCATTCGCAAGCCACGCTCGCCCCGATTCTCAGGAAGGAAGATGGCCGCATGGACTTCGCTCGCAGCGCCAACGAACTCTTCAACCGCTTGCGTGGTTTTCAGCCGTGGCCGGGAGCGTTCACGACTTTTAAGGGAAAGACACTACAGGTGCACCGCGCTAAACCCGCGCAACATGCGGTTAACCTGACGCCCGGACAAATCGCGGTTGACGGCCCACGCCTCTTGGTCGGGTGCGGCCGCTACAAGAACTCGGCTAGCGTGCTGGAGTTGATCGAGATTCAACTCGAAGGCAAACGTCGCATGACCGCGCAGGAATTCATTAATGGCTACCGGCCCCACTCCGGCGACCATCTGGGACAATAGGCTGCGATGGCCATTTCTCCCGCTCGATCGGCGGCCTTTGAAATTCTTCTGCGAGTCGATCGCGAACACTCCTACGCGTCCGAACTGCTTCATTCCGCCCCCTTGGCGCGCCTTTCCTCCCGCGATCACGGCCTGGCTACCGAACTGGTAATGGGAGTGCTTCGCTGGCAGTCCCTCCTCGATCAGCGATTGGCCGCCGCGTCGTCGCAAAAGGTCGAGCGCCTGGATAACGCGGTTCTAATCGCCTTGCGGCTTGGGATTTACCAGTTGCAATTTCTTTCCCGAGTTCCAGCGCGCGCGGCGATCTTTGAAAGCGTGGAACTGGTGAAAGCGGCGCGCAAGCGCTCAGCGGCGTCCTTTGTGAATGCAGTCCTCCGCAAAATCGCCAAGGCTGATGAGGAAGATGGCCTCGCTCAAATCAAAAGCTCCGCCGGTGCAAACCTGCTCGCTCAGAACGCCGCTCATCCATTGTGGCTGGTAACCCGCTGGATCCAGCAATATGGAATCGAGATAGCGCGGCGAATCTGCATCCACGATCAGAAGGTACCTGACACGGCGATTCATATTCATGACGATCACGTCCACAGCCATGACGTTGCCGATTTCAATGTTGAGTCCGAACTTGCCGAGTCCGAACTTGCCGCGGCAGGTGTGGAATTTGCTCCAGGCTCGCTCCTGTC
>Ga0187847_10003019_pt1 | contig 13114 bp, 14 predicted proteins | sample June2016WEW_4_10_FD_132458 | JGI IMG/M metagenome (GOLD analysis project Ga0187847, IMG submission 132458) | Peatland microbial communities from SPRUCE experiment site at the Marcell Experimental Forest, Minnesota, USA - June2016WEW_4_10 | ecosystem: Environmental > Terrestrial > Soil >...
CGGCCGTTGAGTTTGCCGCGGGCATTGACGATGGCATCTTTCAGGCCGGTATCGGACTTCGCCTGCTTCAGGCGCGAGGAGTACGCCTTTAGATCGACGAACTTCAGCGGATCGGTCGAGACGAGATTGCTCTCGAAGACCTCGTATTGGTTGTCGTCGAGAAGCTGGGCCAGGCGGACGCGGGCGTCGATGCGAAAATGCTTGTCGCACTTTGGGCAGACGTTGAGATTCTCTTCGAGATCCTTCTTCCAGATAATCTGGCGGCAGCCGTCACACTTCACCCACAGGCCTTCGGTGCGAACGATCTTTTCGCCCGAAGTGTCCAGATGGCCGGATTGTCGTTTGAACCAAGGCATGGGAAATTTGTAATTTGGTAATTTGTAATTGAAAATCTCGACCCGGCATCCAAACGGGTTCAAATTACCAATTACAAATCACAAATTACCAATTCAGTACTCGATTCCTCTCTGCGCCATCACCCCTTTTTCGTAAGCGTGTTTTACCTGGCGCATTTCGGTTACGGTATCGGCTACCTCGACTATTGTCGGATGCGCGTTCCTTCCGGTCAAGATGACGTGTACCATCTCCGGCTTCCGCTTCAGCGACTCGGCCACCTTTGCCGGGTCCAGCATACCGTAGCTGATGGCGTAGTTGATTTCGTCGAGCACCACCAGATCCCATTCCCCGGATTGGATCGCTTTCTCAGCTTCGGCCCAAGCCTCTTCGACCATCCGCACGTCTTCAGGGTCGGGTTTTTCGGCGCCGACTTTCACAAAGCCGCGCCCCATCTGCTTAAGAATGAACTTATCGCCGAAGGCCTTTACGGCGTCGAGTTCGCCATAGTGCCATGAGCCCTTCAGAAATTGCAGCATCAACACGCGCATTCCCTGGCCGACGGCCCGCAGCGCCGTTCCCATGGCCGCCGTGGTTTTTCCCTTGCCCGGGCCGGTATTCACAATGATGAGACCGCGGCGGATATCCGACATATGAGGTGAATCGCTGATTGTACGCGGATCGGGAAGACCATGCCACTTGGGCAGAGCGATCTCTTTGAAAAGCAGAGGGTTAAACAAAAAGTAAAGACTCCTTGACATATTGACAAGCACGCATTACATTTCGAGAAGCGACGGATCGTCGTCAAGACTGTCCTAGATCGCCTAGGAGCATCGCCAATGAATGTAATGAGTAATGGCACCTGTAGTTTCCGCTCCCGCCTGACCCGGCCGATCTTTCTGTGGGCAGTTGTGGCTCTTGTCACGGAACTCGCCGTCGAGTGGCTGCCCAGCCAAGGACTATACCCGCAGCTGCCGCGCCCTCTGACTCTGCTGCCGCTCATCCCGGCAATGTTCTTTTGGGTGGCTTTGGTGCGTGCCATCCAGAAGGTGGACGAGTTACAGAAGCGCATCTGGTATGAGTCGGTGTTTATTGCCTTCATGGCGACTCTGGCACTCACGTTCATCCTGGCGGGACTGGAACGGGCTGGAATTCACCGCGCACCGGGGGATGAAGTGGGAAGCTCCATGATGCTCTTTTGGGGTTGCGCCTATGTCTTTTGCGCCGGGAGGTACCGATGACCACGCAAGTGTCTGCCGTCAAGAAGCAGCAGTGCAATGTGATGGGGCTCATCCTCTCTTGGGTGGCGTACGTAGCCGGGTTGGCTTACATGACATACGAGCGCCACTGGGTCGGTGGAGCGCTTTGGCTGGTAATCGTGCCGAGCCTGAGGTGGGTCATGTTCCGGTATTTCCCCAGCCTCTCTCGGTTCCTTGGATATGGGCGCGTCGATGACAAACTCCCCGCAAACGTAAACAAGGCTCGGGTCGCGGTCACCTTCTACAGTTTCTTCAGTTGTCCGTTTTGTCCGATCGTGTGGCAGCGCCTGGAATCGTTGCAAAAACAAATGGATTTCACGCTCGAAAAAATCGACGTCACTCTGAAACCCCAAGTCCTGATAAGCAAGGGGATTTCCGCGGTACCGGTAGTCGAGGTGTTGAATGGACTGCTGGTCGGTAACGCCACCACCGAGCAGTTGGCCGAGCTCATCGGACGCGCTCAGCTGCCTGAGCCAGTGAAGGTGGCCTAGAAGCAATGCAGAACCGACTTCGAGTGCTTCGCGCAGAACGGGAATGGTCGCAGGCCGATTTGGCTGCACGCCTCCACGTCTCGCGCCAGACGATAAACGCCATTGAAACGGGGAAGTACGACCCCAGCCTGCCGCTCGCTTTCGGCATCGCGCGGCTGTTCAAGCAGCCGATTGAAGCGATCTTTGAGCATGAATCCGAAGACGAATCCGATGAACCCAGTGCATGACCAGGCTCCTGCTGCAAACCGAAAGGCGGACGGTTTTGGCTGCCGTCCGCCTTGAGTCAAACGGGGGAGGAATTCCAGCTAGGGCATTTCGACGACTCGCGGCAACTCAGGCTGACTCTTGCCCTTCGCTGCGCCCGGATCGTCGGCATCGAGCAAGCGCGCTGCCAGCCGCAAAGCTTCCATCTCTTTGCGGACCCGCATCAGATCCTGCTCCTTCATTCGTAATACATCGTACGGGTTTTTCATTGGGGGAAGGCCTCACCTAAAAATTCCGATTTGTCTTGCGTGTTAGAGATACAGTAAACAAGTTTCGTGGCGGCGGGAAGCTGCCGGAAGTGCATCGGGGCTGGGAATCGAGACGCGCGAGCTTGGGACTGACTGGCCGCTGCCCAGTTACTATACGGTTAATGTCCCAAGTGATAGGGATGACGCTTGAGAATGGTAAATGCTCGGTAGAGTTGTTCCACCAGAACCACGCGCGCCAGTTCGTGGGGCAGAGTCATCCTACCGAGGGAAAGCGTAAAAGCGGCTTGGCGCCGCGCTTCTGCGCCGAAGCCGTCGCTGCCGCCGATGCCGAACAGGAGCGGGATGGCGTTCACTTGCTCGCGATCGAGAAACTCGGCCAGTTCTTCGGAGGAAAGCTGCTTGCCGCGCGCATCAAGGAGAACCAGCTTGTGCCGGTCTTTATTCTTACTTTGCCGCCCGTCGCCGCTGGCCAGCGATAGAATGGCGGCTTCATCCTTCAATGCCACGCCCGCAACCTCCGCATAGTGCGAGATGCGTTTTAGATACTCGTCGGTCAGAGCCTGGATCGCCGGCTCTTTCGTTTTTCCAATCCATGCCACCTTGATCTTCATGGGGATACCGGCAGTCAGGCTTTTCCCGAGGCGAGAACTACGTCAGCGCCGAAGCGGATCTCATCTCCCACGCGATAGCGCTCAATCGCCGCCTTCGCCTCCGTGCGGATCGTCGGCCAGTCCTCCGCCGCAACTCGTTCCAGCATCGGTCGGAACGGAGCTGCCACGGCGCAGGCGTATTCGAACACTTCTTCCGCGTCTCCCGGCCACGTCCATGGCTGGCGCCGAGTGGACTCCTCGGACTCGTGAAAACCAGCGGCACTAAGTAATGCGGAAAGGGAACCCTCGGCGGAGAATCGAAAAGGATCGGCCCCTCCCGGTGGAAGCATGACGCCGCCCGCATGCCGATGTACAACCTTCATCGTGCTTTGCCAATACGGCTGTTCCATGGTGCCCCAGGCGGCAAAGCAAGCGCGGGCCCCGGGCTTCAGAACGCGGTGCAGTTCCGACAGGGCTCTTTGGGCGTCGCTGAAGAACATCACTCCAAAGCGGCAGGTCGCGAGATCGAAGCTGTGATCGGCGAAGGGCAACTGGTGCGCGTCTGCCTGTTGAATCGTAAAGTTCGAGACTTTCTTGATCCGGGCGCGCTCGGCGGCGATCTCAAGCAGTTCCGAACTCTGGTCCAGCGCAGTCACGGAACCTTGAGGACCTACGCGCTGCGCCAGACTGATTCCCGGTTCGCCAGTTCCGCTGGCCAGGTCGAGAACTCGCATGCCGGGCAACGGACTCGCGAATTCGACGAAAGCTTCTGTGACCGCATTGCCCAACACCGCCGACTTTGCCTTCCACTTTTCGGCCGCGACTAGGCGGTAGGAAGAACTCCACGGGGCTGCATCCGGCGCGGACACGTCAGGCCTTTTTCTTCCGCGTCTTCTTGGGCGCCGCGGAAGCGGTCTTGGCCGATGCTGTTTTCGTCGGCGCGGTCCGGCGTGGTTTTGGCTTGGGCAGCAGTTCCGACGGTTCCAGCCGCTTGGCCGACTTCCACAGGCGTTCGAGGTCGTAGAATTGGCGTGCTTTTTCCGAGAAGATGTGGACCACGAAGTCCACATAGTCGAGCAGCACCCACTCCGCTTGTTTGTAACCCTCGGAGTGGGTTACGCGCAGGCCCAACGCTTCGAGGCGCTCATCGACCGCGTCGGCGATCGCCTGTACCTGGCGCGGATTGGCGCCGCTGCACATCACAAAGTAGTCGGTGAACGCTCCCGAGTCTTTTTCCAGCTCGAGAACACTGACGTCTTGGGCTTGTTTGTCCTGGCAGGCGAGAATGGCTTCATTCACCTGGTGTTGGAGGTCATTCTTCTTCTTCATACGAGATGATTGATTGTACCCCGCTGGCAAGCGAGACGCCGCTCGGATGAGGAAAGCGTATGTTCCTACGGGGTTCCTCGCCGGTACAGTCCTTGTTTCTTGATGTAATCGGCCACGCGCGGGTCGAGCCACTTTGCCAGCGGCTTGCTTTGAGCCGCTGCGGCGCGAATTATGGTCGCGGATGCTTTCTGCTGCACTCCTTCAAGCAGGTGCAGCGTGACGCCGGGAAGAACCAGATCGCCTTTTGCGGGCTGTTTTTGAAACGGACGGGTGACCGCAGATGGAGGGCGCAATTCTTGCGGCAACGACTCGGCCACATCGCGCAGGGAAAATCCCGGACGGCTGGCCACGATGAAGTCGCATTCCGCCAGAAGAGCGCGGGCATCGCGCCATTGCGCGATCTCGCGAAAGGCGTCGATTCCGATCAGGAAAAAAATGCGGTCGGATTTCTTGAGGGATTGTTTCAGGCGGCGAACCGTGTCGATCGAATAATTCGGCGTCGAGCTTCGCTTCGCTGGGCGGACCAACCCTTCCGTCCCCACGCGATTTGTGGCAGACTCCGGCGCCTCCAAAAGCGATGGCACGAATCCCCGTTCGTCCTGCGTGGCCAGCGACACCATCGCATAACGATGCACAAACGCGGTGAGCGGATCGGCCTGTTTGTGAGGAGGAATATTCGCGGGGACAAACAGCACCTGGCGCAGTGAATACCGACTCGCGGCCGCTTGGGCCAGTGCGAGATGTCCGCGATGGATCGGGTCGAAAGTGCCACCAAAAAGGCCGATGTTCATTGCAAGAACTTCCTGCTCCAGACTTTTCTAACCCCAGAGCTTGCGCACCCTGGATTCCCTGCGTTGTCTGGATAGTTTCATGGTTCCGGGCGATGGTTGCAAGTGTTTGTCCATCTTCCATGTGTACCTCTCAGCTGTACCTCTGGCCAGTGTGCCGTCGGGAAAATGCGGTGGACTGGCGTAACTCGCTCGTTACGCGGCTTGCGCTTTAGCATGAGGCCATGCGAATGAAACTCCCCCTCATCCGCAGCTTGGTCGTCGCTCCGGCGCGCGCTCCCATCCTGCGCTACGGAGTCGCTCTTCTCAGCGCGATGCTAGCGTTGATCCCAGCACTGTTCTTTTCCGATATTGCGGAGAGCCGTCTCGTCGTATTCGCGGTCGCCGTGATGGTCAGCGCCTGGTACGGAGGGTGGAAGCCCGGGCTGGCCGCCACTTCCTTTGCGCTCACCGTCAGCGCCTACTATTCGCTCACTGGAAAAGAGACCCCTGGCGAATATCACAAAGCGATTGCACACCTCGGACTCTTTATCGCCGTCGCTCTCCTGATCTGCTGGTTCAACGCCGCCCTGCGGGCCACGCAGGATCGCCTGCGCCGGTCCGAGATCAGCTTTCGTTCTTTGGTCATGAATGCGCCCTACGGCATCTGCCGCTGCGACGCCACGGGGATCCTCCAGAACGCGAACCCCGCGCTGGTCTCCATGTTTGGCTATGCCAGCGCGGCGGAGCTCCAGGGCCGGCATTTGGGAAGTTTATACGCCGACGCCCAGCAATGGTTTCAAACCGCCGATTATTTTTACACGGGAAAAGAATTTAACAAGCTCATCACGGACTGCGTGCATAAGGACGGCTCGGCCATCGTGGCGCGTATTTCCGGCCGTACGATCCCGAACGGAAAACAAGGGGGAACTTTCGAAATTTTCATGGAGGACGTTACTGAAACCCGAGCCCTGGAGCTGCAACTCCGGCAGGCGCAGAAGATGGAAGCGATCGGTCGTCTGGCGGGCGGCATCGCGCACGATTTCAACAACCTGCTGATGGTGATCTCAGGCTACTCGGAATTTCTGCTGGAGCGGCTGGGAGCCGATCCGAGGCTGCGGGGGCCGGCGCAGGAGATCTCCAACGCGACCCAGCGCGCTACGTCGCTGACCCGGCAATTGCTGGCCTTCAGCCGGAAACAGATGCTGGCGCCGAAGGTGCTCGAACTGAACGACGTGGTGGCCGAGAACCTGAAAATGCTGACCCGCATGATCGGCGAGGATATCGATCTGGTGATGGTTCCCGGCGCCGCTCTGGGGGCGGTCCGCGCCGACCCCGGCCAGATCGACCAGGTCATCATGAACCTGGCGGTGAACGCCCGCGACGCCATGCCGCAGGGGGGCAAACTGACGATTGAGACGGCGAACGTTACGCTCGACGAAACCTTCGCGCGGACTCATGCTCCGCTCACGCCCGGCGACTACATCATGCTCGCGATTATCGACAACGGCGTGGGGATGGACGCGGATACTCAGACGCACATCTTTGAGCCGTTCTTCACGACCAAGGGCGCCAAAGGCACCGGCCTGGGTCTCTCAACCGTGTACGGCATTGTGAAACAGAGCGGCGGATTTATCTTCGTCGACAGCCAACCACAGCGCGGCACCGCGTTCCGCGCCTACTTTCCGCGAGTCGATGCTAGGGAAGACGTGGCTGCTACGCAGGACTTTGCAGGTCTTCCACACGCCGACCGCGGAGGCGAGACCATCCTGCTGGTCGAGGACGAAGTCAATCTCCGCCACCTCGCCCGCCAGTACCTCGAGACGCGCGGTTACAAGGTTCTGGAAGCCGAAGATGGCGCTGCCGCCCTGCAGATCGTCGACGGCTACAAGAGCCCGATCGACCTCCTGCTAACCGATGTCATCATGCCCGGCATGAATGGCCGCGAATTGGCCGGGAAGATTGTCGAGCTGCTGCCGGAGGTTCGCGTCCTCTATATGTCCGGTTACACCGAGAATGCGATCGGTCACGACGGTCTGATCGATGCCGGCATCAACCTTCTGCAAAAACCCTTCAGCCTTCCCGCTTTGAAAGACCGCGTGCGCGAGGTACTGGATTCCGAGCCCATCCCCCTCGAAGTCGCCATGTCATCTCGAAGCGTTGCTGGTGAAAGAAAGATTCCACCCTTCCGCGCTCGTCGGTTCAATCTGCATTTGCCGCTGCGCTACCGTCCGCTGGGAGAAAAGAGCTGGCGCCCGGGCACAACCGAAAACATCAGCCGTTCCGGATTGCTGTTCCAGGCGCAGGAGGCGCTCCATCCGAGCGTGCAACTCGAGATCAGCCTGGTGCTGCCGGCGGAAATTGCCGGTCTGGCGGCCACCGAAGTCATGTGTCGCGGGGAGGTGGTACGTTCGGTTGCAACCGCGGGACAGGGTGAGGGAATGCCTTCCGCGCTGGCGGCGAAGATTCTGCAATACCACTTCCAGCACGGTGCGCACGTCGGTGAAGCCTAGCTCGTGTCGGGACGGGGCTCCGCCCCGTTCTCGAGGGCCAAATCCCCGCCACCACACATGTCGTTGGTGGTTGACTCCGCGATTACCTTCGATACAGGGCCAGCCTTGGACAACACCCCCGCAGGCTGTTACATTGCGGCCAGTAGCATTGCGTTTTAGAGGAAGGCCGGCGATGTCCCTGGTCGTGAAACTGGAAGACGATCTTGGCGAACGGAGCGAGTGGGTCATGCTGCACGGCGTGGTCCCCGCCGGCAGCCACGCGGAATTCTTATTGCTCAGCGGCATTGATCCGTTCGGCAAGACGGTTTTCAACCACTTGCAGATGGAAAATTTTCTCAAGGAATGGGATCGCGTGAAAGATCGCGTGCGCGATGACAGTCAGCTCGAGGCCTGGGGAAAAGTGAAGCACATGGCGGAAACCTGCCGCGATGACCGCGACCTGTATCTGCGCTTTGTCGGCAACTAGACGCTTACTGCACGCCCAGCCATTGCCGAATCACGGCGCTATTTTTCCGGCAGATTCGCCGCCAGAAACTTCAACGCGTTTTCTCCCATGATCATGCGGATCTCCGGCTCGGAGTAGCCCGCTTCCAGCATGGCATCGGTGATTTCAGCCAATCCGGTGGTGTCGAAAGGCACGGTGACGGCTCCGTCGAAGTCCGACCCGAGCGCCACATGCTCGGCTCCCACGCGGTCGGAAACATAGCGAATCGCTCTTACGATGGCGCGCGCATCGGTGCCGCAAGTCGCTGTGTCCCAATAGCCGATGCCGATCAATCCGCCTTTGGCCGCCACCGCTCTGATCTGGTCGTCGCTGAGATTTCGGTTGTTGTCGCAGGTTCCTTTTACGCCCGTGTGCGAGACGACCACCGGGCGAGTGGCCATCGCCAGAACATCGTCGATGGTTTTTGCCGACGCGTTGGCCAGGTCCACGATCATGTGGCGAGCTTCCATCTGCCGCACCCACTCGCGGCCTTTTTCGGTGAGGCCGGTTTTATGAACGCCCGCGGAAGAACCTCCAAAACCGTTGTCGAAAAAATGGCTGGGCGACATCATGCGGTATCCGGCGCGATAGAGGACGTCGAGATTCTCCAGTTTCCCATCGAGCGCGTGCGCTCCTTCAATCGAAAGCAATCCGGCGGTGAGCCTGCCGTTGCTGCGGCGGCGTTCGAGATAGCGCGAGAGATCGGCGGAACTCTCAATGACCACGAATCCGCCTTGCGACCCACTTGCGAATTGATGCAAGCGCCGCGCCTGATACAACGCGCGCTCCGTCAGACTGTTCCAGGTGCGGATCGGCCAGCGCTCCGCAAGCGCCAGCCAGAAGACGTTGTCGCTTTTGTTATCGTTGCTTTCAACGTTCACTCCGCGCGGGGTCTTGGTCGGCATCGAAAAAACCTGCAGCGCAACGTTACCGTCGGCCAGGCGCGGAATGTCAACTTGCCCGTAGAGGCCGCGCTCGAGCAGATCGCGTCCCCAGAGAAGCGAATCGGCGTGCAGGTCGACGATGGCGAGCTGCTGATGAAGATTCAGCGCCCGCTCCGATGCCGGGTAGGGTGGCTTCTTGAGAACCTTGTTCTGATCCTCATCCACCAACTGCGGTATCTGAAAGTAAAACGCAGCCGCGATACACGCGATCACCACGGTAAGTTGAAGCGCTCTGCGCACAAAAGACCTCCAGCGGTCGAATTGGTTCGAGGTAAGCCTTCCGCTCGCGCCGCCGAACTGGCAACGATGACCCAGCGTGGGTGCCCGAGCGCGGAATCACTTCGCGAGCGATCCCAGCGCCTCACGAAACAGCACATCGAAATTTTGCGAACTTTTACCCGTCCGCGCCACCAGCAGCGCCTTCTCTGCCGCCGCGCGCTGATAGCCGAGATTGACCAGCGCGGAAATCACATCTTCCTCCATGGGGTTTGCCACGGTTGCGCTCATTTCTGCCGCACCCGCCGCCGGCAGCTTGTCGCGCAGTTCCAGCACCATGCGCTCCGCTGTTTTCTTGCCGATTCCAGGGATGCGGGTAAGCCTCGCCAGATCGCCTCCGCGAATCGCTCCCGTCATTTCGTCGGCGGCCATGCCGCTCAGGATCTTAATCGCGAGGGTCGGGCCAATTCCGCTCACCGTGAGCAGTTTTTCGAAAAGCTGTTTCTCGGCCAGCCGCAAGAATCCGTACAGGCTGAGCGCATCCTCGCGAACATGGGTGTGAATGTGCAGCGCCACCTCGGCGCCCGCCGCCGGCATCTCCGAAAACGTTGGCACGCTGATGGCAACGTCATAGCCAACGCCATGAGTCTCCACAATCGCCTGATTGGGATGTTTCGCCAGCACCGTTCCCCGAAGATGCGCAATCATCGAAATATTGTACGGCAGCGCAAGCGCGCGTGTGGGCATGTGGACCCTCGCTCGTTCCGCGGCGAAGCCCGCAGGTTCTCGGGAAGCGCTCGCGAATAAAACTGCACTTTTCCTTCCTCTTCCACAGGAACTTTGCCCCCTCCACAGTTTTTACACAACGGAGCCGCACTTTCCCGTTGCGTTCATGGTCTTGCTGCCGCAAAGTACAGAAAGTCAAAGCGTGAGATGTTCTGATCTGTTCCGAACAAGGGTTCGGCGTTGCCGGTGATTTTCGAGAGTGAGTCACCGGGGGAAATTCGGCGCATGTCCAGTGTGCCGTTGCCCGGGCTTTACGGCCTCCTGAATGTCCTTCTTTCGAGAGGGATTGAAATGCCGAATCATAACCCTGAAGCGCAAGCCTCAGGTGAGCGTCGTCGCAGGGCACTCTTCGGAGTGCCTTGCGCGGTGATCTTTCGCGAAGGCGAAAGACGGCAGTCAGAGCTCCGCGACAACAATGCGGCTTGGGTGGCTGGCCCGAGCCGCATTTGTTTTCCCTCTACGCCCGCGAATATCCACACCTTTCCCACAGCAATCCCATCCATCTTCTATTCCCCTTGCGCCTTTCAACGCTCATAATCATAGGCATAATTACTACGAGACCCGTGTGCGCCGGCAATGAATTCTACTTCGACTTCTTCCGACAACTTCAAAGAGTCGCTCAAGCAGCAGGCGGATATCGTCCGCATCGTCGGCGACTACGTCAAGCTGAAGAAGGCTGGGGCGCAGAATTTCTCTGGGCTGTGTCCGTTTCATGCCGAGAAGACGCCTTCGTTCTCGGTGCACGCCACGCGGCAGTTTTTTCACTGCTTCGGCTGCGGAGAATCCGGAGACGTCTTCACCTTCATCCAGAAAGTCGAGAACATCACCTTCCCCGAGGCTGTCCGGCTCATTGCTCAAAAGCTGGGCGTGCCGATGCCGAAGGTGACGTTCTCGAGTCCGGCCGAGGCTCGCGACGCTCAGGTTCGCATGGCGCTGCTCGACGTGCATGTCCGCGCGACCCAGTTTTTCCAGGAGTGTCTGCGTCGTCCCGAAGGCGCGACCGCCCGGGAATACCTAAAGGGCCGTGGACTCGACGACGAAACCATCGCCCGTTTCCGCCTCGGCTATGCCCCCGATTCGGGTTTTCTGTTGCGCGATGCTTTGCGCCGCGAATTCGGCGAGGAGTTGTTGCGCGAAAGCGGGTTATTTTCGTGGAAAGAGAGCCCTCAGCCCTTAGCCGTCAGCCCTCAGGGAGAGCAGGTTACTGAGAACCGAGAACCGAGAACTGAGAACTCCCAAGCGAACGACGAACAGCGAGCAGCGGACAGCGCGGGCCGCAAGCCAGCAGCTAGCAGCCAGCAGCCAGCAGCCATCTACTCCAAATTCCGCAACCGCGTGCTGTTCCCCATCTGCAATGACCAAGGCAAAGTGATCGCCTTCACTGGACGCACGCTCTCGACCGACGACAAAGCCGGCCCCAAATACCTGAATTCTCCCGAAACCCCGATCTATTCGAAGTCGCGCGTGCTCTTCAATCTGGACAACGCAAAGGACGCGATCCGCAAGCTCGACTACTCCATCCTCGTCGAAGGCCAGATGGATTGCATTTCCGTCTACGCGGCCGGCTTCCACAACGTGATTGCCAGTTCGGGCACGGCGTTCACGGAAATCCAGGCGAAGTTGCTGGGGCGCTTCTCAAAAAATGTCGTCGTCAATTTCGATCCCGACACTGCCGGAGCCCGCGCCACCGAGCGCACTCTCGGCCTGCTGGTGGAGGAAGAATTCAATATCCGCGTGCTCACGCTCGAAACCGGATTCGATCCCGATCTCTTCATCCGGCGCAAGGGCAAGGACGCCTACGCCGCGGCGCTCAAGCATTCGCAGAAATATTTTGATTATCTGATCGACCGTGCCCGCGCCCAGTTCCCCGCGCGGAATGCGGACAGCAAGGTCAAGGCCGTCAACCACCTTCTTCCGCACATTCAGCGCGTGCCAAATCGCATCGTGCGCGACGAACTGGCGATGGAAATTTCGCAGAAGCTGGGGATTGATTCGGCGGTGCTCCGCCAGGAACTGAAGCACGCCGCCACCACGCGCTCGGCGACGCAGGTGAAAGCTTCGGCGGAAACGCAAATCACCGGCGCGGAGCGCGTGCTGATCCGGGCGCTGGCCTCGGCCACGCAAATGCAATCCAGCGGAACGCGAACCACGGCGCGCGAAGGCACCGACGAGGAATTCGATCCCGCCCGCCAGGCGCAATATGCGCTGCAATCGGAGCATTTGTACGAAGCACTCGCCGCGCAGTCGTTGATCGAAGCGCTGCTCGAAGCCGGAGTCGAAGCAGTGGACGTAATGGCGCTGCCGAAGACCGAAGAAGACCGGCGCCTGCTTGCTTCCATCCTGATGACTGAGGAAGAAGAACTGACGCCCGAGACCGTGGAAGGCGCGGTGCGGGCATTACGCCGGATTTACCTGCGCCGGCGGCTGGAGGAAGTGCAGATGGCCTTGCAGCGTCCGGCGGTCTCTTTGGAGGAAAAACAAGCCCTTTTGCAGGAAAAGGTACGTCTGAAGCGGTCTTTGATGGACCCGGGATTGGGCGAGGCGAGGAGCAAGGCGTCGTAGGATTAGGATCCTGGATCGGTCGGCGAGCGGCCTTTTTACCATGGAACGAAAGTCGGTCGGGCAACATCTAAGGAACTAGCGGGAAAAGAGATACGGGCGGAAGACGCAGTTGCCATGCTATACTTTTAAGGTTTGTGTGCCTCTGCGGCACAACTCCGTAACAACTCCCACCGCTTGAAGAGTTGGCGTCCGCGTACCCGGGGTGGGTATCGGCGGGCGTCTTGAGGACAATCTGTTTTGGCATTAGACGACAAGTACGACGACATAAAAAAGCTGATCGACGCAGGCAAAGAGAAGGGATATCTGACCTATGATCAGGTCAACGACCTTATCCCGCACGATGTGCACTCTCCTGAAGACCTGGAAG
>Ga0187847_10003020_pt1 | contig 13114 bp, 8 predicted proteins | sample June2016WEW_4_10_FD_132458 | JGI IMG/M metagenome (GOLD analysis project Ga0187847, IMG submission 132458) | Peatland microbial communities from SPRUCE experiment site at the Marcell Experimental Forest, Minnesota, USA - June2016WEW_4_10 | ecosystem: Environmental > Terrestrial > Soil > Wetlands...
CACTCGCCCGCCGCAACGCGTCAATCATGATGAACAGCTCCATCAAATTGTGGTTGGTCGGCGGCGACGTCGGCTGGACCACGAACACGTCCTCGCCGCGCACATTCTCCTCGATTTTGATGAACGTCTCGCCGTCGGGGAAGGGTTGGATGGAACACTTGCCCAGTTCGATGTTGATGGATTTGCAAATTGCGCGAGCCAAAGGCTCATTGGCGGTGCCGCTGAAAACTTTCACGAGTTAGTTGTGTTTCTGGTTAAAAACGGGCCGTCGCGCTGAAGCGGCGCCGGGCCGCGCCGCGAAGGCGGAAAAAACCGTCCCGCAATGCGGGACGGATGAAAATGCGGGATGACTTTAACAACGAACAAACTTGGCGCAAGACGAAATTGCGCGTTAGCATGGGCCATGCGTTATCGGATGCTGGGTAAAACGGGGTTGCGCGTGTCGGTCATTGGCGTCGGCACGTGGCAGTTTGGCGGCGAGTGGGGGCGCGATTTCTCGCAGGCCGAGGCTGACGCCATCCTCGATGCGGCGGCGGAATGCGGTATCAATTTCATCGACACCGCCGAATGTTACGGTGACCACCTGTCCGAACGGCTGATCGGCGATTATCTGTCGCGCCGCGACCGGTCGCGCTGGTTGGTGGCGACCAAGTTCGGCCATCACTTCAACCGTTTCATGGACCGCGACGACGATTTTTCCGTTGCTGGCGTGCGGCAACAACTCGAGGCCTCGCTTTCGGCGTTAAGGGTCGAGACGATTGACCTCTACCAGTTTCATTCCGGTTCGGACGTGCTGTTTCAAAACCAGGAACTGTGGACGATGCTGGCCGAACAGAAGCGTGCCGGCAAAATCCGGCATCTGGGAGTTTCCATTTTACAGAAGGGCAGCGAATTGCAGGCGCGCGAAGCGGCGCGGTTTGGCGTCGAGGCGCTGCAGGTTTTCTACAACCGGCTCGATCGCCGGGCGGAGGCCCTATATTTTCCGCATGCGAATAAAGAGAACCTGGGCATCCTCGCCCGCGTGCCGCTCGCCAGCGGTTTGTTGAGCGGCAAATACAAACCCGGCGCGACGTTCGCTGCCAATGACGTGCGCGCCACGTTCGACGCGGAAAAATTGAAGCGCGACCTGGTCGAAGTCGAACGTCTGCAACGAGAGGAAGTGCCCACCGGCGTGCCAATGGCCCCATGGGCAATGGCGTGGTGCCTGAAAAATCCGGTGGTGGCCGCACTCATTCCCGGCTGCAAAAATCCGGAACAGGTCCGCGCCAACGCCGGCGCGGCGGAACTGGTCGCCTGATTTTGCAGGAGCCGACGTGAGGAGGCTCTGAATTTTCGTGCCCAATTAGAATGAGCCTCGTCACGTCGGCTGCTACTTCATTTTGAACTGCTCGCCGTGCCGTTCCCGCGCCATAGACAATCAGATCGGCCTGATAGAATAACGTTACCTTGGCAGGTTTGGTTTTATTTCGCCGCCAGTGCGGCTTCGATGGCTTGAGTGACCTCCGCCGAATCGGGTTTCACCGGCGAGGCGAAACGATTCACGATTTTGCCGTCGCGGCTGATCAGGAACTTGGTGAAGTTCCAGCCGATGTCGCCGGGAAACGGCGAGTTCGGGCCTGCCAGCAACACGTACAGCGGATGACGGTTGTCGCCGTTCACTTCCAGCTTGTCGAACATCGGAAAGGTCACATCGTATTTCGAGGTGCAGAATTGTTTGATCTCCAGGTCCGTGCCGGGTTCCTGCTGGTGAAACTGGTTGCAGGGAAATCCGAGCACGACCAGACCCTGATCCTTGTATTTCTGATAGAGCGCCTCCAACGCGGTGTATTGCGGGGTGAATCCGCATTTGGATGCGACATTGACAATGAGCAGCACCTTGCCCTGATACGGCTTCAACATGGTGCTGTTGCCGTCAATGTCCTTGAGCGGAATGTCGTAAATGGATTCCGCCGCGCCGGCGGCCAGGATTTGAAAGAATGTAATCGCGACCAGTAGAGTAATTGCTTTCATGGCTGAAACGATGCCCCGGGTCTGATGGGTTGTCAACCTGGGGCAGGCCACCCGCGGAAAATTCTTTTTGGGGAACTTTTCAACGGCTCGCGTCTCTTACCCGGGCGACAAACCAATTGTTTGAAACCAGCAAAAGAGGAGAGTTTTATGATCAAGCAACGCAGGCACATCTTAAGCAGGGCCAGGAGTTGGCACCGTCTGCTCGCCGCCGCAGGTGTCTCGGTTCTCACCGGCGCGGTTTCGGCGGACGCCGCGATCCTGAGCAGTCACTTCAACCAGCCGGGCGACATCCTGATCGCCGACCAATTCAACAATCGCGTCATCGAGGCCACCCCGGCGGGCAAAATCGTCTGGCAGTTTGGGCTGGGGCCGGATGATTTTTCGTCCAGGTCCATCATCGGCTGCAATGACGCCCAGCGCGTCGGGCCTTTTACGCTGATGGCCGGCACCGGCACGCCCCCCGGAGTGATTCCGCAGGCTCCCGGCGGCGCGGTGGACAACCGCGTCATCCTGGTGGATCCCTTCGGTCACATTGTCTGGCAATACGGCCAGTTTGGAGTGACCGGTTCCGGTCCCAATCAGTTGAGCACGCCGGTGCAATGCACCTGGCTTCCCGATGCTCACGTCCTCATCACCGATCAGGCCAACAACCGGATCATCGAAGTGAACCTGGCGAAGAAGATCGTCTGGCAGTATCCGGGTTCGAACACCAATGCGTCGGATCAACTCAACAGCCCCAACTCCGCCGAGCTGCTGGAAAACGGCCACATCCTCATTTCCGATGAAGGCAACAACCGGGCCATCGAGGTCACACGCGGCGATCACATTGTCAAAACCTTCACCGCCGGCGGCACGGTGGGCGCGGTGGCGTTTGCCAGCCGCCTCGATAATGGTGACACGTTGCTGACCGATGCCGGGAATTCCCGCGCCGTCGAGGTGGATGCCAATGACAACGTGGTCTGGCAATATTTCACGGACACCGATCCGCTGAGTGTTCCGGCGCCGGCGCCCACCCGCGCCATCCGTTTACGCAACGGCGACACGTTGATCAGCGACCAGTTCAACAACCGCGTCATCCGGGTCAGTCCGGCCGGCAGGATTGTGGCCGACTACGGCCTGCCGTTGACCGGTTTGACCCTCCCGGGCACCGGCGGCGTGATTGGCGGCAACGTTGGCTACGACCTTCACACCACGCAAAACGGACTGTATTCACCATATGATGCAAAAATCATTGGCGATTACACCGGCCTGACCCCGCCGTTTGACTTTGATGAAGACAGCGATGACTGACCGGTTGCAGGACAGGCATCTTGCCTGTCTCTGACTTTTCAATATGAGAGACAGGCTGGAAGCCCGTCCTACTTTGCTATCCACCCGCCGCCGAGAACCAGGTCATCCTGATAAAACACCGCCGCCTGGCCGGGCGTAATGGCGCGCTGCGCGGAATGCAGTTTCACCTTCACCGAGCCATTACCGGTCGGTGTTACGGTGGCCGGCGTGCCGGGATGGTTGTAACGGATCTTGGTCATGACTTCGACCGGCTCCGTGAGTTGGTCGAACGGAATCCAATTGCAATTGCCGGCGGTAAATTCGTCGCGATCCAGCGCGGATTCATCGCCGACGATGACACGGTTGTTTTCAGTGTCCAGTTCGACGACATAGACCGGCTTGGGCGTGGTGATGCCCAGGCCCTTCCGCTGGCCGATGGTGTAAAATTCGATGCCATCGTGATAGCCGAGCACGTGGCCATGAACATCCGTGATTTCACCGCGATGCTTTTGGACGAGATTCGCCGACTGTAGAAAGCCGCCGTAATTGTTGTCCGGCACGAAGCAGATTTCCATGCTCTCCTCCTTGTCGGCGGTCTTGAGCCGGCAATGCCGCGCCACTGCGCGCGTATCGCTCTTGGTCTTTTCCCCGAGCGGAAACAGCGCGCGCGCGAGCTGGTCCTGCCGCAGCGAGAAAAGAAAATAGCTCTGGTCCTTCTTCAAATCCCGTCCGCGCTTGAGGAGATAACGGCCGACAAACCTGGGAGCGCTGGCGTCTCGCCGGCCACCGTTCCCTTGCGAACTCGCCGACGAGACGTCGGCGCTCCCAGGAGAGACACGTTCCACCCGCGCGAAATGCCCGGTCGCAATGTAATCCGCGCCGAGCTGGCGGGCGCGGTCAATGAGCCGGCCGAACTTGAGGTTCTGATTGCACATCACGCACGGATTCGGCGTGCGGCCGGCCTTGTATTCGTCTGCAAAGTATTGGATGACGTACTTCTGGAATTCCGCCGCCTCATCGATCAGGTAATACGGGATGTCGAGCTTGTGGCAGACGGCGCGGGCGTCGGTGACGGCCTGAGGGCCGCAGCACTTGTCCTCCGCACGGTTCACGCAATCCTGCGGCCAGAGTTTGAGCGTGATGCCGATGACCTCGTAACCCTGTTCGAGCAACAACGCCGCCGTCGCCGAGGAATCAACTCCTCCGCTCATGCCGCAGACGACGCGCTGACGCTTTTGCGAATTCACAGTGGGACATTATACAACGCACAGGCGGCGTGTAAAATGGTTTGCGCGGCTTAAAAACCAAATCAGCGGGTCACTTTTCGCTAGTTCGGCTGCCCAGCCAATCGAGCAGCAGAAAAACGCAAATGAAATATGGAAACACTCCATAAAACGTGTCACTCACCGAGTGGGAATGCCTGTCAACTGTCCAAAACACGGTCAGACAAAAAAGGACGGCGAGCAAACACGCAATAGTGCCGGGAATCGAAACCGGAACATGGAACCAGCCGATGCGTTTGAACCATTTTATTTTCATAACCTTTGAATCATCCGGCAACTTTCCAATCGTTGCCAACCCGGACAATGACGAGTCGTCCAGGCCGGTTTGGCGTCTGGCCGGTTCCGGTTTCCGGCAAGAATGTCACGATGATGCGGTCGGGAGAAGCGGATTGCTTGTTGATAATTTTGTAACCTGTTATTCCGCCAACGATTTGCCGGGTCATGCTGGCGATTTCATTTTCCGTTTTGCCTTGGGCCTCTTTCGCCAGGCTTCCGTCCGGCGCGAGAGATGACAAATACGTTTTAACATCGCCTTGATTCATCGCCCAAAATGTGGATTCCAAGGCCGACTCCGGATCGACGTATCCTGCGAACCGCCACTCCGTCTTTGGAAAATCTGTTTGGCCGGAACCGCCTCGGTTGGGAATGTTCGATGGCGGTGCGGATGATTTCTGATGGTTGTTATAAATCACCGCAGTGGTTCCAGCTGTTAGAAGGATTACCGCACTGGTGACGATTGCTGTTTTTGCTTTTGTCCATGCCATAAGTTTCAATGCTCCTTTGATGAGGGTTAAAGTTGAAGCGGAAGCCGCCGCGCCTTTGGCAATCGCCACGGCGGTCACCGATTTTGCCAGCGCTACCGGTGCGGCTTGGACGGAATTGGCAGAAATTGCTCCGGCAATGATGACTGTGGTCGAACTCACACCGCGTTTGGTGAAACATTTCCGCAGCTTTTCCAGCGCGCGGCTCACGCGCATTTTCGCCGCACCTTCGCTCGCGCCCAGCGCCGAGCCGACTTCCTTGAAATTCCGGTTTTCAAAAAATCGCAGCACCAATGCGTCGTGATCTTTCCGGCCGAGCTTTTCCATCGCGCTATCGAGCAGCGGCGCGATTTGGATCCAGGTTTCCGCCTCCGCTTCGCTTCGGCGCGACAAGTCCGATTGATCGAGTTGCGATTGCATATACGCCTCCTGTTCGCGGCGTTGACGGCGGCGTTGAATGGTCAACACATTGGCGCTCGCGTATCGCGCCGTGCGGCAAAGCCAGCCGGGCAAAACGGTTTTGTCGCCGAGCGAGCCGGCTTTGCGCGCCAGAATGATGAACACCGCCTGCGTGATTTCCTCGGCCAGATGCGTATCGCGTACCTGCCGCAACGCCGTGGAATAAACCAGATTGACGTAACGCGAGACGAGCGCCGCGAACGCTTCCTCGGATTGGCGCCGGGCATATTCCCGCAGCAGGGTCAGGTCGTCGTTCATGATTTCACAGACATATTTACGCCAAAGCCGAAAGGTAACAGGTTATTTTTGTAAAATGATAATTACGTCCGGCCTCACCCCGGCCCTCTCCACCGAGGAGAGGGAGAAGGGTCGGCCGCTGCTTTGAAAATTCACGTGACGAAATTTGCCAGACGCTCATTCGTGAAACCAAAACCGACCAGTTGCCATTTCCTCTCCCCGGGGGAGAGGACAAAGGTGAGGGCGAGTGTTCAACCAATTGAATCGTATTTTTACAAATCCGGGCACATCAATTACTTTGGCGGGCGATGGAAAACGCCGTTAAAATCATTTCGCTGGCCGCCGGCCTGAACTTCGCCTGGGCGGTACAAACGTTCGCCGGTCCGCCGTTTTTGACGGATGATCCGGAACCGGTGGTTTATCAGCACTGGGAATTTTATGTGTTCGGCAACGGCGACCACAGCAGCGTGGACAATTATGCCATCAACGGCCCGGCGGTGGAGTTGAATTACGGCGTGCTGCCCGATACGCAGCTTCATTTGATTGTGCCGATGACCACCGTGGGCGTTGACGGCGCGCCGACCGAGGTCGGTTTGGGCGACATGGAATTCGGCATAAAATACCGATTCCTGCATGAAACGGACGCCTGGCCGCAGATCGGTATTTTCCCGATGGCGGAACTGCCCACGGGCGAAGCCAGCCGCGGTCTGGGCAACGGCCGGACTTGGTTTCGCCTGCCGTTGTGGCTGCAAAAGAGCTGGGGACCCTGGACGACTTATGGTGGTGGCGGCGCGGCCCTGAATTCCGCACCCGGCCAGCGCGATTATCCCTTCGGCGGCTGGCTGCTACAGCGCGATTTCGGACCGCACCTGACGCTCGGCGGCGAACTTTTTGCGCAAGGGCAGGACACGGACACCGACCGCGGTTTTGCCGCGCTCAATTTCGGCGGTTCGTACAATTTCAGCGAACATTTCAGCCTGTTGTTCAGCGCCGGGCACAGTGTGGCGGGCGACAGCCACCTGCTCTGGTATTTCGGACTTTACTGGACCTGGGGGCCGGAAAAAGCCGACAAACCGTAGTTTGTCCGGCGGCGCTTTTCCGGATTCACAAGGCGGCCACCGGCGATCTCCTTGCGGGGCGTGTCCGGGCATTAAGCAGCACATCTTATCTTGACGCATCATTAAGTAAGTGTTTCAATGCCGTTTAACCAGGAGCGGCTATGAAACGATTTCTCATTTTCTTGATGGCAGGTTGGTTTCTTCTTTCGGCATCGAGCCATGGCGCGGAAACGGCGCACGCGCGGATATATTGCATGTCCCTTCGCTTTCAGGAAGGCACCACGTATGGCGGCACCCTGGATATAAGCACCATTGGCGGATCATCGTACAACGGCGAGTTGATGCCCTATTCCGGCCGGACCTGGGCCAGTGGTCTGGTACTCGTCTGGAGCGGCATGGGCGACAGCGGGACGATTTATGTGAATTTACCACCAGTTGTTGACGCCAATGGCAACGGCTTCGACGATTTTTTTGAAGTTTCGCAAGGGGTGGCCGGTACGGTCACTTCGGGTTCCTATTCCACCAGCACTTATTTTTCGGGCAGCATCACCGCCACCTGGAGCCGGGCCGCCGGTTCGACAACGGCACTTGCACGCTTAACTTGTATGACGATTTGTGGGGGAACTTGGGCAGTTTTACCTGTCCATTCACATTGATCGAATATACCGGCCCGCTGACCTATACGCCCGGCTCCAACACGGTTTCGGCAGCCATCAGCCTGACTCAGACCGGCAATTCCGCCAGCATGGTGCAAGGTCCGATTCTTTTCGTCAAATCCACCACCGACCGTTTCAATACGCTAACCAACCAGCCGGGTGTTTGGACCAACGCCGCGTCACAGCCACTCACCTTTGACAGCGAAGTTTTTTCGCGGGGCATTCCCACCCGGCCCACCAACTACGCCGGCTATGTTTACTTTGCCGACGGCGACCCCAGCACGGCGGCGCCCGATTACCGACTATGGGTGCTTTCCATTGACGACACCAACGACGCCAATGCCAACGGCATTCCCGATTTCAGCGACGATCCTGCGAGCGTGACCCCGCCGCGCGCGCCGCATCTTTCCCTCGCGCTTGGCTAAACCAATCTGCTGCTCACGATCAGGGCAGCGTCGGCCACACCAACCAAATCCAAACCATCGGCTCCCTGACCTCGACCAACTGGCAAATGACGCAATCTTTCCTGCAGACCAACAATCCACAGGTGGTTTCGCTGCCGTTGCCGGCCGGAACGCCGAAGTTCTGGCGGGTCGTGGCGCAGTAAGGAGCGGGCGGTTGCGATCTGTGAAGCTCGCCGTCAGGATGCCGGCGCTCCCGGGTTCCGGAATCGTCATTCCAAGCCCTGCGGGTCGTGTCACCAACAGAATGCGGCTCCGCCTTCGGCTTCAACAACACGCCATGTACAATTCCCCGGCTTGGTGTAAGCTGAGTCGGTTGCGTGGATTGTGAAAACATTTATTGCGTAATGACGAAATTTGAGTAAAAAATGAGTGAACGAAGGCTAATTCGCCAAGCGATGACCCCAGGCTTAACAGCAAGCGCTAATGTCAGCCGGCCGGCGCAGCTCACTGCACCGCCGAAACAGGGACTTTACGACCCGCAATTTGAACATGATTCCTGCGGGGTGGGCTTTGTGGTCAACATGAAGGGGCGCAAGTCGCACCAGTTGGTGACCGACGCCCTTCAGATCCTGGTGAACCTCGACCATCGCGGCGCGTGCGGGTGCGAGGCCAACACCGGCGATGGCGCCGGCATTCTCATGCAGACGCCGCACGAGTTCCTGCTCAAAGCCGCGGACCAGGCCGGCTTCAAGCTTCCCGCCGCCGGACAATACGGTGTGGGCATGTTGTTCCTGCCGAAAGCTCCGGCCGAACGCGAGGCCGTCAAGGCGGCGTTTGCCGGAATCGTCGCCGGGGAAGGCCAGACCTTGCTCGGCTGGCGCGACGTGCCCACGGACAATTCCTCACTGGGCAAAACCGCCGTGGCCGCCGAGCCGCACATGGCGCAGGTGTTCATCGGCCGCAACCCGGCGCTTGCGGACGACCTCGCGTTCGAACGCAAGCTTTACGTCATCCGCAAGGTCGCGGAACAGCGCATCCGTTATGCCGGCCAGGTCGCCGGTGGCAGGTGGTTTTATGTTTCCAGCCTGTCCGGCCGGACGGTGATTTACAAGGGCATGCTCATGCCCGAGCAGGTGGCCAAATATTATCCCGACCTGCGCGACCCCGGCATGGTCACGGCGCTGGCGCTGGTCCATTCGCGTTTCTCAACCAACACCTTCCCGAGCTGGGACCGCAGCCATCCGTACCGTTACATTGCGCACAACGGCGAAATCAACACGCTGCGGGGCAACATCAACTGGATGCACGCGGCCCAGTCGAATTTTGCCTCCGAACTGTTCGGCGATGACATCAAAAAAATCATCCCGATCATCAACACCGACGGCAGCGACTCGGCCATGTTCGACAACTGCCTGGAGTTGCTGGTCATGACGGGCCGCGAACTGCCGCACGCGATGATGATGATGATTCCCGAGCCATGGGAGAACCACGAGAGCATGAGCGCGGAGAAACGCGCGTTCTATGAATATCATTCGTGTCTTATGGAACCGTGGGACGGCCCGGCTTCCATCGCGTTCACGGACGGCAAGGTGATTGGCGCGTGCCTCGACCGCAACGGCCTGCGCCCGTCACGTTATTACGTCACCAAGGACGACCTCGTCATCATGGCGTCGGAGGCGGGCGTGTTGGAGATTCCGCCGGAGCGGGTGGCCATCAAAGGCCGCCTGCAGCCGGGCCGGATGTTCCTGGTGGACCTCGAACAGGGCCGCATCGTCGCCGATGAGGAACTGAAGAACAAATTTGCGCGGGCGCAGCCGTATCAACAGTGGCTGGCGGAACATCATGTGCCGCTCGAAAAGCTGCCGGAGCCGGCGCACGTGCACGAAGCGGATTACGCGACGATTTTGCAGCGTCAGCAGGCGTTTGGTTACACCTTTGAAGATTTGCGTTTCATCATCGGGCCGATGGCGAACGACGGCGTGCAGCCGCTGGGTTCCATGGGCACGGACACGCCGCTGGCGGTGCTGTCGAACAAACCGCAGTTGCTTTACAACTATTTCAAGCAGCTGTTTGCGCAGGTCACGAACCCGCCCATTGATCCGATCCGCGAGGAAATCATCACCTCGACGGAAACGATGATCGGTCCCCGGGGCAGTCTGCTCCAGCCCAAGCCAGAGAGCTGCCGGCTGATCAAGCTGAAATATCCAGTCATCACCAATGAGGAATTGGAAAAGCTGCGCCACGTGGACGGCAAAGCCTTCCAGTGCGCCACGCTGCCGATTTTGTTTCCCGTGGCTGAAGGGGCGAAAGGACTGGCGGTCGCGCTCGACAAGCTGTTTGCCGCGGCGGACCAGGCCATTGCCGGCGGCACCAACATCATCGTTCTTTCGGATCGCGGCCTCAACGCGCTACAGGCGCCGATTCCCGCGTTGCTTGCGGTGGCCGGCCTGCATCATCATTTGATCCGGGCGGGGACGCGGGGCCGGGTGGGTTTGGTGCTTGAATCCGGCGAGCCGCGCGAGGTCCATCATTTTGCGCTGCTCATCGGTTATGGCTGCAGCGCCATCAATCCGTACCTGGCCTTTGAGGCGATCGATGGCCTGATCCAGGAGGGCTTGCTCCTCAAGCTCGACCACAAAACCGCCGTCAAGAAATACATCAAGGCCGCCGTCAAAGGCGTGGTCAAGACCATGGCCAAGATGGGCATCTCGACGGTGCAAAGTTATCGCGGCGCGCAGATTTTCGAGGCGGTTGGCCTCAACAGCGACGTGGTGGACAAGTATTTCACCTGGACGCCATCGCGCATCCAGGGCGTGGGCATGGACGTGCTGGCGGAGGAGGTTCTGGCCCGGCACCGTCACGCGTATCCGGACCGCCCGGTCAACGGCGTGCTCGATCCCGGCGGCCAGTACCAATGGCGCGACGGCGGCGAATATCATCTGTTCAATCCCGAGACGATCCACAAATTGCAAATCGCCTGCCGGCTCGGCAGTTACAAGATTTTCAAGGAATACGCCGAACTGATCAACCAGCAGGCGGCGCACCTATGCACGCTGCGCGGCCTGCTCGATTTCAAATTCGCGGCCAATCCGATTCCGATCGAGCAGGTCGAACCGGTCGGGGAAATCGTGAAGCGGTTCAAGACCGGCGCGATGAGTTACGGCTCGATTTCGAAGGAAGCCCACGAGGCGCTCGCCGTCGCCATGAACCGGCTCGGCGGAAAATCGAACACCGGCGAAGGCGGCGAGGATCCCGACCGCTACGTTCCGCTGCCCAATGGCGATTCGAAAAATTCCGCCATCAAACAGGTCGCGTCGGGCCGGTTCGGCGTGACAAGCCATTACCTCGTCAATGCACGCGAGTTGCAAATCAAGATGGCCCAGGGCGCCAAGCCGGGCGAAGGCGGCGAATTGCCCGGCAAGAAGGTTTATCCGTGGGTCGCCAAGACGCGGTTTACCACACCGGGCGTCGGTCTCATTTCGCCGCCACCGCACCACGACATTTACTCCATTGAAGACCTGGCGGAGTTGATTCACGATTTGAAGAATTCCAACCGCGGTGCGCGGGTGAGTGTCAAGCTGGTCGCGGAGGTCGGCGTGGGCACCATTGCCGCCGGCGTGGCCAAGGCGCACGCGGACGTGGTTTTGATTTCCGGTCATGACGGTGGCACGGGCGCGTCGCCGTTGTCGTCCATCAAACACGCCGGGGCGCCGTGGGAACTCGGTCTCGCCGAGACGCACCAGACGCTCGTGCTGAACAATTTGCGCAGCCGCATTTACGTCGAGACGGACGGCCAGTTGAAGACCGGCCGCGACGTGGCCGTGGCCGCCTTGCTCGGCGCGGAGGAATTCGGCTTTGCCACCGCGCCGCTGGTGGTGCTGGGCTGCATCATGATGCGCGTCTGCCATTTGAACACCTGCCCGGTCGGCGTGGCCACACAGGACCCCCGCCTGCGGGCGCGGTTTACCGGCGACCCCGATCACGTCGAGAATTTCATGCGGTTCGTGGCCGAGGAGTTGCGCGAAATCATGGCCCAGCTGGGTTTCCGCACGCTCAACGAAATGATCGGCCGCACGGACAAGTTGATTCCCTGGAAGGCCATCGAGCATTGGAAGGCGAAAGGGCTCGACCTGACGCCGATTTTGCACCAGCCGGAAGTCGGGCCGGAAGTCGGTCGTTACCGGCAGATTGACCAGGACCACGGTCTGGAGAAATCGCTGGACGTGTCAAAGCTGCTTAAAATTTGCGAGCCGGCCATCGAACGCGGCGAGCGCGTCCATGCTGATTTGCCCATCCGGAACGTCAACCGCGTCGTCGGCACGATCGTGGGCAGCGATGTCACCAGGAAGCACGGTCCGAACGGCCTGCCGGATGACACGATTCATCTGAAGTTCACCGGCAGCGCCGGCCAGAGTCTGGGCGCGTTCATGCCGCGCGGGATGACGATCGAACTCGAGGGCGACGCCAATGACTATTTTGGCAAGGGTTTGAGCGGCGGTAAAATCATCGTTTATCCGCCCAAGGGCTCGACCTTTGTCGCCGAGGAGAACATCATCATCGGCAACGTGGCGCTTTACGGCGCGACGAACGGTGAAGTGTTCGTGCGGGGCATGGCGGGCGAACGTTTCGGCGTGCGCAACTCCGGTGTCAGCGCGGTGGTGGAAGCCATTGGCGACCACGGTTGCGAATACATGACCGGCGGGCGCGTGGTGGTGCTGGGCCGGACCGGACGCAATTTCGCGGCGGGCATGTCCGGTGGGGTCGCCTATGTGCTGGATGAGGTGGGTGATTTTGCGACCCGGTGCAACCCGGAATTGGTGGGGCTGGAAAAACTCGAGGACGTTGACGAAATCGAGGAGGTCTGGAAACTGATCCAGCGCCACCGGACCTACACGAACAGCGAACGGGCGGCCCGGGTGCTGAAGGACTGGAAAAGCCTCGTGCCGAAATTTGTGAAAGTGATGCCGAAGGATTACA
>Ga0187847_10003022_pt1 | contig 13107 bp, 14 predicted proteins | sample June2016WEW_4_10_FD_132458 | JGI IMG/M metagenome (GOLD analysis project Ga0187847, IMG submission 132458) | Peatland microbial communities from SPRUCE experiment site at the Marcell Experimental Forest, Minnesota, USA - June2016WEW_4_10 | ecosystem: Environmental > Terrestrial > Soil >...
CCAGGCCTGCAACGCGACCGCCCGATCGCGCGTTACCGCGACGACCAATGGCGTATTTCTGACGGGCGCCACGGCGATAAAGCTCGCTGCTCCGTCGACTGGATTCACGACGAATCCCGCCGGCGCAGACACGAGCGCAGGAAATTTCTTCTCCGCGACACCCGATGCAGCCGGACTGCGTGCGAGCAGCGTTCCGTCATCGCGCACCAGTTGAATGGCGCCGCCATTGCCGAGATCGACCGCACGATAGAGCTGCGCAAGTGCGTCGAGATCGACGTTCGCCGCGACGATGCCGGCGAAACCTCCGGAGTCGTCGTCGAGCCGGCGCGAGAGGATGATCGCGGCGCGCCCTTCGGCGCGAGTCGTCAGCGGCTCACTCATGTACAGCCCGCTCGCGCTACCGTCCCGCTGAGCAATGAAGTAGGAGCGGTCCGCGACATCAAGATTGAGCGTCGAGGATATGTTCGAGGCATACAGTATGGTGCCCTGTGTGCCGACGATCACGACTTGGCGCACCTGCGGCAGCCGCGGCGTGCGGTTCTGCATCACGACGCTGCGTCGCTCCGGCGGTATTGCATGAATGTCGCTGCGATACCACCGCGCGGTATCGAGCAGCACAAGGTCCACGGACTGCAAGCTCCACGCGGTTTGTTCGGCGAGCGCATTCGCCACGTTGCCGATTTCGCGATTGATCGCCGCGACGGCGTGGCGATAGGATCGAAAGGCATCGTAGACGGTTGATCCCCCAAAGGCGGCGATCACAACAACACCGAGCACGACCACGCCGAGCTGCAAGCGCTTGAACCGGGCGGCATCGGTATCCTGCGAAGCGAGATTGCCTACGGTGGACATCGGCCGTCCCATCTGCCTCAATGCGCTGTGCCGATCATCGCACGCACCGCCTCCAGCAGCTCGTGACGGACCAGCGGTTTTGCGATGACTTTTTGCGCACCCAGAGTCTGCGCGATCGCGCCGGCGGCGGCCAACCCCGGGCGAAACTGGCCCGAAATCGCAATCACCGGCGTACCCGGATGTGCCGCCCGTATCATACCGACGCAATTCGCGCCCGCAAGTTTCGGCATGTAGAGGCTGACGATCACGAGGTCCACCCGGGGCGTTGGAGACGCGGCGCATAGGAGTCCCGTGCGGACTCGATAGCCGGCCTCGTTGAGCCATTCGCGCATCAGTGCGCGCGTCAGGTGATCCTCCTCGTAGACCATGATCTCGCGCCGAGTTTCGGCTTCCCCGCGGCTTCGCCCGCTCGGCGCTTCCGGCGCCGTGGCTTGAGCTATATCCGTCCCCAAAGTGTCGGTGGGCATGCGGTGGCACCGGCTACGGAACCGGGGTTGCGAGCGGCAGCGCCTTGTCGACGACCCAGGTCGATACCACGACACCGCCATCCCCGTCGGGTGGCGCCACAAGACTATGGACGACGCCGCGTGGACTAAAAAAGCTATCGCCGGTCTTCAGCAATCGATCAGGCTGGCCGCGGGTCTTCAATAGCAAGCTGCCCTTCTTGACGAAGCCGATCTCATCGCCGGGATGGGTGTGAAATCCGATTGCCGTCCCCGGCGGCAGGCTCGCCACGCCGAGCACGATCTCCTTGTCGGGCACGCCCGACTGTTCGTGGCGCTGCAAGATGCCTCGCTGCGGCTCCGCCGCCGGCCCGTCGGCCGCGGCGCCACGCGCAAGCGCCACAATCGCGAGCAGAGAAACACGAGACAGCCTCGACATGCGCCACATCCTCGCGGTGGTTAAATGAACGATTCGACGACATTCGCCATGGCTGCGAGCATCGCGATCCGGCGTGTCGGACCAATTTCAGGGCGTACGGCGTCGATTACAGATGAAACCTGGCGCCGGAGCCTCTCAAGACTCATCGTTTCGCCTGAAACGCGCGTCGCACGCCGGGAAATCGATCCGTAACCTCCCCTGATCAATCTGGACTCCAGTCGGATGCAATCCGATGTGGAAGTGAAGTCATCACAGGCATTCAACAATCCGTCAGCAAGGAGATCCTCATGAATAGAATCAATGCATTTGTTGCACCCGCGGCGATGCTCATTACGGCCGGCGTGCTTGCCGCATGCGCGACCAACCCGGCATCCGGACCCGGAAGTGGTTCGAGCGATGCAAAGATCACGCAAAATATCGAAGCGCAATTCACCAAGCGCCCGGACTTGTCGCCGCCCGAGGAAATCGAGGTACAGACAAGAAATCACGTCGTGTATCTGTCCGGTATCGTCGACTCCGGCGTAGAAGTCGAGAACGCCGAATCAGTGGCCCGTCAGACCGAGGGCGTCTCGGACGTGGTCAATTCGATTGCCGTCGGAGAATAGGTGCTTTCGAGCACCGTCGCGCGACTGTCGCCGCACCGAGCCCCCTCCATTCGTATGGAGGGGGCTTTTTAACTGCGTACGCGCCGATTGGCGCAAATCTTTTTCCTCGATTTTCGGGTCGGGTGCGAGTCGAACGTCGCTGGGAATCGGACTCACCGGTTGGCGAGTCCAGCCTCAGTTGGCGCATCGACACGGCCGCCGGCTGCAAGCAACAGCTTCACTGCATCCACATAGCGCTGGCTGGACGCCTGCACGACGCCCAGTTGTGCCTGCTGATGCAGACGCTGTGCATCAAGCACCTGCACATAGCCGGCGTTGCCCGCTTCATAGCCTAGTCTCGTCAGATCGAGCGAGGAGCTCGCAGAATCGCGTGCCTGTCGCTGCGTGCGCAATGCGTCGGCGTCGTTGCCGAGCGCCTGCAAGGTATCGGCGACTTGGGCGAACGCGTTGAGCACGGTTCGCTGATAAATGGCGAGCGCCGCTTGGTAATCGTCCTGAGCAGCTCGCCGCTGCGCCGTCAGCGCCCCGCCATGAAAAATCGGCGCCGTTAGCCCTCCGACGAGATTCCACGCCACTTCTGACGGGCCACCTCCGAGCAGGCCCTGCTGACCGATCTGCGCGGCCAACGTGAAGTGTGGGAGCATGTCTGCCGTCGCAACGCCGACCGCTGCGCTCGCGGCATGCAACTGCGCTTCGGCCGCGCCAATATCCGGCCGACGACGCACGAGCTCGGAGGGCAGCACCATCGGCAGTGTTTCCACAAGCCTAATGGCATCCAAATCCATCTCGACCGGCGTCCAGTCCGCCGGCGCCACACCGGTTAGGTTCGCGAGCGCATCTTGTGCCGCACTCAGCTGCTGATGCAGCGGCGGAAGTAACGTGCGATCGTGGTCGGCTTGGCTTTGCGCGCTGAGCACATCCATCGCAGACACCGCACCCGCGTCGCGCGCCGCGCGAATCAGGACCAACATCCGCTCATCGTCAGCCACAATCTCCTCGACCACGCGTATTTGAGCGCGCACCGTCGCAATATCGATCAACTCGAGGACGACATTGCCGCTGACGCTGAGCTCGGCAGCTTCAAGCTCAGCCGCCTGATATTGAGCAACAGCGCCCGCGCGTGCGACACGTGCCCCCGTGCCGCCAAAGACATCGAGGTCGTAGCTGACTTCCGGGCCCGCCGCATAGGCAGAAAATACCGGAAAATCTTTCGCGAGAGGGCCTAGCACCGTGGCGCCGAAGCGGGTTTGCTCGACTGCGGCGGATGCGTCCAGCTGCGGATACCAGGCGCCGCGCGCCGCCCGAATTCGCTCGCGCGCAGCGGCCAGGTGCGCCTTGGCGCCGGTGAGCGACTGATTATTCTGCAAGGCCAGCAACACCAAGCGGTTGACCTGGTCCGAGCCCAGCAGACTCCACCACGCATCGGGGGGCTCTTCGCCCAGGGAAACCGGCGCGGTAGATTCCAGCTGCGTCGGCGTCTGGATATAGCGAACCTGCGAGGGGTCGGCGGGCCGCACATAGTGATCGCCGGACGCGCAGCCGCTCGCGAGCAAGACTGCGAGAAACACGGCCGTGAAACACCTTGCGTGCTCAATAATTGAATGTGGATTACTCAATGAGATTGCCCTCCTGCGGCGGCAGTCATCGAAGGTTTGCGCAAAAACAGCACGGCCGCGAACCCGAGCGCCAAGACCGCGGCTTGCATGATCACGGTATCGCTGTATCCAAGAAATAATGCCTGGTGCTGGATCTCACGGCCGACCGCAACCACCGCTTCGCGCAATGCCAGCAAGGGATCGCTGACGCCGTGCGCCTGAAAGTAGCCGGCGAGCCTCTCGAGCCGCAGGCGAGAACTCTCGCCGAGCAAGCTGACCTGCGAGGAAAGCACGTTGGAGTGAAACTGCTCGCGCTTGGTCAGGAAGGTCTGCACGACCGCAATGCCGACTGCGCCTCCCATGTTGCGCATTGCATTGAACAACGCCGAAGCGGAGCCCGCGAACTCGGGTTCGATGCCGTCGATTGCGATCGCCATGAGCGGCGCCATCGTCATCGCCTGCGCAATCGCACGCACGAGACTCGAGCTCAAGAATTCGGGACCGGAAAAATCATTCGACAGCGCGGTCGCCAGCAGGCTTCCGCCGCTGAACAATGCAAATCCGACGATCACCAGTAAGCGCGCATCGACTCGCCGCATCACTTTGGGAATGAACGGGATCAGCAGCAATTGCGGCAGACCGAGCCACACCATGACGCCGCCGATCTCCTGCGAGCTATACCCTTGCATGCGCGACAGATATTGAGGCACCAGGTAGATCCATCCGAACATCGAGAACCCAAACACAAAGTTCGCGCAGGTGCCCAGGCCAAAATTACGTCGTGTCAGCAGCCGCAGGTGCAGCAGTGGTGCGGATCGCTTCAGTTCCACGTAGATGAAGGTCGAGAGACTCACCACAGCAACGATCGCGAGGCTCGTGATCAGGGACGAGCCGAACCAATCGTCCTTATTGCCTTCCTCGAGCACGGTCTCGAGGCTCCCGAGTCCGAGTGCCATCGTGAAAATGCCCAGCCAATCACCCTGCTGCAGCAACCGGAGTTGGGGCGGCGTCGATTCGAGTGCATACCACAGCATCGCAAGCATCACGAGACCGGCGGGCAAGCTCAAGAAGAAAACCGACTGCCAACCGAAATTGTCGCTGAAATAGCCGCCGAGCACCGGACCGATTGAAGGTGCGAAAATCACCGCGACCGCATAGATCGCGAGACCGATGGGATGTTGTGATCGCGGCAGCTTGGTCATGATGATCGTGAAGGCGAGCGGTATCAGCACGCCGCCTGCGATGCCTTGAGCCGCGCGCATCACGATCATTTGGCCCAAGGTCTGCGCAAATGCACAGGCTGCGGTCAAAGCCAGGAAGAGAACCGTGCTGATCAACAGGTACCTGCGCAGCGAAAACACATTGGCGAGCCACCCGCTCAAGGGAATCACGATGATCTCGGCAATCAGATAGGAGGTCGTGATCCAGCCACCATCGTCGATTCCGGCGCCGATGCCACCCTGAATATCCGCCAGTGAGGCGCCGACCACCTGGATGTTGAGGATTGCAAGAAATGCGCCAATGGTTGAGCCGATGACCGCAACCCAGGTCTTGAACGATGCCTGTTGAGCGGCGGGGACAGGAGTTGCGGTGGTGGACATGAGGCGATCCCCCGCTTAACGCGTTGCATGCGGTGCGCAGATCGCACTCGCCGCTGCGGGCGCATTCGGCCCGGTGTCGATGACGGCTTCCACGGACATTCCCGGGCGTAGTCGCCCGATCAAGGGCTGGTTTGCATCGAGTCGAATCTTCACCGGGATGCGCTGCACGATCTTGGTGAAATTCCCCGTCGCGTTATCCGGCGGCAGCAAGCTGAATTCGAGTCCGCTCGCCGGTGCTAGGGCTTCGACGCAACCACGCACTGCGTTGCCCGGGAAAGTATCCACGCTCAAGCGCACGGGTTCGCCCGCTCGCATGCGCGTTAGCTGCGTCTCCTTGAAATTGGCCACGACGTAGACCGCTTGCAAGGGCACCAATGCGGTCAACTGCGTGCCGGCCTGGACGTACTGGCCGAGCCGCACGCTGCGTGCCGCGACGACGCCATCGATCGGAGCGACTATCGTCGTGTAACCGAGATCGAGCCCTGCATGGCGCTCGATGGCCTGCGAGCGGTCGAGCAACGCTTGCGCCTGGGCGAGCTTCGCTGCGAGTACCTGCAGTTCGCGTTGTGTGGCAGAAAGCGCCGCCTGGTCTCGGGCCACATCGGCATTTCGCTCGCGCGCCTGCGCGTCGGCTTCCTGTGATTGCTGCTGCGAGCCAAAACCAATCTTAGCCATCCTTTGATAGCGCTCGCGATTGAGATTAGCTAAGTCCAGTGCGGCCCGACTCGCCTCAACGCTCGCGCGCGCCTTGTCAACGAGCGTGCCCTGCTCGGCGAGTTGTGCCTGGAAGCCAGCGGTCTCGGCCTGTGCCGCCTGCACCTCGGCGCGCGTCCGGTCGAGCGTGGCGAGAAAATCCCGGTCGTCTATGCGCGCAAGCACCTGACCGGCTCTAACGGGCTGATCGTCGTCGATCGGCACTGCCGATATATAGCCGGATACCCGCGACGCGACGATCGTCGAGTCGGCCTGAACATAGGCATCATTGGTCGATACGAGGAAGCGGCCGCTCCTCCAGTAGTACGATATTCCCGCAAACGCTAGAGCCATCGCGACGGGCACGGCAATCGACAGGAGGATGCGGCGCCGCAGCCGCGGCGGACTTTCGCGCAGCAAACTCAGGCCCGCGCGCAACCGGTTCATGGCCGTTAACGACGGCATGGTGTCCGCCGGTGAGATTTTGTATAGCAATTGCCCGCCCTCCCTCAGTAGTCGCCGCAGACGTGAGCTTTCACGTCCGGCGTCATCCTATCGACGAGGCGTGTTCATTAGATTTCAGCGCGTGGGGCGACACGTTTCATTTGCAACAATGCGGCCGCGATCGGGCGCGGGCCAACGAGCGTCGATGGCTCTTTACGAATGGTCCGCGAATCGTTCCTCGGTCTCAAAACGCGATCAATTTGACTCCGACCGAGGAGAGTGTGATCGCGAGCAGGGAGCGCTGCGCGAGCTCCGGCAAGCGACCGGAAAGTTGACTGCCCACATAAATGCCGGGCAAGGAGCCCACGAGTAGCGAGCCCAGCAAGGTCCAATTGACGGCGCCGAACAGCCAGTAGCCGAAACCCGCGACCAGCGCGAGCGGTACTGCGTGGGCGAGGTCGGACCCCACGATGCGCGACGCGGCGAGGCGCGGGTACAGACCAAACAAGGCCGTAATGCCAATGGCCCCCGCGCCAATCGACGACAACGAGACGACGATGCCGAGAATCGCGCCGGTCAGGACCGTGAATGCTGGATGATACGCAGCGCCAACACCACGATCGCGCGTGAGGCGACGCAACTGGCTCCGGAAAATGAGCGTCACCGCGGTCAGCAATAACATCACGCCCAGCGTGGTCGTGATGATCTTCGAGCTGCCGGCCCCGCGGTCTAGATGATGCAACATCAACAGCGTCACCACTGCAGCCGGCACGCTGCCTGCGGCCAGTCGGGATACGACTGCCCATTCGACGTTGCCATTCCTGGCGTGTACGACGGTGCCCCCCGCTTTGGTGATCGCCGCATGCAGCAGGTCCGTACCCACGGCCGTGGCCGGATGAATGCCGAACAGCATGACCAGCACCGGGGTCATCAGCGATCCGCCGCCAACACCCGTGACGCCGACGATGATGCCGATGACAAATCCCGACAGTGCCTGCGCGAAATCAACCATCCAGCCACTATAGGACCTACCTAACCCAAGCCGCTGCTACGCGATGGTTATGAGTTCATAACCCTTGAGACTAAGGGCAGGCCGCGGTGCGGGTTATGATCGTTTCTCGCATCAGCATCGCACGAGCCGATGGCGCCCGGTTATTTGTCGTGGAACAGGAGTTCGCGATTGAAATTCATTCGATGGTTGACAGCAGACAGCAATCCCGCCGCGGATGATGCGCTGCAGGAAATTAACCGGGCCTTTTTGGCGTTCTCGGCCGAACAACGGGTCGAACGGGCGCTCGAGATTCTGCCGGGAGCCCATGTGCTCAGCTCGAGCTTTGGTGCCCAGGCCGCGGTCATGCTGCATCTCGTCAATCAAGTCATACCGCGGGTACCGGTGGTCCTTATCGATACCGGGTACCTATTTCCCGAGACCTACCGGTTCGTGGACGATCTCACGCAACGGCTAAACCTCAACCTCACGGTGTTTCGCTCCGATGCCTCAGCGGCGTGGCAAGAGTCCCGCTTCGGAAGGCTTTGGGATCAAGGGCTCGAGGGCATCGAGCAATACAACAAAATCAATAAGCAGGAGCCCATGGATCGCGCGATGAGAGAGCTGGGCGCCGAGACCTGGTTTTCGGGAATCCGCCGGGTTCAAGCCTCGACTCGAGCGCAGATTGCGCCGATAGAATTCAAGCGCGGGCGCTATAAGGTGCATCCGCTATTTGATTGGACGGATCGTGATGTGGGCCGTTACCTGCAAAAGCACAATCTTCCCTACCACCCGCTGTGGGACAAGGGATACCTCTCGATTGGCGATTGGCACACGACGCGCTCGCTTGCGCAGGTGGACAGCCTCGAGGACCTACGCTTCTTCGGGCTCAAGCGTGAGTGCGGATTGCACGAAGGCTGAGGCTCGCCAGCGCGGATTTCCCTAGGTGATGAACAGGCGCGCGCTCACGACCGCCAGCATGATCGCAATCAGCGTTCGTGTGAGTTGAGGAGGCAGGCGGATCGCCGCGCGGCTCGCCAAGAGCACGCCCGGGATCGATCCTAGGAGCAAACAGGCGAGTATGCTGAGGTCGACGTGACCTAGGCCTGCGTGGCCGACCGCTGCGATCGCAGTAATCGGCAATGCGTGCGCGATGTCGGTCGCGACGAGCCGATCCGCCGGCAGTCGCAGCGGGTAAAGAGCTGCGAGCGCCACAATCCCCAGCGCCCCAGCCCCGACCGAGGTCATCGAGACGCCAAATCCCAGTAACGCCCCTGCCATCACTGTCAGCGCGACTTGATAGCGCTCGGCGCCGCGCAGCGATGAGACCGTGAATTTTAGCCCCAGGCGTCGCAGCGGATCGTGGAACAGCAGTGCAACCGCGGCGAGCGCCAGAACCACTGCAAGGCATCGAGTGATCACCCGATCGACCGCTCCTTCTGATCCATGATGGAGCCAAAACCAGAGAATCACGCCGCCGGCAGCAGGCGCGCTGCCGAGCAGGAGTCGCGCGACGATTCGCCAGTCGACGCGTCGGTTAAAGCCGTAAGCCGCGGTCGCAACCAGCTTCGTGCTTGCAGAGAACATCAGGTCCGTGCCGACTGCCAAGGCGGGGGATTGCCCGAAGGCGAGCACCAAGAGGGGTGTCATCACGGATCCGCCGCCGACGCCCGTAAGTGCCACGAGCGCACCCACGATTAATCCCGAGAGCGTGTAGAGGAGCGGATTCCACATTGAGACGCGAGTCTACTCGCGCATCCAGGGCCACCTTCATGCTGATCGCGCATAAGCAAAGACCCAATCGTCATCGCGCAGGCTTCGTCCAGATTTAGGAAATCAACTCAGTGCAAGAGTCGTATCGAAGGGCCGATATGCGAATCAATATCAGCGCGGCCGATCGCCGTCGCGATGGTGGTCCGATCGGCCATGATCGCGATCGTGCCCGCCGCGGCGATCGCCCCAATGGCCGCGACCGTGATAGACCAACGGGGGCGGACCATAATACCGCGGAGACTCATAAACCAATGGAGGAGGTGCTCCCCAACCAAACGGGTTGATATCCACATTGACACGTGCATCGGCGAAGGCGTTTGAGCCTGCCGCCAGCGCAAAGACCAAGGCCCCAAGTGACCAAATTTGAATTTTCATCGTAAATCCTCGCTAAGCTGCTGCGCTTCGGCGTTGTCGCACCAGTCGCGGCGCGACAAGGTTCGACTATTGCTTTGCCACTTTTCCTGCGTTGTGGCCACGATGAGTGAATGCCTCATCAGCAGCCTCTCTTTGTTCGGTTGACATCTGCCCGTACAACACGGAAAAAGCGCCGGCCAGCTTCTTGACGCTATTAGCATGGACCTGCGCTATTTCGGCGTAGGAGTTCAAATCGTCGATCGCCGAGGCGCTTCCGCGATTGGCATCTCGGGCGTCGATCGCTCGATCGAGATCCTGTGCATTGGCACGCATGACGTCGGCGACCTCCTTCCACTGAGACTCTTCGGCGGCCGTGATCTTGAGCGTGACGTGCAGCTCGGCGATATGCTTTTCCACAGCGGCATCACGTTTCGCATCTCCGTTCGCCATGGCTGAACTCGACGCATCGGTCGAGCGATGTGGACTTGCCGGTTGGTCTGCCGATTGTGCAATTGCAGCGCCAAACGCAAAGGTGGATATCAGTACTGCAGTGATCACTTTCATACAATTCTCCTGTAGCGCTTCCCGCGAACCCAGCCAATTCCACCATGACGCGACGATTGTCTTCCGTGCGCTGGCGTACGCTCGGTGTCGCCGGCTTGATCCACAACCCTTGCAGATTTACTTCCTGCTGACAATTAAAAACACCCGAAAAATCAATGCGCAAATCTTGAAAGCAGCCCTATCAGCAATCAATGCATGCCCAAATCAAGGCCGCCCAGACGATCGATTTCAACGTATGCCAGCGCAATCTGCACGAGCGGCTGTACTATTGCGGAAGCCAAGCGCGGCCCGCTGCCGCGATATTCACCGTCCTTCAATTCGAAGGTAGGTGCCTAGATCTCGACGGGTGCGTGGGGTATCGCGAATGACTGTGCTTCGATCGACTGCAACAATGCTCAGTCGGTGAACGTTGTATTGGACAACACGCTCCCGTGTATCGCCATCCAAACGCGGTTATGTGCCACTATCGCATTCGCTCGACGAGCGACAGATGGCGAACGAGCAGGAGGTAATTCCAATGGCACGCGCACCGATGAAACTCAAGCTGAAGAAGAATCAACTTCACAAGGACGTCGGCAAGGCGTCCGGTGTCAAGGTGACCACGGCTGACATCGCGACGGAGAAAGCGAAGGGCGGCGTCTTCGCCAAACGCGCGCAGTTTGCCAAAAACGCCAAGAAGTGGAATCACCCCGGAAAAGAGTGAAGAGAAGCGATAGGGGTGACTTACGACGCTGGCTGACATGTCGCAGTCGACTTGGGGCTCGCGGTCGGCGCGGTCACATGGTCAACTACTTATTGGCGGCCGGAGCAGCTTCCCTAGAAACCGACGCAGCCGCTACCTAATCGAGACTGTCGGGCGCTGACTGTCAGGGTCGTAATTTCTAGTCACTCACACGAATTTGTTCCCGGAACTCGCGTCAAATTCGTTCGAATATCGCGGCAATGCCTTGACCGCCGCCAATGCACATCGTCACGAGCGCGTATCGGCCACCGATTCGTTGCAGTTCATATACTGCTTTGGTAGCGAGTACGGCGCCCGAGGCGCCGATTGGATGACCTAGAGCGATCGCTCCGCCATTCGGATTGGTCTTCCTGCTATCGAGTTCGAGGGCACGCGCCACAGCGAGCCCCTGCGCCGCGAATGCCTCGTTACTCTCGACGACGTCCATTTGGTCCATCGAGAGACCGCTTTTCTTTAGCGCAAGTCTCGAAGCCGGGATCGGCCCCTCCCCCATAATGTGGTTCGGTACACCCGCTAACGCATACGAAACGAGGCGCGCAATTGCCTTGTACCCGGCGGCCGCTGCCATTGCCGCGTCGGCCAACACCATAAACGCGGCCCCATCGTTGATGCCCGAGGCATTTCCTGCGGTGACTGAACCGTCCTTCTTGAAGGCCGGCTTCATCTTCGCCAAGGTCTCGAGCGTCGTGCCGGGCTTCACGTGTTCATCGGTGTCGAAGACGACATCGCCCTTTCTCGTCTTCTTGATGATGGGCACGATCTGCGACTTGAAATGCCCTGCGGCGATCGCCGCCGACGCTCGGCGATGGGATTCCACCGCAAATGCATCCTGTGCTTCGCGTGTGATCGCCCATTTGGTGGCGAGATTCTCCGCGGTGATACCCATATGCCCCACACCAAAGGGATCTGTTAACGTCGCGACCATCATGTCGATCAGCTGGGTATCGCCCATGCGTGCGCCGGTGCGCATCGCAGGCGACAGATAACCGCCCCGGCTCATCACCTCTACACCGCCGCCCACCCCATAGTCGCAATCCCCAAGCAGGATATTCTGCGCCGTTGTCACAACGCCTTGCAGGCCCGATGAACAGAGCCGATTGACCGACATGGAAACCGACTCCATCGGCAACCCCGCCTGGATCGATGCCACCCGCGCCACGTACGCGAAGCGTCCTTCGGTCGGAATCGTATTGCCGACGGTCACGTAGTTGATCGCCACCGGGTCGACGCCGGAGCGTTGAATCGCTTCCCGCATGACGGTGCCTGCGAGCTCCGCTGGCTCGATTTCGGCTAGCGCACCGCCAAAAGTGCCGATCGCGGATCGGACGGCACTGAGAATCACCACATCACGCTTGCTCATCGGTTTACCCCACACGCGAATTCGCCACTACCGCATACACACCACGCTCGCCATCGATACCTAGATACTTAAAATCGTATAGGTCCTTCCGCATGACGATCGCCGTCGACTATGCGGGCCCATGGCGCCGGCGCGAAAATGCCCCCGTTGATTATATGCTTGCTGACACGACATCCATGACCCATCCTCGTTGACACCGCAAATGTGTATTTGCCGATTGGCGCCCGGACTTCGAGGCGGGGAATCGGACGCGGTCGTTGGCAGACGGCCTGGCTCAAGACTCGCCGAGGCAAAAAAGCTGGAATTGTGATCATTGCAAGACGTTGATTTTCAACAACCGCCTGCGGCGTGGCCGCTGACAATGTATCCAAGCGCACGACGGTGATGCAGCGCGCTTATTACTACAATGCCATAACCGATGATGCGGAGGTAACCGTCTACCGCTCAAGCTTTCGGCATTCGCGTGTGCATGTCCAAAATGCTTTCCGGGTCGCGCTCAGCGGCGCAAGAAAGCCGGTACTCAAGCATGCGTGCGGCGGAGCTTGCGCTCGAATGCGTTTGCGTCGAAGCGATTCGGCTTCCCGCGCTTTTCACCCTCGATCAGCGCCGCTCGGACCGCGTTGATCTCTGCACCGCAGTCGTGCTCTCGGCGAA
>Ga0187847_10003023_pt1 | contig 13105 bp, 8 predicted proteins | sample June2016WEW_4_10_FD_132458 | JGI IMG/M metagenome (GOLD analysis project Ga0187847, IMG submission 132458) | Peatland microbial communities from SPRUCE experiment site at the Marcell Experimental Forest, Minnesota, USA - June2016WEW_4_10 | ecosystem: Environmental > Terrestrial > Soil > Wetlands...
CGCCGCCGCCGGCCATCAATCCGTTATAGCCGATGAACGAAAAGGAATAGGCGCCTCCGGCCGGATCGTAAGCGAGCATCGCGTCCGTGCCGAGCGCACGCTGACGGCCGAGTGTCAGCGTGCCGAGGGGAGCGGACGATAGACCGCCGTAGAATTCGTCATTGAAGGTTTGGCCAGCGCGCGCGCCATCGCCCGCGAACGAGTAGGTGCCCCTCGGGAGGCCCGCGTTGCTGGTGTTGGTAGCTCCCATGTTGGCGAGCTGGCCGGACTGCGGATTGATGCCCGTCGAAGCATTCACCACAACCGACCAGCCGGGTAGGAACTCTTCCTTGACCCTGAGGCCTACGCCCGTCTGCGACAGGTTGTTGGGCGCAATGAGAAACTGAGAGTGATTACCGTTGCGGTTGACCAGCGATTCGCCCTCATAGTTATAGCCGTTTTCCGGAAGGCCGTTGCTGACATAGCCGACGCCGATGTCATACGCACCGTAGAGCGTGATGCCGTGCCAGGTCAGCGCGCAATCGGTGGTGGCGAATTCGTGGCCGCTCGCGCAAGGGTCGTTATTCAACTGCATCGTAATGTCGACTGCGGCGTCCTTGCCAACCAGCAAGCTGATTTCCGTGCGCGTTGGATCGGCGAACCCTTGTTTTGCCGCTCGAATCACGAAGTGGCCCTGAGGCAGGCCGGACGCCTGATAGCGTCCCCCGCCGTCGGTTGTGATGGTGCGCGTTGCACCGGTGTCGACGCTCTTGATTGTCACCGCGACATCGCGAAGGGCTGCGCCGGTTTGGTCCGTCACTATGCCGGAAATGCTCGCCTCCGTTTGGGCCCACGCCGGGAATGCCCCCATCGCAAGCCACAAAAGCGCAAAAACCAACTTCCCCTTAACGTACTTAGCTTGACGCATTTCGCCTCCAATTTATTGCTCTAACAGAGTAGATAAAAGTGTACGATACACACCGATCTAATATCAAAAACTATTCGTTGTAATACGATTGCAAATATTTATGGGAGGTATCAACCAAAGAACAGAGGTTGATTCCCGCGATTGATGGAGGTACGATTCGTCGCGATGCAGAGCATAGGCAAACCCCGCCCAAAGACTGAGGAACTGCTGAGGCTTCCGGAAGCGATAGCGCAGTTAGCGATCAGTCTCCCCACAATCAAGCAATGGATTTACAAGAAGAAGATCCGCAGCATCAAGACTGCCGGGGGACATCACCGCATTCCACAAGGTGAAGTGGATCGGCTGCTTTTCAAAACACGAGACAAAACCCAGGAGGAGAGGAAGCAGGTTGCACGCAGCCTGAGCGGGCGTAATCAACTGGTGGGGCGCATCGACTCGGTTCGTATCAGCGGCCTGATGGCGGAAGTGGTGATTTCGATTGGCGGCCAGCAGATCACATCGATCGTCACCGCGCGTTCCGTGCGGGAAATGCAGCTAAAGCCGGGACAGACAGCAGCGGCCCTTATAAAGTCGACAGAAGTCATGATTATGCGAGTCTGAACCGGGGCGAGAAAAAGGCGGGCGGCCTTTGGAAGGACGCCCGCGAGTGCAAGGGGGGTTAGAAGTTGAGGGTGGTGCGCAACTGGATCTGTCGCGCAGATGCGTCGGCTCCGAGGAACGATCCGTAGATGCTGGTCGGAGTATTCATGGTGTGCTGGCTGGTTCCGAAGAGCGAGTTGGCTATGTCGCCGACGGGTTGGTCGAAGTTGGGGTGGTTGAGGATATTAAAGAACTGAGCTCCGATGGCGAACTTCGCGGACTCCCAGTGGGGGAACTTGAAATTTTTCATCAGGGTCAAGTTGGTGTTGATGTAGCTGGGACCGTAAATCTGGTTGCGCCGCTGGTTGCCCCAGGTATTGGCAGTGCCCGGCCCGTACGATGTAGGCGTGTACGCGGTGAGCATGATGGGACATGCAGCTTTCGCGGACGCAGCACCACAACTGAACGAACCCGGAGTCACCTGATTTGCAAATACGATGGGACCGAGGCCGGAGAAGAAGTTCTCTCCGAACAAGGTGCCGCTTACGGCGCTATCGACCACGGTGAACGGATAACCGGTGCGGGTAAAGACGTTTCCTCCAATCGTCCATCCGGCGAGCGCATCCATCCATGCGTTGCTCATCTTCGGAGTTGTCCAAATGTAGTTGAGGCTGGCGTAGTGCCGCGTGTCATAGTCGGCATTGCCATAGTTGTACTGCCTGAGGTTGAAGGGGTTTTGCGAGTTGAGCACGCTGATGTTGTCGAGGAGATTGTATTCGAGGATGCCACCGTTGGAAATCTCATCCAGGGCGTGGCTCCACGAGTAGTTGAACTGGAACTGAAGGGATTTCATCCTGCGCGTGAGGCTGAGAGTGACTCCGTTGTAGTTGGAGAGAGCGCTGGATTCGATCTCCTGCACGGTGCTGAATCGCGGATCGGGGGCCGTTGTAGGCAGGCCGCCAAAACCGTTTGAATCAAAACCGTTGGCACCGAGCTGTTGCCAGACCTCGTGCATCCCATGGTTGCCAACGTAGTTGATCGAGAAGGTCATGCTTTGGCCGATGCTCTTTTCGACTTGCAGGTTCCACTCCTGGTACTGCGGCGAGTGGAGCGAACTGGCGGGGTTGAAGAACGCCGGAGGCGAGAAGAACGGGTTAGTGGAAAGCATTGCCAGAGTTGCGCCGCTGGCAAAGCCGTTGGTGAACGCCGTGTTGGCGGCAGCGGCGGTCGCGGGAGCAGCGCTCAAAGGAACCACCATGTTGGGTGCCTTGGGTGGGTTGCTGCCAACGACGAATCCATTGTTGAACGGCGGGTTGGTGAGCATGTCATCGGCAACAGTGGCCGGGAACCTGTCAAAGAAGATTCCAATGCCACCGCGCACGACGAAGCTCGAGCCACGCGGCTCCCAAGCAAAGCCAAGGCGCGGGCTCCAGTTCAGGGCATCGAAACTGTTAAGCGCCTGATGCTGGTTGTAGAGGATCGCCGCGTTGTACGGCTGGGTGACGTCATGCGATATGGCGTCGAAGCTATTGGCAAAGCGAGCGAAGCAGTTGGTCTGGCAGACGGGGTTGGAGTAGTGATCGGCGCGGAGACCGAGTGTAATCTTCAGGTTTTTGAGGAGGCGCCACTGATCCTGAGCGTACAGACCCAGATTATAGAGAGCAATCGGGGCGCTGGACCTGCCATTGGCGGGAAACTGCTGGAGGTATCCGAGAGTGGCGTTGCCCGCCTGGAAGTCAGAGAGCGCTTCGCTGGGCTCCAACCCGATTAGGGAGAATTGAAGGAGCTTGAAGTCTGTGACATCGTTGCGGACAAAATTGACGCCGAACTTCAGATCCTGATTCCTCCAATGGCGGGAGTAGTCATCACTGATCTGGTACTGAGTGACGTTGCGTCCATTTTGATTGGAGTCTGTGAAAACGGGCGCGGGACCACCGATTGGGTAGAACTCGTTGCCGACGAAATTGAGACTGAAGGGGAAAGCGGAGATCGCCGCGGATTCGCTGGGCACGGTGAAGATCGCCCGGTAATACGATCCGGCCAGAATGAACTGGTTGACGGCGTTGCTGCCGAAGGTGTGGTTGAGGTTTAACTGGCCTTCGTATTGCGGCTGGTAGCTCTGAATGTCGAAGGCCGCATTCAACGGATCGGTGTAGGTGGCCTGGAGTCCACGATCCATGCGGTAGTGAATGAACGCGCGATCGTTGGCGCCGAAGTTCTCGTCATAGCGTCCGGAGATGATCCACTCATGGGTATGGTTTCCGGCGGTGCTGCGGAACTGATCGACATTGGGATCAGAGGTAACAGCCGCTCGACTGGCTCCGGGCGCATTGTTGTAGAGACTGAATATCTGGGTGTAAGTCGGCATCTCGGCGGCAGGGATTGACGCCAGTGTCGCCGTCTGGAAAGCCGCACTTGGAATGGGAACCGTGGTGCTGGTGGGAATCGCAAGATAGAGCCCTTCGGTATTGACGAAGAAGAAACTCTTGTCTCTCCGGATCGGCCCGCCGAATGACGCTGCCCATTGATTGGCAACCGCGTGGGGCTTGGGAGTGTCGGTATTGTCATTGAACCAGTTGTTGGCGTTGAGGCCATCCCAGTTGTAGAAATACTGGGCGTTTCCGTGGTAGGCGTTAGTGCCCTGCTTGGAAACGATATTGACGTTGGAGCCGGCGAGGCCACCGTATTCGACGGAGTAGCCGTTGTTGACGACGGTGACCTCCTGAGCGTCGTTGGTGCCGAGCATCTGGTTGGTGGCGCCGGAGTTGTTGAGGTTGAGGAAGGGATCGTTGTCATTCATTCCGTTGGAGGTGAACAGGTTGGAGGTGCCGGGCAAACCGAAGGTGGAGAAGTTGCCGTAACCGCCCTGGGTGTTCATGACCGCTCCGGGAGCGGTTTGCGCAAGGTAGGTGAGGTCGTTGCCGGGGTTCGGCTGATTCTCAATCATGGCTTGCGTCATGGTGGTTGAAATGTTGCCGTTATCGGCCTGAAGGAGGGTGCCCTCGGCCGTGACTTCGACGGTTTGTTGCGCGCTGGCGACCTGGAGATGAACGTCAGCGGTGGTCGCCTGGCCAACCGCGACATTGACGCGGACGGTGGCGGTGTTGAAGTTTGGACTCGATATGGTGACGGTGTAAGGACCCGGCGCGAGCAGAGAGAAGCGATACGTACCGGTGCCGTTGGTTACGGCATTGCTGGTGCGTCCCGTGTCTGGGCTCTTCAGAATCGCGGTGGCTCCGGGGACGACTGCGCCGGTCGCATCGGTCACGACTCCGGATACATCGCCGGTGGTGGTGGACTGCGCAGCCAGGTTGACTGGAACGAAGAGCAGCGTGATGACCAAGAGCCCGCAAAGCGCGAGCGCGTGGAATTTTCGGGTGAGAAACCTCTGATGTAGTGACATCTCAAATCTCCCTCAGGCTGGGTTTAAAGGACCCAGACAAAAATCGGAATCTTCAGTTGGGGAGACTTCGGATGGATGCCACAAGGAGCGCCGCTCCAGCTCAAATGTCTCCCACAGAAAACTTGAAAGACGATCAACTGAGAGCCTGAAGAAGCGGCAACAACGTCAATATATCGACAAGTGTAAATACCAGCCTCGATGGCACTGAGGCTGGTTGAACTTATCCGGCATTGCTGTCCGTCGGGTAGGTTTCAACGGGGAGGTAGGCACGCGAAGTGCCAAAACGGCGGAAGCATTTTCAGGGCAAAAGAAGGCGTGAAGAGTTATCGCGGCGTGCTCTTGATATGGAATTCGAAAAGACGATGTGCTCTGGATACAAGATATGGGGCGAGGCAAATAACTACTTCGCAAGCGTAAATAAAGGGGTTGCGGACTTTAGTGTGCGGCTCCGACGGCGCCTTTTTTGGCGATGGCTTTGCGAAGGAGGAAGACGATGGGGATGCAGAGGAAACAGACAGCGGCCATGTACTGGAAGTCATCGACGTAGGCGCGGAGACGGGCCTGACGGGCGAGCATGCGGTCGATGATTTCGTAGGCCTGGAGAGGGCTGCCTCCGAGGCGCGCGGTGAGGGCGGTGGCTCCGTTGAGGATTTGCTGGAAGGCGGAGTTGGCGGCGTTGATGTGGCCGGATAATTCGACGCGGTGGAGTTGTTCGTGGCGGGCGACGATGGTGTTGACGATGGAGATTCCGATGGAGCCTCCGATGTTGCGAAGGAGGTTGAAGAGTCCGGCAGCGTTGCCGATTTGTTCGTTGGGGAGACCGGCCATGCTGGTGGTGGCCAGGGGGACGAAGACCATGCTGGCTCCGAAGCCGCTGATGATGACGGGCCAGAGGAAGCTCCACTGCGAGATCTGGAGATCGACGCGAGCGAAGCGGAGGCCGCAGAATCCGAAGATGGCAAAGCCTACGGCGAGGATGTAACGGTTGTCGATGCGGCTGCTGATGAGTCCGATGATGGGCATGGCGATGATGGCCCCGAAACCGCGTGGACTGACGGCCATTCCGGCGTCGAGGGCGTTGTAACCAAGGAGTTCCTGATAGAGCAGAGGGAGCAGGGTGATCATGCCGTAGATGACCGCGCCGAAGAGTCCGATGAGCAGGCATCCGAGGGAGAAGTTGCGATTGAGAAAGACACGGAGCTTGACCAAGGGATCACGGCTATTTAATTCCCACGCCAGAAAAGCGACAAAGCAGACGACGAGGATGGTGACCGCCCAGCGAATCCATGTGGCGCCGAACCAGTCGTCTTCCTGACCTTTGTCGAGGACGATTTGCAGAGCGCCGAGCCAGATGGCGAGAAGTCCGAAGCCGATGGTGTCGAAGCGTCCGGGCTTGGCTTCGCGGATGTAGATGGGATCGTGCACGTAACGCAGGATCATGAAGATGGCGAGGATTCCGATTGGGATGTTGATGTAGAAGGCCCAGCGCCAGGAATAGGCTTCGGTGAGCCATCCGCCGACGGTGGGGCCGAGGACGGGAGCGACGACGACGCCGAGTCCGTAGACGGCCATGGCTTGGCCGCGCTTGTGGGGTGGGAAACTCTCCAACAGAATGGCCTGGGCGAGAGGCTGCAAGGCACCTCCACCAGCACCCTGGACAGCCCGAGCTATGAGGATCATGGCGAGGCTATCGGCGGCTCCGCAGGCGAACGAGGACACGGTGAAGATGACGATACAGGTCAGGAGGAAGCGTTTGCGTCCGAAGCGCTGAGAGAACCAGGAGCTGGTGGGAAGGATGATGGCGTTGGCGACGAGGTAGCTGGTGAGCACCCAGGTGGCTTCATCGTTGGTGGCCGAAACCGATCCGGCGATGTAGGGGAGGGCGACGGAGGCGATGGAGGTGTCGAGGACCTCCATGAAAGTGGCGAGCATGACGGAGATGGCAACCAGCCAGGGGTTGGAGACGGGAGCTTCGGGGGAGCGCGCTACGGGAGAATCACTCATCGATCAAGATGCTCAGGTGCTATGAATGCGATTGGATGACCGCGGGGTGGCACGGGAGAGCGGATTGTAAAATTATATCGATTGATTTACTTCGTGACGTTGCTTCGGGGCGTTCTTTGGGATGGGCGGGAAAGTGTGGCAGGATTGCGGAGTTGCGCGGCTCGGGTACACTAGTTGCTACCAAGAGAGACGCGACAAAGAGACGCGACCAAGAGACGCGACCAAGAGACGCCACAAGAGACGCCACAAGGCAAGAGGCGAGAACGTGCTGCAAACGATTCGAGAAGACATTCAATCCGTGCTGGATCGCGATCCAGCGGCGGCCAGTAAGTTGGCGGTGTTGCTGTATCCGGGACTGCACGCGGTGTGGATTCATCACCTGAACCACTGGCTGTGGCGGCGCGGGTTGCGATTGCTGGCGCGCTATCTGTCGCAGGTGGCGCGATTCTGGACGGGGATCGAAATTCATCCGGGCGCGACCATCGGACGCAGGTTGTTTATCGACCACGGAATGGGAGTGGTGATCGGGGAGACCGCGATTGTCGGCGACGACGTGACGCTCTACCACGGAGTGACGCTGGGCGGCACCAGCCTGCAAAAGAAGAAGCGGCATCCGACGATCGGCAACGGCGTGGTGATTGGCAATACGTCGAGCGTGCTGGGGGACATAGTGGTGGGAGACAACTCGCGGGTGGGCGCGGGTTCGGTGGTGCTGCGCGACGTGCCTTCGAACTCTACCGTGGTGGGAGTGCCGGCGCATATTGTCTATCGGGACGGCAAGCGCGTGCTGATTACCGATCCGCACGAGATCAAAGACCCGTTGAGCGATGCGCTGATCGCACTGGCAAGAGACGTGACCGAGTTGCGCGGACGGCTGGATAGGCTATCTCATCTGGAGATCGCGGCTGAACTGGCGGACATCGCAATGTGCGGGCTGGAGAACGAAGACAAAGAGCGCAGCGACTATCGGAGCGAATTCGATAAGAGCGGATTTGCCGATTACGGCGCGGGGATATAAGGCCGTGTGTGTGCGGCGAGAATGGATATCGCCGGTTACTCGCGTTAGATGATCGTCAATCGGGATAATTTGTAACGAGCTCATACTCAGTTGCTCGTGTCTTAGGACAGTAAAGTCTGCCTTCGAACCGATTGAACAGAACATTAAATTCAGGGGAAATCTGAATATTCTCAAACGTATTTTCCGGATAGAATCCGATCGGCACGAAACCGCAGCTGGCGTAATATTCCAGCGCGATGGACATCGAGGGCATTCCCTCGTAGATATTGACTGCGGGCAATTCGCTCTGCAGGCCGACGATCTTATCGAGTACTCCGGTTGCGCCCCTGATGACACTAACATCGTGGCCTTGTGTATCCATTTTGACGAAGACGCGAGGAGACGGGATTTCTTCGATCAATTGTGGGAGAACTTCGTCGAGGCGCCAGAGTTGAATGGGTGTTTGGCTCCGGAGCGAGGGATCGAGAGAATACGCCAATTCGGCATCCTCTCGGAGATTCAAAAGGGAATTAAAATCTCCGCGACCGTAGGTGTTCATCATCGCTTCCCGATTGTCGTCGCTCAATCCAAACGGCTGGCCGCACCACAGGGTGTCGTGATGCATTCTTGCGTGTAATCGGTCATAAGATGCAGGGACCGGTTCGAAACTTATAATCCGCCCCGCATATCCGGCTTCGCGGAGTCCTATCGCATAGTTACCGATAAATGCCCCAACGTCGAGTACGACATTGATCTCCATCTGCAAGAGAAAATCTCGCAGCAGGCGCGTATAACTCCCCGGCGGTGGATAGTAGCTAATGGCGATACCCATTTTCCGGGCACAGAGTTTGACAGCATCGACTGCGGTTCTAAGAAAAGGCATGGCAGGCTCTCCGGAGTTCGATGTTTATCAGCTCTGATTCGCGCCAATTCTACCGCTGGTGGCCGATTTTGCAAGAACAAATTCCCTTCTGCGACTGAAGAACTGCGTGATTCCATCAGCCGTTAGCTTGCTGTAAGCCGCAGCATCGCGATCCGGCGCAGATCGCTGCGAATCGCCCTCGTTCTTAGAAACGGAATGCCAGCTTCGCCAACAGGTATGCGGCGGTTGTTGAGACTCCGACACCGATGAAACCTGGAATCATAAAGCTGTGGTTCAACAGGTACTTGCCGATGTGGGTTGTGCCGGTGCGGTCCATGCCGATCGCCGCCAAGTCACTGGGGTAGAAGCAAAAGAAAAAGTATGCGTAACTGGCAGGCATGAGGCCAAGCATCAGGGTTGCAGGCAGACCGAGCGCGATGCCGAACGGCATCATCACGGTAAGGGTGGCGGCCTGACTCTTGACGAATGCCGAGACGCAGAACATGGCGATGGCGAACGTCCAGGGAGCGGCCTGAACCATGAGCCGCATTTTGGCGATGAGAAACGGCTGATTGGCGGTGATGAACGTGTCGCTCATCCACGCGATGCCGAAGATGGACACGACGGCCGTCATGCCGGCGGCGAACACACTGGCTTTGGCGATGTCTTTGGCGTTGATGTTGGTGGCGAACAGGATGAAGGCACCGAAGCCGAGCATAATCATCTGGACGACGGTACTCATTGGAATGGCTTTTCCGTTCACCATGGGCAAGATGTTCGGCAGATGGTATCCGGCATTTACAAATGTGTCGCGCAAGGCGAGTATCACGATGAAGAGCACGCCTGAAAAGAAGATCGCGACCGAAACTTTTGCGGTGGACGGCAGTTTCTTGTCGAGGGTTGTGACGGAAACATCGAGCTGCGCACGGAAGGCCGGGTCCTTCATGCGCTCCTGGAATTCCGGGTCTTTGTCGAGGTCCTTGCCGCGATTGAGGCTCCACAAGGCCGCGGCCAGCACGCCAATCAATCCGGCGGGCAAGGTGATCTTCACGATGTCGAAGATAGTGACGGGCGTTCCCATCTTGATGGAGTAGGCGAGAAAGGTAGTGACGGCCGCAGCAACCGGACTGGCGGTAATGCCCATCTGGGCGGCTACGCTGGAGATGGCCATGGGGCGCTCGGGACGTATGCGCGTGCGCCAGGCAACATCGGCAATAACGGGAAACAGAGCGTAGACGGCGTGTCCGGTGCCGACGCAGACGGTCAGAAAGAACGAGCACATCGGAGCAAGCAGGGTGACGCGGTTGGGATGCGCGCGCAGCAGACGTTCGGTGAGTTGGACGAGGTAATCCAAGCCTCCGGCAACCTGCAACGCGGCAGACGAAGTCACCACGGCCAAGATAATCAGCATCACCTGAATCGGAGGCTCCGAGGGCTGCACCCGGAAGACGAAGACCAGCACCGCAACTCCGAGTCCACCAATCATGCCGAGGGCGAGGCCGCCTCTGCGGATGCCGAGAAGAATGGCCGCTAAGACGAGGAAGAATTGAATGAAGAACATCAGCATATGTATGCAATCTCCTTTGCAGGACTGATTTGCGGAATTGTACCCCTGGTGAAAGACCAACGCCATTGATCAGGGTCGCAGAATTTCGAGCAGAGTGGTGCTGGGCGTTGAGCGGAAGGATTGCGCGGAAACGCAACTCACGATAGCATTTAGAAAGTCACGACGGACTCCAGTGCAATGAGGCGCGGTCGCCAAGCGGTAAGGCAGGGGTCTGCAAAACCCCCATCGGCGGTTCGATTCCGCCCCGCGCCTCCAAATTCTTCCCCTATTTTCTGGCTCCGGTATTTCCTCTTCCCGCAATCTTCCTGCTCGAATTACAGACTGCAACGGGGGCGATGATATACATTCATCGTGGCTAAATCATTGTGACCATGGAACGACTTAACTACCATCATCTGCTGTACTTCTACGTGGTTGCGCACGAGGGTTCGGTGGTGCGCGCCAGTTTGCGGCTGGGGCTGAAGCAGCCGACGGTGAGCGCACAGATCCACGCGCTGGAGGCGCGACTGGGGCGCAAGCTGCTGGAGCGCAGCGGACGCGGCCTGAAAGTGACCGCTGCCGGGGAGACCGTGCTGCGTTACGCGGAGAGCATCTTTGCGCTGGGCGATGAGTTGCTGTCGGCGCTTGATGGCGAGGCGGAAGACGCTCCGAAGCTTAGCGTAGGCGTGAGTTCGTCGCTGGCTCCGGCGCTGGTGACGCATCTGCTGGAAGCGGTGCTCAAGGTGAATCCGAGGCCGGTGCTGACGGTTGTGGAAGGAACGGCGGACAGACTCGCGGCACAACTGGCGGTGCGTTCGCCGGGGTTTGTGTTGACCGATGCGCCGCTGGAGAATCCGGTGGCGGGACTGCATGTGCGGGTGCTGGCGGAGAGTTCGGTGGAGGTGTTTGCGCCAGCGGCGTTGGCCAAGGCGTTGGGCAAAGCGTTGGGTAAGGCCCAGGCTCGCCAAGCTCAGGCAGGCGACGCTCGGGCAGGCAAAGTGCGTAAGGATTTCGAGGCGTGGCTGGCGGGTGCGCCAGTGCTGATGCCCACGGACGGAGCGCTGGGGCGCGAAGTGGAGAGCTGGCTCGGCGCGCGCAAGCTGACGGTGCGGAAGCTAGCGAAGATGGCGCATCCGGAGATGGTTGCGGCATCGGCAGGGGCGGCGATCTTTGCAGGGTCGCTGCTGCGAGGGTTGCTGAAGAAGCGGCATGGGCTGCTGCCGGTGGGCGAGTTGCAAGGCTCGCGCTGGCGGCTGTTTGCGGTCACGGCGGGGAAAGGCTTCAGGCATCCGGCGCTGGATGCGGTGATGCTGGCGGCGAAGGCGCTGCGGTGAAAAGCTGGGCGTTGAGATCCAAAGCGGGGATGATCGCGCTGGCGGTGGTGTTGCAGATTGGAGCTATCTCATGCAGGAGCGCGCACGAAGTGGCGCTGGCCGATGCGAAGGGGCGCGTGGGAGGCGATGCCGAGCGCGGGGCGTTCCTGATGCAGCGCTACGGATGCGGAGGATGCCATCGAATTCCGGGAGTGGTTGGAGCGGGCGGACGGGCAGCGCCTTCGCTGGAGCATCTGGCGAGTGAGGCGTACATTTCCGGCAACCTGCCGAATACTCCGGAGAACGTGATGCGCTGGATCGAGGCGCCACGGTCGATTTTGCCGAGAACGAAGATGCCGGAGATGGGAATTGGGCACGCGGAAGCCCGCGATATTACGACGTATCTGTGGGCATTGCGATAGTGTGCGGATTTTTAGTTTGACCTTGCGCGGCATCCGTCGTAACCTTTTCCGGTGAGCATTGCTACTCCATTTTCCGCGTATTGCTCCTCCCGTCGATGGTGGCCCTACACCGTCGTGTGCCTCTAGTCGGGCACGTCCGCTTCGCTTTCCTCCGCAATTGAATGAAAATGTAACGGGCGCTACGCGTTTGCGTTTTGCGCTGAATCCCAGGACGAACAAATGCAAACAGGCTCCGCAAACTTACCGGCCACGCTGACATTGGGAGAGATGCTCCCCGTGCTGCTGGCCCGCCGTGACCTGACGCGCGACCAGGCCGCACAGTTGGTAAACGCAATGCTTGATCCGGAGACGGCCGACGCGCAGATTGCGGCAACGCTGGCGCTGCTGGTGGGCAAGGGTGAGACTCCGGATGAACTGGCGGGGTTTGCCGATGCGCTCTACAGGCGCGTGCTGCCGATTGCGATTCCGTCGGATGTGCTGGACACGGCGGGCACGGGCGCAAGCGCGGTGAAAACCTTCAATGTCTCGAGCACCGCGTCGTTTGTGATCGCGGCGGCGGGATGCGCGATTGCGAAGCATGGCTCACGGGCCTCGACCAGCAGGAGCGGCAGCGCGGACGTGCTGACCGCGCTGGGAATTCGCATCGACTGCGCACCGGAGACCGCCGCACGATGTTTGCGCGAATTGGGAATCTGCTTCCTGTTCGCGCCGAAATACCATCCGGCACTGGCCCGCGTGGCCGCCATCCGCAGGGCTTTGGGAATCCGAACTACATTCAATCTGGTGGGACCGATCGTGAACCCATGCCATGCGCAGTACAGGCTGCTGGGGGTGGCCGACGAGAGGCGGATGGCGAGCGTGGCCGGTGCGCTGGCGCAGATCGGAGTGAAGCGCGGGTGGGTGTTGCGCGGTGGCGATGGGCTGGATGAGATCACGACGGCCTGCGCGACGCAAGTGCTGGAAGTACAAGACGGCAAGTACGCGGAACTGACGATTTCGCCGCGTGATTTCGGGATCGCAGAGGGGGCGACCGATGCGGCGCGGGCCGGACACGCGGACGAGAACGCGGCAG
>Ga0187847_10003025_pt1 | contig 13095 bp, 10 predicted proteins | sample June2016WEW_4_10_FD_132458 | JGI IMG/M metagenome (GOLD analysis project Ga0187847, IMG submission 132458) | Peatland microbial communities from SPRUCE experiment site at the Marcell Experimental Forest, Minnesota, USA - June2016WEW_4_10 | ecosystem: Environmental > Terrestrial > Soil >...
CTGCCGGCGCCGTTTCTGCCGGCGTTCCGCGCCGCCTTGCTCGCGCTCAATGTCGCCGATCCGCCGCGCGGCGACCGCATCTCGCGCACTCTGTGCGAGAACGTGATCGCCGCGTGCGAGGCGCGCGCCGAGGTCGGGCAGGGGCCGATATTGGCGTTGCTGTGGCGTTTCGCTTCGGAGGCGACGCGCGCGCGCGCGCGCGAATACGCCGACGACGCCTGGAGCGCCCCGCCGCCGCGGATCGACCGGCCAAATTACGCGCCGCTGCTGATCGAGGCGGTCGCCGCGGCGCTCCAAGAATTCGACGCCCCGCTGGTTGAAGCGCCGGCGCGGCTGGAATCTCCGCTCGCGCCGCCGGTCGAACTGTCGCTTGCCGAGGGCGAAGACGAGGCGACCGCCGCGCCGCCAGTGCAGTTGCCTCCCGACATGCTCGCCGCGCTCGCCGAGGCGGCTTGAGAGGGGATCACGCGACCTCGACGCCGGACTGAGTCGCGCGCGCCTGAGCGATCGCCTTGGCGAGCACATCGGCGTCCTGCGCGCCGGGTACCCCGAAGCGCGAGGCGAAGATGAAGAACGGCACGCCGGTGACGCCGATCGCCTGCGCCTGGGCGATCTCCGCCTGAACCAGATCGACGTCGTCTCCGTCGGCGTAGCGCTTCTCGACGAATTCGGCGTCCATGCCGCACGCGCGCGCGACCGCGATCAGCAGCTTGCGGTCGCCGATGTCGCGGCCTTCCTCGAAATAGAGGCGGAACAGGCGCTCGACCACCGTGTCCTGCTTGTCGCCGACGCTCGCCCAGCGGATCAGTCGGTGAGCGTCGAGCGTGTTGGGCGCGCGCTCGATGCGGTCGAATGCGTAGGCGATGCCGACCTGTTCGCCCATGTCGGTCAGGCGGTCGTGGATCGCGGCGAGCTGCGCGTCGTCGTTGAACTTCGCCTTCATATAGGCGCGGCGATCCATGCCGCTGGCCGGTATCGACGGGTCGAGCTGGTACGGACGCCACCGCACGGCGATCGGGGCGCCGTCGCTTGCCCGGATCGCCGCGTCGAGCCGTCGTTTGCCGAGAAAGCACCACGGGCAGACCACGTCGCTGACGACGTCGATCGTCAGGGGCTCGGCGGCAGCGTTCATGACATGACTCCAAAAGCGCGCCTGAGCGCTGTTGCAATTATGTAGGCGCGGCGGTCGGCCGCGCAACTGCGCCTCGATCAGGGCTTCGCGCGCCACCACGTCTCAGTCGCGACGCCGAACAAGGGCGTCTTGTCGGGATGGCCAAGCGCCGAGGAATATGCGACCCACTGATCGGGTGCGTAGAACAACGGCACGATATAGAATCCCGACAGCAGCAACCGGTCGAGCGCGCGGACCGCGGCGACGAAATCGTCGCGATCACGCGCGGCGACGACGGCGGCGATCATCGCGTCGATCGCCGGCGAAGCGGCGCCGCAGATGTTGTAGGAGCCCTCCATCGTCGCGGCGGCCGAGCTCCAGCGGTTGCGCTGCTCGTTGCCGGGCGAAGGCGAGGCGATCCACGAGCCGATCGCCATGTCGAAGTCGAAGCGCGCGCGGCGGCGCTGGAACTGCACTTCGTCGACCAGGCGCACCGTCGCCGTCACGCCGATGCGCGCCAGGCTCGCCGAATAGGCGAGGGCGAGCCGTTCCTCCTGAAGGGTCTTGACCAGGATTTCGAAGCTGAGCGGGCGGCTACGCGCGTCGACCAATGTCTCGCCGCTGAGCGCGTAGCCGGCCTTGGCGAGCAGATCGAGCGCCTTGCGCGCGAGCGCGCGGTCGCGCCCGGTGCCGTCGGAGACCGGCGGCGCCCAGCCTCCCTCGAGGATGTCGTCGCGCACTGCGCCGGGAAACGGCGCGAGCAGCGCGCGCTCCTTGGCCGAGGCCGGCCGGCCGGCCGCGGACAGATCGCTGTCGTCGAAGAAACTCTTCGAGCGCTTGTAGACGCCGGCGTAGAGGTTGGCGTTGATCCACTCGAAGTCGAACATCGTCGCGAGGCCTTCGCGCGCGCGGGGATCGGCGAAGATCGGCCGGCGCGCGTTGAAGGCGAAGCCGGAGATTCCTTTCGGCAGGCCGTAGGGCACGGTCTCGCGCAGCACGCGTCCGTCGCGCGCCGCGGGAAAGCGATAGCCGTCGCGCCAGCGGGTCGGGTCGTCCTCGATGCGGAAGTCGATCAGCCCGGCCTTGAAGGCTTCGAACATCGCCGAAGCGTCACGATAATAGTCGATGCGGATCTCGTCGAAATTGTAGAGGCCGCGGTTGATCGGCAGGTCGCGGGCCCAGTAATTGGGGTCGCGCTTCAGCGTCAACCTCTGGCCGGGCGCGACTTCGGCGACTTTGTAGGGGCCGGCGCCGACGGGGATCTGCAGCGTTTGGTCCTCGAAATGCGCAGCGTCGGTATGGGCGCGCGGCAGCACCGGCATTAGCGCGAGGATCAGCGGCAGCTCGCGGTCGTCGGCCCCGGCGAGGTCGAAACGAACGGTCAGGTCGTCGGGCGCGTCGGCGCTTCGGACCAGGGCGTAGGCCTCTCGTTGCGACGGCAAGCCCTTGGCCTTCAGCAGGTTGAAGGTGAAGAGGACGTCGGCGGCGACGATCTTCGTTCCGTCGGAAAAATGCGCGCGCGGGTCGAGATGGAAGACGACCCGATCGCGCGCGTCGTCGGTCTCGATCGACTGGGCGATGAGGCCGTAAAGGGTGAAGGGCTCGTCGGCCGAACGCGCCATCAGCGATTGGTAGACGTTGCCGACCAGGCCCTGCGCCGTCGATAGGGCCTTGACGTTATAGGGGTTGAGGCTGTCGAAGGCGCCGAGATAGGCGAGCGCGAGCCGGCCGCCCTTGGGGGCCTCGGGATTGGCGTAGGGCAGGTGGTCGAAATCCGCCGCCAGCGCCGGCGCGCCGTGCATGGCGATGGCGCCGGCCGCCGGCGCCTGGCCGTGCGCCGCGCCGGCGAGCGCGGTCAGGGCGACAAGAATCCCGAGGAATCGCATCGCTCCATCTTAGGGGGGCGCCGGCGGCCCGTCACGGCGCGGCGCGCCTGCCACAGGTCGTCGTCTTCTGCTGCGGTAGGCGAAATTTCGGTTGGATTGTCGTTGCGAATGTGGAAAGAGGGCGCCGAAGGCGCGAACGCGGGCGCGCGCCCCTATATGGCCGCAATGACGCGACATGGGACGCAGCGCCGCGCCGAACGCGGCCGAGTGCTGCTGATCACCGATCGAAAGGACGATTCATGACCTTCCCGTTCGAACGCCGCGGCGCCTTGATGCTGGCCGCCGCGGCGGTCCTGGCGGCGAGCGGCGCCCTGGCGCAAACGAAGCCGGCTCCGACGCCGAGCGCGACGGCGGCCCCGGCCGCGCCCGCCGCCCCGGGGGCCCCGGCCGCCCCAGCCGGCGCGCCGTCCGGCCCGGTGAAGCTCGACCTGACGCCGATGCAGGCCCCTTGGACCAAGATCTGCGGCAAGGACCAGACTTCGGGCAAGGAGGTCTGCTACACCACCCGCGATTTCGGTCAGGCCGCCGACCAGCCGCCGACCTTGGCGATCGCCGTCTATCAGATGACCAACGAGGATCGCCGCATCGCCCGCTTCCTGCTGCCGGTCGGCCTGTTGCTGCGTCCCGGCTTCCGGCTGGTGATCGACAAGGGCGAGCCGATCGACGGCAAGTTCGCGATCTGCTTCCCGAACGGCTGCTTCGCCGAAGCCGACCTCAACGCGAAGACGATCGGCGACCTCAAGAAGGCGCAGATCGCCAGCGTCATCGTCCGCAACCAGGCGAACATCGAAGTGACGTTCAACCTGCCGATGAAGGACTTCGGCGCGGCGTTTGACGGCCCGGCGGTCGATCCCAAGGTGCTCGAGCAGCAGAACCAGGAGCTGCAGAAGCAGCTTCAGCTCCGTGCGGAAGAGCAGCGCAAGAAGCTCGAGCAGCAGCAGTCGAGCGGCGCGCCGCCGGCCGTGGCGCCCGCCCCGACCGCGCCCGCGACGCCTGCGCAGTAAAACAGGTCGGGCGCCGCGGCGCGGGCTCTGCCGCCCGCCGCCGCGGCCACGCAAAAACGCCGGCCCAGGTGGGCCGGCGACGAAGCAACGCCGATCAAGCTTAGCTTTGACTCAGCAAGCCATCGGCTTGTTGCGCAAGCGGTATTCGCCCTTTTCGGTGCGCACGAACATCTCGTCGACTTGCGGGTGGCTGATCGGCTCGCCCGACTCGTCGGGCAACAGGTTTTGCTCGGAGACGTAGGCGACGTATTGGCTGTCGGTGTTCTCGGCGTAGAGGTGGTAGAACGGTTGGTCCTTGGCGGGCCGCACCTCTTCGGGGATCGAACGCCACCATTCCTCGGTATTGGCGAAGGTCGGGTCGACGTTGTAAACCACGCCTCGAAACGGGTAAACGCGGTGGCGGACAACCTGACCTATGCCAAACTTTGCGACGCGGGCTTCCATCGACGCTGGAACTCGTTGAATTTTATGCGTCCACGGCTACGCCCGCGGCTGGGGGCTGTCAACGCCGCGGCGTTTCACAAGGCATAGCGCTCGGCGAGGGCGGGGTCCTTGGCCGCCACCTGGCGGGCGAGGTCGATGATGACTTTCGCCTGTTTCCAGGTCGCATCGTCCTGCATCTTGCCGTCGATCATCACCGCGCCGGCGCCGTCGGGCATCGCTTCGAGGATGCGCTTGGCGAAAGCGACCTCGGCCGGATCGGGCGAGAAGACCTTCTTGGCGATGGCGATCTGGCTCGGGTGGAGCGTCCAGGCGCCGACGCAGCCCATCAGGAATGCGTTGCGGAATTGCGCCTCGCAGGCGGCGGCGTCGGCAAAATCGCCGAACGGCCCATAGAACGGCTTGATCCCGTTGGCGGCGCAAGCGTCGACCATGCGGGCGATCGTGTAGTGCCAGAGGTCCTGCTGGGCGCTTGCGCGCGGGCCCCCGGCTTGGTTTGCGTCGGCGAGCACGCGATAGTCAGGATGGCCGCCGCCGACCCGCGTCGTCTTCATCGCCCTCGAGGCGGCGAGATCGGCCGGCCCGAGGCTCATGCCGTGCATCCGCGGCGAAGCGGCGGCGATCGCCTCGACGTTGTTGACGCCTTCCGCCGTCTCGAGGATCGCGTGGACGAGGATCGGCTCCTTCAGCCCGTGGCGAGCCTCGAGCAGCGCCAGATATTGGTCGATGAAGGCGATGTCCCAGGGGCCCTCGACCTTCGGCAGCATGACGACGTCGAGCTTGTCGCCGACTTCGCCGACGAGCCGCGTCATGTCGTCGAGGAACCACGGCGAGTTGAGCGCATTGACGCGCGCCCACAGGCCGGTCGAGCCGAAGTCGGTCGCGCGCGCCATGGCGACGAAGCCCTCGCGCGCCGCCACTTTCGCTTCGATCGGGATCGCGTCCTCGAGGTTGCCGAGCACGACGTCGACCTGCGCGGCCAACGCGCCGATCTTGGCGCGCAACTTGTCGATGTGCGGCGGCACGAAATGGATCATGCGCTCGACGCGCGCGGGCGGCTCGCGCAGCGGTCGCGGCGCGCCGATCGCCAAAGCTTCGTAGAACTTGCGCGGAACTCTCGTCATCGCTTCGCCGCACGTTGGGAGGGGCGCGGAATCGATAGGGCCAATCGCCGGTCCCGGCAACTTCGCCGATCGCCGCCGGCGGTTCGACTTTGGTCGGCCCTCGTTCAGCCGCCGGGCGCGACCGAGACGTTGGGCGCCGACCAAGGGCCGGAGAGGATGATCGTCAGCCGCGCCGCGTCAGACGAGGGCGCGCCTTGAGCATCGGTCTGGATGGCGCGCGCCTGCGCCTGCCAGGCGCGGTTGGCGATGTCGATCATACCGCCGAAATCGATCGTCGTTCCCGGCCCTTCGATGCGTCCGTCGTCGATCGTCGCCGCGCCGTTGGCGACCGTCAGGCGCATGTGTCCGCGGGAGAAATGCGTCGCCCCGTTGCCGAGATCGCGGGCGACGTCGACCAGGCGGCGCTGGCTGCGGCGCAACGCCTCCTCGACGCTCACGCCGTCGATCGCGCCCGCCGTCAGCGTCGCGGTCGCCTGCCCGGAGAGCGAAAGGATGGAGTCCGAGGCGGCGAAGCCGGTGGCGCGCAAGTCCGCCTCGATGTCGCCGCGCCCGTGGAAGCCGCTCCAGCCGAGATCGGCCAAGGCCGCGCCGAGGTCGCCGTCGGCAAGCGAAACCGTCGCCTGCGTCGTCAGGCCGCGCGCGCCGCGCGCCGCCGACAATTGTCCTTTCAGCGTCCCTTGGTAGGCGTTGGCTTCGTGCAGGGTCGCCGTGCAGGCGCCCGCCTTGCACATCAGCGATCCGGCGGCGTCTGTGACCGCGTAGTCGCGCCATTGCAACCGCGCGGCCGAAAGTCGCAAGTCGAGGTCGAGATCAGTCGGCGGCGCATAGGCGAAGGGAATCTGGCTCCAATCGCCCGAGGGCGTCAGAAAGGCGGGCGGCGGCCCGGTCAGCGCCGCGAGGTCGAACTGATCGGCGGCGAGCGTGCCTGAGACGGCGTAGCGGCCGCCCTGGCGGGCGAAGGTCAAGGCGCCGTCGAACTTTTGTCCGGAAGCGGTCACCGCCGCCTCGCTCAATGTCACGGCTTCGCCGGCGGCCTGGGCCTTGCCGGACAGAGAAAAGGAATCGCCGAGCAGGAATGGCGCGCCGTCGCCGCCCAAGAGCCGCTTCAGCGCGCTGAGCGAGCGGATCTCGGCGCTCAGCGTTCCGGCGAAGCTCGACTCGCCGCCGCCGCCCCATGACCCGTCGGCTTCGAACTGGAGCGGCCGCGAGGCGACGCTCAGCGCGACGCCAGTGGCGCGGCGGCTCAGCGCATCGCTCGGATTATCGACGCGCCCGCGGATCGTGACGCGCTCGTCTCGCCAAGCGCCGACGAGCGCAACGCGCAACGGCGCGTCGGCGCGCGGCCAATCGAGGCCGCCGTCCAGGCTTTCAATCAGCGTGTCGAGACGGCGCGAGGCGCTGACGACGTGCAAGACGCCGCCGCGCAGGCGCACGTGCGCCCATGCGCCGGAGCCGCCGTCACGCGAGTCTTCGGCGACCGCGCGCTCTTCGGCCAGCGCCGGAGCGGCGTCGAGGTCGACGAGGGCGGTCGGATTGTCGAGGGTCGCGCCAACCGGCAGGAAGCGGCCGCGCATCAGGGCGAAGATCGACAGCGGGAACCGCGCTTCGGACGCGGTCAGCACATTGCGGCCGTCGGCGGCGACAAGATCGACGCCGACGACGCGCAGGGTCGGCCACGGCAACAGCACGAATGTGACGCGAGCTGGTCCACGCCAATGCAGGCCGATCGGCGGCGTGGCGCGATTGAGTTCGGCGGCGACACGGACCGAGGCCATCGGCCAGCGGTAGACGCCGGCCAACATTGCCGCAACGGCCGCGGCGGCGATCTTCCATTTCACGCTGCGACGCATCCGCGTTTGTCGCTCCGAGCCTCCCGCGCCGCCAACGCGCGTCCTCCCGCCGGCCGCACGACCGGCCGGCCGAGTCGCCGCGCCCTTGTTAACACTTTGGCGGCGCGGCACGAAGCCTCCCGGTCAGCCGCCCCCGCCGGCCGGGGCCTCGAGAAACCGGATCTCGCCCGCCGCCGCGCTCGCCGCGCGTCGCGCTTCGCCGATCGTCGGGGCGTCGGCTTCGGTTGCGTCGGGCGGAATCGCCGGCGTCAGCGCGCCGAGTTCGGCCCGCCGCGTCGCGCCGAGCGGCGCCGCATCGACCGGCGTGAACGCCTCGGCGCCGTAGGGCGCGCCGCCGCCGCCGCCGCGGAAGACGACGACCCCGTCGGCGGTCATCACCGCGTCGCCGCTCTTCAACGTCGGGTCGCGCCAATAGGCGAGTCCCGGTTCGCCGGCGCGGCGGCAGCCGCAGGCTGGCGCGGCGGCGGAGCGATAGCGAAAGGCGGCGGGCAAGGCGGAGTAGGGTTCGCCGCGGGCATTGGCGGCATCCTCGATCCGGTCGGAATGGGCGGGCAGGAAATAGAGCGCGACGCCCGCCGAGGGACACAGAGCGCGACAGACGGCCTCTGCGTCCGTCTCCGCGGTCAGTCCGGCGGAAGCAGGAACGGGAAAGAAGTAACCGTCGCACAGCCTCACGCAGACCGGCTGCGGCGCGGGGCCAGGCGTAGGGACCGCTCGCGACGCCGGAGCGCGCGGCGCGACCAACGGCGCCAGTTCGAATCCGCCCGCGATCCCGCGCTCGCCCGCCGCAGCGCCGTGCGGCGCCGAGACGAACGCGAACGCGACAATGAAGGCGACGCCTCTGACGGCCACGCGCGACGCTCCACGGCTTGCCGCCGGGCGCGGCGCGCCCGATTGGCTAACAAAGCGTTAAAGGGGTCGGGCGGGTTGAAGCAATTGGATGCGCGCCGCTTGGTTAGCGGGCAGCCGCGCAAAAGCTCGCTCTCCACGCCAGGAATCGCGTCTATCCCTATGAAGCAGAGTAAGAAAACGGCCGCCGCGCCTCAGCTCAGCCAGCTCGCGCCGCGCGCGTTGACGTAGATTGCGTATAGCGAACTCGTCGCGCAGATGTAGAGGCGATTGCGTTTGGGGCCGCCAAAGCAGACGTTGGCCGTCACTTCCGGAACCTTGATCTTGCCGATGAGGGTCGCGTCGGGCGCGTAGACATGCACGCCATCCGCGGCCGAGGTCCAGACGTGGCCCTTTGCGTCGACGCGGAAGCCGTCGAACAGGCCGGCGGTGGATTCGGCGAACAATCTGGCCGGGCCGAGCGAGCGGCCGTCGGCGCCGACTTCGGCGACGCGGATATGGCGTGGGCCGTTCCTGAGGTGGGAAGCGCCGGTGTCGGCGATGTAGAGCAGCTTCTCGTCGGGCGAAAAGGCGAGGCCATTGGGCTTGACGAAATCGGTCGCCGCCGCCGTGACCGCGCCGCCCTCGGGATCAATGCGATAGACGTGGCTGGCGCCGATCTCCTGCGGCGCGGCGTCGCCTTCGTATTCGGAGTCGATGCCGTAGGTCGGATCGCTGAACCAGATCGAGCCGTCCGACTTCACCACCACGTCGTTGGGCGAGTTGAGGCGTTTGCCCTCGAAGCGGTCGGCGAGCACGCGGCGCGTTCCGTCATGTTCGATGCGCGAGACGCAGCGCGTGCGATGTTCGCAGCAGACGAGCCGCCCCTCGCGATCGACGCTGTGGCCGTTGTGGTTGTCGGCCGGCGAAAGGAAGACCGAGACTGCGCCGCTGGTCTCGTCGTAGCGCAGCACCCGGTTGTTGGGGATGTCCGACCAGACGAGATGCTTGCCCGCCGGCAGGTAGGCGGGTCCCTCCGCCCAGCGGCAGCCGGCATGGAGCCTTTCGAGGCGGACATTATCGAGGGCGAGCTTGGCGAAGCGATCGTCGAAGATCTCGATTTCCGGCGGATACATGCGTTTCCTCACGTCCCTGCGGGTTCGTCGATCGCGCCGCCGCGCCTCAGAATGGTTGCGCCTTCGCAATCCGACCGGCAACGCCGGCGCGCCGCCTCACTCGGCCGCCGCAGCCAGCTTCTCGGATGTCGCCGCGGCGGGTTTGCGCACGGTCTGGCGTCGACCGGCGAGCGCGGAGTCGATCTTGTCGAGGTAATAGTAGACGACCGGCGTGATGTAGAGCGTCAACAGTTGCGAGACGCACAGGCCGCCGACGATCGCGACGCCGAGCGGCTGGCGCAACTCCGAGCCGGCGCCGGTGCCCAGCGCGATCGGCAGCGCGCCGAGCAGGGCGGCGAGAGTCGTCATGATGATCGGCCGGAAGCGGATCAGCGCCGCCTCGCGGATCGCCGCCAACGCTTCCATGCCGCCCTCGCGCCGCCGCTCGAGCGCGAAGTCGACCATCATGATCGCGTTCTTCTTGACGATGCCGATCAGCAGCAGAATGCCGATGATCGCGATCACCGACAGGTCCAGGTGGAACCAGCTCAGCGCCAGCAGCGCGCCGATGCCGGCCGACGGCAAGCCCGAGAGGATCGTGATCGGATGGATGTAGCTCTCGTAGAGCACGCCGAGCAGGATGTAGATCGTCAGCACCGCCGCCATCAACAGCGCGCCTTGGCCGGCGAGCGCCTGCTCGAACAACTGGGCGTTGCCGGCGAAGCCGGTGATGATGCTGACCGGCAGGTTGACCTTGCGCTCGACCGCGTGGATGGCCTCGATCGCCTGGCCGAGCGACATGTCGGGCGCGAGATTGAACGAAATCGTCACCGAGGGCTGCTGCGACTGGCGGTTGATCTGCAGCGGTCCAACCGTGCGCCGCATCGTCGCAACCTCGTCGAGCGGCACGAGCTGGCCGGTCGGCGTCGAGACCCGAATGCGGCCGAGCGCGCCCGGATCTTCCTGGAATTTGTCGCTCGCCTCGAGGATCACCTCGTAGTCGTCGGCCTCGGTGAAGATGGTCGAGATCTGGCGCGTGCCGAAGGCGTCGTAGAGTGCGGTGCGCACCGCATCGGCGGTGATGCCGAAGGCCGCCGCCTTGTCGCGGTCGATGTCGACCCGCCACTGCGGGTTGTTGATCTGCAGGTCGCTGTTGACGTCGCGCAGGCCGGGTAATTGCGTCATCGCCTGCTCCATCTCCGGCGCCTTGGCGTAGAGCGCGTCGATGTCGCCGGACTGCAGCGAGTATTGGTATTTGGCGCGGGCGATGCGCCCGCCGGTGAAGTCGAGGTTCTGCACCGGCATCAAGATGGTGCGGATGCCGGGGATCGTCGCCGTCGCCGTGCGCAGACGGTTCATCACGACTTCCATCGAGTCGCGCTTGTCCTTGTCCTTCAAGCGCATGAACAGGAAGCCCCGGTTCGTCGCGCCGCCGAAGCCGACCGCCGAAGTGATCGACGCGACCGCCGGGTCGCTCTCGATCAAATGGCTCACAGCGATCTGCCGCGCCGACATCTCGCGGAAGCTGGTGTCGGCCTGGGCCTCGGTGATGCCGCGCAGGAAGCTGGTGTCTTCCTCGGGGAAGAAGCCCTTGGGGATCGAAGCGTAGAGCGAGACCGCGATATAGCCGGTGGCGAAAGTCAGCAACAGCGCGATGAATCGATGGCGCAGGACGAAATCGAGCGAGACGCGATAGGCGGCAAGCAGGCCGTCGACGAAGGAGTCGGAGAGGCGCGCGAACAGTCCTGCCGCCGCGCCGTGCTTGGGGGCGGAGAGGATTCGCGCGCACAGCATCGGCGTCAGCGTCAGCGAAACGAAGCCGGAGACGAGGATCGCAACAGTGATCGTCACCGCGAATTCATGAAACACGCGACCGACGACGCCGCTCATCAGCAGCACCGGAATGAACACCGCCACCAGCGAGAAGGTGATCGACAGGATGGTGAAGGCGATCTCCTTGGATCCCTTGAGCGCCGCGTCGAACGGCCTCATCCCGCTCTCGATGTGACGGGTGATGTTCTCCAGCATGACGATCGCGTCGTCGACGACGAAGCCGACCGACAGCGTGATCGCCAGCAGCGAGATGTTGTCGATGGAATAGTTGAAGACGTACATGAACGCGCAGGCGCCGATCAGCGACACCGGCAGCGCCAGGGCTGGGATCAGCGTCGCCGAGGCCGACTTCAAGAAGACGAAGATGACGACGACGACCAGAGAGATCGACAGGCCGAGGGTCAGCTGCACGTCGTCGATCGATTGGCGGATCGACACCGATCGATCGTTGAGCACTTGCGCCTCGACCGCCGGCGGCAGTTGCGACTGGTAGTAGGGAATCTTGGCCTTGACGTTGTCGACCACCTCGACGGTGTTGGCGTCCGACTGGCGAAAGACGGCGAGCACGATCGACGGGTCGTGGCCCGACCAGCCAGCGATCTGCTTGTTCTCGACCGAGTCGTAGACGTTGGCGATCTCGCTCAGTCGCACCGGGGCGCCGTTATGCCAGGCGACGACCAGGTTCTGGTAGTCCGCCGCGCGAACCATCTGGCCGGTGACGTCGACGGTGACATTCTGGCGCCTGCCGAGCAGCGCCCCGACCGGGGTCGACGAATTGGCGGCGGCGACCGCGGCGTTGACCTGCTCGAGCGTGAGCCCGCGCGCCGCCGCTGCGTCGGGGTCGACCGCGATGCGCACCGCGAACTTCTGCCGGCCGAACACCAGCACTTGGGCGACGCCGGAAATCTGCGAGATCTGGTTGGCGAAGACCTGTTCGGCGTAGTCGTCGACCTGCGACAACGGCAAAGTCTTCGACACCAAGGCGATGAACAGCACCGGGCTGTCGGCGGGATTGATCTTCTGGAAGCTCGGCGGCGCGGGGAGCTGCGGCGGCAGTTTGCGCAAGGTCGCCGAGATGTTCGACTGTACGTCGAGCGCCGCCCCGTCGATGTTGCGATCGAGGTCGAACTGCATGACGATGTTGGTCGTACCTAGCGCCGACGACGAGGTCATCATGTTGATGCCCGGGATCGTCGCGAACGCGCGTTCGAGCGGGCCGGCGACCGACGAAGCCATCGTGTCGGGGCTGGCGCCGGGTAGGGAGGCGCTGACCGAGATCGTCGGGAAGTCGACGCGCGGCAGCGCCGAGACGGGAAGCTGACGATAGCCGAACAGGCCGAAGACCACGAACGAGAGCATCAGCAGGCTGGTCATCACCGGCCGGCGGATGCAGAGTTCGGGAAGCGTCATGTCAGCTCGCTCCGCCGGCGGCGTTGCGCGCTGCGACTTTGGCGCCTTCGGTGAGCAACAGCGCGCCGTCCACCACCACCGTTTCGTCGCCGGCGAGGCCCTTAAGGACGATTGTTTCGCCCTCCTGAGTGCGGCCGACCTCGACCGGCTGCAGATGCGCGGCGCCGTCGACGACGGTGAAGACGTAATTGCCGCTCTGGCCGATCAGCACCGCCTCGCGCGGCACGACGACGGCGTTCGGTTCGGCGCCCATCGTCAGCGTCAGGTCGCACAATTGCCCGGGCCACAGGATCTCGTCGGCATTGTCGAAGATCGCGTGCGCGACGATGGTGCCGGTCGTCGGATCGACCGAATTGTCGACCAGCGCGAGCTTGCCCGGCGCATGCCGCGTCGAACCCTGCGGCGTCGCTTCGACGGTTGCGCCCTCGGCCATCGCCTCGTGCAGGGCCGGCAACAGCGACTGCTGCACCGAGAAGGCGACGTAGATCGGCGA
>Ga0187847_10003031_pt1 | contig 13080 bp, 11 predicted proteins | sample June2016WEW_4_10_FD_132458 | JGI IMG/M metagenome (GOLD analysis project Ga0187847, IMG submission 132458) | Peatland microbial communities from SPRUCE experiment site at the Marcell Experimental Forest, Minnesota, USA - June2016WEW_4_10 | ecosystem: Environmental > Terrestrial > Soil >...
CATCGTTATCAAGTGGCACTGGGCACGACCGACGACGGCAGGGCCATGGCTCTGGGAGTTTCTGGCCGCAATCTTCTGGTTTCCGGAGACCCTCGTTCCGGAAAATCGTGGATCACTGGGCTTGTGTGCGAAAAGCTCATTCTGCAAGGCTACTCCGTGTGCGTGATCGATCCCGAGGGCGACTACCGAACGCTGGAATCTCTGCCGGGCGTAGTGGTATTCGGAGCAGAGGATCCGCCCCCGCAACTTCCTGACGTGGCACGCGCGCTTCGCCATCCGGATATGAGCGTGGTCATTGACCTCTCTCACGCGGCGCGCAAAGAGAAGATTGATTACCTTCGTTCGCTATTGCCGATGGTGGCAGCGATCCGCAGATCCACGGGCTTGCCCCATCGCATCGTGATTGATGAAGCCCACTATTTCCTGAATGACCCACGAGCGCGTGAGTTGCTGGACTTGGATCTTAACGCCTATACCCTGGTCACTTATCGCCCGTCCGAGCTCAATGCGGATCTCCGAGGCACGATGGATGCGATCCTCGTGAAGCGCATCACCGATCCGCGCGAGCTCGGCACGTTGCGGAAGATGGCAGGCGGCCAGATACCCGAAGCCGAATGGAAAGCCTCAATCAGGGCACTGCGCCCGAGCCAGGCCGCTCTCTTGCCTGGGCCTGCAGAGGCAGAAGGAAAACTGCAGAGGTTCGAACTCTTGCCTCGCCTGACCGCGCACGTCCGGCACAAGGCTAAGTATTTCGATCTAGAACTCATCGAAGAGCTGGGATTCGTGTTTACTGCTGACGGAAAAACGCTCGGACCAGCAGCGCGGACGCTGAAGCAATTCGTACTGGACCTGAAGACTTATCCAGTCGCCGTCCTCGAAGGACACGTCCAGCGCGGGGACTTCTCTCACTGGATCATGAATGTGTTTCATGACCCTGCTCTCGCGACGGACGTGCGAAAAATCGAGCAGCGCTATCGGCTCGGGCACGTAGGAGACCTCTGCAGTGCAATCGGCGCGGCGATCGAGAATCGTTATGAGCTCTCCGCCGACAAGTTCCCCGCGCCTGCTGTTATCACTCCCACCGGTGCTGGTGATTCCGATCCCGTGCCGCTCAGGCTGGTTTCAAGCCGCGATCTTCCATAGCGGAGCCACAGGCTTGCACGAGGCTTGGCGGTCGCGTTTTGTTCTTACTCCGAGATTTAGGGCAGGCGCACGTCTTCGGGGCGTTTATCGTCGCGCAGTCCCAGAAAAACCGGCTGGCGAAGCTTTTTATCCGCGGTCCACTCCTGGAACGAGATTTGCGCGATGAGTCGTGGCGCGAGAAAAACCACGCCCTTCTCGCGAGGTGGATCTACGAACGACGCTTGTGTCCTCACGAAGGGCCGGAACTTTTTGTACAGCGAGGCAAGCGTCTTTTGGTCGAAACCCGTTCCGACCTTGCCGACATAACGCAGCTTGCCCTTTTCATAAGCGCCGAGCAGCAAGGCGCCGAAGTGTTGCCGAGAACCCTCCGGCTTCGTGTAGCCCGCAATCACGAACTCATCTTCCTGGTGGACCTTCACCTTCAGCCAGTAGCTTGAGCGGGCTTCGACATACGGAGAGGACTCGTCTTTCGCCACCATTCCCTCGTAGTCTCGCTGCCGCGCGATGCGAAAGGCCTTCAGGCCGTCGGCTGCGAGCTTCCGAGACGGCAACAGCAGCGTGCTGGCGCCAATGGATTTCTCCATCGCAGCGCGTCGTTCGATCAACGGTTCTCGCCGCAAGTCTTTCCCGTCACGAAACAGGCAATCAAATACGACATAGACTGGTTCGCCTTTGCCTTGTTGTAGCAGTTGGAATCGTGACACTTTCTTGCTGTCAAACACCACGACCTCGCCATCCAGCAACAAAGTGACCGGCTTAAGATTTCGGATAACGCCCGCAATGTGGGGAAATCTGTCCGTACGATCCTTTCCATTCCTGGAAAGTAGCTGCACTCGATCTCCTTCCTTGTAGGCCAGCACACGGTCTCCGTCATATTTTTCTTCATAGGCCCACCCAGGCTTGTCGAAAGGTTCCGCAACGAGCGTGGCGAGCATCGGCTGGACGCGAAATGGGATGTGGTTTTTCAAGGGAGAGGTGCTACGGTCTCCTTTTTCTTCCGGCCGTGCCAGGTGGAGCTTCCCGCCTGTCACCGCGCACCGAACTGTCTCGAACTTGGACCTGGTAAAAATTAGGATAAACGAATTCGCCGCTCCGGGTCATTAGTCGCGAAGCACGAGGGTGATCCGACGAGCTCGACACACAGCCAGCCTTCTTTTGTGCCTATTTGTGCAGGATACTTCGTTTTCCCGATGTGACGTGCGTCACTCCCGCCAGTGACCGCCTATACATCCCCACGCGCCGCGTTCAGCGAAGATAGGCCTTGTTCAAGGAACCAAAGGAGTTGGCCGTGAAGGGGATTCTCAAGCTCGCCTTCAAGTTGCTGGTTAACGACAAGGCGAAGTTCACGGCGTTGCTAATCGGCATCACGTTTGCCGTGTTCCTGATGATGTTCGTCACTTCAATGCTCGTTGGCGTGCTGAATCACGCCTCCGCCACGGTGATCAACATCGGCGCGACCATATGGGTGATGGATCCAGCGGTACAGACGGTAGCCAACACGGTAGGAAATCCCGACTACGTCCTGGACGCAACTCATAGCATGCAAGGCGTGAAGTACGCAGTGCCGCTCTACTCGGGAGGCGGCCTTGCCAAGCTTGCCGATGGCACCTACCAGTCAGTGAATGTGATTGGGCTGGACGACAATAGCCCGCTGGGACGGCCCGAACTGCTCGAAGGAAAGATCGCAGACATCTACGCGGAAGACGCCTTCATCGTCGTGAAAGATGCTGAGTTTCGGAAGCTTCAGCGCCCTTCGCTCGGAACGCAGTTCGAATTGAACGATCACCGAGCGGTGGTAGTGGGAATTGCCAGGGTGTCCACTTCTGGTCTCTACGGAACGCCCACCCTGTACACGACACCCCGGCCGTGCCGCCGCGTTGCACATGGCCCAGTTTGATCACACGCAGCTCGAAGCCAAGCCGTTCGTGATGCTCACGGAAATAAGCCGTGAGCGCCTCGGCATTATACTTCGCTCCTTCCGCAACGACCACGATCGCATGCGCCTTGCCGCGTTCATAGGCGTCGCGCAGATCCAGCGCCACGGTTTCGGGATCTGTCTCGACTTCGGGCAGTACGATACTCTCCGCTCCACCAGCGATCTGCCACCAGAGCGAGGTAGCCGCAATCTCTCCCCATGACTTCCACCAGAAACGCTCGTTCGTGCGACGAGGCGGTGACTTTGATGCGGTCGATGGCTTCCAGGGCGACATTCAGTGCTGTGTCCACGCCAATCGTGATTTCAGAACCGCACAAGTCGTTGTCAATCGTCGAGGCAATGCCGACAACGGGGAAACCCTTCTGAGAGAGTGCAAACGAGCCAGCTGGTGAGCCGTCTCCGCCAATAACCACCAACGCCTCGATCGCGCGTTGGCGAAGAAATCGGATCGCGGCATGTTGTCCCTCGTCCACCTTGAATTCCGGGCAGCGCGTGCTGCCGAGCATTGTGCCGCCGTGCTGAATTATCCCACCAACGTCGCGAGGTCCTAGCGGAACGAAGTCGTCGCGGATAAGGCCAGCATAGCCGTGCCGGACGCCGAACATTTCCCAGCCTCTGTCCAACCCCGTACGAACCACGGAGCGCACCGCCGCATTCATGCCAGGTGCGTCGCCTCCGCTCGTGAGGACTGCCACACGCTTCATCTCAGTCTTCGTGAGCCGACAACCATCTGACCATCATTGATTGCCTAAATAACCGCCGCTTACCGGCGCAAGTTTCGCCGCAGTAATAAATAGACAGGCGACAATTCGACCACGGTGCCGTTATGCTACGCCAGATCGCGGAGCATCACACCCGCCATCGAACTGCCGCCCTCCGTCTTGAGCTCGCCCAAATTTCCCACGGCCCCTACGCCGCTTTCACTTCGACGCGGTTTGCCTTTACCTGTACGGCCTTCGGCACGCTGACTTCCAGAACGCCATTTCTCAGCGTTGCGGTTGACTTCCCGGTGTTCACTTCAAGCGGCAATTCGATCACGCGGAGAATCTCGCTGGAGAACTGCTCCTGATAGATCGTCTTGCCCTTTTGCCTGTCCTCTTTGCTGGTTTCGTGTTTGCCGCTGATCGTCAAGCGCAGCGGTTCCAGACTTACTTCCAACTCGTTCGCGTTGAATCCCGGCACTTCAGCCTGAATGTTCAGCGCCTCGTCGGACTCGGTGATGTTTACGCACACCGGATGCAGCATTTCCGCTTCGGCCTGGAACCAATTGTCCAGGTCACGGCCCATCCTGCGTCCATCGCTCTCGAAAATCTCGAACGCACGACGAGCAATGCCTTCACGGATTCGATTGATGCGATCAAAGAATGTCTTGGGCTCGGCCACTTTTAAAGATGTTGATTCCTGAGCCATTTGTACGGCCGTTGATCTCTCGGTCATTTCAGTCCTCCAATGCTGCCTCGTTTCGACCGCGATCGTGATTACGCGATCCGGTTTCCAAGATGGACCGGCTGTCATTGTCTCTGGCAGCTGCTTCCGGCTCTGTGAGCTGCGTCACATTCTGATGTGACCCGCATCATTGGCCTTTCCCGAGCGTGCGCCCATCCTTTACGCAAATCAGTACACGGTTCCGCGCGCCGCGCCGAATGACTAGCTTTTATTTGATTGAGGAGATCGAAATGAAGTTGTCGGAACCCGCTGGCACGCCCACGTTAAAGAATATTCTCTTTGCGACCGACCTCTCGTCGACCACCGAAAATGTCATGCCTCGCGTCTTGAAAATTGCTGAACGATACGGCGCCACCATCTGCGCGTTGCACGTGATTCAGCCAGACGTTTATCCGCTTCTACCGCCTGACGCCTGGCCGGAGATGGCCCGAGAAGCACAATCATTCAGGCAAAACCGCAGAGCCGAATTGGAGCAGCAACTGCAACGATGTCCTCACGAAGTCATCTTCCGGCCTGGAAAAATCTGGCCGACGATTTCTGAATTAATTAAAGAGAAGCATATTGACCTCGTGGTGCTGGGCACGCATAAACGCCTGGGCGCGGAAGAAGCATTCGTCGGGTCCTCGGCGGTAGAAATCATCGGCAAGGCGCCGTGCCCCGTCCTGGTTGTTGGTCCCGCGGTCGCGGCCACTCAACCACAGGACGGGGGACTGGGCCGAATTCTCTACGCCACCGATTTCGGTACCGAATCGCTGGCCGCAGCCCCCTTTGCGATTTCGCTCGCGCAAGTGCATCACGCACGGCTAATCCTGCTTCATTCGATCCAAGACGGAGGCGACGTCGCCGCCATGTCGGACACGCTCCGTCGTCTGGTTCCGCTCGGAGCCGAGCTCGGATCTGAGCCGGATTATGTGGTGGAATACGGTGCGGCTTCGGAAAAGATCCTGGAAGTGGCCGCCGGCCGCCGCGCGGACTTGATCGTTCTGGGCGTGAACGCTAGTGGACGGCACGTCCGGCAACATCTGCCTCACTCGGACGTTATGCGAATCGTCGCGCGGGCAGCGTGCCCGGTTCTGATGGTCAGCAGTTAGCAGAAGGTGCGTTCGAACAACGCGCGAATTCCTCTTGTTCAGGAGCAGTTCTCAACCGGTTGTCCGCATTTCCGTGGTGCCCCATCCGTCTTGTCTCGGTAACTCTTCGGATAGCCAATTCGCGTATACTCGCAGCCGCACCTGGAAAGGGAACGCTCGCCATAGGCGTGACGAAGCATGCTCACGCACGCAGGATGCTTGTGGCCTGATCTGCGAGAAAAACATGACTGGCTCCTTATCACCGAAGCTACGATCATCGCAGGCGCTCGCGCAGAAATTGGTGGAGTCCTCGCCCGATGGTATCGTCGTGACCGATCGCGATGGATGCGTCATCGAGGCCAATCCACAAGCGGAAAAAATGTTCGGATATGCGCATGCGGAATTAGTCGGGCAAGCGGTCGAGATCCTCATTCCAGAACGCTTTCGCGCCGCTCACGCCACCCACGTAAAACACTACGGCGTTCAACCTGCTGCCCGCCCCATGGGTATGGGGCTAGAACTCTACGGCAGACGGAAGGACGGTTCGGAATTTCCCGTCGATATTGTGTTGAGTCCGCTGCAAGTGGAAGGTGAAACCCTCTCCTTGGCCATGGTTCGCGACATCACGGAACGCAAACGAATCGAAACAGCTCTGCAAAAAAGCGAAGAGAGCTTTCGCGTGCTCGTTGATGGCGTAAACGACTATGCCATTTTCATGTTGGATCCCAGCGGGCGAGTGGTGACCTGGAATTCGGGCGCGGAACGCATCAAAGGGTATCGCGCCGCGGAAATTGTCGGCCAACATTTCTCGCGGTTCTATTCACCCGAGGACATTGAGAGCGGGAAACCGAAAAACGAATTGAAAATTGCTGCCGCTCAAGGACGTCTGGAAGATGAGGGGTGGCGCGTCAGAAAAGACGGCTCGCGCTTCTGGGCGAACGTAGTGATTACCGCGATCCGCGACAAAGGTGGTGATCTGCTGGGATTCGCAAAAGTCACGCGCGATTTCACGCGTCGCCGTGAGGTCGAATTGGCACTCCGACTCAGCGAACAGCGTTTCCGCGCCCTCTTCGATTTCTCGCCGGACGCGATCATCGCGACGGACCAGTCCGGCCGAATCACGGAAGCAAATTCGCGAGTCGAAAAGTTCTTCGGTTACAGTCACACGGAATTACTGGGCCAGCCGATCGAAATTCTGGTTCCCGAGCGATTCCGAACCGCACACCCCGGACACCGAAAAGATTACAGTGCTGAAGCTCGCATGCGCCCCATGGGAATCGGTTTGGAGCTGCACGCCCGTAGAAAGGACGGCTCCGAGTTTCCGGTGGATATCATGCTCAGCACCATCGAGACCGGTTCGGGCCGCGTTGTCCTGAGCGTAATTCGCGATCTTTCGGAAAAGGTGCGAGCCCAGGAAGAATTAGAAAGAAGGGAGCGCGAAAAGCGCTACCTGGAAGAGGAACTCAACACTGAACATGGGTTCGAAGACATCATCGGAGAAAGCACCGGACTCAGGAGGGTGTTGAAGCAGGTCGAGACGGTGGCGGCGACGGATGTTACCGTGCTCATCCTGGGCGAAACCGGCACGGGAAAAGACCTGATTGCGAGAGCAATCCATCAACTCAGTTCGCGGCGCGGGCGAACGCTGGTCAAATTGAATTGCGCCGCAATCCCCACCGGTCTGCTGGAAAGCGAGCTTTTCGGGCACGAAAAAGGCGCGTTCACGGGTGCCATTTCGCAAAAAATTGGCCGCTTGGAGCTGGCTCACCAGGGCACTTTGTTTCTGGACGAAATTGGAGACCTTCCAGCGGAACTGCAGCCGAAAATCCTGCGAGCGCTCCAGGAAAAGGAAATCGAACGGCTCGGCGGCACGCGCACGATCACCGTGGATGTACGCCTGGTCGCAGCCACCAACCGCAATCTGGAAAAAATGGTGGCCGACCGCGAATTTCGCAGCGACCTTTACTACCGTCTCAGGGTCTTTCCGATCACCATGCCGGCCTTACGCGAACGCAGGGAGGACATACCCCTGCTGGTTCGCTATTTTGTCAGCAAGCATGCCCGCCACCTGGATAAGCAGATCGAATCGATTCCAGCCGACGTAATGAGAGCCCTCACCAAATGGGACTGGCCGGGCAACATCAGAGAACTTGAGAATTTCATCGAACGCGCCGTGATCCTCACGAGGGGATCTACGCTACGGGTGCCGCTGGCGGAGCTGGAAACGTCAGCCGACGCACCGGTCGCGGATGATGCGACGCTGGAGAGTACAGAACGGGAGCACATTCTCCGCGTCTTGCGCGAAACGAAGGGCGTAATCGCGGGTGCGCACGGCGCAGCCGCCCGGCTGGGTTTGAAAAGAACGACACTCAATTCCAAATTGAAAAGGCTAGGTATCGAGCGCAGCGACTATATGTAGTCAGCACCGACGATATTTCGTCAGTGCGCTTCGTCACTGCAGCATGTGTTAAGCATCACTGAGGCTTCGATTCGGAACTAAGCCTTTTCCCTCCCGAGTTTTACGACATGCACCGTCTCTAGCCAGCATTGGTTCTTTGCGTGCAATCAACACATGCGTGGCGCAGGACGAGCCAAGATCACGTTCAGGATTACCGTACAGGATGCAGCAGGCGCCACGACCCTATTACTCGAGGGCAGAGTTGTCGGACCTTGGGTAGACGTGTTGGACCAGACCTGGCGGGACTTGATCTCCTCACTCGGGTCCAAGAGATTCCTAGTTGATTTACGCGGAGTCACGCACGTCGACCGAGACGGAAAAAAAGTCCTAGCCGACATTCACAAGACCACCGGCGCGCAGTTTCTGGCCGATACGCCAATGACCAAGTACTTCGCTGCGGAAGCCCGCGGCGAAAAGCACGATGCAAAAACGGAGGAAGCCTGACATGCGAGGACCATACGGTTTCGAGATGAGCGAGAATTGCCAGACCTGCAAACTCGAGAAGAGCGGCTTTTTCTGCCAACTGTCTCCCAAAGCGAAGAAGGATTTCGACGCCATCAAATCCAGCTCGGCTTATCCCGAGTCCGCGATTCTGTTCCTCGAAAAGCAGGATTCGCGCGGCATTTTTGTACTCTGCGAAGGAGAAGTCAAGCTCTCGATCAGTTCGAGCGAAGGCAAGACGCTCATCCTCAGAATTGCCAAGCCCGGTGAAATTCTTGGCCTCATGGCTGTGCTTTCCGGCAAACCGTACGAGGTATCGGCCGAGACCCTCCGTCCATCGCACATCGCCTTCGTTCGCCGTGATGACTTCGTACGATTCGTGACCCAGCACCCTGAGGCTTCTGCGGGCATCGTCAGGCAGCTCAGTTCGAACTATCATGGAGCTTGCGAGCAATTGCGCAGCGTGGGCCTTTCGCTGTCCGCGCACGAGAAGCTTGCCAAACTCTTTCTGGACTGGTCCGCCGGCTCCGAACAGACCACCTTGGGTTCTCGCATCACGATGCCCTTGACTCACGAAGAAATCGCCGAATTCATCGGCAGCACCCGAGAGACGGTCACCCGCACATTGAGTGACTTTAGAAACCGTAATCTTGTGACGCTCAAGGGCTCCACTCTGATGATTTCGAATCGGGCAGGTTTGGAAAACCTTGTAACGGCTTAGCAATAAAAAGCGGCCCAGTGAGCCTCAAGCTTTCACAGAGAGCTGCGAATTTCTACAGAGCCTGGAACGGCCCACTCTGCTTCGCAGCGAATTCCACCCGCATCATTTTCAGGCCGTCTGTTGTCGCACGGTCAGGACCGGGCATCCCGCGTGGGCAACTACCTGATGGGCTGTGGCGCGCCCCAGATGTGTCGCGGCGCCCAGACGGCCGGTAGCATCGCGTACGCCAAGCACGATCAAATCGATCCTGCGCTGTTGTGCTGCCGCGACGATTCGCTCAGCCGGTTCACCGAACTCCACGATAACTTCCGGGCGCCCTTCGAGCTCCGCACCGTAACCGATAGCCTCGTACAGTTGCTGATTCGCTTCTGCGACCGAAAGTTGTAATCGGTCCTTATCGCCGTTCCGCGCTTCAGGCTTCCGCATCACATGCAACAGAACCAGCCGGGCGCGATTTTCCACGGCGAGCGAGAGTGCGTAAGGAGCTGCGGCGGCGGAAGCAGCCGTGAAATCATTTGCAAACAGCACGCGATTGAATCGCCCGCCGTTGTGCGCGCCGCTTCGCACTCCGGGCCCGATGGTCAGCACCGGCACCGGTGAACGCCGGAAGATCTCTTCCGCGACGGATCCGAGCAGGAATTTCTCCGCGCCAGTCCGGCCATGCGTGCCCAGCACGATCATATCGATGGCGTGATCTTTCACCGTTTGCGCCACCGCGTCCCACACATTAAGGCCTTGTGCGATGATGGCGTCGTGTGACAACCCCGCAAACTGGGATTCCACCCGCGCCATTTCGGCCTTCGCGTTCTCTTCCTCTGCTTTGATCGCGGTAGCTGTCAATTCAGGCGTCGTGTACACATAGGAAGCAGGTGTAAAAACATAGAGCGAGTAAACCGTTGCTCCATATCCCCGAGCGATGGCCGCTGCAAATGGCAGCGCCGCCTCGGAGGCACCCGAGAAATCGGTGAGGAAAAGGATATTCTTCAGTACGACTCGCAAATCGGTTCCAAGCACGCTCATAACCCACCTCTCGCGAGAGTCTGCGCTAAGGCGCGCCGCGTTGCGGTGACGAACGTCTTGCACCAGTGTGATGGCCGTCACTGCGACGGCCTGTATCCGTGGCCTAGGCATTTCCAGCCGCGTCGAGCTAATCCTTTACTGCCTGCAAGAACGCTACGCGCCGCAAGGGTGTTCACTATGGTACAGATTTCAAAAGCAGTTCTCGCTATTCTGGCCTCTACGCAGAGTTTCGGTAATGGAGGCAACACGCATGAAAGTACTTGGAGTCATCAGCACAACGGCCCTGCTTTTCCTTCTCGGAGCGACCGTTCCCGCGTTCGCGCAGGAAGAGCACCAGGAAGACAAGGCTAAGCCAGCAGAGCATGAGGAGTCAGCCAAACCTGCAGCGAAGCCGGAGGCAACCAAGCCCGCGAAGCAAGAAGAGGCGGCAAAGCCTGCAAAGCAGGAAGAAGCCAAGCCCGCAAAGCAGGAAGCAGCCAAACCTGCCGCGAGACAGGAACCGCAACAGCAGGCCAAGGCTCAACAACCAAAGACTCAGTTCGCAAAGAACGGCCAGAAAGACAGCGCCGGCCATGTTTACAACGAAAGCCACTTTGGCCCCAGTCATCACGCTCGCTTTGAAGCAAACGGTGGGCGCTTCACCAACGGACGCCGCGAGTACTCCTACGGCGGGTATTGGTTCTATGCGGGAGTGTACCCACCCTGGTTTTACCAGCAGGACGTGTACTTCATCATGGGCGCAGACGGGTTCTGGTACGCAGTGTCGTACAGCGATCCCTCTCTGATGTTCCAGGTCAACATCGGGTAATCACCAGCCGGGGCTGTTGCTCTCGGAGGAGGCTGCAATGTTTGGATACGGAATTTTGGGCACGCTGCTGATTATCTGTCTGATCGTTTGGCTCATACGCTCTTTGTAAGCGCGCGGAAGGTTCGCTCAGCGACCTCAGGTTCGTCTCCTGGAAAGAAATAGTGCTCAAAAAGCTGGATGAAACAGATCCTGCCGGGGACGGAGCGCGCGTCACCCGGAAATTCAACGGCGTTCGTTTGGGTCGTGTGAAAAGGTGTGCCTCCTGCCCCTGCGGACAGTGCTCCTTCCTTTGATTTAGCCGCTTTGCAGATTTCAGTTGGCCGTCGCTCGCTCGCCCGCGCGCGAAAACTTGCGCGGCGAAAACAGCCAAAAAAGTAGCGATTAGAATGGGGCGCTGTGGTTTGTTTTCAATCATATGCTGCGATTTTTAATTTTCAGCCAGTAGCGATTAGGTTTTGAGGAAGAGCGCGGAGGCGGATCGTGCTCGAAGGGGCTGAGGAACTCGAAAACTCGCGGGAAATGCGCTGCCCTTCGATCCCGCACAGTGGGATCTCAGGCTGAATCGCGCTGCAGCGCGATTCACGAAAGGTATGCCGCTTCGCGGCATCGTTTTATTGTCGGGGCCGTTCGACGCCTGACCCTGCCAGGCTCTCAGGATCAACCCTTCGAGTCCGTCGACGGCGGAATCTCAGGGTGCCCGATCAACCAGCATGGCGAATTCCGCTCGCGCCACCGCACCGTTTGACCACTCCGATTAGGACTAAAGTTGGAAAGTGCTTTAGAATAAATAACGCAGCAACTGTCGGGGCGTAGCGCAGCCTGGTAGCGCGCCTGCCTTGGGCGCAGGAGGTCTGGAGTTCAAATCTCCACGCCCCGACCATTTCCTTCCATCGCCTGCCAAACGCTCGCTGGGAGAAAAAAATTCATGAAGAGCCTGTTGCTTGGAATGGCTGCCATCGTTTTACTTTTGTTTCCCGCCTCGGTGCGCTGCGCTCCGGCAAAACCTGCGTTGGAAGTGGTGGTGCTCGGTTCCGGTGGGCCGCGGCCGTTCGGCAGGGCGGGTTCCAGTTTCCTTGTGCTGCTCGATGGCACGCCGCGGATTTTGGTGGATGCCGGGCCGGGGGCGTTTTTGCGCATCGGGGAACTAGAGCTGGACTTGGACAACGTGGACACGGTCCTGCTGACGCACTTGCATATTGACCACAGCGGAGACCTCGCCGCTTTCTTCAACGCGCGAGCGCTCGATAGCGATGGACCGATCGTCTATCACATTTTTGGCCCCGACGGCGCCGGGCAATTTCCCAAGACCTCACGATTTGTGGACTTGCTGGTGGGGAAGGGCGGCGCGTTTGAATATCAGAAGACTTTTGGCGCGCGCGAAACGTTTGCAGTGCGCGATCTGGCGATCAACCTCGATTCTCCGCGTGCGAAAATCGTGGACGAGGGCGGGTTAGTCGTGGAGGAAATTGCCACGCATCACGGCGACTGCCCTTCGGTGGCTTACCGGATTTCGTACCAGGGATCGGTACTGGTTTTCTCCGGGGATATGGATGCGTCGGCGCTGCCGAATCTGGTGCAATTCGCGAAGAACGCGGATTTGCTGATTTTCAATTGCGCGGTGCTGGATCCTCCGCAATCGCCTTCGCAATTGTACGATTTGCACACGCCGCCGAAGAAAATTGGCGAAGCGGCGCGCGATAGCGGTGTAAAGAGTTTGCTCCTGAGCCATCTGGCGCCCGACGTCTTGAGCCAGGAAGACGCCGTGCGCAAATCGATTCGTGCGTCGTATGCAGGGCCCGTGGCGTTTGCGACCGACAAGTTACACGTGCCAGTAGGGAAGTGAGAGACGAATCGTGGCGCATGCGTTTCGCGCGCCGCCGCGGCGCGCTTTATGCCGCTCGTTTCTTGCGCTCCACCAGCTGCAAAATCAATGGCGTCAGGATCAGCTGCATCGCCAGATCGAGTTTGTTCCCCGGAATCACAATCGAATTTGCGCGCGACATGAAGCTGTGCTGGATCATCGCCAGCAAGTACGAG
>Ga0187847_10003034_pt1 | contig 13074 bp, 10 predicted proteins | sample June2016WEW_4_10_FD_132458 | JGI IMG/M metagenome (GOLD analysis project Ga0187847, IMG submission 132458) | Peatland microbial communities from SPRUCE experiment site at the Marcell Experimental Forest, Minnesota, USA - June2016WEW_4_10 | ecosystem: Environmental > Terrestrial > Soil >...
ATCGCGAGTACGGTTCCCAGCGCGGGTGCGATCGCATAGAGCAGGATCGCCTTGGAGCGACCGAATGCGCGGGCCCACACACGTAGCGGTGCAAGCGCCGCAAACAGCGTGATCAAGGCGACCACCGCGGTCACGTGCCAGCCGATCGCGAGCACGAGGAACGGCAGTGCAGTCGTAGCGCTGTAGAGCCAGCTCGAAAGCAATGCAAAGGGGATGAGGCACAGCAGGTGCGCGGCCAGCCAGCCGAGGCGTATCGGTGCGTTTCGATGACTTACGCCGATCGAGGCGAGGCTGCCGCGGCGGCCCAGTGAAAACAGAATGACGCAGGCGACCGCGTAAGCGATCAGAAATCGGAACAGCCAATGTTGGGTGTCGTGGACCAGCGCCGCGAGCCCGGTTGCCGCGGTCACCGGTGTCTGTTGAATCAGGAACGATAAGGCCAGCGTTTCGAGCGTGAGCACGATCGCGATGGTGCCGAGGCGAGCGCCCAGGGGCGAGCGGCCCGGATTGAAAGATCGAGATTCTGTTGCCGGTGCGCTCACGGCCGTTAGATTAGCCGGAACCGAGTCCCGCCGCCTCGAAGATGGCCCGATCGGTGAAATCGGTCCCGCAGAGCGGTCCTAGGACGGCCGTGCATTAGTCCTGGCAGACCTCATGGCGCAGGACATAAGCTTGCGCGCCTATGCAGTGTGGAATCCAAGGTCTATTTCCCGCGGACGTCGTCGCGGTCGCAATGGGCGATGCCGGCGACGTCTCTGCGCTGCTGCCCGAAGAGGCGGCCTGCCTCGGGCGCTCGGTCCCGAAGCGTGCGCAGGAGTTTGCCGCGGGGCGGCTGTGCGCACGGCGCGCCTTGCTCGAGTTTGGGGTCGTCAATTTCCCTCTGCGGGTGGGGCCTCAGCGCGAGCCGCTGTGGCCAGAAGGCTATGTCGGCAGCATCACGCATACGACGGGGCTTTGCGCCGCAGTTGTCGCCGAGCGCGCGCGCTTCAGTGCGATCGGTGTCGACGTCGAGATTGCGGATCGCGTGAAGCAGGAACTGTGGCCGCATATTTGCGTCGCCGCGGAAATCGCCTGGCTCGACTCATTGCCGGAGTCGCAGCGCGTCGCTGCCGCAACGCTGATCTTCGCGGCAAAGGAAGCGTTCTACAAGGCGCAATTTCCGCTGGTGCGCGAGCGGCTGGATTTCCACGATGTCTGCGTCGAGGCATCGAACTGGAACGGGACGCGCGGGGCTTGCCGGCTGCGGCCGCTGCGCCCGCTCATGGTCTCGGCGTTCGTTACGCTGCCCTTGCTCGCTCAATACCGATATAAGGGCGAGTTTGTCGCCGCGGGCGTCATCGCCCTTGCATCCAATAGCCCCTAATGTGGCAAGTTTCTGAATGCTTCGAGCAGATTTGCGGCGCATTATTTTGGTTCTGATCGGTGCACATTGCCGTGAAACCGTTCTTCCGTGCGGGATTTATGTACCCTGTAATGTATAGATCGCCTTTTTTGGGAGGCGCCCGATGGATACGACGTTTACTGAACTGCGCAACCATGCCAAAGCATTCTTCGATGCCGTCGAACGGGGCGAAACGGTGCGCGTGTTCCGCAACGGCAAGGCGGTCGCGCTCAATACGCCTTGTCGTCGCGAAATACCTTGACGACCGTGAGCAGCAAAATCTTGATGTCGAGCATCGGGGTCCAGAAACGCAAGTAATCCAGGTCGTAGTTGACACGCGCTTCCATGTCTTCGAGTTTCTCGGTCTCGCCGCGACAGCCGTTGACTTGTGCGAGTCCGGTGATGCCGGGCAGCACCTTGTGGCGGACCATATAGCCCTTGATGAGCTTGCGGTACTCCTCGTTGTGCGCGATCGCGTGCGGGCGCGGGCCGACGAGGCTCATGCGCCCTTGCAGCACGTTGATGAGCTGGGGCAGCTCGTCGAGCGAAGAGCGGCGCAAGAAACGACCGATCGGCGTAATACGGCTGTCGACCTTCTTGGCCTGTTGAATCTTCTCGCCGTCCTCGGTCACGCGCATGCTACGGAACTTGTAGATCGCGATCTCGCGGCCGTCCAATCCATAGCGGCGCTGTTTGAAGATGATCGGACCCGGCGACGTGAGTTTGACGAGCACCCCTACCGCCAAGAATATCGGCAGCGTCATCAGCAGGATCCCCGCGGACAAACCGATGTCGGTGAGGCGCTTGGTTACGCCGCGGTAGCCGTAAAACGGCGTTTCGCACATCGCAACCACGGGAATGCCTTGGACCTCACCCGAGCGCGCCTGAATCAAGTCGAATACGAAAATGTCCGGCACGTAGTAGATCGACGCGGTCGTGTCGCGCAGGTCATCGAGCAGGTTCATCACGCGCTGAATGTGGCGGATCGGTAGTGCGATGAAGATGATGTCGACGCCCTGTTCGTTGACGAATTTCGCGACGTCGCTCAAGTTGCCGATCAGCCGGTTGTCGGATTTCATCGCGAGGCGGTCGACGCTGCGGTCGTCGAAGAATCCGGCCACCTCGATGCGCATGCCGGGATTGTCCTTGAGGCGATTGGCGAGATCTTGGCTGCTGTTGTTGTAGCCGGCGAAGATCGCCTTGCGATTGTCGAACGCACTCATCAAGAATCGGCGCATGACCTCGTGCATGCCGAAGGTACTCAAAACGAGCGCCGCGGGCGTCGCGATCACCCAGGTCAAGAGCACGCGCCTCGGGTAGGCATCCAAGGAACTCGTGAGCACGTCGATCGCGAGCAATGCGATCGAGAGCAGCAGCCAATGGAACAACACCACGGCCATCGCGACCGTGCGCTCCGAGGTCAGCTGCGTGCTCACATCACCCGGTGCCCGAATCAGCACCAGGCACAGCACGACGAGCACGACGGTCGCGGAGGCATTGAACGGCGTTCCGTAGAGTGCGACGGTTGCAATGAGACAGAGCACCGCGATCAGCGCCGGCATGACCGCTTGGGCGCCCGTGAGCAGCGCAATCAGGAAACTCTGCTTGACCAATACAGGCTGTGCCATTACCTATCCGTAAAGCCAAAGGGATGCGTAGTCGGCGAAAGGCGCGACTCGCAGCACATCCCTGAGCGACATAATCCATTCAGATTATCATCTATCGACCGTTGCGAATGCGTGAACTAACCCGACAAACTCGCGACACGTGCCGCTACTCGATCACGTACCACCGGGTGGCGGATTTCGGACCCGACGCGTCAAAATGGTATTCTACGGGGCTATGACCACCGTTCCTTTACTCGATCTCAAGGCCCAGTACGCCCAAATCCGCGCCGAGGTCATGCCGATCATCGATGCGGTCTGCGCGAGCCAGCAATTCATTTTAGGTGAGCACGTGCGCGGCCTCGAGGCGGAAATCGCGGGCTATTGCGGCGCTTCGTTCGGTATTGGCGTCTCCTCGGGCACCGATGCGCTTTTGCTTGCGGTCATGGCACTCAACATCGGTGCCGGCGACGAGATCGTCACCTCGCCGTTCACGTTTTTTGCGACCGCCGGCATTATTGCGCGGGTTTCCGCACGACCGATTTTTTGCGATATCGATCCCGTGACCTTCAACCTCTCGCCGGCCGCGGTGCAGAGCTTCATCGACCGCGATTGCGTGGTCCGCGATGGCGGCCTCGTCAACCGCGTGACCGGCGGGCGCGTGCGCGCGCTGCTTCCCGTACATTTATACGGGCAGTCTGCGGACATGGATGCACTCATGGCGATCGCGCGCCGTTACGGCCTGAAAGTCATCGAAGATGCGGCGCAGGCGATCGGCACCGAGTACCGCGGCGTGCGCGTCGGCTCGATCGGCGACATCGGCTGCTTCTCGTTCTTTCCGAGCAAGAACCTCGGAGCCTTCGGCGATGCGGGACTCTGTACGGTCAATGACGCGGAGCTCGCGGAGCACTTGCGGGTGCTGCGCGTCCACGGCGGAAAGCCAAAGTATTATCATGCGTTCGTCGGCGGCAATTTCCGGATCGACGAACTGCAGGCTGCTGTGCTGCGCGTCAAACTCAAATACTTGGACGGATGGACCGAGGGCCGGCGACGCAACGCGGCTACCTACGATGCCGCGTTTCGACGCGCTGGACTCGGTGACAGCGTTGTCACTCCGGTCGCGGCTGCGGGCGGACGGCATATCTTCAATCAGTACGTCGTGCGCGTCGCGCGCCGCGACGACCTCAAGCAGTACTTGGGCGAGCAGGGCATCGGCACGGAGATTTATTATCCGGTGCCGCTGCATTTGCAGAAATGTTTCGAGTACCTGGGCTATCGCGCGGGGGACTTCCCGCAGTCTGAGCGCGCGGCCGCCGAAACCTTGGCGTTGCCGATCTACCCGGAACTGAGCGAATCACAGCTCGCCCACGTGGCCTCGAGCGTCGCGAAGTTCTACGGCTGACCCGAGAGGCGCTCTCGGTGCCTCCCGAATTCAGGTTTTCTTGAAATCGTCGGGCAGCAGCTGATGCCGCGAGAGCAATTTGTAGAAATCCGTGCGGTTGCGTTTTGCGAGCCGCGCGGCCTGACTCACATTGCCGGTCGTGATCTGCAGAATCTGCGAGAGATAGTTGCGCGTGAACTCATCGCGCGCCTCGTCGAACGAAGGTAGCCGCGCGCTGCCGCCGCCCAAGGACTGTTGCACGATCTCGGCCGTGATGATCGGACCGGTCGAGAGCGCGACGTTCTGGCGCACGACGTTGTAGAGCTGGCGCACGTTGCCGGGCCATTCCGCGGTCGCGAGCAGTTCGACCGCCTCGGGCGCGTAGATCTTGCGCTGGCCGATCTCCTTCGCGAGCTGTTCGAGAAAATGGGCGACCAGCAAGGGGATGTCTTCGCGGCGCCGCCCGAGCGCCGGTATCTCGATGTGTACGACGTTGAGCCGGTAGTAGAGGTCCTCGCGGAACTGACCGCCGATCATCAATTGATTGAGGTCGCGATGGGTCGCGGAAATCACGCGCACATTGACCGCGATCGGCTCGACACTTCCCATCGGGCGGATCTGATTTTCCTGCAGCACGCGCAGCAGTTTGACCTGCAGCCGGATCGGCAAATCGCCGATCTCATCGAGCAGCAGCGTGCCGCCGTCGGCGGACTGGAACAGGCCGACCTGGGTGCGAGTCGCTCCCGGGAACGCGCCCTTCTCGTGGCCGAACAGTTCGGACTCGAGCAGATTCTCGGCCATCGCGCCGCAATTGATCGCGACGAACGGGCGGTTGCGCCGCGGGCTCGCCTCGTGAATCGCGCGCGCGAGCAGCTCCTTGCCGGTGCCGGATTCACCCGTGATCAGCACGCGCGCATCGGTGCCCGCGACCATGTTCGCCTGCGCGAGTTTGTCCTCCATGAGCTGGCTGCGCGTGATGATGCTCGCGCGCCAGTCCTCATCGACGTGCGCGAAGCCCGAAAACTTGAGCGCTTTTTGTACGTGGTCGAGCAATTCCTGCTTGTCGACCGGCTTGGTCAGGAAGCCGAATGCGCCGCTCTGGGTCGCGTGCACGGCGTCGGGAATCGTGCCGTGCGCGGTCAGGATGATCACGCGCAGGCCGGGCCAGCGGCTCTGCAATTCCTTGAGCAGGCCGATGCCGTCCATGTTGTCCATGCGCAGATCCGTGATCACGAGGTCTGGGCGAAAGCGCACGCAGGCGGCCAGCGCCGCGGCCGCACTCTCGACGGCCTCGACTTCGTAATTTTCGGCGCGCAGCCGGATCGTCAACAAACGCAGCAAGCCCGGGTCGTCGTCGACGACGAGGATGCGGGCCTTGCGCTTCTGGGGTGTCACGCCGTCGCGCTTACCGGACGGCAAGCCGAACGATAGCGAGGTGGTGGCGGCATTCGAATAAGCGTTCACGGCAACATCTCCCGTTGGTCACGGATTCGTGGGTACAGTCGAGCCCCGTTCATTGATGGTGCGCTCGATATGCGTTACGGCTTCCAGTTTAGCCCTAGCCTCGTCCAGCGCCTTGCGCAACCGCGCATTTTCGTCGGTTTCCGCGGCTAGTCGGCGGTTACTGGCAGCCAGTTTGTCGCCGTCGCCATGGCTGTCCCGCGCGGCATCGTCGCGCAGGCGCTTGGCTTCGGCCTGAAGGATCAATTGCTGCTCGACCTCTCGGAGTTCGATCAGGGCGAGCCAACGTTCGACCGGTAACAGAGTCTCAGGTCTGGCGAGCAATTGTGACAACTGTCGCTGCGCTGCGACGGCATCGGCGCCGCTGTGGCCCGGAGTCGCGAGCGCAAGCGCATAGCGCAGCCGGTTGCTCGTGGTCGGCGTCAATTCGGCCGCATCTTTGACCGATTGGAACGTCTCGGCCTGGCTCGCAGGATCGCGCTGCGGCAGATTGCTCATCATTTCAAGGATCGGCGCGATCGGGCCGGTATCGAGCGGGATACGCTGCGTCTCCGCGGGATTCGCGGGCTTTTGGCCGCCAAGCGCTCCACCGGCGCATCCACAGACCGACAGCATGACCAGCAGTCCGGCAGATACCCACGGAATCTTATGCGGCATGGGCTTTTTCGCGTGTCGCGCTCGCGGTCGGATGCAGGGGCAAACGCACGCGAAAATGCGCCCCGCCCGATTTGGCCTCGAGAATCTCGATACTACCGCCGTGCGCGTTGACGAATTCCGTGACCACCGATAGCCCGATACCGGTGCCCTTGACGTGGCCGCCCTGGGGAGTCTTGCCCTGGTAGAAAGCCTCGAAGATACGGCCGCGTTCGTCGGCGGGAATGCCGGGGCCGCTGTCCATGACATCCATGATCAGCTGTCCACGGTCGCTGCGTGCGTGGATCGAGATCGTGCCGCCGCGCGGCGTGAATTTGATCGCATTGGAGAGCAGATTATCGAGGATCAGACGCAGTTTGCCGCGGTCGGCCATCGGCGTGAGGTCTTCGACCTGCACGTCGAGGCGCACACGCTGAGCGACCAGCGTGAGCTGCTGATTCTCGAGTACCGACTTGATCAAGGGCCGCAGCTTGAATTCGGAAATCTCCAGGCCGACGCTCTTGGCCTGCCAGGCGCTGAAGGAGAGCAAATTTTCGATCAGACGCTGCAGCTTCATGCCGTTTTCCCGCAGGATCGCAGTGACCTCCCGCTGCGCGCTTTGCAGCTCACCGACGGCCCCGTCCATGAGAAGTTCCGTACCCTCCCGGATATTGGCGAGCGGCGTCTTGAGTTCATGAGACATGTGTCTCAAAAAGCGATTTTTCTCCTGTGCCAGATCGAGAAGTCGCACGCGCAGCCATTCGAGCTGGCTCGCGAGGCGCTCCAAATCGGCCGGGCCGCTGATCGCGATCGGCCGCGAGAATGTGCCGCGCCCGAGCTCGCTGATGGCCCGGTCGATCGCGCGGATCGGCCGGCCGAACAAGTAGGTGAACAGGCCGACCACCGCGAGCGTCATCGGCACGAGCAGCAAGGTCTGCCAGAACAGGTGCCGCTGCGCGCGCTGCGCCTCGCTCTGCAAATTGCTGAGTTCGGCGTCGATCTGCGCATTGGTGTGATCCGATATCTTGGTGACGAGATCGGTGAGCGCCGGAAATGCATCGATGACGTTGGACATCCTCGGTGAATTCGGCGGCGCGTCCTTGAGCTCATCGAGCAGGCGCTTGGTCTCGCTCTCGAGGGCCTGCAGATCCTTGGCCGATTCCTCGTTGACCGGCAGGTTCACGAGCTCGTCGGCCGCCGCATTCAATCGCATATTGCTGCGCGCATACGCGTCGAGGAAATCGGCGTTGCCGATGATGCGATAGAGCCGCGCGTTGCGCTCGAGTGCGCTGATCTGCTCGAACAGCACCTGATTGTTGCGCGTGCCCTGCATGCCGTGAATCACGAGCTGTTCGCTGCGGTTCGAGAGCCGGTTCATCTGCACGGCGGCATTGACGATCGCAAACAACAGCGGTGCCGCGACGATCGTAAAACCGACCAGCATGAGGCCGCTCAATGACTTGGGTCGAGGCATACGCATACGCGCTAGTCTAGCAGCGTGACAACGTCAAAGTGGTGACCGCATCGACCCTGTAGACTTTGCCGATGGTTCCAGACACCCCCTATGCAGAACTCTCGCCCGAGGCGGTACTCGATGCGCTGGAGGCCGCTGGGTTTCGCTGCGACGGGCGCATGCTCGCGCTCAACAGCTACGAGAATCGCGTCTACCAGATCGGCATCGAGGAAGGCGAACCGGTGGTGGCGAAATTCTACCGCCCGGGTCGATGGACCGACGCCGCGATCCTCGAAGAACATGCGTTTGCGATCGAGCTTGCGGCCCAGGAAATTCCCGTGGTCGCGCCGCTCGTGCAGGCAGGCCAGTCCCTGCATAGCCGCCACGGATTTCGGTATGCAATCTTCCCGCGTCGCGGCGGTCGCTGGCCCGAACTTGGGAACACCGAGGAGCGCGAGTGGGTAGGGCGTTTTCTAGGGCGCATCCATCGCGTCGGGCGCGCCGCGCGCTTCTTCCACCGACCGTCCTTGAGCCTCGAGGAGCTTGGCCGCAAGGCACGCGATTTCGTGCTCGAGGGCGACTGGATGCCCGATTATCTTGCGGATAAGTACAGCGACGTCACCGATGCGCTGCTGCTCGAGGTCGAGAACCAGGCGGCCGGCTGGGGCGGGGCGACGCTCGGGCGCATTCATGGCGATTGCCACCGCGGTAACATCCTATGGACCGATGCCGGCCCGCATTTCGTCGATTTGGACGATTGCCAAACGGGTCCGGCGATCCAAGACCTCTGGATGCTGCTCGCGGGCGGACCGCAGGAAATGCGCGCCGAAATGCGCGATCTGGTGGCCGGGTACGAACAATTCACGCCGTTCGATCGCAGCGAACTGCGGCTCATTGAGCCCTTGCGGGCGCTGCGAATGATCCATTATTCGGCCTGGCTGGCGCGGCGCTGGCACGATCCGGCCTTTCCGAAGGCCTTTCCCTGGTTTGCCGAGCCGCGCTACTGGGAGGACCATTATCGGGCGCTCGATGAGCAGCTCACGGCCGTCCAGGGCCCCATCCTCGAGCTGTGATCGGCGCCATTGTGAAGCGGAGCGGATTTAGGGGATCATAGCGCTATGGGGAGACCGACCATTCTGATGCTTTGCAGCGTCCTGCTGATCGGCGGCTGCAATCGCGATGCGGCGAACGCCTTGATCGGTAAGCCGTCTGCGAAACCGAAGGCTTCGGCACTGGCCAACAAAGGCCCAAACGCGGACCAGCAGACCGCCGGCATGACGATTGCGGTCGGCATCGGCAAGGCCACGCTGCCGGCTCAGCTCAAATTTGGTCTCGCGAGCCGGCCCAAGCTCGGCGAGGCGGTGGATGTCGATATTGCGCTGCTCCCGCAAATCCCGGCCGATGGCGGCACGCTGCAGGTCACCGCGACCGACGGCCTCGACACCTCGAAAGCGCAAACCGAAATCGCGTTGCCGGCGCTCGATGAAGGTGCGGTGTATCACCAAACCTTGAGCGTGACGCCTTCCAAGGACGGGGTTTTGCTGCTCGCGTTCAATGTGACGCTCAAGCATGATGAAATCGAGGAAACGAAGGGCTACACGGTGCCCATCCTCGTCGGCGACCCGCCCGCCAAATAGCGCCCACGGCGCCGGATAACCCCCTATAATGGGCGGTTTCCCCGGGGCCGCATTGTGACTCAGAAACTTCGTAATATCGCCATCATCGCGCACGTCGATCACGGCAAAACCACGCTCGTCGATCAACTGCTACGCCAATCCGGCACGCTCGATGCGCGCAAGGATCTGCAAGAGCGCGTCATGGACTCGAATGCGATCGAGCGCGAGCGCGGCATCACGATCCTCGCGAAGAACACCGCGATCACCTGGGGCGATTACCGCATCAATATCGTCGATACGCCGGGACACGCGGATTTCGGCGGCGAAGTCGAACGCGTACTGGCAATGGTCGACTGCGTGCTGCTGCTCGTCGATGCGGTCGACGGACCAATGCCGCAGACGCGCTTCGTGACCCAAAAGGCGTTCAAGCACGGCCTGCGCCCGATCGTCGTGATCAACAAGATCGATCGCGACGAAGCGCGCCCAAGTTGGGTGCTCGATCAAACCTTCGATCTGTTCGACCGTCTGGGCGCGACCGACGCACAGCTCGACTTTCCGGTCATTTACGCGTCCGCGCTGCGCGGGTTCGCGGGACTCGATCCCACGGTACGCAGCGGCGACATGCAGCCGCTCTTTAAGACGATCGTCGATCATTGCCCGCCGCCCGACGTCGACGAGGAGGGTTCGTTGCAGCTGCAAGTCACGCTGCTCGACTATTCGAGCTATGTCGGCGCGATTGGCATCGGGCGCATCAAGCGCGGCACGATCAAGAAGGGCATGGCGGTCACGGTGGTTGATCGCGAGGGCAAGCAGCGGTCCGAGCGGATCACGCAAGTCCTTGGTTTCCATGGACTGACGCGCATCGAAGTCGACTCGGCCGGCGCCGGCGACATCGTCGCGTTCGCGGGCATTGCCGAGCCGAAAGTCTCCGATACGCTCTGCGATCCGCAGAACGTCGAGCCGCTGCCGAGCCTGACCGTCGATGAGCCGACGATCAGCATGACCTTCGAGGTCAATACCTCGCCATTCTTGGGTCGGGACGGCAAATTCGTCACGAGCCGGCAGATTCGTGAGCGTCTCGAGCGCGAGGCGATCCACAATGTCGCGCTGCGCGTCGAACCGACCGGCGATCCCGATAAATTTCAGGTTTTCGGCCGCGGCGAGCTGCATCTCGGCGTGCTGCTCGAGAACATGCGTCGCGAGGGCTATGAGATGGCGGTCTCGCGGCCGCGTGTGGTCATCAAGCAGGTCGACGGCCAGCCGCACGAACCCTACGAACAGGTCACCGTGGACGCCGACAGCGATGCCCAAGGCGACATCATGTCGGCGCTCGGCAGCCGCGGTGCAGAACTCAAGGACATGCAGGCCGACGGCCGTGGCCGTGTGCGCCTCGATTACATGGTCCCCTCGCGCGGGCTGATCGGCTTTCAAACCGAATTTCGCACGATGACGCGCGGCACGGGCCTGCTGCACCACGTGTTCGACCACTACGGACCGCTGGTGCAGCGCGAGCTGGGCCAGCGCCCGAATGGCGTGTTGATCGCCAACGGCCAGGGCACCGCGCTCGCCTATTCACTGTTTAGCTTGCAGGAGCGCGGACGCCTCTGCATCGGACCCGGTGAGGAGGTTTACGAGGGCATGATCATCGGCCTCAACAACCGCGACAATGATCTGGTCGTGAACCCGCTCAAGGGCAAGAAGCTCACCAATATGCGCGCGGCCGGCAAGGACGAGAACGTCGTGCTGACGCCGCCGATCCGCTTCTCGCTCGAACAGGCCATGGAGTTCATCGACGACGACGAACTCATCGAGATCACCCCGAACTCGATCCGCCTGCGCAAGCGCAATCTGCGCGAGAACGAGCGCAAGCGCTCCGAGCGCGAGGTCGCCGAATAAGGCGTCTTTCGGCGGCCTTTGCGGGCCGATTTAACTGATTGTTGAGTAATTCGAGACACCCGTCACGCCCCCGTTGCGGGATCTCCCTAACATCGAATGCGGGTTCGGTGCAAGGTGCGCCGGCATTTGCCGTTGGGGGGTCAGAGGGAGTTGTCACGCGAAGTCGCCAACGCAGTTCGCAGCCTGTCGTCATTTCCGGCCGAGGACTACAACCGCCTGCTCGAGCGGCAGCTGGCTGAGGCGGGGTTTGAAGGCGGCCAGATCGATTACGCCGCGTTGCTGAAGATCATCAGCTTTCATTACGACCGCATCGACGCCGAACGGCGCGGCATCGTGCGCTCGATGCAGCTTATGTCGGATGAGGCGCAGGCGCTCACGCGTGAGATACGCGAGGAGACCTCGTCGCATCTACAGGCGATTTTGGATAACGTCAAAGACGCGATCATCACGGTCGATGATGCCGGCCACATCGAAACCTTCAATCCGACCGGCGAGCGCATCTTCGGCTACTCCCAGCCCGAGATTCTCGGCCGCACGCTCGACTTCCTGCTGCCCGAAATCGAAAGCCGCGGCAGCCGTGCGTTTCTCGATCAGCTCGCGACCAAGATCGACGACACTCACGTCGATTTGGCGGCACACCAAGTGTTCGGCGTCGCCAAGGACGGAACGCGCGTCGCGGTCGAGATCGCGGTCAGCAAGGCGAATTTGAATCGGCGCGTCGGCTACATCGTCTGCGTGCGCGACGTCACCGAGAGACACCTCGCTGAACAATTGATGCGCGAGAGCGAGGCGCGCTACCGCACGCTCGTCGAGCATGCGCCGGAAGTCATCGTCGTATTCGACGTCGATCTCGGCAAGTTCGTCGACGTCAACGACAACGCCTGCCGCTTCTTCAAGATGGATCGCGACAGCCTGCTCGCAAGCGGCCCCGAGAAGATCAGCCCGCCGGTGCAATTGGACGGTGTTCCGTCGTTCGGCGTGCCGCGTGGGTTTATCGAGGGCGCGCTTGCAGGCGAGGCGCCCGTGTTTGAATGGACGCACTGCGATTCGAGCGGCCAAACGCTGCCTTGCGAAGTGCGTTTCGTGCGCCTGCCGAGCTTCAATCGCCGTCTGATCCGCGCGAGCATCACCGGCATCGCGGAGCGAAAGCGGGCCGAGGCGATCGCGGCCGGCGAGCGCCGCGTGTTCGAGAAAATCGCCGCCAACGCGCCGCTGCGCACGGTTCTCGAGGCGATCGCCGAAGTCATCGAGCGGGTCCTCGATGCGGGCTTCTGCGCGATCAATCTGCTCGATCGCGAACGCCAGCTATTGAATTTTGGCGTCGCCCCGAGCCTGCCGCGCAGCTTCATCGTCGGCATGGACGGCACGCCGATCGGCATGCGTTACGGCTCCTGTGCGGCGTCGGCCTATTCGCTGCGACCGGCGATCGTCGCCGACATCGCGATCGACGAGGCCTGGGAATATCGGCGCGAGACCGCGCTCGGCGCCGGACTGCGCAGCGCCTGGTCCGTACCCATCGTCGCGCTCGATGGTCAGGTCGTCGGTACGGTCGCGGTGTATCGCCGCGAGCCCGGTCTGCCGGATTCGCGCGATCACGATCTGATGACGCGCATGGCGCAGATTGCCGGCATCGCGATCGAGCGGCGCGC
>Ga0187847_10003037_pt1 | contig 13071 bp, 10 predicted proteins | sample June2016WEW_4_10_FD_132458 | JGI IMG/M metagenome (GOLD analysis project Ga0187847, IMG submission 132458) | Peatland microbial communities from SPRUCE experiment site at the Marcell Experimental Forest, Minnesota, USA - June2016WEW_4_10 | ecosystem: Environmental > Terrestrial > Soil >...
CAGGTCAGTAATAAGTCCGAAGCCCGCATAATTAACCAGATAAGTGCCGAGATAATCGCAAAGACCTTTTCCCAGCGTAGAAATAACCAGCGCGAATGCCACCACGTGCCAGGCGTTGTGCATGTGCACGAAATGCGGAATCAGGATTCTCAGATCGAAATGCCATTGCGTTTTGGGGATACCAATAAGGATCGGCCCTTCGGGCGCATCGGGCCTCAGAACCTGGTCAAAGATGGGCTGAAAGAGAAGGGTGCGAAACGTATCAAGCACGCCGACTAAGGCCAGCAGTAACACCCCCGGCAACCACTGAAACCAGAAGGGCAGCCCATAGCGCACGAGGCGAACGAAATTCTTCATGCTGATTCGCCCACCTGCCGCCAGTTTCCTTCGGCTACCATCCGCCGTTGTCTGGTGCGCAACTCCATCCAAGTATTGTATCCGGCAAACGCACGGCGAGCTTCCTTGTCCGCAGGGTGCAGAATCAATATGCCTTCAAGTCGACAATCGCCTTCAGGATGGTCTCCGGCTGCGGCAGAGTCGCGTCCTCAAGCACTGGCTGGTAGGCAACAAAAGTATCCATCGAGCCGACGCGGCGGACCGGTGCATCCAGACAGTCGAAAAGTTCATCCGCAATGCGCGCAGCGATCTCCGCACCATAGCCCCAGCTCAGCATGTCCTCGTGAGCCACAATCACGCGACTGGTTTTGCGAATCGAAATGGCGATGGCCTCCCAGTCGTACGGATTAAGCGTACGCAGATCGAGCACCTCAACTTCAATGCCCTGGCGATGAGCCTGTTGGGCAGCCTGCAATGCCCGGGGCACAACGGCGCCGTAAGTAACCAGCGTGATGTGTGTTCCAGGGCGAACAATCTTCGCTTTGCCAAATGGAATTGCAAAGTCCGGTCCCGGATAAGGCGCCCGGCCATAGGTCTCGCGGTAGAGGCGCTTGTGCTCAAGGAACAGTACTGGATCGTCGCAGCGAATAGCGGTGCGTAGCAACCCATTCGCATCCAGAGCGTTCGACGGAAAAACGACCCGCAAGCCTGGAATGTGCGTAAATATGCTCTCTCCCGATTGCGAATGGTAAATTGCACCGCCGGTGAGGTATCCACCGATGGCCACGCGAATCACAATCGGAGATTCCCATGCACCGTTGGAGCGCCAGCGCATCAGCGCCAGCTCATTGTGAATCTGGTGCATGGCCGGCCAAATGTAATCGAAGAATTGAACTTCCACCACCGGCTTCATGCCGCGCGCGGCGTAGCCAATGGCCCGGCCCACAATATTCGCTTCCGCCAGCGGGGAGTTGAAGACGCGCTCCGAACCAAACTCGGTCTGCAGGCCCGCAGTTAGCTTGAAGACCCCGCCTTTGCCCTTGACTTCGGAGAGCGCTGCCTCGCGGCTGGCATCGGCCACATCTTCTCCGTACACCACAATCCGCGGATCGCGACGCATTTCGTCGTGGAGGCAGGCGTTGATAAGGTCAGCCATGGTGCGCGGATCGCTTCCCTTTGCGCCGCCGGTTTTGCCTCCACCGGGAGAGCCAGGTGCAAGCGCCTGCTCCGTTGCAAAGGTCAAGCTCGTCGGGTCAAGGTCTTCGGAATAAACATGCTTGGCGATGCTTGCAACAGTCGGCAAAGGCGCTTCCAGCGCGCGCTCGGCTGCCTCCGCTGTATCCCGGTCAAGTCGCTGCTCTAGCTCGGTGATCTGTTCTGCATTCAGAATCCCCTCGCGCAGCAAGCGCATCTGCATCTTCGCCAGCGGATCGCGCAGCGCATCGGCCTCGCGTTCGGCCACCGCGCGATAGAGCTTGTCATCGTCTGACAACGAGTGGGAGTAGGGACGCACAACGTGCCCGTGCACAAAAGCAGGCCCAAGGCCAGCGCGGCAATGTGCCGCTGCGGCCTGGAACGCCAGCAGGCAGGCCTCCGGATCTGTACCGTCCACCTCAGCGAAATGGAAGTTGGGAAAGCTCGCCACCAGGCGCGAAATGTTGCCGCCCGGTGTATTCACTTCTACCGGCACGCTGATCGCATAGCCATTATCTTCCACGCAGAAAATGACCGGCAGCTTCTGGTTCGAAGCGGTATTCAGCGCTTCCCAGAACTCGCCCTGGGAAGTGGAACCTTCGCCGAGCGATGTGAAAGCAATCTCATCCCCGTGAAACTCCACATCATGATAGGCGCGGTAGTCTCCATCCGCTTTGGCCGCGGCCTCGGGATGCCGGCTGAAGTACCGGCCGGCCTCTGCGCAGCCAACCGCATGAAGCAGTTGCGTAGTCGTCGAAGACGATGTACTGACAATATGCAGCGGACGGCTGCCCCAGTGGGTCGGCATCTGTCTTCCGCCGCTGGCCGGATCGGTGGCCGCACCCACGGCTTGGAGGAACATCTCCGTTGGCGTAACTCCCAGGGCCAGGCAAAGCGCACGGTCGCGGTAGTAGGGGAAAAACCAGTCGTACCCGGGCTTGAGAGCCAGGGCTGCGCCCACCTGCAGCGCCTCGTGGCCGGCGGCTGAAATCTGGAAGAATATCTTCTGCTGTCTTTTCAGAAGAATTTCGCGGTCGTCTACGCGGCGTGAGAGATACATGAGCCGGTAGATCTCGATCATCTGCTGTGGGCTCAGGCCACCTGAGGCGATAGCCGTCTCGGGCTCGCGAGCGCTGGAAACTGCCAATTCCATTCCCGTCACTCCCCAAAAACCAATTCCCTAAAAACCAGATCTGATTGTAACAACTCGGAGGGCTCCGAAACAGGAAGGGGGCCACAATGCGGCGTTCGCTCAGGAACCGGCAAAACTGGCTTCATCGCATCATCGGAGCGGGTGGAGGCTGGCTCATCTGGCTTCCAGAAACCGGAGTACTCATCTTCTCCTTCACACTGCGTGCAAGCTTCTCAATCGTCGCAAGTTTGCGCATTTGGTCCGCAGTGAGAGAGTCGGGATTCGCGCTGATTTCGGCATTCAATTCGTTGGCCAGTTTAAGCAGCTTGTCGGTGTCGGAGACCAGCGCCTTTTGCCGCATGCCATTCAAGGCCTTAATCCGCCGCTCGGCTTCTGCGGGATCGCTATTGCCGATGTCGTCCAGCCCGCCACCCACACGCTGGCCTATCGGTTGAGAAAACGGCCCATGCGATCCCGTAGACCCCACCTGTGCAGCGTCAGTTCTAACCAGTACCAGGACCAGCCCCAGCGCCAAGCCTGCACCCAGGCTGGCTGGGCAGCTTTTCACAAGTTTCAGCAAGACACGCCGTAGCTCACTCATAGCGGACCATCCTCAATCCGGGCGTCATGTTCGGCATAAGGGCCATCCTTGCTGCCCTTGTCTACATTCCCTATCCGGGACCCACCGTGAGCTTCATCTTTTCCTTCACGTCGTGGGCCAGTTTCTCGATTTCGTCGGCCTTTCGGATCACGTTCAGCGAAAGAGTGTCCTTGTTGGTCTTGTCCACTTCCGACTTAAGATCGGTGGCCAGTTTGAGCAGCTTTGCGCTATCGTTTGCAATTTGTTTTTTGCGCTCAGCGTTGGCCGCCTCAAAGTCCTTGTCTTTGGAATCCTGGCCGTTGATGTCGGCTTGCGTATTTGCATCAGGTATGCGCGTGACCGAGGGCGGATACCGAAAGCCCGGATCTCTCACCTGCAATCCCTCGCCAACCAGCGGCACAAGGACGATGGCTGCCACACCCGCAACGACCCCCACCCATAGTGCCCTTGCCTGCGGTGAGCGCGGGGATTTTGCCTTTTGCTCTTGCTTCACTTTCATTGGATGACCTCCTGCCTCTTGCCTGGGCTGCGCCGGGAAGAACCTTTGAGCACTCGAAGGGAAATCGGAAGGCAACCCGAGGCATCCTGCGCTCAGTCTAGTCTAGTAATCGGGAGAATGGGATGCTTCGTTGTCACGTTCCTGTAATTTTCTTGGCAGCCAGAACTGGCTTGTTTGCGGAGGGCCGGTTTCTTGGAAAGATATTGGACGAGTGGATCGCCGATGCCCAGGAGTTTGTCCATAGCAAACTTCCTCACATCATTCTGGTTGGAATCATCGCCTTTATTCTCAATCGTTTGTTGCAAGCGGGCGCGGCCAGAATGGTTCGAATTGCCGAGCGACACGCCACCGCCGGACGAAGCCGCGTTGCGCAAGTCAAAACCCTGGCCAGCGTCATTCGCGCTACCGGAATAGCCCTCATAGCCGGCATTGCCACGTTGCAGGTAATGGCTGCATTCGGGGTGAATCTCGCTCCCCTGCTGGCTTCCGCTGGAGTGGCCGGCGTGGCCATCGGTCTGGCCGCGCAGAGCATCGTCAAAGACATGCTCAACGGCATCATCATCCTTATGGAGGATCAGTTTGACGTCGGAGATACCGTGAGGTTGGCTGGACTCTCAGGAACTGTTGAGTCCATGACACTGCGTAAGACCACCGTTCGCGACGGCGATGGAACCCTATACGTGATCCCCAACTCGCAGATCACCACTGTCGCCAACCTCAGCGTTGATTATTCCGTCGCCACCATCAACGTCAGCGTCGATTTCTCAGCGAACCCGGACAAGGTGCAGGAGATTCTAAAGACGATTGCCACGGAAGTTCGGAATAGCCCCGATTTCAAGAACCTGTTCCTCGCCGATCCCCAGATTTTGGGTGTGGATTCAATGAGAGGCTCGCAACTCATCTTTCCCGTCGTCTTCAAAACCCGCGCGACGCAACAGTACGGTCCTATCCGCGAGTTTCAACGCCGCGTGCGTTTGGCTCTGGAAGAAAACCACATGCTGCCCGGCGATCCCAACCGGGTATTCAATTCATTCCTTGAAACTACGCCGGCGTCCCAGGCAGCGTCGGCGGTTACCAGCACTGAACACGAACCGCCACCCACCCGCGATCCAACCACCATCAAGCCGCAGGAAACCAACCCCTTCAGCGGTGAATAGGATTGGCTCGTCAGCAAGCTCTTGAGTGGCCCGGCCGTGACTTAGGCATAACGTTGCTGCGAGTCAGCAAAATCCCAATGGATGTGCGTCGTGAATGTCTATTTTAACTCAGCTTGAGTGAGCGCCGTTAAAGCTTCCTTCTCAGATGAGGGATGCAAGATGTTGCGCGAGGCAAAGTTTTCGGCCTGTGGGTATGCGGTGCCGCGAACCTGGCTAGCAGCTCGAGCAAGATCGTAGCGAGTGTGCTGGAGCTGTACCTGAGAGTCGAGCAGCACCCAATAAGCGCCGGGTTCCCCGAACGGCATGCCGACGCTTCCTGCGTTCACCACTCGAGTCGCGCCGATCATCCGATCAAACTGCATGTGGGTATGACCACAGACGACCACCGAGACGTTGAGCCCTTCGAAGACAGGCAGGAGGCGGTCATCAGGCGTAAGACGGGTAAAGATCTCTGTGTCGTTGCGCGGTGTCGCGTGGCAGAACAGGAGATCACCGAGGCTCGGAATCGTGATGCGGTACGTCGGCGGCCAGCCTTCTAACAGTTGCTGATGCTCGGTGCCTAGTTGCCGCGCGGCCCAGTGAACCGGATCGCGCCACTGTACCGGTGCAGTGCGGTACCAGTCGGTTTCAATGCCAGACATCTGCGCCAGTACCTCTCGGTCTCCATTGCCGTGGATGAACTGAGCCGGAATGTCAAGATCCAGGAGACATTGGAGGGTCTCGCGTGGCAACGGCCCGGGAAGAACATCGCCTCCGACGACGACACAGTCCACTTTGGCCTGACGGATCTCCTGGAGAACCGCCTCGAGCGCGGAGAGGTTGGCATGAATATCGTAGATGGCAGCGATACGCATGATGAGAATCCTCTGATCGAAGTTGCACAAATAGACGTCGTTTATAGCGGTTCCAGGATTGCTGTGCACCGAAGGTATTGCAGTCAAGTTGACGCGACCCCAAGGAGCGGCGACCCTGTAAAATGTGGGAAAGGGTATACCTATCCTGGAAACGCTCTAGACCATACCCAAGCCAGATCACAAAACAATGCTTTAAATCACACCGGCTCAAGGGCCTTCCGCAGAGCTTCCGCATCGGCAATCGGCGGCAGGCAATTACGTCCGCGGCAAACCAGCGCAAAGGCTTCCGCTCCTCTAGGCGCCGGAACACTGAGTCGGTTATCGACCAGCAGCGTTTCAGCCAGCGCTTCGGGGATCCCGCCAGGGATAAGCCGCGAAGAATCGATTCGTATCACCATCTTGTTAGCGGCGAAACGAGCGACAGCCCCAGCCTCGAGCGCTTCAGCTTCCGGACCCGAACCCACCACGACGACTTGGACCGGATCAAGTAGCAAACGTTCCAGCGCCAACCCGTAGCTGCCCGCGTAAAGCCCAAAGTGCTCCACAATTCCGGCAAAGGAAGCGAGCGTCGCCTCCGCAATGTCGCGATATTCCTTCCGTCCACTCAGAGCCTCGAGGCTCAACAACGCGGAAGCCGCGGTGGGATTACCCGCCGGAGTGGGACTATCCTGCAACGGCTTGCGGCGCGCGCCGAGTGCGCCCAACGGCGTAACCCCAGCGGCGGGCTCCGGCGTATCGTAAAACCCTCCAGCGACGCGATCGGAAAAGCGATCAATCATCGCATCAGCCAGCCTGACGGCCGCGTGGTAATACTTCATCTCCCCGCTCGCCATCCATCCGTCGATCAAAGCGTGAACAGTCAAAGCGTAATCGTCGAGCGTTCCCGCGACCCTATCTGCTGCCCCAGTTCCTTCTATCGAAGGATCCTCCGCGTAGGCAATCACGTGATGAAGCGTACCAGCTCCGTCCCAGGCCTCGTCCATCAACCGCTTCAGAGTAAGCAGCCCAAATTCGCGCGCCGAGTCCATGTGCAGCACTCGCGCCGTTTCAAGATAGGCAGTCACTGCCATGGCGTTCCAGCCCGTGTAAATCGTACGGTCGATAAACGGCGTGGGCCTTAGCCGTCGAGCAACCAGCAGCTTGCACCGGGCTGAATCAATTAGCATGCGAAGCTGCTCATCTGTCTCCCCAGTCGCCGTTGCAACTTCAGCCACCGTCTGTTTTACATGCAAAACGTTCTTCGCCGGGTTGTGATGCATATCGCCAAGCTCGCCGATATCCCAGTAACGCGCCGCAACTGCCAGCTCGTCCGAATTCAGGACGGCCCTCGCTTCGTCCAGTGTCCATGTAAAGAAGTCGCCGTCGTCGTCCAGATTGATATCTGCATCCTGCGAAGCATAAAACCCGCCCCGCTCACGATCGGTCATCGTTGAGTCGAGCCAGGCCACAATCTCCACTGCGGTCTGCCGCAAGTCCTCTTGAACAAAACTCTGGTAACCGTGCACATAGTTGCGCAGCAGCTCGGTGTTGTCATAGAGCATCTTCTCAAAATGGGGAACCACCCAGCGCTCGTCCACGCTGTACCGGTGAAAGCCGCCGGCCAACTGGTCATAGACGCCGCCGCGCGCCATCATTTCCAACGTCTTCAGGAAAGCCTCGCTTGCCCGCTCATTACCGCGATTCACGCCTACTTCCAGTAGCAGGTCCAGTACGGACGGATGCGGAAACTTGGGCTGCGAACCGAATCCTCCGTTGCGCGGGTCGAACTGCGCCAGCGCCGACGCGGCAATCTTGTCCACAAGCGCAAGCGTCAACTCACCACCACCGCCGGAAAAACTCTCATTGTGTTCAATGGCGGCCATCACGCTACCTGCTGATTCCAACGCCTCACCGCGCCGGTCGCGCCACACCTGCGCCATCGTCAGCAGCACCCGTCCAAACCCCGGACGTCCATAGCGATCCTCGCGTGGAAAATAAGTGCCGCCGAAATAGGGACGTCCATCGGGAGTGAGAAACGCCGTCAGCGGCCAGCCCCCCTGTCCGCTGATGGCTGAAACCGCGGCCTGGTAGCGCGCGTCCACATCGGGCCGCTCGTCGCGATCCACCTTCATGGCCACAAAACACTCGTTGATGATCGCAGCCATCTCCGGGTCCTCGTACGACTCGCGATCCATCACGTGACACCAGTGGCACCACACGGCTCCAATGTCCAGCAGGATGGGCTTGTCTTCTGCGCGTGCGTGCTCAAAAGCCTCCTCACCCCACGCATGCCACCGCACGGGCTGATGACGCGCCGATCGAAGATAGGAGGATGCAGCCTCTTCCAAAAGATTCGTCGCAGACGTCGTTGGGGAAGCGTTATCGTCCATGAGCTAAGAATATATGCACGATGCCGACAGCTACCAGCAAGCTGTCGGCATCGCGCCTGGCGCTTTATCCCGCGATTCGCAATTCCAAGCTCGTTCCTCGCGAGTGTGATTCTGTATCAGCCCCGCGCACCTTCGATGTGTGCGCGTCAGTGCATCGATGGGAAGTGTAAAACTAATGCGAGCCTCCCGCGAGCGTCCGCCGCACCGCACGTGCCTAGTTCTTTGCCAGTTCTGCTTCGATCGCCGAGACCAGCGCAGGCGCGTCCGGCGCGGTATCCGGCGTGAAGCGCTTGACGACTTTACCATCCCGGCTGATGACGAACTTCTCAAAGTTCCACATAATCTCCGGCTCAGGGTTCGCGTCGATTCCGTATCCCTTCAGCTTCTGGCGGAACGGAACCTCAGCCAGGCTTGTGGCCGTGGGTTGCGCGCCAATCAAAGCTGCATACAGCGGATGCTTGTGTTCACCAACCACCGTAATCTTGTCGAAGAGTGGAAACTGTACTCCATAATTCACCGAGCAGAACGACTGAATCTCTTCATTGGTGCCCGGCTCCTGCGCCTTGAAGTCGTTGGCAGGGAAGCCAGCAATCACCAAGCCCTGGCCTTTGTATTGCTCGTAGAGCTTCTCCAGGCCTTCGTACTGCGGTGTAAGTCCGCACTTTGATGCTACGTTGACCACCAGCAAAACCTTACCCTTGAACTCGGCGAGGGATGCGTCCGTACCGGCAATTTTCTTTACCGGAATGTCATAGATCGATGCACTCATGATCACTGCTCCTTTGGGAATATTAGTGGGGATGTTAGCGGCCGACGATTCCGGCCGGCAATAGGTTGATGTGAGTTATGCCAGCAGTTGCTTCGCCACTTTGATATATAGCTCAACCGCCTCAAGCAGTTCCTTTTTTGCCAGCTTCTCGAAAGGTGTGTGCGCGACATGGATAGAGCCAGGGCCAAGCAGCAACGGCTCGCCCCAGTTACTCAGATGCGGAATGTCGGTAGAGAACTTGGCGATCATCGTAGGCAGACCCTCGACCGCACGCATACGGATAAAGGGACTGTCGAGCGTGAACTCCACTTCGGCCAGGCCTGCCGCGGCCTGCTGCAGCGCGATGCGCACCGGTGCTGAACTGGTCACCGTCCGCACCAGCACCTGTGCCTCGGCCTTGTCGGCGATGACGTTCGGTGCATGTCCCCCGTGAATCTGGCCGATGTTGATCGTGCTCGGCCCCACGTCCTCCAGCACCGGCAGCGGAAGCGCCAGCACTCTCGACAACACTTCAACCAGCTTGTGCACGGCGCTGTCGCCCAGTTCGGGATAGGCCGAGTGAGCCATCTTCCCCGAGCATTTGATTGCTGCCCGCAGAGCGCCTTTCGAAGCCAGCGCAAGACGATTGTCCGTGGGCTCGCCGTTGATCAGAAATCGGCTGCCCTTCGGCGCACGGTTTGCCACCTGCGCGCCGGCGGAGTCGCGCTCTTCGCCTGAAACAAATAGCAGGCCAATCCGAAATCCCGCCGCCCGGAGAGCTTCGGCTGCCGCAATCTGGGCAGCGACAATTCCTTTCGCATCGGAGACTCCGCGGCCATACAAAAAACCGTCGTCCTCGGTCGGCGGGATGTATGGCGGTACGGTGTCCATGTGGGTGGAGAAAACCAAGTCGGGCGTCTCGCCGGCTGTGCCTGCATAGACATTCCAGCGCGATCCAGCACTGGCACTCTCAGCAGGCTGAGGCACCGGGGTCTTCTCGACTCCCCAGCCCCGCTGACCAAGGAAATCGGCCAGAAAATCACCCACCGCTCCCTCGTGGTACGTGGTGGATTCGATCTGGCACAGTTCGCGTGTAAATCGGATGGGATCAAGCGCGTGGCCCGTATTGCCAGAACCCGGATTGTCAGAAAGTTCGCCGTTCATGATGCTGCCAGAATACCTTACGGGTCCCCATCACTTTCAATTGTGTCGCCTTACCGAGAAGTAAAGGGATTTTCTATTTCGCATGCACTCTACGAAATATCTCTGGGAATTCTTTCCATGCCACGTGCGTGGGATTACGAATATCTTCTGCACAAGCGTAGAATGAAGAGTGGGATGTCCGCCACAATTACTCCCGTTCAAACCCCTTCGAGTTCAAGGAGCTCGATCCCGGCGCCGTCGATATTGAGAAGCCTGACTCTAGCCGGTCCCGCAGGCGGGTTGGAGGCGCTCTTGAATGAAGGCGCACCCGACGCGCCTTTTGCAGCGCTGGTTTGCCACCCGCATCCGCTGGGCGGCGGTTCCATGCACAACAAAGTCGTCTACGCCACCATGAAGGCAATGAACGATCGGGCCTGGGGGCTGGGTTGGCCGGTGTTGCGCTTCAATTTTCGCGGCACAGGGCTCAGCCGAGGCGTGCACGACGGAAACGCGGAAACAGGCGATGTGCTCGCTGCGCTGGAGTGGCTTGAAAACGAATACAGACGCCCGGTGGTCATAGCCGGATTCAGCTTTGGCGCCGTGATGGCGCTCAGAGCCTGTTGCGGTCAAGACGATGTTGCATCAACTTCCCACTCAGATGTTCGCGCGCTAATCGCCCTTGGCCTCCCTACCCAGGCATTTGGACGTATCTACGATTTCTCCTTCCTCTCTCATTGCAATCTTCCCAAGCTTTTTCTTAGCGGAGACAACGACCAGTTCGCGCCGGCCGCACAATGGGCGCAGGTGGCCAGTTCCGCTGCCGAACCCAACCGGCTGGTGCTCCTCCCCGGCGCCGATCACTTTTTTACCGGCCAACTGAATCCCGTGCAGCACGCGATCTCTGGTTGGCTTAAGGAGCAACTGCTTTGACACCGGCCACCGATATCGCCCTTGAAACCCTGCACTCAACGGCCACGGAGATTTTCACCGGTGCCCTGGAAGCATGCAACATCCCGTCTGCCTTTGACCGTCGCATACGCTTTGAGGGCAACACGCTCCATCGTCTCCTGCCCGATGGTAGCGGTCCACCCACCATCAATCTCGCCACCTACAAGCGCATCTTCGTCATCGCGCTGGGCAAGGCCGCAGGACCTATGCTCGATACCTTGCTCGACCGCATGAAGCGCCGCCAGGGTCTGCGTGGAATCTGCTGCTCCAGCCAGTTGCCAAAGCATCGCAACTGGCGTTTCCGCTACTTCGAAGGCGGCCATCCACTGCCCAACGAAGATTCCTTCACCGCAGCCCGCGCCGCCCTTGCCATGCTCAAGAAGGCCCGGAAAGACACACTGATCTTCTTTCTCATCTCTGGCGGCGGCTCGGCCATGTTCGACCTTCCCATTGACCCGCGGATCATGCTCGATGAAACCATCGCCTTCCATCAACTCTTGCTCGCATCCGGCGCGCCCATCAACGAGGTCAATACCCTCCGCAAGCATTTTTCCGCGGTCAAGGGTGGGAGGCTGGCCATCGCCGCGCCGGAGGCAGCTAAGGTCAGCCTCCTGGTACCCGACGTTCCGCTGCGCTCACTGGACGCACTCTCTTCCGGCCCCACGTCGCCGGATCACTCCACTGTGGCTGACGTGCGCCAACTCCTCGCCAAATACGATCTGGGCCCCAAGCTCCCGCCTTCTATTCGCACGTTTTTCGAACGCGAAGATCTACCTGAGTCACCCGGCAACAAAGGTTGGCGCCCACCGTTCTTTCCCCGCGCGCCAAAGCCAGAGTCCACCCCCGCCCGTCGAGCAACTTCGGCGGACTCCATGAGCGGTGAGGACGAGGCTTTTCGCGATTCGGTCTTCGAAATTTTGCTCTCCAGCCACGACCTCATGGAAAACGCGCGCACGCTCGCCCAGAAGGCCGGCTTTTTCGTTGCCGTAGACAACAGCTGCGACGACTGGGACTACGCAGACGCAGCTCGTTATCTGTTAGAGCGCTTTCACGCCCTGCGCGCCGTTCACCCCCGCCTTTGCCTCATCTCGGTTGGTGAAGTGACGGTTACCCTCGACAAAACCCCGGGCGCAGGTGGACGCAACCAGCAGTTTGCCATGGCCTGCGCACTGGACCTTGAGAAGTACACCGGCCAACGCCTTACCGTGTTCAGCGCCGGCTCCGATGGCATCGACGGAAACACCAAATCCGCCGGCGCCATTGCCGATCCCACCACTGTGACTCGAGCCCATGCCTTTGGATTCCATCTGAAAGAGTCTCTGACCGCTTTCAACGCGTGTCCCATGTTTACCGCGCTGGGCGACGCCGTCGTCACCGGTCCCACTGGCCACAACCTGCGTGATCTACGTCTGCTGATTGCCGACAATTCTTAGGTCCCTCTTACAAAGCCGAAGGCACAGTTCCAGTCAGATAAGCGAGAGACCCGGCACTTTTGCGTCGTCAGCGTGATAACTTCCGCAACGACCTGTGCAATGCGATAACATTGCTTTCACACTTGATTCATCTGAATGAGGATTGGTTCGTGGCTCGAAAAGCAACGCGCAAAGCAGCCGTTAAAACACCCGACATTCGCACCGTAGCCGCCCTGGCCAAGGTCTCCATCGCCACCGTCTCTCGAACCATCAACGGCTCTCCGGCGGTGAGCGACCGTTTGTCAAAGCGCGTGTGGCAAGCCATCGAGCAACTCAACTACTTTCCCAACACCCATGCGCGCAGCCTGGTCTCGGGCCGCAGCCGCATTCTGGGCATCATTGTTGAGAACATCACTAACCCCTTCTTCCCGGAACTGATTCAGCGGTTCGAAGAGATCGCGGTGGCCCATGGATACGAGATCCTGGTCAGTTCCTCCAATAGCGATCCCGTCGTTTTGACCAACTGCGTTCGCCGCATGCTCGAGCGTAAGGTGGAAGGCGTGGCCGTGCTTACCTTTGGCGAGGAAGAGCCAGTCCTTGACCAGCTCATTCACCATGATGTGCCCATGGTTCTTGCCGAGTTCCGGCCTGACAACCCCAAGATCCGCACCATTCTCC
>Ga0187847_10003040_pt1 | contig 13063 bp, 11 predicted proteins | sample June2016WEW_4_10_FD_132458 | JGI IMG/M metagenome (GOLD analysis project Ga0187847, IMG submission 132458) | Peatland microbial communities from SPRUCE experiment site at the Marcell Experimental Forest, Minnesota, USA - June2016WEW_4_10 | ecosystem: Environmental > Terrestrial > Soil >...
GGGAAGGTTCTCGCTCTATTTCCGTGGTGAAACGCAATACGCGCCTTCGGCGGCAGGCTACTCAACCACGCTGGCCCAAACCCTTTCCACAATTGACCAGATTCCGTTTCTCAATCCCGTCACCGGCCTCCCTTATAACCAGCCGACGATTCCGCTCGGCCCGATTGGCACGCTTGCCCAAGTGCATGTGCTCGAGGCGTACGTTGCCGCCCACGCTTTGGGCCAGGAATTCTCGTTCGGCAAGGAAGATGAATGGCTTGGTCCTGCCCAGGGGAGTGCTATGGCCTACTCCAACAATGCCGACGGCGTCTACGCCTTTCATATCGATCGAGCCGAACCGTTTCGCATTCCGCTGCTCTCTCGGCTAACAGGTCCCTGGCGCTACTCATTCCTCGTAGGGCCTCTTCAGGGTCATACCCTGATCGAGAATCCGCTCTGCAACAGCAACCCGTCTCCCTGCAACAATAGTAAGCCCAGCCAGCCGAACGTGATCAATCCCGGAGACCCATGGGTACACGCTGAAAAGTTCAGTTTCAAGCCTATACGCGACCTTGAGTTTGGGTTTGAACGCACAGTGATCTGGGGCGGAGAAGGTCACGAGCCCATCACTCTTCATAGTTTTCTAAAGAGCTTCTTCAGTACCAACTCTACTGACGCTACTGCAAAATACACTGCCCATGACCCAGGAGCGCGCTTCAGCGCGTTTGATTTCACCTATCGATTGCCTTATCTGCGCAACTGGCTCACGTTGTACAGCGATATGGAAGCGCATGACGCGCCCAGTCCGATCGCGAAGCCTCTCCACGGCACCTTTCGACCGGGCCTTTATCTGTGCCGTTTTCCGGGCGTCCCCAAGTTGGATGCGCGCATCGAGGGCGTCGATACGGATTCGTCCGTCTCAAATCCAGGCTATACGGGCAGCATTGGCGGCACTTATCAGTACTGGGAAGGTATTCAGAAACAGGGGTACACAAATCAGGGCCAGCTATTCGGCGACTGGGCCGGCCGCGAGGCCAAGGGCGGACAGGGCTGGATTACTTACCACCTCAGCGCCAATGAGTGGGTTCAGCTTGACGTGCGCAATCAGAAAGCCTCAAAAGATTTCATTCCGGGTGGGACCACTTTAAACGACATCGACTTCAAAGTGGTAAAGCGCATCGGCAGCGATTTTGAGATCAAGGGCAATTTCACCTACGAGAGGTGGAAAGCCCCGGTCTACTTGCCGGGCCTGCAGAACGTGACCAATTCCACAGTCCAGCTCACGTGGTTTCCACGCAGCTCGAAGTAGAAGCGACTCGGCTGCGGTCGCGTTGGCGTTCGTCAGCAGACTATGGCCCCGCGTCTAGGGAGTAATGATCATCGCATCGGCCTGTAGAACGCTGCATCGACGTGCGGTGACTGCGATTTGCAGTTGGCTACCAGCGTCAAATCAACTCGCAATCCGATCGGGATGATCCATCCGTGCAAATCTCTGAAGGGCGGCAAGCGGAATCAGCGTACGGTTGCCGATTTTCCTGAAGGGCAGTTGTTTGCTGGCTAGCAAACCGTCGATGGAGCGGAGACTCAAAGAAACGATCACCGCCGCTTCTTTCCGGCTGACAAGCAGTTTTGCATCTGGTGGAACTATCACTTTGTCAGGTGGCTTTCGCTGGCTCGTTTGCGGAGGCGGATTTGGGTCCAAGGCGCCAGCTTTCCCGATAGCGCCGACTAATGGTAGAAGAGTCTTTCCACTCGAACGTCGGGCGCTCGAACGCACGCGGTGTCCGACTTCCGCATTGCTTGCGCTATCGCCGCCAACCGCAGGCACCGGGATTTCGGCCTCGGTCAGGAACGGCAGCGTGAGTTGGCCGGCGTCAATCGCTTGCAGACGGCGGCGCGAAACAGGGGAAGAAGGACGCAAGGGGCACCTCGCCAGTCTTGCATGGGTTGACAATATCGCAGGAGTATCCATAGAGTCAACTTGTAAGTTTACAAATTAACATGACAGTTGCGCCTGCAGCCCCGGATAGCCGAACCGATAAAGGAAAACCCGTGGTCGAAAAAGGCGGTTGGCCTCAGCAGCCCGTTATCTCCATCCGAATCTCGGATGCACTCCGCTCCAGACTCGAACGGCTGAAGGAAGTCCTATCGAAGAAAAGTGGCGATAACGTCACCACTTCCGAGGTGGCCAAGCAGCTTCTCGAATCAGCTCGCGAAGACCGGTTGGAAGTGGCCGAGCTATTGACCAATGCCACTGTGGCGCTGGCGGCAGCCAGGCGCAAGGGCGAAGCCGGACTGAGCCTCGCGCGAGCCGAATGGATCGTCCTTGCCTACTACGTCCAGCTGGGGGTTGAGAGCCACATTGGTGATCCGATCTCGCCGGAGACGATGAGGGGAATTCTGGAAGCATTTCTTGCTGCGTACGCCGTGCGGCGCGGGAAGAAGCCGAGCCGGGATACCCATTACCTCTCGAATCTGCCCGTCCTAGACAAGCAGGGCAAGCCGGTTTTCGGAGCCGCGGCCGATGGCATCGATGTTGCGACCGCCGTGGAGCGGCTGGGCCAGAGATTGAAAGCTCGGGGACTGAAATCTTCGGATGTGGACGAGGCATGGCCACAGTTTGCGGCGCGGAATCTCTACGAGTTTCTGGAGGAGGAATCCTTCGGAATCGAAGCGATGAATCAGGCTCTGAAACCACACTGGCCGGTATTGTGGCGGGTGGCGGCCCGAGGGCATTATTTGGTTCGCGGCTGCCCGGTCCGGGACCCGTCCCGCAGCGCGGCTTCCGAGCACCCGTGGGGCCCGGCCATTTCGTCGGTGTTCGAGGGCGGATTTGTATTGTCCTTTGCGACGGGAAGCGAACGCGATCTATCCGTGTTGGTAAGCATGCCTCAAGCCCGCCATGCGATGTACGAAATCGCGACCTGGCCAGTGATTACGGAGTTTCGGTCGATGCTGCGCGAATGGGACACCATTGAGCCGAATTCGCTCTGGCAAGGCCGGTGGTTTTTCGGGTACACGGCAATGGAGACCACAGTGCCGCCCGTGTGGATTCGCTGTCAGGGTTCGGTCTCGTTCGGATTCACGGCTGAGGAATGGGCTTCGCTTCAGGAGGCCTTTCGCCGCGCGTGGGAGATGCCTCAGTTGCAGCGCATCTCGGGTGAGCTAATGCTGGAGTACGGCGAGATTTAAGAGCAGCGCTGCTGTCGCAGCGGAAGTAAGTGGACACGTCACCCCCAATAAGGGAACTGTGGAGCGCCCCAGGTCGCTCCCGCGTTTACAAATGATAACTTCCGCTGCGACCGCAATTTGGCCCGGCGGCGTTTACAAATGCTAACGCGCGTTTACGTTCGTAAACAGAAAGGGCGCTTCCGGGCGTCGCCATGTAAACACATTGAGGGGAAAGAACTTCACGTAGATCGGCAAGATCCGGCTCGGTAAGACAAATATCGCACGTCAGAAGGGAGGTTCCCCCTTGAACGCTTCCCAAACGACGATAGTGCAAGCGAACAAATCCCCATCAAGCGACGAAAGCAAGTCCGGCTTTCGCTCGAAAACCATCGCTACGCGGCTCATTCCCGACGAACTTGCCGAGGTTGAATCGGCAGCAGCACGCGCAGGCAAACCGCTCTCGGAATGGCTGCGAGAGACGGCGTTGGCTGCATCCCGACGGCGGCCTGCGGACCCAATGGAGCTGTTGCTTGCCGAGATTTGGGCACTCCGTTACGCACTGCTTAGCCTGTTTCATGCGGGCGCTCAAGCAACGACGGAAGGCAAACCGTTGCTGCCAGAATCGATCCTTAAGGTCCGCGACCGCGCCGACGCTCGCAAGCTCGAACAGGCACGCCAAATGCTCGCCGATTTCGTTGCTCGACCAGCAGAAGACCGGGGCGAAGAGGGTGGCGAAGTGCGATGAATAGGAGGCCGATCCTTGCCACTCTCGCTCGGCTCGCAGCGCTTCCAGTATTTGTCCAAGTCGGCACCATCTGGGTATCTTCGAGCTGGTGTTGGTCGCCCATGCAGCGCCATTACTTGCCCGCATACTTTTGGAGTTCGCTGCCAGTCGTTGCCCCATCCGCCGTCGAAGTCCCCCTGATCTGGAAGACCAAACCGCATCGAAAGCCGGAATTGGCTTCGGATGACGACGCCGTTTCATCGAATGATGGAACCGGCATGGCGCTCTCTCAGTGGGCCAGAGACGCCGGCTGGACAGGGCTAGTAGAAGGACCGCCGCAGCAAGTTGCGACAGCGAGACTCGGACCGGGCTTGGCTGATCTAATTTTTGACGGAGAGAGCCTTTGGGACTTCCTTCTTCTACCGGAAGCGTGCGGAGTAGCAGTATTTTGTTTCACGCTGTTCGGCTGGTTTTGCCTTAAGAGATTCTGTCTGGCTTTGATCGCCGAGATCGCTTGGCGACGGCGGGTATCCACTTGGCAAGATCTCTCTTCGATGTTCTTCGAGGAGTGTGCAACGCTGGCGCAAAGGGTCTCGTATAGAGTCGCAGCATTGCATCGAAGCACCGCACGACGCATGGAGCCGCACACGGCGGCACCGAGTACAACTACAGTCCGTGCCGAGCCAATCACCAAGCCGCAATCCTTCGCGTTTGCGCTCTTCGGCGTCTACAGCGGAACCGGCGAGGGGCTATCTCTGGAGCGAAAGGTGCGAGATCGAGTGAACGATAAACAACGGTCCGGCGAGAGCTAGACCGATAAGGAGCACTCCCTATGCTCACCATATCGAAGCCGCTGTCAGCTAGCCAGGCGCGCATGTACCACGCGAAAGAGTTCGTCTCCCAGCAGCAGAATTACTGGAGCCGTGACCAGCAGGGCCATAGCGAGTGGCAGGGCAGGCTCGCGCAGGAGTGGAGACTGAACGGTCCTGTCGAGGCGGAACAGTTCGCGCGCTTGAGCGAAGGCCAGCATCCGTATACCGAGGCGCAGCTCGTGCGGCATCAGGTTTCGCGGACCTACGAAGGCAAGAGCGGAAAAGAAGTTACCAGCGTCGAACACCGCGCCGGGTGGGATGCCACATTCTCCGCGCCGAAGTCGGTTTCGATCACTGCACTTGTGGGCGGGGATGACCGTGTACGAATTGCCCACAGGGAGAGCGTGCGTCTGGCGCTGGCCGAACTGGAGCGGTACACCCAGGCGCGCATCGGAAACGTTCATGCGCCGGAGACAACGGGCAAATTCGTTGCCGCGACCTTCGAGCACGATACGGCCAGACCCGTTGACGGTTACGCGGCGCCGCAGTTGCACACCCATGCAGTAATCTTCAATGTCACCGAGCGCGACAGCGGCGAGACGCGTGCCCTGCAGCCGCACGAGATATTTGTCTCTCAGCGATACGTCACTACGGTGTACCGATCGGAGTTGGCTCTGCGCCTCGAAAAGCTGGGCTACGAACTCGAACGCGGCAAGCATGGACAGCCGGAAATCAAAGGCTATACGAAAGAGTATTTGGAGGCGTCTAGCCCGCGCCGGGAACAGATCAAAGATCATTTGCGGGAGCAAGGCATCCACGGAGCAGCGGCGGCGCAGATCGCAGCGCACCACACGCGCGACAACAAAGAACTGCTGTCGCAGCAAGAAGTCTTGCGGAGGCACCGGGAACTGGCCGCGCAGTATGGGCATCAGGCAGATCGAGTTGTTGCCCAGGCACAGGCACACGGGCAACATCAGGCGCGGGAGCCGGAGATGCAGGCGCAGCGGGCGGTGACGTGGGCCAGGGATCATGTCTTCGAGAGATCGGCGGTACATGACCGGCGCACCATCCTCGAAACGGCGCTGGCACGCGGCATCGGAGAAACCACGTATGCCAGTATTCAACAGGAGTTCGAGCGCCGGGTCAGAACCGGCGAATTCCGCGAAGTTGCCAACGGCGGCGTAGACCGACAGTTCACAACGACAGAGATGATTCGCATGGAGCGGGAAATCATTGCCGGGATGCAGGAAGGTAATCGACGCGGTTACGGCGATCCCATGCTGGTTTCATCGCAGGTGCGCATCAGCACCGAGGACCGGCACCCAGAACTAAGCGCTTCACAACGTCACGCCGTAGACGAGATTCTTATCTCTCGCGAAAAAATTGTCGGTCTCGATGGCGTTGCGGGCGCGGGGAAGACAACGACGCTATCCGTGATTCGTGAAGCAGCAATGGCCGAGAGATACCACGTCGAAGGCTTCGCGCCCACGTCCCTCGCGGCACAGAAGCTTGCCGAGGCAGGCATGGAGACATCTACGTTGCAAAAGCATCTGGCGCGCGGCGAACAGCCAGACACAGGCGAAAAACGGCTGTACGTGCTCGACGAATCCTCGATGGCATCGACCAGGCAGTTGCATGAGTTTGTAAACCGGCTCCATCCGAATGACCGTGTATTACTGGTTGGCGACCGGCGGCAACACGAGGCGGTAGAAGCAGGACGGCCTTTTGCTCAACTTCAGGAAGCAGGCATGGTGACGGTCAGGCTCGATGAGGTCGTGCGCCAGAAAGACCCGGAGTTGAAACTGGTGGTCGAGCAGCTTGCGCGTGGCGAAATCCGAGAGGCGGTCCAGAATCTTGACCGACAGGGCCGCGTCCATGAGATTCGCGATCACGGCGAGCGCATTGTAGCGATTGCGAATGAGTATGCAAATTCGCCAGAGCGCACTCTGGTCGTCTCGCCCGACAATCGCTCCCGCATAGAGATCAACGAGCGCATTCATACAGAATTGCAGGGTCGCGGAATAGTGAGCGACGCAGAGCACCACGTCCGCACACTGGTGCCGCGACAGGATCTCACCGGCGCGGATCGTACCTGGGCCCAACGGTACGAAGTGGGCGACGTGCTGCGCTATTCGCGCGCATCGAAAGAGACTGGAATCGCCAAGGGAAAATACGCGCAGGTGAAGAACATCGATGCAGGTGCCAACCGGCTTACTGTCGAACTGCAAAACGGAGTCGAACACAACTACGACCCGCGCCGCCAGCAGGGCGTTTCCGTGTTTCGCGAGGAGATGCGCAGCTTTTCCGAGGGCGACCGCGTGCAGTTCACCGCGCCTGCCAACGACCTCAAAGTGGCAAACCGCGAGTTGGGTGCTATCGAGAGAATCAGCGACGACGGACGCCTACATATGAGGATGGACGGTGGCCGCGCTGTCGAACTCGATCCAAACAGCCCCGTACATCTCGATTACGGCTATGCAGTCACCAGCCATTCCAGTCAGGGCCCGACCGCCGACCGCGTCCTGATCCAGGTAGACACCGACCTTGACGCAAGAGATCTGCTCAACAGCCGCATGGCTTACGTTGCCGTCTCACGCGGCGCACACGACGCGCAAATCTTCACGAATAACGCCTCTGGGCTCGTCCGTGAACTAAGCCGTGACGTATCCCACGCACCCGCTATCCAGCGGGCGCCGCTCTGCCGCGCCATTGAGCAGACCATCGAGCAGCAGCCCGCCCATATCCATGAGATAGGTCGGGGATTTGGTATGGGCATGTAATCCAGACCCAAGATGACATTCCCCGGATAGCAGCAGCGTAGCCGAGGCCCGGCCGGAGTCAAGGCCGTCCGCCGCGGCGGACGCCGCTTTGCGGTCAAGAGCCTTGACACCGGCTTCTGAGCCTCGGCATATAATCCATGAATCCGGGGAATGTCAGAATGCGACTTTCCTCTTTCCCAACGACAAACAGCAGCCCATCTTGCCCCGCCCACCTCTCGTCACTTAAATCTGTAGACCAAGCCTGCACCAAGGCGCAGGTTGTTCTGCACGTCGGTGGTAGCGTTGGGCAGTTGAGTGCGCAACCAGTCTTCTTCGACGGCACGCAGTGCAAGGTAATGTTTCATGTGCAGGTTGACACCGCCGCCGACATACAGCGCCAGACTATCGGCGCTGTCGCTGGCCCCGTTCGCACCGGGAAAAACGCTGTTCATGCCGTTGGCCTCGCCGACCAGCGCCTGGCCGAAGACCGCCTAACGCCTATGCGTCGACTTCCATGTGTAGCGAGGGCCGAAGCTGGCAATAACCATGTCCAGTCGGGCGCCGCCGGATGAGCCACTGGTGATTGCGGTGTGCAGTCCGGAAACGTCGGCCACCGCGCCCAGCCGCTGCCATAACTGGCTATGAAACTGCAGGCTGCCGCCCTGCATCCAGAAGCCGTTGCCGCCAACCACATTGGCCATCAGCGGGTTATTGACCACGGCCACGTCGATCGAGCCCGTGGTCTCTTCTGTAGGACTAGGCCGTATCGACATATACACTTTGCAGCCGCGCAGTTTGTTGCTTCAGTGGAGGTATGCCTAGCCGATACGAGTTGGGCGAAGCGCAGTGGATGCGAATTAGGGACTATCTACCCGGGCGCAAGGAGCATGTGGGCCGCACCGCGGTGGATAACCGTAACTTCGTTAATGGCGTGCTGTGGGTGCTGCGCAGCGGCGCACGTTGGAGCGATCTTCCAGAACGCTACGGCAAGTACAAGAGCGTGCACAAGCGTTTCGTGCGCTGGGCTCATTCGGGCGTGTGGGAGCGGGTCTTCCAGGAGTTGGTACGGGATAAGAAAAACCAGTACCTGATGATCGATTCAACGTTGGTGCGAGCCCACCAGCAGGCGGCCACGGGGCCGAAAAAAGGGGCGCAGACAAGGCTCTGGGGCGTTCCCGAGGAGGTTTGACGACCAAGATTCATCTTCTGGTGAACGAGTTGGGCATGCCATTAGAGTTCTTGATCACAGCTGGTCATATCAGCGACTACACCCCAGCCATCGAATTGCTCGGCACGCGCCAAGCCGAGGCCGTCGTTGCCGATAAGGGCTACGATTCCGATGCCGTCGTGGCACATGTGGAGACAGCCATGAATGCTAAGGCGGTCATTCCGCCGCGCTGCAACCGAAAACAGCAGCGGAACTACGATCAAGACTTATACAAGCTGCGCAACCGCATCGAACGCTGTTTCAGCAAACTCAAGCACTTCCGCCGCTTCGCCACACGCTATGAGAAATCCAAGGTCTGTTTCGCCGCACTCGTCGCCCTGGTCTGCTCATGGATAATCTTGCAGCTATATGTCGATACGGCCTAGCAGCTTGTTGTCCCCCAAGCCGCAAATTCGGTCATCATGCACGCTCCGGCAAGGAGCAGTGTCAGCTTTTGAAACGGGTGTCTTCACTTTAGCGTCAGGAGTCCCTCCTTGTAGAATAGTGGAAGGGTTGTGCCATTTTCCAACTCTCCAAGAACCGATGACGACTGAAACGCCTATTTCTGAATTTCATGAGCATGTCGATCTCCCCATCTCACCAGGAGGTAATGAGAGCGTCGCCAGTATGGACGATGAATTCTCCCTGCTCGATCTTCTGATTGTCATCGCTGAAGGGAAGCGCATCATCTTTTGTGTCACTGTGGTTTTTGCCGTCCTCGCGATCATAATCTCGTTATTTCTGCCTGTCCGTTTTACTGCGACTGTGACGCTGTTGCCACCGCAACAGAACTCTTCGATGGCCACCGCACTAGCATCTCAACTTGGCAATCTGGGCGGCATGGCTGTGCTGGCCAGTGGGAGTCTCGGCCTGAAGAATCCCATCGATATGTTTGTTGGAATGCTGAAGAGCCGCACCGTCGAAGATGCCATGGTCGAGCATTTCGGCCTGATGCAGGAGTATCGCAAGCGGTATGTCACTGACGCGCGGAAGGAATTTGAGCACCATTCAACCGTGGATGGCAGTGGGAAGGATGGACTGATCCATATTTCAGTCGAAGATCGCGACCCGAATCGCGCCGCCGAGCTTGCGAACGGCTACGTTGACCAGTTCCGCAGCCTATCCAAGAATCTCGCTATCACGGAAGCGGCGCAGCGCGCACTGTTCTTCAAACAGCAGCTCGATGAAGCTAAAGACAAATTAGCAAACGCCGAAGAGGCCCTGAAACAAACCGAGGAGACGACTGGAATGATCCAGCTGGACAGCCAGTCGCGCGCCCTGATCGAATCAGCCGCTTCGCTGCGAGCGGAGATCACAGCGCGAGAGGTCGAGATTCAGGGAATGCAAACATATGCAACAGGCGAAAACCCTAGGCTGGTTCAAGCACAACAAGAACTGGCTGGCCTGCGTGCTCAATTGACAAAGCTCGGAGGCTCGGAAGACAGCGCCAGTAGCGGATTGATTGTTCCCAAGGGCCGGGTTCCCGAAGCGGGTCTCGAATACGCTCGTAAGTTACGCGACGTAAAATACAATGAGGTAATTTTCGATATTTTGGCTCAGCAATTTGAGATTGCCAAGCTTGACGAGGCGAAGGAGGGCGCACTGATCCAAGTCGTCGACACCGCCATCCCTCCCGACAGAAGGTCCTTTCCCAGGCGTGGGCTAATCGTGATCGGTGCCACGGGTGTCGGATTTTTTTTCAGCGCTTTCGTCGTCTGGCTTCGGGCCGGATTTCAGCGCGCAAAAGAGGACCCGCAGGCAGGCGTAAAGCTACATCTCCTCCGCAGCGCATTCTCTATCAGGAAACAAGGAAACTCGCGAGCATGACACTTAGAGAACGTGAATGATTCATTTAGCAAGCGTCGATGGGTGATACGGGAGCATGAGGCGGAATACGGTCGGGGCGGCTTAATTTGGCTTCGCGAGGGAGTTTCGAGAGATACAGGAAAAGGGCGCGGCGTGAGAAGTTGCTCGAAGAGCAAAGCCGCTCACGATCACGGCGCCACGAGCGACTGTATTTCGCGCAGCGTGTTGAGATTTCATTACCGGTCCGACATCCTATGCGTCTTCTTTTTGTGAATCGTTGAACTCCTGACACCCTACGCCACTTCCAATGAACTAGGTGGAGGAGCGTGTTTAAATCTAATTAGTCTGATCCCAACGCCACGCAGGAGCAAAAGTCAGCTTCGATCCTGGCCGATAGAAAAGATGACGACTCAAACCTCGAATTCCAACATGCCCCAAGCAAATGCTATCGTTCCGGATGCAGAGGAGACAATCTCCCGGTTAGATCTGCCGGTCGTACTGCTGCAGCGCAAGCGGCTTACCATGCTGACGACATTAGTGTTTACCTCCCTTGCTGCCGGCGTTTCCTGGCTCTGGCCTGTGAAATATACCGCAACCATCACCATCCTGCCCCCTCAGCAGCACAGTTCGGCTCTAGTTTCGCAATCAGGCAGCATGGCCGCTCTGGCCGGAGGCAGCCTGGGACTGCCCCCACCCAACGACATGTATGTGGCCATGCTGAGAAGCCGCACTGTGGAAGACGCCATTGTGCAAAAATTCGGGCTGATGCACCTATATCATGTGAAGTTCGCTTTGGATGCGCGCAATATACTTGAAAAAAACACGGTTATCAGTGGTAGCGGCAGGGACGGACTGATTCATGTTTCGGTGACCGACCGAGATCCGCACAGAGCGGCTGAACTTGCCAACGGATATATTGACCAGTTCCGTGGACTTTCCGAGCATCTGGCCATCACTGAAGCAGCCCAACGGCGGCTGTTCTTTCAACAACAACTGGAAGAGGCCAAAAATCAGCTGGCCAATGCCGAAGATGCACTGAAAAATACCGAACAATTAACAGGAGTCATCTCCAATGACGGCCAATTGCGCGCCCTGCTGGAATTGGCCACTACGCTTCGCGCTCGCGTTGCCGCCCGGGAAGTCGCCATTCAGGGGATGCAAACGTACGCGAATGGGCGGAATGCCCAAGTAATAGAGGCCGAGAAAGAACTGGAAATGATGCGCGCCCAATTGGCACAGCTCGGCGGATCCTCCAGTCAAAGCGGCGATCTAATCATACCTAAAGGCAAGATCCCGCAGGCCGGCCTTGAATACATGCGCAAGATGCGCGATGTGAAGTACTACGAGACGATTGTTGAGATTCTTGCCAAACAATTTGAAGTCGCCAAACTCGACGAGGCCCAAGAAGGATCGCTGATCCAGGTGGTCGATGCCGCAGTTCCGCCCGACAGAAGGTCGTCTCCCGAGCCCACACTGATTGTGGTTGCCGCCACCTTGGCAGGTTTTCTAATGGGCATCTTCGTTGCGTTAGTTGGGGCTCGACTGGAAAAAATGAAAACTGATCCCGAGGTTGCCGGCAAGCTGCGGGCCCTCAAATCCTTGATCTCTTTATCCGGTTTCACCCCGCGGAAGGATGAGGCAGTCTCACGTTCAACTGAAGCTCGGAACGACGGTCGGGCCGATGAAACTGCTCGGCGCAGAAAAGTGTAAAACAGGCGATGCGGAGATGAGAAGTGCCCTCGCAGTCTGATAGATTTGGGAGCCGCATTCTCGACTGACACCGCCTGTCGGGGTTGCCTCTGGCAGCCGCCGTAGCCGGGCTGAGCGCTTTCCGAGTTGCAGCGGCCGACCAGCGTGGCCTGTGGGTAGTGTCCAGAGTTTTCGCACTTTCGATCTTCCTTGAAACTTAGGAGGGTTGTTGGGTTGAGGTTATTTTGCTTCTGGCCCCATGGGGGCAGAAGCAAGGCGGCTCAGGCGATGGCCTGGACCTCGGCCAGCCTGTTCATCTGCAGATACCGTTTGCTGTCCCACCTTGTCGCGGCTACATGCCTCAGCCGCGCCACCACAGCATCAACGCACTCTTCCCATCAGAAAAGACGTCCACTACGCGCGTTCGCCCCCGCCGAATCTCCCGCCTCAGCCATTCCAGCGGGTTGTTAGTGCTCAGGCAGCGCCAGTGTTCCGGCGGCATCGCGTAGCAACTCAGCGTCTCATCAATGCCTGCTTTTACGATCTCCGCGGCTCTTGCCAGCCGAATCTCGCGCAACTTGATCGCCACTTGGCGAGCGTTTTCATTGGCCGGCTAGGAGTGTGTCGCTCATAGATTGACCGAGGTCGCGTTTTTTTGGTTTGCGGGATTTACGATTTTGTGATGGGTCAGAACTTTTTACCGGACACGGTCAACCAGACGCTCTTGTTCCCCCCCTCGCTTCACGACTGGCTTCCGGAGGGGCATTTGGCGCGGTTTTTGGTTGACGTCGTGTCGGCGTTGGATCTGGATGCGATCTACGCATCGTATCGGGACAAGGATGGTCGCGGCCAGTCGGCCTACGCGCCGGAGATGATGGTTCGTCTGTTGTTGTACGGTTACGCGACCGGAGTCTAC
>Ga0187847_10003043_pt1 | contig 13059 bp, 7 predicted proteins | sample June2016WEW_4_10_FD_132458 | JGI IMG/M metagenome (GOLD analysis project Ga0187847, IMG submission 132458) | Peatland microbial communities from SPRUCE experiment site at the Marcell Experimental Forest, Minnesota, USA - June2016WEW_4_10 | ecosystem: Environmental > Terrestrial > Soil > Wetlands...
ATCAACGCCTGCAACATGAAATCCGCTACTTGGTTCGGATGGTGCCCGGAGTACAGAGCCCAGAAGAGACGCTCGAACTGGCAAGCGGTTCCTGCCGTGATTCGGCGTGGCTGCTGGTGCAGATACTGCGGCAACTGGGGTTGGCGGCACGTTTTGTTTCCGGATACCTGATCCAACTCAAGCCGGACGTCAAACCGCTTGAGGGCCCGGAGGGCCCTGCGGAGGACTTTACCGACCTGCATGCCTGGGCCGAGGTTTACCTGCCCGGGGCCGGGTGGATCGGTTTGGACCCGACTTCGGGATTGCTGGCTGGCGAAGGCCACATTCCGCTGGCGGGAACCCCCGAACCTGCATCTGCCGCGCCGGTCTCCGGTTTGGTCGGTCCGTCAGAAGTGGAGTTTCACCACGAGATGCGCGTCACCCGCATCCACGAGGATCCGCGCGTTACCAAGCCCTACACAGAAGGGGCTTGGCAACGCATCTGCGACCTCGGGGAGCGAATCGACGGCGAGTTTACCTCCAACGACGTTCGTCTTACGATGGGTGGCGAGCCGACCTTCGTCTCCGTCGACGATATGGACGGCGACGAGTGGAACACCGCTGCGCTGGGCTCCGCCAAGTTCCGCCTCGCGAGCGAATTGTTGCAACGCTTGCGAGACAAGTTTGCGCCCGGCGGTCTGCTGCACTTCGGGCAAGGCAAATGGTACCCAGGCGAATCCTTGCCGCGTTGGGCCTTGACATGTTACTGGCGTACCGATGGGATTCCGCTCTGGCGCGATCCACAGTTGATCGCGGATTCAGATCGGGACTATGGCTTCGGTAGCGGGGAGGCGCTGCAATTCGCCGAAGTATTGGCGCAGAGGTTGGCGGTAGATACTGACGCAGTAATCGCGGCTTACGAGGATCCGCTCTCCTACATCCACAAAGAGCGCCAACTTCCAATAAACGTGGATCCCGTGGCTAACAATCTCGATGACCCCGAGGAACGCGAGCGGCTGCGCCGCGTATTTGAGCGCGGTCTCGGCCAGCCCACTGGCTTCGTGCTGCCCTTGCTGCGCGTGCAAGGCAAGAGCGGCCCCGAGTGGCAGACTGGTTTGTGGATGCTCCGCGCCCGGCATTTGTTTCTGATTCCAGGAGATTCGCCGGTGGGCTTCCGCCTTCCCTTGGAATCGCTGCTCTGGGAAGTGCCCGAGCGGAGGCAACAGCTATGGACAGTGGACCCGATGGCCCCCGCCGCTCCCCTGCCTGTACCGCACCATCTATTTCACGAAGGCGCACGGCGAAACGAAATCGAGCGGAGGCAGCGCAGCCTGGAAACCGTTTCATCCTCTCCCGGCGCCCAGCGGGGACCTGTAGTACGCACTGCACTGGCGGTCGAAGCACGGCTGGGGCGTCTTTGCATATTTCTTCCACCGGTGAGCTCCGCAGAAGATTATGTGGAACTGGTGACCGCCGTCGAGGACACTGCGGCAAAGCTCAACATGCCTGTCGCCATTGAAGGCTACCCGCCTCCGAACGACGCGCGATTGCGCCTATTCAAGGTCACGCCCGATCCTGGTGTCATCGAGGTGAACGTGCAGCCCGCCGCGAGTTGGCGCCAACTCGTTGACAATACCGTCACGCTGTACGAACAGGCGCGCCTAAGCCGTCTCGGCACCGAAAAATTTATGCTGGATGGCCGCCATAGCGGCACCGGCGGCGGCAACCACATCGTGCTTGGTGGTCCTACGCCTGCCGACAGCCCTTTTCTCCGCCGTCCCGATCTCCTGAAAAGCCTCATCGGGTACTGGCTGAATCACCCCTCGCTCTCCTATCTCTTTTCGGGTTTGTTCATTGGCCCTACCAGCCAAGCTCCGCGGGTGGATGAAACCCGCGCCGACGCGATCTATGAACTGGAGATTGCTTTCGACCAGCTCAGCCGCGAAAACCCAGGTGAGCTTCCACTGTGGCTGGTGGATCGTTTATTCCGCAATCTTCTGGTCGATGTCACCGGCAATACTCATCGTGCCGAGTTCTGTATTGACAAGCTCTATTCTCCCGACAGCAGCACAGGAAGATTGGGACTTGTCGAACTGCGTGCCTTTGAAATGCCACCCCATGCGCGCATGAGTCTTGCGCAACAATTGTTGGTTCGTGCGTTGGTAGCGCGTTTCTGGCGCCAGCCTTACGAAGAATCGCCCATCCGCTGGGGTACCCGCCTGCACGATCGCTTCCTGCTTCCCTACTTCGTTGAGCAGGATTTCACCCAGGTGATTGCCGAGTTGGAGCAGGCAGGCTATCCGCTCGAAGGTGATTGGTTTGCCCCTCATCGGGAGTTCCGATTCCCTGTCTTCGGGCAGGTGTGCTATGAGGGCATTGAGGTCGAACTCCGCCAAGCCATTGAACCCTGGTATGTGCTGGGCGAGGAACCTGGCACCACCGGGACGACTCGTTACGTGGACTCGTCGCTCGAGCGCATGCAGGTGCGGGTGCGAGGTCTGATCGGCGAGCGCTTTGCGCTTTCGTGCAACAACCGGCGACTGCCGCTCCATCCAACCGGCACACAGGGTGAATTCGTATGTGGCGTTCGATACCGTGCTTGGCAGCCGCCGCACTGCTTGCATCCCAGGATCCCGGTTCACGTGCCGCTTGTCTTCGATGTGATCAATCTTGCGGCTGGACGCTCCATTGGAGGCTGCACATACTACGTGGCGCATCCCGGAGGGCGAAGCTATGATACGTTTCCGGTAAACTCGAACGAGGCAGAAGCCCGACGCGCGGCACGTTTTTTTGCCTTCGGGCACACTCCGGGTCCAATGGTTGTGCCACCGCTGCATCAGAGTGCTGAGTTTCCCGTAACTTTGGATCTCCGGCGCGCATCAATGTAGTGGCATTCAATAGGGAGAATCCACTGCCGAACAGCCATGCGAAGGGAAGATTCTTGAAATCGGCAGAGACCAATGAATGGCACTATGCCTGCGTCGAGGGACATTGGGACGAGGCGTTGCTGCCTTCAGGCTTTCCACGCCGCCATTGGAGAGACCTCGCGGTCGCCATTGGGCGAATGGGGCCAAACGCACTTAGCCGCTCCTGGCAAAACGGCCAACAACTTATTCAAGCCAACGGCACTTCCTATAACGTAAGCGACGAACTGCACGGTAGCGAACGTCGTTGGCCGCTGGACCCCATTCCGTTGGTTATCGCTGAAAACGAATGGATCGAAATAGAACGGGCCGTTATTCAGCGAGCCACTTTGCTCAATGCCGTGCTGGCCGACCTTTATGGGCCGCAGCATCTCCTCCGTCAACAGAGCATTCCTCCGGCGCTGGTCTTTGCTAACCCACATTTCTTGCGGCCATGCCATGGCATTCAGCCCCGCGGTGGTGTGTACCTGCACTCGTATGCAGCTGATCTGGCCCGTTCCCCCGATGGGCACTGGTGGGTGACATCCGATCGAACGCAAGCCCCCTCGGGAATTGGTTACACGCTGGAAAATAGGCTAGTGAGCGCCCGAACTCTGTCCAACGTGTTCAACGCGTGCCGTGTGCGGCAACTGGGTAGCTTCTTTGATATGAGAAGGGACGCACTGCTGAGCTTGGCGGCGAGTCAGCGGCCAAACCCTCGCATTGTGATGCTGACGTCCGGGCCGCACAGCGAGACTTATTTCGAGCATTCGTTTCTTGCAGGCCATTGGGGCTTTGCGTTGGTGGAAGGCGCCGATCTGGCGGTGCGCGACAACCGCGTCTATCTAAGAACACTGACAGGGCTTGAGCAGGTGGATTTGATTGTGCGCCGTCTTGATGACGGCTTCTGCGACCCGCTTGAACTGCGCAGCGATTCGACGTTAGGCGTACCGGGGCTGGTGCAGGCCGTGCGAAGTGGCACGGTGGCGATCGACAATGCGTTGGGCAGCGGATTATTGGAAACCCCAGCCCTCATGGCGTTCCTCCGCGGACTCTGCCGCCAGATGCTCGGAGAGGAATTACTGATGCCGTCTGTGGCCAGTTGGTGGTGTGGGCAGGCGGAGCCCCGGCGCTATGTTCTTGAACACCTGGACGACTTGGTGATTCTGCCTGCTTTCCCCGACTTCGGCCGGAGGCCGGAGTTTCCTGCGTCCATGAATGCCGGGACGCGCGCGAGACTGATTGCTAGAATCGAAGCGCACCCGGAGCAGTTTGTGGCTCAGGAACAGTTTGCTATTTCCACGGCACCGGTTTACACAGACACCGGACTTGCTTCCGGCCACGTCTTGCTCAGGGTCTTTGCCGCATGGGATGGACAGTCCTACACGGTGCTGCCCGGAGGACTGACTCGCGTTTCAACTAAAGGAACATCCCAGGCAGTTTCCATACATCGCGGAGCCGGCAGCAAAGACACCTGGGTGCCCGGTGGCTCGGGAGAGCCAATCGCCGTCTCGCGCCCGGCAACGGGGACCATAGCCACCCATCCGAGCTGGGCGAACCTGCCTAGCAGGGTTGCGGACAACCTCTTCTGGCTGGGACGCTATGCTGAGCGTCTGGAGAACCGGGTACGCCTGCTACGAGCACTCCTGCCCGCGCTCTCGGGCGAAGAGGATTTTGGACGCACCGCTTCCGTGGAGACGGTGGTGCGTCTGCTGACTGGGTTAGGGTATGTACCGCCCGAAGTCTCCGACGCATCGCTTGGCGAACAACTGTGGCGAGTGCAGCACTTGCTGTCCAATATGATTCGGGATGTGAGCGGGCCCACCGGCCTGGGATGGAATCTCAAGCAGATGCACCGGGTAGCCCTGCAGTTGAAAGAACGTCTTTCCACCGATACCTGGCGAGTGCTCAAGCAGATTGAGCGAGATTTGTCGAAGAGTATCCCCACAAACTCTGACCAGCGTTATCTTTCCGAGATGAACTTGCTCGATAGCGCCATCGTCACCCTCTCTGCTTTTGTCGGCTTGGTGATGGAGAACACGACCAGGGGGTACGGATGGCATTTCCTTGAAATCGGGCGGCGCCTGGAGCGCGCTAGGCATCTGGCCGAACTACTGCAAGCCGGAGTGGCCGAAGCTCCTGAGGAAATCGAACCCTACCTTCAGATCCTGCTTCACATTGCGGATAGCTCCATAACCTACCGCACTCGCTATCTCACGGCTCTGCGCACCGACCTTGTACTTGACCTTCTCCTCGTTGACGAGTCTAATCCCCGCTCAGTAGCTTTTCAGTTCGCCGCTCTTCTTGGACACCTGGAGAAATTGCCACTGCATGACAACACCGTTTGTCATCTCGAGCAAGGGTTAGTATCCGGGGCCCTGTACGCGGTGCGCGAAACGCCAATGGCGGATCTCTCGCGGAGGAACGACGAGGGTCATCTCGGGGAATTGATTGAGTTGCTCCAACAACTGAGAGGGAATATGTATGATTTCTCCGATGCACTGGGTGCTCACTATCTGAGCCCTGTCGTTTCCTCGCGCTTCGTATCGTCCCAGTGAGAACCGTATGCTCTACTCTGTAATCCATATCACCCGCCACTCATATCAATCGCCGGTTTCCCAGTCTCTCAACGAGCTGCGCCTCACTCCGCGCTCGCTCCCAGGCCAACAAGTCCGCGAGACTGATCTCTGTATCCAACCCGAACCGGCCACCTTAGATCGCAGAAAAGATTATTTTGGGAATGACGTTACTACGGTCGCAATCCTTGAAACACATAATCGTTTCGAGATCAAAGCCAGCAGTGTTGTGGAACTTCAGTCACCATCCCCGGAATCCGTTCCTAGCTCCACTTGGGAGGAAGTTCGCGATCGGATTGCCTTGCACTCCGATGACGAATGTCTTGAGGCACTCGAATTCGTATATGATTCCCCGTTCGTTTCCAGCGATCCCGAGCTTGCGGAGTTCGCGCGGCCAACTTTTACTCCCGGTCGTCCTTTGATCGATGCTCTCAAAGAACTTTCTCACCGAATCCACGGCGAATTCCGCTATCGGCCCAAGTCGACTTCAATCCATATGCCTCTCCTCGAAGTGCTGCGCAACCGGCAGGGCGTGTGTCAGGATTTCGCTCACGTTATGATCGGCGCGCTCCGGTCGTTGCGATTGGCGGCTCGATACACCAGCGGATATCTGCGCAGCAGTCCCGGAAGCCAGGGAGCCGAAGCCTCCCATGCTTGGGTGTCAGCTTTCGTCCCAGGTAGCGGATGGTTGAGTTTCGACCCCACTAACGACGTAATGCCGTCAGATGGCCACGTGACCCTGGCTTGGGGCCGGGACTACGGCGACGTAACGCCGGTAAGTGGTATCGCGGTCGGAGGTGGCACCCATAGCGTGGAAGTCGAGGTCTCGGTACAACCGATTGGAACCACTTGAGCGGACAAAACACCCGGGACCGATGTCCGCTCGGGCTTGTCAATGACAGCGCATTAACCGGAAGAGAAGGAGATGAAGATCGCCACTCCGTTGAAGGCCCTTCCCAACGGCGGAGCTGGCGTTGAATGGGTACAGCTTGAAGCGACGAGTTGTCGCCATTTTCGGTGCTCTCCGCTTCCGTGAGCGGAAGCTATCTCTTTCGTGGTGAGGATTCAAACAGGACCGCGACTAGAGACGGATTCACCGTGATACTCGAATCTCCTTTGCGATTGCCGTATTCGATGTGTCCAAGTCTCCGGAACTTGGTCATAAACCCGTTCAACCTGGAGCGGTTTGCCCCAATCATGTTGGACAACATCTCCTGGGACACGTTCTGTATCACTACCGGTTTGGCTTGGGCGGAATCGTACTGAGATAGGTGGAGCAGTGCTCGCGCCAGGCGCCGCTCGGTATTGTTGGTGATCTGATAGGCCAGAGCGTCCTCGTACTCGGCCATGCGCACGATCGAGTGCTTCAATAAAAAATTTGCCAGTTCAATGTCGGTTGCAAGCGCTTTCGTGATGAATCGAAGCCCGACCTTGACCCGCCATTCTGGTTGTGACGCTCAGACTTCTTCCTCGACTTCGTTGCCCGGCAAGACCGTCATTCCCGCATTGGCAATGTTCGCATTGCCAACCTTTGAGTTTAGAAACTGTATCGGATGGCACAGTTCGCAAAGGAATTTCGATGGAACTGGCCAAGAAAATCGTTCTCGGAGCCGCGGATCAGAACGACGCCGGGGGTGACGTGCCAATGCTGGCCGAACAGCTGTGAATATTCGAGCTTTCCATAGAATCCTTCGCTATTCTGTCTCACTGCTCCTTCGAATACCAGGCTACGGCGCGTATCGATGGTCCACGATATGCGTCCAACAAACGCCTTTGCCAATCCGCGCTCCGGATCGAAGCTGATTTCATTTCGGTTGTCGGTGATGTATTCGCCGACATAGCCGGCAAGGAACAACCATTCGCCGAACTGACGCTCGGCCTGCACGACGTAAAGAACGTACTGGTCCGACTGCCGATCATTGCTCCGGTACCATGCCGATTCCGCTTTAATGGTGAACCAAGGCAACGGAATGGCGGCGTCGCTTCCTATCGTGTCCAGTTCAGCGTACCTCCGGCGTACATCGACGGCGCCAAGGACCGGGTCGAAATTCGCCTGGAACAGCGGCAGGTGGTTGAACCCGTGGAAATAAGAGAACGAGTATTCGACGCGTCTGCTCATATGGTTCCAACGGGCACCGAATTGCGGCCCGCCGGGGTAGGCGGCGCCTCCGTCTTGGAGGAGATACCCTCGTACCGTTTCCGGCAAGACCACCCATCGTTGGTTGAGTAGCGGGCTGCGGCTCGGCGTTAGACGGGGTGTGTAAACAAGATCGACCGAATCGGATTGGCCTGCAATCGTCACGTGGGCGGCAGTTACCGCCAGGACATTCGGATCGAGCACAGTGAGATAGTCTTTGGGCGTGAAACGATCGGTGGGATTGAGAATATCTGCCTTGCCCCATCGAACAAATTGTTTGCCGAGCTCGATCGTTAGCGGTCCTCGCGCCCAAGAGACACTAAGGCGGGAGACGTCAAAAGCGGGACGTTGCGTTTCTCGATCCCAGTAGGACACATCGGGAGTGCGCTCGACCATGCGGTGAGAGTCGAACCTTGCGTCGAAGCCGGCGTTGAGTCGCCACGCGGATCGCTTAATGGTGGGCTCCCAGTGGAGCAGCGCGTCCCCAATAAACTGTCCACTGTCATTCGGTGCGGTCTGCGGATACGCTCTGAGCTGCGTCTCCAGATATCCTTGCTGGCTGAATGTTTGTGCCTCCACCGCCCACGGCAGTAGAGAAGCAGCGAGCGTTGCGGCCCATAAAACCGCAGCTCCCGGAAGTGGACGCCAATGATGCGCCGCCATCGTTGGTCAACCGCGCCGAAGCGCCTGCAAGGTGAACTCCTCACTGCGAACTGGGGTGTTGTACTTGAGCGAGTCCAGCTTGAGTATCGTGCGGCTCTTTCTGGTAACATCCTCCATCTCGAGGGTTCGAGCAGTCCAGATGCCCTGGACGTTTTGCACGTCCTTGTACTTGAGGCGGCGGACTAATTTGGCGCCGGTGTAATTCTCGATTTGCGCGTACGTGTAGTTGCTTTTACGAATCCACAGAATGGAAGTGGTATATTGCGAACGCTGTGATGCGAGAGGTTTTGACTCGATTTTCCAACATTCCTCGCCATTAAGCGACTCTTCTCCTTTCGAAGAAAATTCGAAATGATCGACATCGCGTTCTTCCAGATCCTCAAAACTGAAATCGGTGCCAAAGAATCGCGTACTTCGGTCTTGCAACGCAATGCGCCGGTCCCGGTTCAGGGCCGGTGTCCACATCCACTGGTCTGATGCGCGGTCAGGGTTATTGAAGATCAGCAGCGCCACTCCTTTCACCTCGGGAGGATTCAGAAAGCGAATAACCGCCTTGCTGTTGCCATGCGAGCCAATGCGGACGTACGTCCAGCGCTTATCCGATATTTTGCCGCCCGAATCGACCACTTGGAGAAGGCCTTCGTACTGTTCGGAGCTCGCATGCGAGCGAGTCTGAACCTCGTTGACGATTTCACGAGGCGCCTGCGCAAGGCAAATGAGCGGGAGAGCGAAAACGATGAGGACTAGGGTGAGCTTATTCATATTCCAGTGCCTCCACCAAAGAACCCCTGAGAGCGGCTTCAGCCGGGCCGATTGCCGACAGCAAGGCGGCCAGAACTATAATTGGCAACAGCAGTACAGCCACACCGTACGGGTATATGTAATCGAACCTCAAGCCGGGAAAATCGCGCGAGGTCATCTCCAGTACGTAATGGAGATGGATCGCACCCAGTGCCATTCCGAGGACCAGCCCAATCACAGCAATGCCCGCCGCTTCCATCCAAATGGTTAGGCGAATCTGGTTGCGAAGACCACCGACCGCTTGGAGAACTCCTAGTTCACGCCGCCTGTCGGCAATTGTCACCGTCAGGGAGTTGATAATCCCGAGAATGGCGACCAGTATCGCGATTGAGATTTGAACCCAGGTAATGCTGAACCATTGGTCCGCGAGACCTCCAATGTACCGGCGTACCTCACGGTTAGATAGAACGAAAATGTGCCGGTTCCCGTCGAACTTCTGGAGAATTGCGGCGCGCACAATCGCCGGATCGGCACCGGGCTTTAAGAAAACCCGGAAGTGGTCAACGCTGTCATCGTTCCAAAACTTCTGGAACAGAGCGCGATCCAGAATCACCTCGCCGTGCTGATCTGAGTATTCCTGCACAATGCCAAGGAGCGGAAGCCTGAGTGCACCATTCGGCGTGGGTAGCTCGATCTGATCTCCAATCTTGAGACCTCGCAGCGAGGCAAGATTTTCAGATCCGATGACCCCTCGTCCCGCCGAAGCCAGACGGAACATCTCGTCAGAGTTTCCCGCGATGGTCTTTGGCCGGGAGCGCGTAGCGAGTTTGTCCATGTCGGCAACCACCAGCAAGATCGTGTCGCCCTGATAACGAATTCGTGCGACGCGCATGCGATACACGTCTTCAATCCCATCGATGGCGGCGAGTTCCGAAGTCATAGAGTCGGGAAATCGATAATTGTTTCCGGTTAATGTCGGTGAACTGGAGACGAAGAAGTCCGAATTCAGGGCCACCGTCACCCATCCCATGATGTTGTTGTAGCTTGAACGTGCCGTTCCCGCTAATCCGATGACCAAGGCCAGTGAGAGCATAAGTGCGCCAACCGTGGCTGCCGTGCGTGGAGCGGAAACGATCAGGCTATCAGCCGCCAGGGCGCCCTCCACGGGCCGCAGCCACTTCAAGACATAACGCAATCCTTGTGCGACGTACCGAGCCAACATCGGCGTCAGCAGGACAGCCGCGAACAGCACGCACAGGTACCCCGTGTAAAACCAGGTGAGGGACCGAGTCCGTGAGAGCAAGACGAAGCCAAGAGCAGCTAAGACCGCTGCGGCCATCGCGCGACTGCGGCTATCGCCCTTTGACAATGTTTGTGCGCGGCCTTTCTGAAGCGCCTGGATCGGGTCTCCTTTCGCCGCCTTGTGGGCAGGCAAGAAGGCTGCCAGCATGCTGGTGAAAGTCCCAATCGCGACGGTCAGAATAATTAGAGAAATGCTCGGCTCGACCGGCGCGTTCCCCGGGGTCACGCCGTAAACTCCTTGCAGAATTGTACCGATGGCGCGCGCCATCACACCTGCCGCGCCATAGCCAACAAGCACACCGACGGCCGATCCAATCAAACCACCAATGGCGCTTTCTCCGAGGAACAATGCCGCGACTTGACCTCGGGTTGCGCCCAGGGCGCGCAGAATACCGACCTCATTTCGGCGCTGCGTGACTGCAATCGAGAAAGAGCTATAAATAATGAACATCCCCACTACGAGCGCGAATGTGCTGGAGAAGGTGAGAATGAAATAATAAATCCGCAGGAGGGACTGGAAGCTCTGTCCCCGGGATGCCGGCGGCTGAACATCGAACCCCGGTCCCAGCATCGAGCGGAGTTTGGCTTCCCCGTCGTTGAGCGGGACTCCCTTGGCGAGCACTACGTCAATACGATCGAACCTCCTGCCGCGTCCGAAGACTTGCTGTGCGGCGTAAATGTCCATGATCGCCAGATTGCCGCCGAATGCGCTGGTGAAGCCGCCGCTCTTAAGAATTCCGCGCACGACAAATGGTTTGGCGCCTTCGGCGGTATCGAGCAGAATCGTGCTATTGATCGCAAGGCTGTTTCGGTGGGCGTAATCGGCAGTTAACATGATCGAGTCTGGCTGCGCCAGAAACACTAGGGGGTCGTCGATGACCGCGGCATCACCACTGTCCAATTGGTAGTCGCGGAGGCTCCGATCGCCAGTCAGATCAACGCCCAAAATAAGCAGATTCCCCTGCCCGGAGAGTCTAGTACCCGCGACCGCCTCGATTACCGGAGCGGCAACCGCGACTTCGGGCAGCGACTGGACTCGCTCCAGGACTCCCTCGTCAAATCCTGGCTCGCCTGCACTGATCTGCAGTTCCGTCGCTCCAGCGATACGGCGGACCGTATCCTGAAATGCATTGAAGACCGACTGATTGGCTGCATGCATGGCAAAGAACACCGATACCCCAATCACAATGCCCGCAATGGTGAGGATCGAGCGCAGTACGTGCTTTCTCACATAAGGCCAACTAATCAACCGATACAGGATCATCGCCGCACATCCTCAACGATCCGGCCATCGCGCATGCGTACAGTGCGCGGGCAGCTTGCGGCGACGTTGAGATCGTGAGTAACGATCACGACCGTCGAACCGAAGCGTGTGTGCAGGTCCCGAAGCAATCCCAGAATCTCCGTGCCGGTATGAGTATCGAGGTTGCCGGTCGGTTCGTCTCCGAGCAGGACGGGAGGATAAATCGACAAGGCACGCGCGATCGCTACCCGCTGACGCTCGCCGCCCGACAACTCCTCCGGGAGATGATCAACACGTCTTCCTAGTCCTACTAAATCAAGCAACTCGCGGGCGCGCTCGAGCGTTTTGCTTCTCGGCCAGCCGCGTAGATGGAGCGGCAGGCAGACGTTTTCAAGCGCGGTGAGTGTAGGGAGAAGATTAAAGAACTGGAAGATGAATCCGATCTTGTCACGCCGCATTCGCGTCAACCGATCGTCTCCTAGGCCCGCCAGACGCTGGCCATCGATGTAGATGTCTCCCGAAGATGGCCGGTCGAGCCCTCCGAGCATATTGAGGAGGGTCGATTTCCCCGAGCCAGAAGGGCCGATGATGGATACCATCTCTCCTTTTTGGATGTTCAAGGTTATCCCACTCAGGGCAACAACCTGCCGTTTTCCGCCGAATTGTTTGACTACTTCGTTGAGCACAATCATCTGTCAGGCCCATGTGGTCGAAATTTGCGAATTAGCCGCGTTGATACTCCCCAACTGCACACAGTTGTTCCCGCATCGTCAGATCATGCAGCGCCCTTCCGCCGCTCCAGCACATAGTCGGCTTTCACCCCGTTTCTGCTAAAAAGACGTTGCTCAAATTCGGCTTCGTTCTCTTCAAAAACGATCCGGTCCGGTGTCACCTCCGTAGCGCATTTGAGCCGCTGACGAATGGAACTTTCAACTTCATCCTGCAGCCTGCCCGGCTCCCGGAGAACATGAACCACGACCACGTCCCGTGAAAATTCATCCTGTTCCCTTTCGTTCTCCAGTACGATCTGAAACCGACGCACGCCGAGTGTGTCCTGCACAGTCGTAATCAACAGCGACAGATCCACGCGCGCGCCCTTCAGTTTTGTGAAATCCTTGTCGACGCGGCAGATCGGAGGATAAATGCGCGGGAAGGTGTAGCCACATTGTTCGCACCGGTCCCAATGCATCCCGCCCTTGATCAGGTCGCCGGTCCAATACCGAATCAGCGCCGTTCCCCGCCAGCCCACATGGCTGACCACCAGCACACCAGGCTCGCCCGGTGGCGCCGGTTGGTGTGTTTCCGGATCGAGCAGTTCCCAGTAATAAAACTTGGGATTCAGATGGATGCCCGCGCCTTCGCAGCATTCATGGAAGACCCACTTCAACTCTGTCATCCCGTAGCTCTGAACCACGTTGACAACAGGACTCGCGCCAGCCTCCAAAGCTAGTTTGCGAATGTACTCCCGCAGAGACTCGCTAATCGGCTCGGCTCCCAACAGGAGCCTTCGTAGGC
>Ga0187847_10003044_pt1 | contig 13056 bp, 11 predicted proteins | sample June2016WEW_4_10_FD_132458 | JGI IMG/M metagenome (GOLD analysis project Ga0187847, IMG submission 132458) | Peatland microbial communities from SPRUCE experiment site at the Marcell Experimental Forest, Minnesota, USA - June2016WEW_4_10 | ecosystem: Environmental > Terrestrial > Soil >...
ACCGAGAGCGCCCGCTTTGGTGATTGCCGCACTCCAAGGAATCAAAAAGTTCTCACGCAGAGCGCGTTCCGATAATTCGATGGCGCCACGTTCCAGACCGCTGGCGGGCTCACTTTGCGTCGGGAAATCCGTAAGCACGGCGATTACTTTGTCCTCGGCCGCGATGTTCGTCCCCTGCGTACCTTGGACAATGCTTTCCGCGATACGCGAGTAAAGGTAAGGATCTTCCGCATAGGCTTCTTCGTTTCTACCCATTCGCGGATCGCGATCCAACTCCAGCACCAGAGTAGAGAGCATGTGGATGCCGACGGCTCTTGCCTCTGCTGCCGCCGCTGCGTAAACGGATCTCACCAAGTCGAGGTCGAACGTACTCCCGATGGCGAGCCCCTCCGGAAAAATCGTCGCACCGGGAAACATGGCGCCGTGCGTGCCCTCTTCGTCCTCAAGAAGAGGTATTCTCAGGCGCGTCTGAGTGAGCGCGATCTTCTGGAGTTCGTTGAAGTACTCGGCTTGCTGGCGGGTCCCCTCGTGCAGAATCTCATTCGCCAGTGTGAAAAAGCCGCAGCCCGGACCAATCTCCCGAGTGTAGGTTCCGGCGGCGAATCTTCGGCACGCCTCCATTTTCTCAGGGATATCCTTACCCAGTTCATTCACATAAACACACGGCAAATTGAGCTGCCCGACTTTCTCGGGGAGCGTCATGCGGCTCATCAAATCGCCGATTCGTTCCTCGACCGGCCGTTTCGAATCGAGGTATGCCGGCAATTTCCCGCCGGCCTGCGCGGAAAGTGTCGGCGCATGGAATAGCGCCGCGCTAACTGCCGTGACAACCAACCAGGATGAATACTTCGTCAACACTCCTCACCTCCTGCACTCAGCACCAATAAACCTTAGCGTATTCCGTTGCATGCTAGGCTGGGGCATGTCCGGATTTCGACCGCTTCTTACGTTCGGGCTCGTGGTTGCCTACGCGCTGATGGCGTCGGCCGCGGAATTTCGCGCCTCGGCTGTGAAGGTGGACATAACTCCATCTGCCAGCAAGTGGCTGGCGGGCTATCCGGCTCGGCAATCCACCGGCGTGCACGATCGCCTCTACCACCGCATCGTTGCCATGGACGATGGACATACGCAATTCTTCCTGGTTTCCTCCGACCTTTGCCTGTTCGCGCCGTCGGTGTACGACGAGGCTACCGCGCAGTTGAAAAAGGAAACGGGAATCGGGCCAGTCCAGGTCTGGTGGACCGTAACCCACACGCACTCCGCGCCGGAGGTGGGACCGCACGGCCTGTTGAAGCTCATGATGCCCGAGCGGTACACCCACGAACCGGACCGTGAGTACACGGCTTCGGTGGAGAGAGCCCTGATCGACGGCATCAAGAAAGCCCGAAGCGAACTTGTACCGGCACGTCTGGCCTACGGCACCGGCTACTCGGCCGCCAATATCAACCGCCGCGCGCGCGACGTAGACGGCCAGATTTCGCTGGGCCTGAATCCGGACGGACCGGCCGACCGGCAGATCGGCCTGATCCGGCTTGAGCGTATGGACGGTTCTCTCATTGCCCTGATCGCCAATTACTCGATGCACGGTACGGCCCTCGGCCCACACAACACGCTGATTAGCGGCGACGCGCCCGGTGTCGTGGAGACCTACGTCGAAGAGAAACTCGGTGCTCCCATGCTCTACGTCAACGGCGCCGCCGGGAACCTGGCGCCGATCTACACCGTTCAGGAAGATTTCCGCGCCGCGCACATCACGGAGTTCAACGTGCTCCTCGGAGACCGCATCCTGGCCGCCAACCGCTCGCTCGCGCCGGCCAGCGCTGAAGTCAGCATCAGGGAGGGGGAAAGATTCGTAGAGACCCCTCGCCGCAAGGGCTTCGGCTGGGACGATTCCCTGGGCAACTATCTCCGGGCCGACAAGGGCGAAGCAGGCACGATCCGATTCCCAATCCGGTTTGCGATCGTCAACGACCGCCTCGCGCTCTGGTCGGCCCCAGTCGAATTATTCTGCGAGATCTCGATGAACGTGCGGAGCCGCTCGCCTTATCCTCATACGTTTTATTTCGGTTATGCCAACGGCTGGCTTGGTTATCTAGCCACCAGGCAGGCTTTTTCCGAGGGCGGCTACGAGACCCAAACGAATCCTTTCAGCGACCAGGTCGAGGAGGATTTGACAAACACTGTGTTGACGTATCTCGACAGTCACGGCAGGTAGGCGTTCCTCACCCGAGCCGCGCTGGATGCTGAGTCCGCTCATGGAGGACGCTATAACGGGCTGAGACGGGCCAGATAGGTCGTCATTCCGTAGGTGTGGGCCAAGGCCAGTTCGCGCCGCTGCGCAGCATCGCTAGTGTAGTGCGTCGCGCAGATCGCCGATTATGTGCACACCGTGGGGCGGGTTATTCAGCCCGCGGACCCGCTCTCTAGCGGGTCCAGCCGCCTGAAAAGGCGGCTGCGGCCAGGATTGGCTGCCAGGATTGGCCGCCCCACACGGGCGTCTGAATACTCTCCGCGATTTCGGACGCATTACACTAGGACCCGCGCTCCTCACGGTGCTGACCAGCGCCCGGCTACAATTCAGAATCGGAGGATTCATGTCGAAATCGCGCAGGCAATTCCTCGCCCGCACATCTCTTGGCTTGCTCGGCGCTGCTGCTGGCCCCAGTAGAGCGCAGAAGCCCGCCGAACGGCCGCCCGGCACGCCGCCGGCGTTTGGCACTGCTCCGGCGGTGGGACCCGAGGTGTTGGCTTCTACTTTCGCCGAGGCGGAGAAGCTGATGCAGGTGGAACAGACCAGCACGGAGCGCGCCGTTGCCGCAGGCAGTTGGCGTACTACGATGGCCGCGCTATACGAGCGTCGCACAGGGCCGCGCAAGGTCGGGTTGGAGCCGGCACTCCCACCTTATTCACAGTGGAATCCGGTGCTGCCCGGACAAGAACCAGGCCCTGCGCGCGACCGATTTGTCCGAACCAGCGATGATCCCGGACCCTTACCTGCACGCGACGCCGACATTGCCTTCGCCCCCCTGGCGCGGCTCTCCCGTTGGATCGAGCAACGAAAGCTCACCTCAGAGCGGCTCACGCTTTTGTACCTGGAGCGGATTGAGCGCTTCAATCCGAAATTGCGCTGCGTCATCACGCTCACGCGCGAACTGGCTCTCAGGCAAGCCAGGCGGGCCGACAAAGAGATCGGCGCGGGTAAATACCGTGGGCCATTGCACGGCATCCCTTGGGGCGGCAAGGATCTGCTTGACACAGCGGGCATTCCGACCACGTACGGCGCGGAGCCGTTCAGGAATCGCGTGCCTACCGAGGATGCGGCGGTGGTGAAACGCTTGCATGAGGCAGGCGCAGTGCTGGTCGCCAAGCTGAGCATGGGCGCGCTCGCACTCAACGACATTTGGTTCGGCGGCCAGACGATGAACCCGTGGTTGCTGGAGGAGGGATCGTCTGGATCGAGCGCAGGCCCAGGCGCCGCTACCGCTGCCGGACTGGTGGGCTTCGCTATCGGCAGCGAGACTGGTGGAAGCATCATCGGCCCGTCCATGCGGTGCGGAATTACCGGGCTGCGGCCTACCTACGGCCGCGTGCCGCGCACCGGCGCGATGACATTGTGTTGGTCGCTCGACAAGCTCGGCCCCATGACGCGCAGCGTCGAAGACGCCCTGCTGGTACTGCGGGCCATTTCCGGTCCCGACGCCGGCGACGTGTCGAGCGTACCCAGCCGCTTGGACTTTGATGCAGGCGCAACCGTGAAAGGGTTGCGGGTGGGCTATTTCCCCGGATGGATGAAGGAGAACCCCGCGACCGAGGTGGACCGCGCCGCGCTTGAGGCGGTCAAGAAGGTCGGCATGGTGCCGGTCGAAGTATCCATCCCCGACTGGCCTTACGACTCGCTCAACCTGATCCTGTTTGCCGAAGCAGCGGCTGCATTCGAGGATCTTACGCTCAGCGGCGGACTGAATCAGCTTCGGGTTCAGGTGCCCGACGCCTGGCCCAACGTATTCCGCCAATCTCGATTCCTCTCGGCAGTGGATTTCGTCCAGGCAGACCGGCTGCGGCGCAAGGTGGCCCTTGAGATGGCCCGCGTCCTTTCCCAGGTGGACCTGTTGCTGGTGCCGTCGCTCCGTGACGAGATGCTCACCATCACGAATTCCACCGGGCATCCCTCGCTCACGTTTCGCGCGGGTTTCGTGCAAGTATCCGAAGCGCGTAGCGACTGGGCACCGGACCCGAACGCACCGCTGCCGAAGTTCTCGCCGCCACGGCGAGTGCCGCACGGAATAACGCTGATCGGGCGGCTGTTTGACGAGGGCACGCTGGGGCGCGTCGGGCTGGCGCTAGAGCGTACCTTCAGCGTGGTGGGGGAACGACCGCCGGGATTCTAAAGCGGCGAAGGCGCAGGTCGTGCGTACGACGAACAGGAGCGAATGCTTTGGGAAGCTTCGCTGAAGCGTTCCAGCACACAACTTCAACCTGTCAGACGCACGCCTCGGGAACTGGCGCCGGCTCCTTGTGCATCGGCCTGCCGAGAACCACCCAACACGGTAAATCGAAATCCCAGCCTCTACCTCGGCATCCTGGAGGCCAACGAGGTGCTGACGCGCCTCATCGGGCCCGAGAACAGCCTGCAGTGGATGGCGCTCTATCCCGACGCTATGGGGCGCTTCATCGAACGTATTTTTCAGTTCTCCCTGGCGGCTCTGAAGGCCCAGATTCAGGCCGCCAGCGGAAAACTGGACGGCATGGTGATCTGGGGCGACGTAGCCTACAAGAAGGGACTGCTGTTCTCCCCGGTTTTTTGGCGGAAGCATTTCAAGCCCGGGGTCGCGGCGCTGATCGCCGAATGTCACAGCCACGACCTGCCGGTGATCTACCACGGCTGCGGCAACGTCAACAAGATCTTTGCCGATTTCGTGGAAATCGGGGTCGACGCGTACAATCCGTTGGAGGCCAAAGCGGGCATGGACGTGATCGACCTGCGCCGGAGGTTCGGCCATCAGATCGGGTTCTGCGGCAACATGGACGTCCAACTGTGGGCCGCCGGGACGCTCGATGAGATTAAAGCGGCGGCGCTGACCAAGCTGAATGCCGCTAAGGGCGGAGGGTTCATCTTTCAATCCGATCACTCCGTTCCCAACGACATCTCCGGCGAGAAGTATGACTATGTGGTGAAGTTGATCCGGGAATACGGGAAGTATCCACTGCGGCTGGGCGAGTACGATCTCGCGATGAGCTGATAAACGGAAGGAGAATTATGAAAGTGAACAGGCGCAGTTTCCTCGCGGTGGCGGCTGGCGCGGCGGCGCGGCTCGAAGGCCAGCCGAAGACGCCCGGCCGAAACCGGACGGTGTACGTGGTGCCGAATTTCCACCCGGCAAGCTGTGGATGGCTGACCACCTTCTCGAAGGAGCGCGTGTTCTGTACCAACAGCTATCTGGACCATCTGGATCGCGTGCGCGACGACCCGAACTACGCCTTCGTTCTGTCGGAAGTCAATAACCTGATCGCCATCATGAACTTTCGTCCGGACCGCGTTCCGGAGTCCGGCAGCGCATTCAGGAGGGACGGCTCGAACTGGTCAACGCATTCTTCCTGGAGTCTACGATCAACCTGTCCGGCGGTGAGGCTCTCGTCCGGCTGGGCGTGGAAGGCCTCCGTTGGCAGCAGACGGTATTCGGGGTACGGCCGCGCTTCGCATGGACCATCGATGTCTGCGGAACGCACGATCAAATGGCACAGATCACATCGGGCCTGGGGCTTGACGCCATGGTGTACACCCGCAAGAACCCGACCGGGAAGTCGCTGCACTGGGCCGAATCGCCCGACGGGACGCGCACGCTGGCAATCTCTCCCGGGCATTACTCCGAACTGAGCACTGTCTTCGCAACCAAGGAACCGATGACGCCCAAGCAATTCGAAGAGGTCGCGAAGTTCCTGGACGATAAGCAGAAGGTCGTTCCGGAAGGCGCTCCCACGCTGGTCCTCGGCGGCAGCGAAGACTACGCTCTGGCCCCGAGCTACAAGCCATACCCCAGCGAATTCCTGGCGAAGTGGAAAGAACGCTACCCGTCGACAGAGATCCGCTTCACCACGCTTTCCAAGTACGTCGATGCAGTGTTGCCATCTGTCAGGTCGGGCCGGATTGCGCTTCCCACGATGCGCGGCGGCACGGCGTACGACTTCGATGCCTTCTGGATCGAGAACCCCAGGGTGAAGAGCTGCTTCCGCCGTGACGAGCACGCGCTGCAGGCGGCTGAAATGCTCAGCACCGCCGCCAGTCTGAGCGGACAGTTCGCGTATCCGGCGGACAAGCTCTACAAGGCGTGGGCGCTGATGTTCCTGAGCATGGACCGCAACACGCTGTGGGGCTCCGCCGGTGGGATGGTGTTCGAGGACCCGCAATCCTGGGACGTCCGCGACCGTCTGAACTGGGTCGCGAAGGAGTCCCGCAAGACGCTGGTGGATGCGGGCTCGGCTATCCTGGGTGCGGGCGACGCGATCGGCCTGTTCAACCCGGCGAGTTGGAAGCGTTCCGACCCATTCGTACTGCTGGCCGGAATGGCGCCGGAACCGGCAGCGGCGCAAACTCTGGCGGACGGGTCCGTGCTGTGCAAGATGGAACTGCCTCCTGCATCTGTCGGCGCGTGGCAATCGGCGAAGCCTCCGGCCGAGCGAAGCATAGCGCTGCCAGAGGTGATCGAGACGGATTACTACCAGGCCCGCGTTTCGCCGAAATCCGGAGCGCTCGTCAGCCTGAAGCTCAAGCCCGGCGGGCGCGAAGTTCTGGGCGGCGCCGCCAACGTTCTGGTTGCGGAGAAACCGAAATCGCAACAGGGCGATCCCGGCGATTTCATGCTCGCGCGGCCGGACCGCGACCGTCTGGCTTCGTCGCTCGATTACGAGGCTCGCGTGAGCGCCTTCGCCGGTCCGGTCGCTACGACGGTGATCGCAGAGGGAGAATTCTTCGGCGGCAAGACCAGCCGCCGGCTGATCCGTTTCTATGCCCACCATCCGCGCATCGATTTCGAAACCGAGGTGGAGGACCTTCCGAACCTGACCGTATTGGTGGCCGAGTTTCCGCTGGCCCAGGATGTTACCGAAGTCCGGCGGGGCATCCCATACGGCTTCTCGCACGGGGCCTGGGCCCAGCCGAACGCGGAACTGCATGGCTGGACCAAAGGGATTGTACCGGCTGTGCGGTGGTCGCACTATGCGATGGCCAGCGGTGGCGGCGTGGCACTTTTCGATCGTGGAGTTACCGGCCGCGAGATCGACGGCCGGACGCCCATCGTCTACCTTTACAATGCGACGGACAAGTATTACGGGCATCCGAACTCCTGGCTCAGCGGGGCCGGAAAGCATCAATTCGCGTACGCTCTGATGGCCCACGAGGGTGAGTGGAAAGATGCGCGCATTCCTAACATCGCATGGGAATACAATTGCCCGCCTGTGCTTCTGCCCGGGCGGGCGGCCGCCACGCCGAAGCCGTTTCTGGCTGCTTCGCCGAATGTCATCGTCGAAGCTCTGCGTCGCATCGGAGGCGAGATTGAACTGCGCCTGGCCGAGATCGCCGGGGCTGACGGAACCGCCGAGGTCCTGCTCGACCTGCCTCACACCGGCGCCTGGCTCACCGATCTTACCGGAGGCCGGCGCACGTCGCTGGCCGGCGGTCCACGCTACCGCTTCGCGGTCCGGCCGCAGCAGATCGTGACCATTCGATTCGGGGCCGGCTCGGCGGTTGCGGTGCCCGAGCCGGTCAAACAGTGGGACGAACTGGTGCCCGCGGAAAAGCTACCCGCGCTGCACGAGTACTCGTCGTTGAAAGGACACCCTCGCGATGCCAAATAGCGCGGGCCATGACCCACACAGGCTGAAGCCTGTGCCACCGGGGTTGCGGATGCCCATCGGCACCGATCTGGTTCTTCACGAGCACGCCGATGCCGCGGAAATCGTGCTCAATGGCCGTCGCCTGGGCCAGGTCACCGAGGAAGCCGCCGGCCGGTACGGAACGCCACTGGCCGTGCCCCTGATGGACCTGCGCCTGGAGAAGGCGGACCTGCTGGACCGATTCGGCGTGCCGGAAGCGCAGGTAGACGCCTTCCATTTCGACGCCGCTCCCTCCGAGGGTGACATGGCCCGCGTGGCGGCCGCGGTCGATGCCGCCTTCCCGGCCCGCTGCCAGGCGCATTTCGACTTCATTCGATACATCGCCGAAGAAACGAAACTGGTTCCGGTCGGAATGGCCATCGGCCCATTCTCGTTGATGACGAAACTGATGGCCGACCCCATCGTTCCGATCGCCATGGCGGGCATGGGCGTGACCGGCGCCGAGAATCCGGGGGTGCTGATGCGGAGCGCTGCCTGGCCCTCGCCGAGCTGACGGTTCACCGCTCGTTGCGCGCGCAAGCCCGCGCCGGCGCACACGCCATTATCGTCTGCGAGCCGGCGGCAAACGTGGTGTACCTGTCGCCGAAGCAAATCGAGAAAGGCTCCGATATCTTCGAGCGTTTCGTGATGCAGCCGGCTTTGCGGCTGAAGGCGGTGCTGGATTGCGCCGGCGTCGATCTGATCTTCCATGACTGCAGCCAGTTGAATCCTTTCATGGTCCGGCAATTCGGGGAGAGGGTACACCCGGCGATTTTGAGGGTGCCGAAGGATGTCGTGCTGTTCGGCAATTTGCCGACGAAGAACTTCTACTCGGACACGGTCGTTCCCGTGGAGCGCGTGCGGGAACTGACGCTGGAACCGATCGAGAACAAGCGCAAGGCGGGGCATCCGCACATAGTCGGTTCCGAGTGCGACGTGCTGTACGTGCCGGAGTCGGCAGCAGCAATCGAGCGCAAGTTGGACGTGATGTTGACTTGCGGCCGTTGAGGGAGGTGGAGCAGCGCCTCGCGCTGCGAACGCGAGCTTCGCTCGCGAAAGGCCGATTAACAATCGGCCTGCAGGTTACCAACCTGCCCCACAGCAGGCGGTTCCTACAGCGCGGCGATGAGGTCGATGCTCGGCCCCGACAGGATTTTCGCTGCGCGCCCACCATTCGCGGATATCCTGTATACGTCGAAACCGTTCGAGTAGACCAGTGAGCCGTCGCCAGCTAGGTCAAACGACCGGGCGCTCTCAGCAATCGTCTCCACCTCTTCCCCTGCCTTTTGGCGCATAAGGAGCCAGGAGGAAGGCGTTTGTATGGCCTTCTCGGAGATCCCTTTCCCGGTGGAGAGCGGTTGCCCCGTGCGTCGATCTATAAACACTTCGACAAGCCTGGCAATCACCCACAGAATTCGAAATGGCAGCAGGACGGTCTGGTGCAGAGCGGCCCAGGGGTCGACCTGTTTGGGCGCGTTGGCACTGGGCCTGCGGATGTAGTACAGCGTTCCATCCGAGCCGATCCTCGGCCAGAGAAAATCGAAATTGGCGTCTTGCGCAAGGCACGAAATAGCACCCGTATCCAGGTCGAGTTGTTGTACCGCGGACGGGCCATATCCCGAGAGACGCGCCCCCGAGTCCCGCGCGACGCCAGCGCTCTGAAACACCAGGCGGCGGCCCGGCCCAGGCACCCAACGGGGAGCCTGGTCTACCGAGTCACCGTCGGTAACCTCCGTCAAGCCCGATCCGTCCGTCTTGAGCACGGCGAGATTCGCCGTGCCATCGGGGTGGAATGTGGATAATGCGACCTCGCCGCCGTCCGGATGCGGGTCCACATGGCGCGCTCGAAAATCCGCAGTGTGAAACAGGCGCCTTTCGACGCCGGCGGAGTCCCTGAAGAATACGCCGCTGATTTCGTCGGTTTCGAGCGTGTACAATAATTCGCCTGGATTGAGACCCCGGCTGACACTCGATATGGCGATCCGGAATGAACCCGGCTCGCGCTCCGGCGGCATATGCAAGGCGCGGCTCAGGCTCTGTCCTCCGCGACCCTGCAGCTTCCAGGCATTACGATTATGTATCTGGATCGTGCGGTCTCTTAAAGAACATCCGAAAGCACTCTCCAGGATCTCGCCGCCATCTTCGCCTTCGAGGTGGAGTCGCCCGCAGGATATGTAAGCCAGCAAAGGGTGAGGCACGGAATTGGCAGGTTCCATTCTCGGAAATAGCCACCCTCGCGCGCAAGTTATCGAAGGTTCACAAGGTTTGGATGCCGTTCCAAAGGTTCTGATAGTGGCCCGGCCCGGCCTCACCGATTCCCCGCGTCGAGCATCCCCGTCGCCCCCCAGCAGCGCAAGGCCCCGTACGGCGTGCGCAGGGCGATCCCGGCGCGTCACGTAAGGCGGTATAACAGTCATACCACATGCGCTTGACCTTCGATCCTCGGAAGAGCAAGGCGCCTCAGGGCAAATCCAACGCGCGGCATGGGTTTCGAGGGGGAGCGAGAGTTGTTCTCCCGGCCTTTCTGGCTTGATCGGCGGTCCGACGCTCCGGAGCAGTTTTTTGCCCTCGGCTGGGTGAACGACCGGCTGTATGAAGAAAACTCGTAAGTCCGCCAAACCGATCTCTGCCGATGCGATCGCGCGCCGCTGGTGCAAAAGTGCCCGGAACGTCGCCCTCGCGCCGGCGGACGGCGCGCGCGGAGGCGGCGATCGTAGCGTAGTTCTACGAGTAGCGCGTTGCACTACCAAGTGCTCAACCTCCGGATGCGCCGTCATACGACGGCAATCCGGGAAAACACGAGTTGCCGTGCGAGGGTGTTACTGTTTCTTGTATGAAAACAGCGTTGTACGGGCGGATCGTCTTTGGCGCGTCGGCGGTGCTATTCGGCGTCATCGCACTGATGTGGTACGACTCTGACACCTGGCAATCCCTAAGTCAGATCTGGAGTCTGCCTTTTGGAACCATCATCGGCGGGTGTCTCATGATCGTTCAAATTGCCGGTGGGATTGGGATGCAGTACCCAACGACCGCGCGTTTGGCGTCGGCCGTTCTCGGCATCGTCTATCTGCTTTTCTGCCTGGCCTGTATTCCTGGCATCATTGCCGCACCGGCCATCTATGTGCATTACGGGAGCTTCTTCGAACAGTTTTCCTTACTCTGTGGTGCGCTTGCCCTGTACGCTGCAACCGAGGCAAATGCAGCGCGGGCGGTAGCGTTCAGCCGAGTGGCGCGCCTTGGACTCGGAGTCTGCGCGATTTCATTTACGCTGAGTCAGATACTCTATCTTCCCGTGACAGCTCAATTGGTTCCAAAGTGGATTCCGCCAAATCAGACTTTTTGGGCGATACTCACGACGATCGCATTCGCACTCGCGGCGATTTCCATTCTCATCAATCGCCAGGCACGGCTTGCGATTCGCCTGATGACCCTCATGCTGGCACTCTTTGGTCTGTCGGTTTGGGTTCCGCGCCTGATCGCTCACCCAGAAGCCCATCTGAACTGGTCCGAATTCGGCTTGACTTTCCTCATTACAGGGGCCGTCTGGATGGTGGCTGATTTGAGGTCTTACTGATTTAGGCGTGTTTGCGCGCCGCTTAATCGTGCATGTCCGGCTCACCGATTCCACGCCGCTAGCATCACTGTCGCCACCCCCAGCAGCGCGAGTCCCGCGCACAGCGTAACGCAGGGCGAATCGCGAACATGCGCAAGGCGGGGCATCCGCACATAGTCGGTTCCGAGTGCGACGTGCTGTACGTACCGGAGCCTGCCGCCACGATCCAGCGCAAGTTGGACGTAATGTTGACTTGCTCATAATGCACGCCCACGCGTGGCTGGCGCTTCATGTATAGTCAAAGTAGATACATATGCAGAATGAGACCACGGTTTCCAAATGGGGGAACAGCCTGGCAGTCCGGATTCCTCAGGCGATTGCCAAGCAGGCGCGCATCGCCGAGGGCGACTCTCTAGCCCTGGCCCTTCAACGCGACGGCAGCATCGTTCTGCGTTCCACCCGGCGACAGTATCGGCTGTCGGAACTGGTGTCGCAAATCACAACCAAGAACCGCCATGGGGAGACCGACTGGGGATCCCCTGTGGGCAAGGAGTCCTGGTGAAGGCCGGCTACTTCCCGGAGGCGGGCGACTTCGTGTGGCTGACCTTCGATCCTCAAGCCGGCCACGAGCAGGCGGGGCGGCGTCCGGCGCTGGTGCTCAGTCCCGGAGTGTATAACGCGAAATCCGGCCTCGCGCTGGTCTGCCCAGTCACCAATCAGGCAAAAGGATATCCGTTCGAAGTGCCTGTTCCGAGCGGCCGGGAGGCGACCGGTGTCATCCTCGCCGATCAGTTAAGGAGCGTCGATTGGAAGGCGCGCCGTGCGGAAAAACTCGCCCACTGCCCAACCGAAACACTGGAAGAGGTCAGGGCCAGACTGGCGCCGCTACTCGGGTATTGAGGTCCATTGCGGGCCTCAGCGATTCCCGGCGCCGAAGGATGGGGGCCTTGGTCTTTGGAAAACAGCAACTGCCTCTTACCGGTCCTTGGTAAACTCTGGAGCGATCAGGTCGAGGAATTCTTTGGGAGTGACCATCCTGATGCTTTCGAAGCGGTCGGGGAAGTGCCTGGCGTTGCCGGTGATAATGTAGTCGGCGCCGGCGGACACGGCACATTCCAGGAAGCGTATAAAAGATAATGACCTTACCACGTTCATTTGGTCCATGCGTAACTCGGACGCCCTTCATTCCCGCCTTTGCAAACAGATGGGCGAGTACAGTTCGGAGATACGCCTCGTCTGAGAATTCTTTCGCAAACTTGGACAGGTGGTACCTTGTCTTAAGCTCCATTTGGTCGAAGGCTCATTCTACCGCTCAGTGCGGCACCGTTCACGCAGAGCATCTCTTATCTCGCTACTCGCGGACTTGAACAGTCCGCGTGGTCGAATCGTCGCCCACCGGAACCTATCCGGCTCACCGATTCCCCGCCGCCAGCATCACCGTCGCCACCCCCAACAGCGCGAGCCCCGCGTACAGCGTGCGCAGGGCGCTCCTGGGCGCGGCCGTCCACTCACCCGTAATCACCCCGCCGAAATTCGCAGTCATGATCATGAAGATCTTAAACAGGCCCCATCCCACGGATGTGCCCAACGCTCCCAGGTAGACTGCGGCGACGGTGTAGACCGACATCGCGCCC
>Ga0187847_10003045_pt1 | contig 13053 bp, 11 predicted proteins | sample June2016WEW_4_10_FD_132458 | JGI IMG/M metagenome (GOLD analysis project Ga0187847, IMG submission 132458) | Peatland microbial communities from SPRUCE experiment site at the Marcell Experimental Forest, Minnesota, USA - June2016WEW_4_10 | ecosystem: Environmental > Terrestrial > Soil >...
TCCCCACCAGCGTTGAGCGGCGAACATCTGGCGCATCGCAGAACGAAGTAGCGGGATGAGGCAGAGCGTAAGGAGATAGCCGATCGCGTAGACGAGGCGCGACTGGGTTAAGTCATGCAGAAAGAATGTGGCTGACCACAGCGCACAGAAAGCAAGCGTAACGGCAAGCGAGGAACGCCGGAGCTCTTCCACCGGATTGACGGTTACGCCGGGATACAAGCCGGCTGCGGTGAAACTGCAGAGGATCAACAATACTGCAGCTAGCAGCGGATGGAAAATCGCAGCGGACCGCGTACTGACTGCAAGATCGCGCAACGCGGAGGCGGCGAGCATAGCGACCGACACACCGGCGAGGTCGGCTGCCATCAGGCAGGCGATAGTCCCCAGTGGTCGACTGAAGGTAGTGGAATTGGGCAGCGACTCGGCTGATAGGTTGAGCGGTGTGTTGAATACTTCAGTCTTTATATTGCCTGTCTCGATCAAATCCATTGGGACAACCTTTGCCTTAGGAGAAATTCGGTCGGCATTGTTTCTGCAACAGTTGCGAGCGGTTCAAAGTTCGGTGGACGGGAGTTCCCGCCGGTAGCGAATCATCAGGGGAAGAAGCTTGCGCGCCGCCCAGTAGCGCGCGACGTATCGTCGAGGGTTGGCCACGCATCGAAGCAGCCATCCGAGATAGAAATGGTCGGCCCATTCCGGGATCTGAACCTGGTCACCGCTAAGAAACGCAATGGCGGCGCCGATGCAATGAATCGATGGCGAAAAATCCACGTGACGCTTGATATAAAGACCCAGACCCTCCTGCGTGCCGCCGCCGATGGTTACGACGATGTGCCTGGGGCGTCTTTCTTTAAGCCGGGCCAGCAATTCCTGATCCGCAATGTCGCCAGTGTACATTGGTGCTATGTAGGTGTCATCCGGCGAGAGGGTGAAGCCGCGCGAGCGTAACCACTCGGTATTGCGGCGCGCACTTTTCGGACTCGCCATGATCCAAAAAGTTGCTCCGGCGTCCCGGACGTCGGGTCGGCCGAGGAGTTCCCGAAGATAGGCAAGTCCAGAGAGACGTTTGATTCTGTCTTGATCAATCGAATTCCAGATCAGGACCATAAAACTGCTGTCGGCGATGAGGAGATCGGCGTTGAGGGCGGCCTCGCGATACTTAAGATTGGTTCGAAGATCCTTGAGAGTAGGAGCGGAAGGGACCACCAGGAGCCCGCCGTGACTCATGCGGTCGACTGCTTCCGATGCGTTTCCGGTGAAAAAGTTAAGGCCGAGAATTTGGCAGAAGGCTTGGTTGGATTTTGAAAGACTTGGTTTAACCGCAGTGCCCATGGTGGGTTACTCCTGTGACTGGACTTATACCAACTACCTCAATGGGAGCGTGGTGAGTACGAAAGCGCTAGAAGCGAATTCGGCCACGGTCTAAGCGGGTCTCCTGGCGCTGACGACCATGCTTTTCCACAACCATGGCAGGCGCCCCGCCCCCCGAAATCGAATTTCCAAAAAGCCAGCTTCCTGGAACAGTTTCACTAACGTCCGATATGACCAAAACTTGATATGCCCGCAATCAGTCAAAGCGTTGAAGTGTTCATCTAACTTCCCTGTCAAAGCCAACGCGCAGTTCTTGAAGTACCCGTGATAAGGGGTACTTATCACGAACAGACCTCCGGGTCTCAGCAATTGAAAGGCGATCCTAAAGAGCTCACGGGGGGTATAGAGATGTTCAATAACCTCGGTCGAGATAACTAGATCAAGGGAGGCTGCTCCGAGGTCCGTTACCAAGGAATCATCAAATTCCCGCAGGTGGAAATTGATATCATGATGTCTGAGTCTCGCCTGAGCAATCCCCGTGGGAGACAAATCCACGCCCTGCGCTAGCCAATTGGGCTGTTTCAGCGCGGCGAGCAAGTCGCCATTTCCACAACCGAGATCCACTACTCGGCAGTCAGCGCCTACTGAGCGGCTGGCGCGCCGAACGGATGACAACAGATACGAATGGCTCTCAATCTGTTCGCCAGTTCTGAAAAAGTATTCCGCATAAGCGCTCATAACCATTGTGGTCCGATCGGTTGATCTGATTGATCTCCGAGTGTTTTGAGTTGCGGTCTCGCCAAGAGCTCCCTGGTGCCAATGGGGCGCGCAGGGTTCCCCCCGACAACTGTCCACGGAGGAACATTTTTGTACGCCGAAGCGTTTGCGCCAACAACCGCACCCTCGGACACTATTACACCCGGCCCAATGTAACTACGGGCTGCGACCCATGCCCGGAAACCAATGTAGATCGGTTTGGAGAAGAGGGCGAAATCAGGGTCATTGATGTCGTGGCTGGCCGAGCAGAGGTACGAATACTGTGACACGGTAGAGAGTGTTTCTAGAGTAATAGGCGCAACGTTATAGCAATCCACACAATCGCCAAGGGAGCTATGAGCTCCCATCTTTAGGTTGCTGGGAAGCCAGATCTTGCATGTAGGGTATGGGTGGGCAGTCCAATCTACATCGGCGCCGAAGATTCGGAGCAAGAGAACCCGAAATCTATGGGCAATGCGCGGGCTCGGACGATACAGAGCGAAACAGCAAACGTTCCACAATGCCCTAGTCACTCGATTTCTAACAGGGTGGGGACTCGACGTGATTCTCTCTGTATCCACCCGATACGGGGATTCCTGGATCATGTTTCTACTGCCTTCGTTGTTTTCAGGACAGCGTAAGTTCTTTAAACTGTCGGTTCGCACTGACCTAGTCCTGGACATTGCGGGAAAGTCCGAAGGCCTCAGGTACCGTCTTGTTCGGCTGGCGTTCAGACGTTGGCCGTTTCGGTTTAAGAATACGAAGTTCCCGTGTTTTGAGAATAATCATGTACTCGTATATTGACTGCAGCGCCGCGTACGTAAATCCCGCCTGGCCGTCTAAGAAGCCACGCTTCACGAAATAGAGGAGCAAAAACTTAAGCAAGGGGCGGCACGGCATCTGGTAGAACAGCTCTTTCTGTTGATGTCGGCGCTCCGAGAAACTCTTTGCGAGTACCAGCCTTTCAATGCTGAAAGAGGCGCCTTCACTACTCCCGGCGACAATCTGTTGGGCTTCCAAAGAACTGTAGGAGTTGTGACGTTCCAGCCAATGTGTGATACCTTTGTTGAACGGGAAATGATCCAAGTAACCATCGATCTGACCCAAAGGACCATCCGCAATCGAGATGGGATTGACAAGCCGCTTATATCGCATTTTTTCCGGGCGAAACAAACGCGCATACATGGGAGTCGCTTGCGAGTGCTTAATCCACCTGGAGAGCAGAAAATCACGACGCCGCACCATGAATGCGACATTTGCCTTAGGATCCTCAACAGCCTTCAGAATGCTGGCCTTCAACTCTGCGGTGACCCTCTCATCGGCGTCCAAGTAGAAGATCCAGGGGTGCTTAAAAGAAATATTCGCTAGGCCCCAGTTCTGATGCTCGGACCAGTTATCGAACTGACGCTGTGTGATGCGGGCACCAGCTTTAAGTGCCAGGTCAACAGTACGATCAGTGCTGTATGAATCGAACACATGAATGTCATCTGACCAGCTCACGGAATGAAGGCATTCAGGTAAGTTACTGGCCTCGTTTTTAGTGAGGATCAAAATGGATACCATCGGCCACTAGTCGCTCGGGACTTGCGGGACTGCCCGGTAATCGGAACAATGCCAGCTTGACGTCCTGCTTTGAATCAGCTCCTGCAATATGCCAAGCAGAGTTGTACTGGCTTGATGTATTTCAAATCTCTTCTCAAAACTTTTCCTCGCGCATTCGCGCATATCCAACTTCTGCTGCTCGCTCAGCTCCACCCACAATTTCAGAAGCGAGCAGGCGCCCTCCAAGTTGTCTGGCGCAACTAAACCACCCCCATCGCTCTGAACTTCGCGCCAGATGTTCACTTTGTTGGAGATTAGTGCCGGTACGCCGCATGCCAGCGCCTCCGCAACAACAATGCCGAAGTTCTCCTGATGAGAGGGCAATAGCAGCACCTCGGCCACACGAATCGCTCCGAGCTTGAGGTCGCCCTTCACTAGACCTGTCCAAGTGATTCGGTTGGCGATCCGCAATTTTGCTGCCAGCGATTCCAACGAGGATTGCCATCCTACCTGGTCCGGCCCGGCCATCACAAAGTGCCAACTCGGGTCGCTAGCAAGGACGGCCTCAAACGCTTCCAAAGCGAGGTCGCAGCCTTTCTTCGGATGAATCCTTCCCATGAAGAGGACCAGGCGCTTCCCACGGAGGTGGGGGAAGCGGCTGAAAAACTCGCTCTCTTGAGCATCTTGATTCTCAGTTAGTGACGCCGTGCCAAGGTTGATCACTCTTTCCTGGGCCGAATACAGCCAAAATGATTTCCGCGCCAAGAGGCGTTCCTCTTCACATGTAAACAAAACGGCAGCGGCATCACGAAGTACGCGATACTCACCCCAAGGCCAATATAGCCACTTCTTTAGATGCTTTAGAGGGTATTTCCGCCTGAACCAGGGGTCGAGCATGCCATGAGTGACTACAACATACGGAATCCATGACGTACGAAGTACCCGCCATGCTCCGAAACTGTGGTACTGCCAAAGACCCTCGACGATTACTACGTCGTATTTGGCAACGTTTGCTTGTAGCCACGGGACATAACGAGCGCTAAAACCGTACCCTCCCCTGCGGGGGCCTAGCGGGAAGACCGGCAGGGGGAAGTCTCGCAGAAAAGCTGCGTCCGGTGCGTCCAACGACGCCACTTCGATGCTATGCCCACTCTCTCTGTTGACCCGGCCCAACTGCTTAACCAATTCTATTGGCCCTCCTCCCGCAGGATCAGCAGAACAAATCGCATGGAGTATTCTCATGAGTCAGGTTATTCGCCTAGCTAGGCACAAAAGATTTCAATCGGAGCCGGTCACCGATCACCGCATGGCCTTAATCTCGGATCGGGACCACCTTTTTCCCCGCTCAAGCGAGCCCAAGTCCGGCACGCTTAGGTCGATCCTGGATGAACTGGTCATCATCAAGCCTGTTCCGATTAGCGTTCGGAATCGTCGAGTAGAATGATCTGCAACATACCCGCATTGTGTCGATCAGAAAACTAGTATAGACCTCGCCTTCAGGCGACTGCGGCCCAAGGCTCATGGGTCGCTGGCGGCGAGTGTATATTAAGCAGAACCCGGCCCCGAATTGCTATAACGCTCCCAATCTGCGGCTCGTTATCGCAATCCGACGCAGGGCAAATATCCAGTGCGCGGACCCCAATACAATCACACACCACAGCCCTAAGCGGTAGTCGACGGCGAACATTGCGAAACTCAAGAGCCAATTACCGTATTCACGAATATTCCGAACCAGGATACTTACGTAGCTCCTCCTGGGGCCGCCTGCAATCAAAGATACTGCTTGGTATGCGTCATGGACCTCCCGATAGCGGAGGGCATGTAGGCTCGTAGCGTAGTTTATGAATTGCCCCATTGCCGCGCATAGCGCTACTTCGTTGACCCAGGATTGTTCAGGAAACGTGCTGCCATGCATGTAGATGGCCTTAGTCATTAGAAGGGCGACATATGCGGATTTGAACAGGTCGAACGACGAATCCAGCCAGTAGCCTCGTTCAGATCGCATCGCACCGACATTCGCTAATAGACCATCGGCGCAATCAAGAATATGCGCGATGGTTAGGACAATATAAGTTACGATGATCGAATGAGCGTCGCTGTGCGTACTCATAAAATATACTAGCCCAATGGAGTTCAGCGATGCAGCGGCGATCGTCACTTGGTTCGGCGTACACCCAAGCCGAATTGCTGGCCACACCACAAAGCTTGCCGCTGTATAGTAAATGTGAAACCAGACGTTCTCAGGTTTCTTGGCCGACCTCATGATACTGAGAAGAGATGCGCGAGTGTTCGCAGGGACAGGCGAAATAACCGGTGCCATAGTCTTAGTTGGAAAGAAATGGAGTATCGACGCGGATGTCGAAATTCATTCCAGTGAGATCTGTCCCAAGAATGTCACAGATACTGCAGGCGACATCATCTGGATTGAGTAAATCGGATGCCTCCTCGCCTCCGAAGGCAGCCGCTCGCAGATTCGTCTTGGCTCGTTGTGGACTCACGACGTTGACACGGAACTGCGGGTATTCGTCGCTGGCTGCCTGAATCAGGTTGATCAATGCAGCTTTCGACGAGCTGTAGGCAGCGTAACCAGCTCGCCCCAAAGAATAGGAGCTTGATCCTAATGCAAGGAAGTGTCCGCCAGGAAGGAGTACACTTTCAAGCTCCCGCAAGAACAGAAACACTCCCTTTAGATTGGTCTCAAAAGTGACATCCCATTCGTTTTCTGAGTATTCTGGAATCGATTTCTTAAGCAAGAGCCCCGCGGCGTAAACTACGCAGTCGAAGGCGGTAGTTAGCTTTCGCAGTTCAGAGACGAAGGTTCTTATCGACTCGCCCGAGGAAACATCAACTCCGGGATCGGTATGCCGCCCGACCGCTAATGTTTCAACACCACGCGTCCTCAGCAATGAGGTCAGACTAAATCCCAGGCCCTTGGTTCCACCCAAGACCAATGCGCGACGAATTCCAATGTGATTGTGGACATCAAAACCACCCCCTAGGCGCGCCACCTGGAAGAGACGTTCAACCACATAGAGGTCGTCGAGATGCGTGATCTTCATATTCGACCGATCCCCCTCCTCAATAAAGACTCTGTGTCCCAACCTCAATACGAGTGAACAGTCATCGGTCGCGTTGATAACGCCATCTGTTTGTGCTCGCTGATGCGCCTGGAGGATCAGATCTCGTTTAAAGGCTTGCGGCGTCTGCCCCAGCATCATATTGGCTCGGTCGGGAATATGGTCGATTTGCTCTTCAGAACGAATAACAACGGTATCTGGCGACGGTATGCACACATCTATGGCGTCGTGACTCATGAGACTCCTCAAGACGCGTCGGATTAGCGGCACGGAGACGAGTGGTCGCACTCCATCGTGAATGACGACATGACTTGCTTCGGGGCAGGAAAGAACTCCTTTGTACGAAGATTGTTGACGAGTTTCTCCTCCTGGAACAACTCGAATTGGAATACCTTCGACCCGAGACGCAATAGCCTCGGTCCTGCACACGAACAATGGGTGCGCGACGACGATGATTTCGTTGAATTCGCCGCAACAGGAAAACGCGCGGAGGGTGTGTTCAAGTACGGCGCGGCCAGCCAGCTTCAGGAACTGTTTAGGCACATTCAGCCCGGTCCTGGTGCCCGAACCCGACGCAAGAATGATTGCTGTTATTTGTACGGCCATGATCCGCAACTTACACTTCTTGACCCTCCGTCAAGTCGAAAGGGCACTTAACCGCTTGGATCACCTTTCTTGAAGCGCGACCGGTTTGTGTGATACTTCGTGAGGTAATAACGTCCCCGGAATCATCAATTGCTCCGGAAGAATACGAAATCAGATTGCAGAAGACGACCTGTCCAATTGTCTCTGAACCCTGGTGTTATATCCCAGATCGCAAATCCACGAGCCGTGATAAACTGATACATCTCGTCAAACAATGGCTGCCCAACGTAAAGAGGCACGAGCGAGAGTTCTATTTTTATACCAGTAATTCTGTGTAGGAGCGCGGATGAGCCCTCCAAAATTGTCTTCTCCGTACCCTGCGTATCCAGTTTCAGGAAGAATCGTTCTTCCGGGATGCGCAAGGAGGCTAGTACGTCATCAAGTCTTCGCACATCGACTAAGACCGTGCCGACCTCTGCGCTATGGGGCGCAGCGTTGACATGAAGAGACTCCATTGGCAATAGCGAACTGCTTATACTGTTTGCTGCTATATGCAGCAGGCCGACCGTAGATTCGTTTCCTAACGCCACCTGCGGACCAACATCCCATCTTGAATTGGATGACGAGATTCGAAGGAGCTCATTGCGAGCGTCGGGAAACGGTTCAAATGACAAGATCCGCCCGCCGTAACCGGCGCGGAACAAGTTACTTGCGAATTGACCGATATTCGCTCCGACATCGACCACCAAAGGTATATCGCGCTCCTCCAAAAGATGGGCGAGGACTTTACTTTCATCGAAGAACCTTCCCACACGTCGAACGTCGATCCCGAACTCGCGGCCATAGCGGCGAAGCTTAGTCCTTAGCCCTTCTTCGCGTTGGAGCATTCTCTAATCCAGTCGCCTTTTCTATTGCCGAGCTGTGGATCCGTTCTGACATGGGCAAAGGCACGACGCCAATTGGAACCCCTCGGACTCGAGAACAGGACGCCCGGCCAGCTTCGAGAACGGGTCGGCACATTCAGCACGGTTCTGGAGCCCGATCCAGAAGCCAGTATGACCGCTATTATTCGTAGTGCTAAGATTCCATAAGAAGTCGCCATTTTTTTCGTCGGAATGATGGGGAAGAATTGCGATTCTCATAAAAAACGATGACAGACAAGCCCGAGACGTAACCACAAGTTAGAGAGTGCCATTCTCTCAGGAGCTTTTGCCCTTCGTCGGTTTCAGGTAAAGATTTTATGCACTTGACGGCCTTGCGGGGGGCGGCAGGGCAAAAAGACTTTGCATCGGTTTCCTGATTAACTCACCGTCTCGCCAGACGTCTCTGCGGATGTCCCCAACAATATCCCTCGATCCAAGATTCTCGTGCGAGCCGAAAACACGGCTTGTAGGCGAGAACGCAACCTTCCCGTAAGTGCCTCTGTCCCGAGTGAAAACAAGTATCCGGCCAACAACACCGTCGCCAGGAGCAGAATTACAATCAATCCCGAAGTTAGCGTGGGCTGCATTGGTGGACGCCTCCATGTTAGGGCTCTTAACAATACGAGAACCGGAAAGTGAGTAACGTATAGACTGAAGGAAAAGTCCGCAAAGACCTTGGAGACTTCCCTGTATCGAACCGACACCGCGAAGTCGCATTGAAGCGTGATGTACAGGAGAACCGTAAATGCGGCTCCAACACAATAGTCTCCCAGGGTCCCAAGAAGTTGTTTCTTGTCGAGGTATACCATCGTGCCAAATAGTATTGTTGCCACCACCAGGGCGGTCACCTTAGGGACTCGTTTGGACAAGCACCTAACTCCGGAAAGTCCATGAACGGATGTCCCCATAAGCCACACTGGCAATAAGAGCCATATTGACTTTGAGATGCCAAGGAAGCACAAAACAAGTAGTAGGCCCGCGATCAAACGCCGCCGGGGCGACAACCCGCAAAGGACCAAACACAGTAAGGCCCAAAATGCGTAGTACCATAATTCATTTGCTAAGCTCCACAGAGGGCCGTTAGAGCCGAAGGGACCAACGAGACTATCTTGCAAGAAAAAGAGATTGCCGAGAAATGCCTTTGCCGTAAAACTTCCTTCAAAAGCAGGACCGAAGTGCTCGATTGGGCGATAGAAATATGCTTGGCCGCCCGGCAATCGACGTGTGACACCATCCAAGAAGGCACCGAGGATCAGCGCGGGCAACAACACTACGTAGAGGCGGGATAGGCGATCAATTGCAAAAGACTGGACGGACCACCTTTCGAGCCCAGATTTAAACACGGTCGCCGAAATGAAGAAACCACTTAGGACAAAGAACACCAAGACTGCCTGGTGGCCGAGACCGGTCAGGAAATAAACAGTAGCAAGAGTTGGGTTCGGATGCTTCACGTTTGTGTAGTCGACCCAGAAAAGATTGCGGACATGTCCGCCGGCGACAGCGAGGGCCGCAAGGCTTCTGATCATGTTCAGGTGGCTAGAGGAAGCCGCCGAAAGTTTCCAAGGTCTGACAGATCTAGAACTCTTGTAGAGCATCATCGGAATTCGGTTCGTCGAGTGAGGACGGCGATGGGGGACACTTCCGAAACGAACTAGAACGTGGCGAGCGCGGCTCTTTTCCAAGTATTTGGCGCGGTGCAGACGTAAATAAAGCCGGCATCCCACAGTATGGTTCCCTTGGCGCAGGCTGACTGCGAGCTAACTGGCGTCACCGGACTAGGCTCAATCAAGCCTCCTTCAGCCGAGAGTGGTAGTCTGACGGAAGCCCCCTTGTCACTCAGCACGAAGTCCCGTGCAGATCGCCCATTGCCGGTTGCGCGCACCACTTGAAAGGAGCTTGAGGCGGGGGCCACGCCGTTTCCGTCGGCCATGAGAGTTATTGACGCCCCGGTATCAGACTTGTCGACAAAATTGATATTCCCACTGTTGTTCGCCGGCTTTAGCTTGCTGGCAGAGATCGTGATCTGATCTCGCCAAAGGGCATTGCCTGATTCGTTATAGTACGAGCCGTCGCAGGCGCTAATGTCTCCGTAGCTACCGGAATCTTGGGCAAAGCGAATTCCAAAGGTCGATTTATTATCACCGCCAAGAGAGCAATGCGTCACGCTGCTCCCTACGAACATCTTCTTGAAAGCCAAGCCCGTTGTAAAACGGCTGTTGCCTGAAAATTTCGGATAGAATCCGTCAATCGAGCTGTACAGAAAGTATCCTTCGACGTCGAACATAGCCGGAGCGGGGCGATCCGCTGTGCCAACCCCATCAGTTATGATGTTATTGAAGACCGATAATTGTGTATTGTACATACGAATGGGACTGATTTGGCCGGCACGGTGACTAAGAACGAGCCTCACGTTACTGTTGGAAAAAGAGCCGACCGCTCCTAACGCACCCGCGTTGCTCCAGATTGTATATTGATCGCTCGCCGATACTCCCCCTACGTCACTGACACGGTCGATTATTGATCTATCCCACCATTGGTCGGTCCAATGCGCCTTCGCGTATGTGGGTGCAAAGACGCTATGGGCGACATCCGCAAACGATAAGCACCCTTCACCCGGAATTGTTCTATGCCAGCAAAAAATGTTTCGCAATTGGTGCCGCTCACCTCTGACGTGAGAAAAGCACCAACCGCTTTGATCTTCGCAGGTAATGTCGGAGACATCGACTTCGTGGAAGAGGCCAAGATCTATTGCGTTTGTGCCGCCGCGAATTAAGAAGCCACTGATCGTGACGCTTTGAAGCTGCGACAACGGATCTGCTGTCACAAAAGCGGCGGTACTCGGTAATAGCACCGTAGTGCCGCTAAGATTCGCTGCGTTCTCACCTTTAAGACATTCACCGCCTCTTAATCTGATAGGAACGGCGAGCCGGTAAATTCCGTGGGGGAAAAACACGCACGGTTTTGATTTTGACGTCGCATTGATGATTGACTGAATCGCGGCGCTGTCGTCGGTGTTCCCGTCGCCCCGAGCACCAAATGCCCGCACGCTCAAGATGACAGAACCTTGGTTATTAGGAGAGGGCAGATCGGCCTTCAACGTCGAGACGGGTTCCTGGGAGTGGATCATCAATGGCGCAAACAAAATACAGCAAAAGGATATAGCAACGAATCTAGTCATCGGAAGTGTGGGGTTTGATGGTGATCAACATTCCGCGAGCAAGTCAGGTCTTTTCTGCGCCGTGCCATAGTGGGCTATCACGTTTCACAATCGACTAGGACGGACCGTTCTTCGCAAGGTTGGGGAGCGCACGTTGCTAGCAGCCGTCGAGAAACAAGGTCAGTCCGATGGCGGCTGGGTTGTGGCGCGCGCAAGGTTTTCGCAGCTGCAAGGCATAGCCCCGCACTTAGAACCATGAAGCCGAGGTTGGTGGGTTGTTCCATCGAATTAATAATGAGAAACGGCACTGTAGCTGGAACTAATAGCCAACTTAAGCTTGAGCGTCGCCCCAAAGCTCGGAGCGCTGAAACAAAAAGAGTCCAGCAAACGAGAATCCTGAAAGTCATAAAAGCGAGCCCCAGGATCGGACCAAGCTCCAACACCACCCTGGGCCATTCCATCTCCGCTAGCAAGAAGCTCTGCGAACCAGTTTCGAGGTAGGCTGCAACGTTGCTACCCATTCCAATGCCCTTTCCTATCCAAGGGACCGTCTCGGCTGCCTCGACCCCGCCCATAATGACGCCCAATACTCGAAGCGACAAAACGTCTTTGACGTCTCCTTCGCCGGCGGATGCTTGTTGCCATCGATTCTGAAAGGTGCCTATTGATTCGTGGATCGCCGGGACCCACAAGACGGCGATAGAACCAAGACCGAAGACAACAATTATGCCGGCAAGCCTGGGGAGCTGTCCTGGAATTCTCACTATGGCGAAAGATGCCCAAATAACCACAGCAGCCGTCACGAACAGCAAGGTTCGACTACCAGAGAGGGGAAGAGCAATGATTACCGCCGCAACTGACGGCACCAGAATCCATTTTGAGTACGTCCTCGGCCGACTTAGCGCGTACAGAAGAAATGCTTCGGCTAGAGCAAAAAAGCAAGTGGTGCCGGTTGCAAAGCTGAAAGGTCCCGCAGCTCGAACGTGGTCCCCAGCGGAACGCATTTGTCCTGGAGTTCCACCGGCCCCGGCATTCAACCAAGATGACACGGGTGCACGATATTGCGCCAGCATTAATAGCGCGATCGGAACGGAGAGTATCAAAAGCCATCTACCCACCTGCTTGACGTCCTCAAACGTGAACGTTTCTGAGATTATAACTATAAGCGGCAAATGGAGGAGATAGGACCGCAATCCGTAGAGGGCAATGACGCACGAATTCGTACCAGAAGCCACCTGGATGGATGCAAGTAGGATGAGCGGAACACTGACGACCCCTAGAGCCAATAGGTGCGGTGAGTGTACTCTGCCTGATCGGAACGCCATCCAATAAATGACCAAGAGAACTGGATCGCGAACTACGAGTAAGGGCATGCTCAGCTGCGGCAAAAGCCATTTTCTCAGGACGCCTTCAAATATAAGCAGCCAGAAATACAACCATATCCAACGTTTGAGCCAAAGGAGCTCAGCGCTTCTGTGGATGATCGTGTTTGAACGCAATCCGTGCTGGAGACTCAAATGCAAAGTAGCCCCGTTACAGTTCCAGAACATGCTTGAGCGTGGCGGCGAGCACACTTCGATAACGCTCCCAACTGAAGTCACGAGCCCGGAGACGAGCGGACTGTGACATCCAATCCAGGCGTTCACGATCCCTGTTCAACATTTCCAGCTTCTCAGCAATGGCCTGCGCTGAGCGAATCGGA